>Ga0181534_10002809_pt1 | contig 10580 bp, 11 predicted proteins | sample PEATcosm2014_Bin_37_FD_119758 | JGI IMG/M metagenome (GOLD analysis project Ga0181534, IMG submission 119758) | Peatland microbial communities from MTU Mesocosm Facility, Houghton, MI, USA - PEATcosm2014_Bin17_10_metaG | ecosystem: Environmental > Terrestrial > Soil > Wetlands > Peat | place...
AAGAAGGTGCGGATGCCGGGACCGGAGAGGTGACTCAGATCCCGGACCGGCTTGCCTCCAGTTGGCAGCGGGAGCAGGTCCTGGTTTCCACCATGAGGGTTCATTTTTAAACCTCTGAGTCCTATTTTAATGCATATTTGAATCCGGGCAAGACGGGAAGCGTTCCCCGGGGCCATGGGCCCGCCGGCCGTGACCGGAATTTCCATCCTCTGCCCCTGAACTATTTCAGGGATCCCGGCACCCCTCAGGCACACCGCCGGAGGCGCCGTGGCAAAGCTCACCATCCTGGTCACCGGCTCCACCGACGGCATCGGCCGCCAGACCGCGCTGGACTGCGCGCGGCTGGGCCTGCGGGTGCTGGTCCACGCCCGCAGCCCGGAGCGGGGCCGGCCGGTGCTGGAGGACCTGGCCCGCGCCTCCGGCAGCCGGGACCTGGAGCTGGTGGTGGGCGACCTGGCCTCCCTGGCGGGGGTGCGGTCCCTGGCCCGGGAGGTGGCGGAACGGGTGGACCGCCTGGATGTCCTGGTGAACAACGCGGCGGTCTTCATGAAGGAGCGGGTGCTGACCGTGGACGGGTTCGAGACCACCTTCGCGGTGAACCACCTGGCCCCGTTCCTGCTCACCGGGCTGCTCACGCCCCTGCTGGAGGCGGCCCCCGCGGCCCGGGTGGTGAACGTCGCCTCCCTGGCCCACGAAGGGGCCCCGCTGGACTTCGACAACCTCCAGGGGGAGCGGCGCTACGACGGGTGCAGCGCCTACGCCCTGTCCAAGCTGGCCAATGTCCTGTTCACCCTGGAACTGGCGGAGCGGTTCCGGCCCGCGGGCATCACCGCCAACTGCCTGCACCCCGGCGTGGTCACCACCAAGCTGCTCACCCAGGGCTTCGGCTTCACCGGCATCCCGGTGGAGCGGGGCTCCCGCACCGTCACCCACCTGGCCCTGTCCGAGGCGATGCGGGGCCGCACCGGCGGCTATTACGTGGACTGCCGCCTGGCCGCGGGCGCCGCCATCGCCCGGCAATGCGGGGTGCGGGGCCGCTTCTGGGCGCACACGGAACAGCTGGCGGGGCCGTTCGCTACCTGCGGTAGATCCGCTCCACCCGCTCGTTGATCTGGCAGGTGACCTCGTAGCTGATGGTGCCCAGGACCCGGGCCCATTCGTCCGCGGTGATCTCTTCGGCGCCGCTGCGGCCGATGAGCACCACCTCGTCGCCCACCTGGACCGAGGTCTCCGGCCCCAGGTCGACCATGGTCTGGTCCATGCACACCCGCCCCACCACCGGGCAGGAGCGCCCGCCCACCAGCACCCGGCCCCGGTTGGAGAACAGCCGGTTGAAGCCGTCGGCGTAGCCTACCGGGATGGTGGCGATCCAGGTGTCCTCGGGGGCGGACCAGGTGAGCCCGTAGCCCACCCGGGTGCCGGCGGTGATCTTCTTGAGGAACGCGACGCGGGTGAAGAACGACAGGCCGGGCAGCAGGGGGATGGTCCGGGGCGTGCCGGGGTCCGGGTAGAAGCCGTAGGCCATGATGCCGGGCCGGACCATGGTCATCCAGGCCTCGGGATGGCCCAGCACGGCCCCGGAGTTGGCGCAGTGCACCAGTTCCAGCGGGTGCCCGATCCGGCCTTCCACCGCCTCCACCGCGGCCCGGAAGCGCAGCACCTGGGCTTCGGTGTAGGTGGGGTCGGCCGCGTCGCTCACCGGGAGGTGGGTGAACACGCCCTGGAGCCGCAGGTGCGGGCACTGCTCCGCCAGGAACCCCGCCAGGTCCGGAGCGCCCAGGGGCTGCACCCCGATCCGGGCCATGCCGGTGTCCACCACCAGGTGCACCGTGGCCTGGGCCTGCTGGGCCCGGCACTCGGCCTCCAGGGCTTCGGCGTTGGCCGGGTCGCACACGGCCAGGGTCAGCTGGCCGGCCACCGCGGCGGCCATCTCCTCGGGGAAGGCGGGGGAGAGCTTGAGCACCGGCAGCCGGACCCCGGCCCGGCGCAGCTCCAGGCCCTCCGGCACCGTCGCCACCCCCAGCCAGTCCACCCCCGCCTCCGTGGCCATGCGCCCCACCGCCACGGCCCCATGGCCGTACGCGTTGGCCTTGACCGGCAGCAGCAGCTTGCGCCCGGTGCCGATGGCCGCGCGGATGGCCAGCAGGTTGGCCCGGATGTGGTCCAGGTGGACGACGACATGGGTCTGGTAGAACATGTCCAGATAATACACTGTGCGCCCTTGGTGGGCCGGTCCAGGTGGTTGCTGGGCCGCTACAGGCCCCGGCCGCCCTTCAGCAGTTCCGGCACCGTGTGGCCGAAACTGTGGCCGTAGCTGGGGCTCTGGATGCGCAGCCTGCCGGTGTGCAGCTTGCCGGTGATGGTGCGGATCCGCACCATCTGGCCCAGTTCCGCGTCCTCCAGCAGGAAGCCGGAGATGCGCAGCGTCCGGGGAGCCGCCTTGGCGGGAACCAGCACCTGGCTGGCGCTCGGCCGCCCGGGCGCGGACAGCGCCCGCTCCACCTCCACCCAGGTGCCCTTGGCGATGCTGCCCATGCTGACCGTGATGCTCATGGCTCCACCCGCAAAAAACAAGGCCGCCCGGACCTTGTTCCTACCGTTCCTTGAGGGATTCAATGGCTGCAGCGAAAAGGCTGGCCGATGCCGAAATGATGACACACATCGACAACCCTGTTGAGCGGGGAAATGGTTTATTTCGGGTCCGGATCCGTCCTCGTTTCGTGCTTTAAATCATGATTTTTCTCTTTGTAAGACCCTCATTTTGGCTGACCGGAAGCTTGCCCGAACTTTCACCTGAAACGACGATATTGCTTTACAATCCGTAAAAACGACCCTGGCCCCGTAAAATGGGTGCAACATGGCCCCGGCGAACGTTGGCCCACGTTGCCTGGAAGGGCGTGCGCCAGCACGTCCTTCCCAGGCAACGACCACGGCCGAAGGTCCGGGACCCGGCCCCTCGCCCGGACGTCCGTCAGACGATGGGCGGCAGCACGACCATGCTGGCGGGGGCGGGGTAGTCGAAGGCCATCCGTCCGTGGTCCAGCCCGATGACGCGCTTCTTCATGCGCTGGATGAGGTTGCGATCATGGGTGGCCACCAGGACGGTGGTTCCCTGGCCGTTGATCCGCTCGAACAGGGACATGATCTCCTGGGCCAGGTCCGGGTCCAGGTTGCCGGTGGGCTCGTCGGCGATGAGCACCAGCGGGTCGTTCACCAGGGCCCGGGCGATGGCCACGCGCTGCTGTTCGCCGCCGGAAAGCTGCAGCGGGTAGCTGGCCAGCTTGTGCTGGAGGCCCACCATCTTCAGGGCCCGGAAGGCGCGCTGCTTCTGCTCCCCGTAGCTGACCCCGAGGATCCGCAGCACGAAGGCCACGTTCTCGAACACGGTCATGGTCCGGATCAGCTTGAAATCCTGGAACACGATGCCCATCTTGCGCCGGAGCACCGGGATCTCCTTCAGGGCCATGGAGGCGAGCCGGTGGCCGGCCACCCGCAGCTCCCCGGTGGTGGGCACCTGCTCCCGGAACAGCAGCTTGAGCAGGGTGGATTTGCCGGCTCCGCTGGGGCCGGTGAGGAAGATGAACTCCCCGGGGTCGATCTGGAAGTTCACGTCCGACAGGGCGGTGTGGATCCGGCCATACTGCTTGCCCACGTGGGTGAGGGTGATCATCCTAGGAGCCTAGCATCCCACGACCTCCGCATACCACCCGCGGGCGCGTTCGGGGGTGATGTTGCCGTGCAGCAGCGCCCGGCCGTCGCGGAACAGCATGATCCGCAGGTCGCCGTCCGGCCCGGACAGGGCCAGGGAGGAGAGCTTCCAGGGCTGGCCGGTGCGCTGTTCCAGGCGCGGGCCCAGGGCTTCCAGGTCCAGCCGCCCGGGGGGGTTCACCCGGATCTGCACCCCGTCCAGGCCGCACAGCCGGGAGGCCCTGAGGCTCCAGCGGGCATCCAGGAACTCGGTGATCCGCCCGGTGCAGAAGCGGCAGCGGGTGACCGGCGGTTTCAGGAACTGCCGCTCGCCCCGCCAGAAGTCGAACCGGGCCAGTTCGGCCTGGGGTTCGGTGCCGGTGAGGAGCTTGAGCGCCTCCATGGCGGCCCAGCTGCCCACGATCCCCACCGCCGGGCCCAGGACGCCCAGGCTGTCGCAGGTGTCCACGTCGCCCCCGGCCGGGGGCTGCTCCATGAGGCAGCGCAGGCATGGGGTCCGGGGCGGGTCCAGGGGCCAGACCATGCCCTCGCCGCCGATGGCCCCCGCATAGATCCAGGGGGTTCCCGTGGCTATGGAATAGTCATTTATAAGGAACCGGGTCTCGAAGTTGTCGGTGCCGTCCATGATCAGGTCGAAGCCCGCCAGCAGCTGGCGGGCATTGCCGCTGGTGAGGTCGGCCACCACCGGCTGCAGCTCGATCCCGGAGTTGGCCTCCCGGAGCCGCGCGGCCGCCACCTCGGCCTTGGCCTGGTACAGGTCCGCCTCCCCGAACAGGATCTGCCGCTGGAGGTTGCTGGGTTCCACCAGGTCCCGGTCGATGAGGGTCAGGTGCCCCACCCCCGCCCGGGCCAGCCAGGAGGCGATGACCGAGCCGGTGGCGCCAAGGCCCGCCACCACCACCCGCCGGGAGCGCAGGCGGTGGTCCGCCTCGCTCCCGAGGAAAATGCGCTGCTTGGCATAACGGTCCATCATGCTCACAGCGTAGCCGACACGGTCTAGTTGACGGTGCCCTTGTTGAGCTCGGCCTGGGACTTCTCGTAGTCGGCCTGGAGCCGGGCGCCGTCGGAGATGGCGAACTTGTAGACATATTCAAACCGGTCGGCGCCCTTGGTGAGGCCGATGATGACTTCGTAGACACCCTCGCCGCTCACTTCGAAGGGGGAGGCGATGACGTTGAAGGTGCCCTCCTTGGCCCCCTCGGGGATCTCCACGTCGCTGTCGCGGATGATGTCCTTGCGCTCGCCGTTGGGGGAGACGATCGAGAAGCTGAACTTGAAGGTCCCGTCCATGCGGGAGAACCGGGTGTAGAAACAGACCTTGGGCAGGACGAAGGGCACCTGGGGCACCACGATGTGGTGGTCGTACATGCCCATGAGGGAGGTCTTGCCGCCCATCTCCTGGCGGATGTCATCGCAGAGCAGGGTGAATTCGTGTCGGGGGGCCTTGATCTGGACTTCTTGCATGTGCGCTCCTGGGTGAACTGCCAGTGTACCTGTAGCGTGCGGCCTGTCCAAGCAAACTGCACCGGACCGGCCCGCCCGGTTATGGTAGAACTCTGGGTGTCGCAGGGGGGCATGGTGATCCGGTGGTTGGGCATTCTACTGTGCGTGCTGACGCTGAAGGCCCAGGAGGTGCGGCTGCAGGTGGTCATGACCGCCGACCTGCGGGGGCATGTGCTGCCCCAGGACAGCTTCACCCTGCAGCCGGCGAACCAGGGCTGGGCCCGGCTGGCCACCCTCATCCGCGGCCTGCGCGCGGCCAACCCCGACACGCTGCTGGTGGACTGCGGCGACGCCACCCGGGGCGAGCCCGTCAACTATGTCTGGGAAGAACTCAAGCGGGATCTGCCGGAACCGTCCATGGCGATCATGAACGCCCTGGGCTACAACGCCATGGTGGTGGGCGGCCGTGAGCTGGACCACGGGCTCGGCAGGCTGCGCACCATGGAGGACCAGGCCCAGTTCCCGTGGCTGGCGGCCAACGTGGTGTTCGCCCGCGGCGGCCAGCTGGCCTTCACCCCCTACGCCATCCAGACCGTGGACGGGGTGCGGGTGGCGGTGCTCGGCCTCGCCGCCCCCGGCCAGAACCTGGCCGCCGGGCCGGACGCCGGCGACCTGGTGTTCCAGGATCCGGTGGCCACCGCCAGGAACCTGCTGCCCCTGCTCAAGTCCAAGGAAAAAGTGGACATGGTTGTGGTGGCCCTGCACACCGGGGCTGGCGGCGACCCCGGGGACGCCGCCGGCAGCGAGGCCGGCCGCCTGGCCCAGGTGCCGGGGATCGACCTGATCCTGGCCAGCCACGGCCGGGTGGCGCTGGGACCGGCGCTGAACGGCGTGCCGGTGCTCCAGGCCGGGCTGGACGGGGCGAGCCTCGGAGTGGGCGAATTCCGGTTCCGGCGGGGCGCCGGCAACCGCTGGGAGCTCCAGTCCCGGCAGCTCAGGACCGTCCCGGCCGGCCCGGAGACCGCCCCGGATCCCGGCGTCCTGGCCCTCACCGCCCCGCTGCGGGCGGAGACCGAGGCCTACCTGAACACCTTCGCCACCAACCTGGGCACGGACCTGGACTGCCGCTGGGCGCGCATGGAGGACAGCGCTGTCATGCAGCTGCTGCACACCGTGGCGCACCAGGCCAGCGGGGCGCAGATCACCGCCCTGGCCACGCCCGGCTCCCGCATCTTCATCCCCAAGGGCCTCGCCTCGGTGCGCCAGTTCTACGCGCTGTGCCCCAGCGAGGACCGCATGGCGCGGATCCGGGTGACCGGGGCCCAGCTGCGCGCCTACCTGGAGCAGGCCGCCCGCTACTACACCTTCAGCCACGACCCGGAGCTGTTCCGCAAGGATGCCGATCCGGGCGGCTACGACACCCTGGACGGCTGCACCTATGTCCTGGACATCTCCCGCCCGCCGGGCAGCCGGGTGGTGACCCTGCAAGTGCAGGACCAGCCGGTGAAGGACAGCCAGACCTTCACCCTGGGCCTCCTCTCCAGCCGCCTGGCGGGGCGGGACGGCTACCTGGCGGCCATGGGCTGGACCGGCAAGCCCGAGTTCGTCAGCCCGGTGATCTTCCGCAACCAGCTGCTGGACTACGTCCTCGCCCGGCCTGCGCTGTCCCCGGCCGCCGGCAACAGCTGGCGCCTGGTGCCGGCCCTGGACCGGGAGCGGGTGCTGGCCCAGCAGCCGTAGCGGGCGGGGCCGATACTCTGGTAATTGACGTCTCTTTCGTCATATATCATGATATGTGACGAATCACCCGTCAGGGGCTGACCATGTATGTGTCCCGCCAGTTCGATCTGCTTGACGCCACCCGAACCAGGTCGTGCTTCCTCTTCGGCCCGCGGCAGACCGGCAAGTCCATGCTGATCCGGGAGACGCTGCCGGCGGGCACCCCGATCTACAACCTGCTGGACCAGAGGGTGTTCCTCGACCTGAGCGCGGACCCGACCCGGATCCGCCAGGAACTGGAGGCCAGGGACCTGCAGGATGCCCTGGTGGTGGTGGACGAGATCCAGAAACTGCCCTCCCTACTGGACGAGGTGCATCTGCTGATGGAAACCCGGGGGCTCAGGTTCCTCATGACCGGTTCCTCGGCCCGCAAGCTGCGCCGGTCCGGCGTCAATCTCCTGGGCGGAAGGGCCCGGGCCCGGCATCTGCACCCATTGTCATGGAAGGAACTGGGCCCCCGGTTCGACCTCATGAAAGCCCTGGACATCGGCCTGCTGCCCTCCATCCATTTCTCTGACGAGCCCCGGGAGGATCTGCGGGCCTACGTGGGCACCTACCTCAAGGAGGAAATCGCCGCGGAAGGGCTCACCCGCAATGTTCCGGCCTTCGCCCGGTTCCTGGAGGTGGCGGCGGCGTGCAGCGGCGGCATGTTCAACAAGACCGAGGTGGCCAACGACGCCAAGGTGCCCCGCACCACCGTGCACGAATACTTCGAAATCCTCAAGGACACGTTGATCGGGCATGAGCTGCCTTCCTGGAACCGGAGCGAGAAGCGCAAGGCCATCGAGACTTCCAAGTTCTACCTGTTCGATATCGGCGTCGTGCGCGCGCTTCTGGCCCGGCCGCCGCTGGCGCCCGGATCCGGTGACCTGGGGACGGCCATGGAGCATTTCCTGTTCCACGAGTTGCAGACCTACATCGATACCCGGCGTCCGGGCATGGAACTGGGCTATTGGCGCAGCACCGCCCAGCACGAGGTGGATTTCATCCTGGGTGGAGCAACCGCCATCGAAGTGAAGACCACCGCCAGCGTCGCGCCCCGGGATCTCAGGGGGCTCAAGGCCCTTGGGGAAGAAGGGCTCATGAAGAACTTGCTTCTGGTTTGCCGGGAAACCGTTCCCAGGAAGATCGGCGAGATCCTGGTGCTGCCTTGGCAGGAGTTTCTTGAACGGCTTTGGAGCGATGCGTTCTAGGCGCGCCTCACGGCACCAAGACGCTGAAGCAGGGATTTGCGGATGGTGTTCAGCAGAGGTGCCGGGATCGACCCGAAGGCACGCTTGAGTCGGGTAAGGTCCACGGCCTGGATCTGGTCCAGCAGCAGCACCGAATCGTGGGCCAGGCCGCCGGTCCCGGCGGGAAGGCGGTGGTAGAGGCCGGGGTAAGCGTCGATCCAGGCATACCCGCGGTCAGTGGTCATGGGTGCGACCCAGGCGAGGTCAAGTCTGGCGGAGATGACGGCCAGCACGACCGCCGGGTGGAGTCCTACGATTTCCCGGCCCTGGGGATCCCGGGTGGGGAAGGCGACGGACACGATGGTCCCGATCCTGAGGGGGACTGGAGTCGGGCTCATTCGATGACGAAGGCGCCGCGGCCGGGAACGACCAGGATGGGGTCACCCGCCCGGGTGGGATCCGTGTCGCCCCAATCGAAGGGCGGGAGACCTTCCGCGAAGCCCTGGAGACCGCCGCCCATCCAGGCCTCGTCGTGGGGGAGGCTGCCGTCGGCAAGGACCTGGGGGGTGTCCGGCCCATGACCAAGATCCTGGATCAGCGACTGCAAGCCACGGTCGAGGGCCATGCGGGCAATGTCGGTCCGGGTGGTCCGATGGGGCAGGCCGGGGGTGGGCCAGGCGTTGTATGCCTCGCAGACCTGGTCCAGGGCCGACCGTTCTTCGGCGGTAAGGCGCAACGGGAACGGCTGGGTCAGCGGTTGGGACATGAGCGCTCCTGGCGACTACAATGCACCACAATTGTAGTGGCTCTGGTCCGGCCCGCAAGGCTGGATCGGGAATGGCCAGCGGATCGCCTATGCTGTGGAGGGCGGTCCCGTGAGGAGCACACATGGAAATTTCCAGCATCGGCCTCGGCACCTACCTGGGAGCGCCTGACCCCGGCACCGACGAGAACTACCGGCTCGCGGCCCTCGCCTTCGCGGCGGCGGGCGGCAACGTCTTCGACACCGCGGCGAACTACCGCGCCGGCCGCTCGGAGCGGGCCCTGGGCCAGGCCTTCCGCGCGCTGCCCCGGCCGTCCCTGTTCGTGAGCACCAAGGCCGGCTACCTGCCCATGGGCGACGGGGTCACGGCCGAGTCGCCCAGGGCCTGGTTCCAGCGGGTGCTGGCGGGGCCCGGGGTGCTGGCCCCGGAGGACGTGGTGGACGGCTGCCACGCCATGACCCCGGCCTACCTGGCCCACCAGCTGCGGGTGTCCCTGGCCGCCCTGGGCCTGGAGCGGGTGGACCTGTTCCACCTGCACAATCCCGAGCAGCAGCGGCCCGCCCTGGGCCCGGAACGGTTCCGGGAGGCCGTGCGCCGGGCCTTCGGGGCCTGCGAGGAGCTGGCCGCCCAGGGGCTGATCGGCGCCTACGGCTGCGCCACCTGGAACGGCTTCCGGGTGCCCCCCGAGGCGCCGGACCACCTGGGCCTGGAGACGCTCCTGGAGGACGCGGCCGCGGCCGGGGGCCGGGACCACCATTTCCGCTGGATCCAGCTGCCGCTCAACCTGGCCATGCCCGAGGCCTTCACCGTCGCCACCCAGCCGTTCATGGGAGCGCGGCTCACGCCCCTGGAGGCGGCCCGGGCCGCCGGCCTCCAGGTGCAGGTGTCGGCCAGCCTGATGCAGGCCCGGATCCTGGGCCAGCTGGCGGCCGGGCCGTTCCTGCCCGGCTGCCGGACCGCCGCCCAGTCGGCCCTGCAGTTCGCCCGCTCCTGCCCCGGGGTCACCACCGCCCTGTGCGGCATGGGCAGGCCCGGGCATGTGGCGGAGAACAGCCCGGTGCTGGCGCTGCCCAGGGCCGAACCCGGGGAGCTCCTGGCCATGGTGGGCGGGTGAACCGGGAATCAAGGGCTGGCATTTTTGCCGGGAGCGGGCATATTTCAATCATGCATGTTTTGGCCGTCACTGCGGGGGAAGGGCTGGATCGTTCCCGCTGGGAGCGTGTGTTGCGCTCCGGGGTGGATGCCTTCATGATCCGCGAACCCGCCATGGAGGCCCGGGAACTGCTGGAAGCGGCCCTCTGGGCCCGGGACCGGGCTCCGGAGCTGGAACTGTGGGTGAACGGCCGGCTGGACGTGGCGCTGGCCGCCGGCTGCGGGCTGCACGCGCCCGAAGCCTACCCCCCGGTGCCGGCCGAGGTCCTGGGCCCGCTGCCCCTGTCCCGGCCCATCCATGACCCGGCCCAGGTGCCGGACCGGGCCGGCGCCCGGCAGCTGATCCTGTCGCCGGTCTTCCCGGTGCCGGGCAAAGGGCCCGCCTGGGGGCCGGAACGGCTGGGCGCGGTGCTGGACGCCATGCCCCCGGTGGCGGGCCGGGTCCTGGCCCTGGGCGGCATCAGCCCGGCCAACGCCGCCCTGCTGCGGCATCCCCGCCTGGACGGGGTGGCGCTGATCCGGGGCCTGTGGTCCGCCCTGGACCCGGCCCAGGTGGTGGCCC
>Ga0181534_10002810_pt1 | contig 10577 bp, 8 predicted proteins | sample PEATcosm2014_Bin_37_FD_119758 | JGI IMG/M metagenome (GOLD analysis project Ga0181534, IMG submission 119758) | Peatland microbial communities from MTU Mesocosm Facility, Houghton, MI, USA - PEATcosm2014_Bin17_10_metaG | ecosystem: Environmental > Terrestrial > Soil > Wetlands > Peat | place...
CGGCGCCGCGCCGAAAAACAGCTCGCCTTCGAGATCGTAAATCAGCAGGGGACCGGTGCGCGGCTCCCCGGGCTGACGCTCACGAACCACGCGTTCCGCAGTGACGATGAGTTCCCGCATGCTCGGCTTGGAGGCCCGGGTTACAAAGAGAAACACGGATAGCGCTACGCCGATGAGAATCGAATAGTCCACGCTGACCAGAATCGCCGTCAGGCCGGTGACCGCAACGAGTGCCGCGTCAAAACGCGAGGCGCGCAGCGTGTATGCCAGCCTTTTCCAGTCGGTCAAACGGGCTGCCGTAATAAAGAGAAGTCCGGCCAACGCCGACTTCGGAATGAACCGGGCATAGGGACCCCCGACGAGCACAACCACGGCCACGATGAGTCCGCTGAAGATGCCGGAGAGGCGGGTGACCGCGCCTGACTGATAGTTGATTGCCGAACGAGTGAGTGAGCCTGAGCCGGGCAGCGATTGAAAGAAGCCGCCGACCAGATTGCCAACGCCTTCCGCCAGGCACTGGCGGTTGTAGTCGAGTGGCTGGCGAGTGTAAACCGCAATCGACTTGGCAACGGCCAAAGCCTCGAGAAGACCGAGCAGAGAGATCGCGAGCGACGCAGTCAGCAGCTTAGAGATCGTGCCGGGATCCGGGTTTGGAATGTGAAACGCGGGAAGCGCGGCAGGCACCGTACCTACGGTCGCGATGAGAGACTTGCCAGTCGTCGTTGGCAGCGACCATCCAAAGTAGGCCGCGACGAGCGAGGCGATAATCAAACCGGCCAACATATCTACTTTCGGGAGCTGGTAGCGGTTGATCAGGCGTCTCAGCAGGAGCACCACGAGAATAGTTCCCACGCCGAGGCCGATGGCATAAAAGTTGAACGGCCACCCATGAGCGAGAATCATCCAGGTCTGCTGGATGACCGAGGGATCGCCAGCGCTTTTTTTCGCCGCTCCGACAAAATTTCCGATCTGGCCCAGTGCGATCAGAAGTCCCGCGCCGGCCATGAATCCCAGGATGACCGACTCGGAAACGTAGCGGGTCAGGTCGCCCAGTCTCAATACTGCGATGAGGATCTGGATGATGCCGATCATGATGCCGAGGAGAAACAAGGCCTCATAGGCCTCGAACTTGTCGTCGAATGAAGCCAGCGCACTGAAAACGACGAGTGATACAGCGTTGGTCGGCCCGTTGATCAGATGAGAGGATGAATTGAACAGCGCGGCTACGATGGTCAGGATGATTGCGGAATACAGCCCTATTTTGGGGTCCACTCCGGCGATCAGCGCATAGGCAATGGCCTGTGGAATCGCTATCGCCGCAACCGTTGCGCCGGCGACCACGTCGCTTCGCAGCGTGCTCCAGCGATAGTCGCCGGCAAGTTTGAGTGGCATTCAATGGCTCCCGGCGTGGATGCTGTTGAAGAATCCGGTTTCACCAAAGAACTTTTCCTGCGCATCATTCCAGTCCCTGGCGATCGTCCTGATGGAAAACAGAGCGATTGCCGGGAACAGATCGGGGTGTCTGCGCAGAATGTCGGCATTCTGCGGCCGATATCCGCCCGCCGCGAACAGCTCCTGAGCCTCATTGCCGAACAGGAAGTTGAGATAGGCCCGGGCCGTCGCTTCGGTGTGGTGTTTCGCAGCATTGGTGATGACCACCGCGACACTCGGTTCTGCACGGATGCTCACTGGCGGGTAGACGATTTCCAGCTCGCCCCCGGATGCTGCCTTCTCGCGAATGGCTTCGTTCTCCCAGGTCAGCTGCACGTCGCCTTCCTTCGCCAATTCGAAGGTGGTTGCCGAATCACGGGCACCCTGACCCTGGTTGAAAACGTTCTGATAGATCAGTCTCACCAGATCGAGGGCCTGCTCCTGCGTGCCGCCGCGATTGATGACCGAGCCCCAGGCCGCAAGCATGCTCAGCTTGCCGTTACCGGACGTGCTGAAGTTGGGAGTGACGACGTCCACGCCGCGCGTCCCGAGGTCGACCCAGTCGTGAATATGCTTAGGGTTGCCCTTGCGTACGACAAATACAATTGTTGAGTAGTAAGGCTGCGAATCATTCGGAAAGGAAGTCCGCCAATTCGGGTCAACCTGCCTGCGTGAACTCAGCATGTCTATGTCGGAAGGGAGGGCGAGAGTGACCACGTCCGCGGCTTGGCTTCCGTCGGCGACCAAACGAGCCTGCCGCGATGAGCCCCCGTGGGCCTGCTTGATCCCGACATGCTCACCGGTCGATTTCGCGTACTCCGCAACGAATCGAGGATTCAACTGGGCGTAGATCTCACGCGTGGGGTCATAAGAAACGTTCAACAGCCAGACTTTCGCGTTGGAGTGGATGCTCTGGTAATGCTTGAATGCCAGGAGCCCGATGGCGCCGGCCGCGAGGATCAGGGCCAGCGCATAGGCGCCGAAGTCAGCGGACTTCACAGTCATGGCGTTTCCGATTGAGCTGACACACGATCCCGATCGCTTGCCCGGGCACCGGTGACTAAATGGTTATAGAATCCGGCCCGGCGATGAATCACTCCGGGGGCGAGAGTAGGGAGTTCATTCGCAGTCGCCTAAGACCGATTGGTTAATTCCATATGCCGGTCAGCGCAATCCCTCTGATCGGCTGCTACGGTGCCGGCGACTGAATGGTTCTAGGGGCTGTGAATCTCCAGTCCGGCTGTCGAAGCAGCGGCGTATGCCGTCTGCTGCATGCAGTCCGCAACAGTTTGCCGATCCGAGACTCTGCGCGAGTCGCTGAACTTGCGGCACAGGCGCAGCGCCGCTTTCCTGATCCGATCACGCGCGACCCGGGCACCGGCCGGTGTTTTCAGATTGAGATCCGAGAGCGTCACGACTGCAGAGAATCGCTCGGAATCAGGCCGGTGATCTGAATCCGCTAACGCAGCGAGCGGCATCATGGTTGTGAGAAAGATCAGTAACGCCAGGCGGCCGGTGCACATGTAACCCTCTGTGATGACTCAATGCTCACCGGTATTGCAACGCCGGACAGCCCGCTGGACAAACGATTTGCTGTGTCTGCTCGCATAACATAGAGTCATGCGTAACTGGTCCGGGTGTCCCGATGAGTCCTCTGAAGCAACCTTCCTTGTTGGCTTTACGAGCCTTCGAAGTCGCGGCTCAACGGTTGAGCTTCACTGCGGCCGCGCGCGAGCTTCATGTTTCGCAGGCGGCGATCAGCCGGCATGTGCGGACGCTGGAGCAGGATATCGGGCAACCTCTATTTCGTCGCTTGCACCGGCGGGTCGAATTGACGCCGGCGGGGCGGAGGCTGGCTACGCAACTGACTGCTGGCTTTCAGCAGATCAGAACTGCAGTGGCCGCGGCACGCAGCCGTCCCGAGAAGGTTCTGCGAATCACCAGTGAGCCGGCGTTCGCCACACACTGGCTGATGCCGAGACTGGAGAACTTTTCAGCCACTCATCCGAACCTCGAGCTCAATTTGGAGACCACCGACGAGCTGAGGTTGCTCGGTCGCGATGCGGATCTGGCGATCCGCTACATCCGCGTGGGCGCGCCGCGGCGTTGGCGCGGAGCCCGGCACCTGATGGATGTTGATGGGGTTCCGATGGTTGCGGGAGGGAAGAAATCCGATGTCATGCAAGGCGGTGATCGGGCAGTACTTGCTCACCGTTTGCTACACGATGACGGCGGGGCTGAGTGGGAGAAATGGTTCAAGGCCGCCGGGTTGCGCGGGTATGAAAAGTTGAAACACTTGCGCTTCAGTGATCATTCCCTGGCTCTGGATGCTGCGCGCCGCGGACAGGGCGTCGTGCTCGGGACAGAGATGCTCATTGAGTCCCAATTGGAAGCGAATGACCTCATTGTCATAGGTCGTACGCGCATCCCTCTCGGAGCGTATTGGTTGCTCCAGGCGTCCGATCGGGCGACGGCTAAAGCGCGGTCTGCTTTTACCGAGTGGCTCGCTGGCCAGATCGAATGAACGTATGCTGAAGTGTTATATGCGCAGCGTCGCCTGTTCCCTTAGAGTGTTGGGTCATCAGTGCACCGGAGTATTTCATTGAGCGAGCTCACGGGCCGCGAAAACTGGCGTTTCGATACCATTGCCGTGCACGGCGGGTATTCATCAGACCCGACCACCAAGGCGGTGGCAGTGCCGATTTATCAGACCGTTGCCTACGCATTCGACAGCGCGCAGCACGGTGCCGACCTGTTCGATCTGAAAGTCCCCGGCAATATTTACAGCCGTATCATGAATCCAACGCAGGATGTGTTGGAGCAGCGCTTGGCCGCCCTTGAAGGGGGACTGGCGGCGCTCGCCCTGGCTTCAGGGCAGGCAGCGGTCACCTATTCGATACTGACGATCGCCGAAGCCGGGGACAATATCGTCGCTTCCAGCGCGCTGTACGGCGGCACTTACAACCTGTTTGCGCACACGTTGCCCCAGTATGGCATCCAGACGAAGTTCGCTGATTATCGCAAACCGGACGCCTTCGAGCCGTTGATCGATGCGAAGACGAAAGCCGTTTTCGTGGAATCGCTGGGTAACCCGCAGGGCAATGTGACCGACTTCGCGCGCATTGCTGAGATCGCGCATCGTCACGGTGTGCCGTTGATCGTAGATAACACCGTGCCCACTCCGTATCTGAGTCGGCCGTTCGAGCACGGTGCCGACATTGTGGTGCACTCCCTGACCAAGTATCTCGGCGGCCACGGAACGAGCTTAGGTGGAGCCATTGTCGACTCGGGAAAGTTTCCCTGGGCGCAGCACAAGGAGCGGTTCAGGCGGCTCAACGAGCCCGACGTGAGCTATCACGGGGTGGTCTATACCGAAGCGCTCGGACCTGCGGCCTACATCGGCCGCGCGCGTGTCGTACCGCTCCGCAATACGGGAGCGGCCATCTCGCCGTTCAACGCCTTTCTGATTCTGCAGGGCATCGAGACGCTGTCTTTGCGGATCGATCGAATCAGCGAAAGTACGCTTCAGGTCGCACGATATCTCCAACACCATGACAAGGTCGCCTGGGTCAATTACGCGGGCCTGGAGGATCACCCGGATCACGCGCTGGTGAAGAAGTACCTATCTGGCAAGGCTTCCGGCCTGTTGACCTTCGGACTCGGAGGGCCAGCCGGTCAAGGGCGTGAGCGCGGTGCACGCTTTCTCGACGCGTTGCGGTTGTTTACCCGGCTGGTGAATATCGGCGACGTTCGCTCGCTTGCCACCCACCCAGCCTCGACCACTCATCGACAGCTGTCGCCCGACGAACTGGCGCGGGCGGGCGTCTCCGAGGACACCGTGCGATTATCCATTGGCCTCGAGCATATCAAGGACTTGCTCGACGATCTGGATCACGCCCTCGCGGCTGTTTGATTCAGACCTCCGTCATCAGCGCGGGCTGAGGACCAGTGCCGGTTTGAGAGTGGAAGAGAGCATTACAAAATCGCCGCAGGCCGCCGTCCCGGAACCGCGCATGCGGATTGCCGCCTCCAGTCGCTCGGCGCGCGTGCCGACGTCGGCTTCGTATCTTGCAGGCCAACTCGTCGCGCTTCTGACACCGCAGGCGCGCGGGGACCTCGCACTCATCGTCAGCGCCTCCAGGGGCATCCCGATGTCGGCGATTCCGGATGCCGCACTCGATGAGCTTCTGCGAACCCTGGGGCCCTTGCTGCAGCTCAACAGTGGCAATGGGATTCTCGCAACCTGCTCCAGCGGGGTTCGCAGAGAGCTGCAGCAGGCACTGCGCAGCTGTCGTGGCCTTTCTGAGGAGACTGACGCACCCAGCCGTATCCGCGACGCCATCCTGAACCGGGCCCCGGAGACTGCGTTGAGTATCTTCGCGGCTTCCGGTGGCGTTTTCTTCGCTCACGTGCACGGGGTGGAAGTCTCTCGACAGGTCGTCAACTCTTTCCCCGAAGCGTTGCGACGCAAGGCCGAGGTACTCAGGCTGGCGGAAGCGATCAATGCCATGAAAACCGGGCATATTGCGCATGCCAAGGCCCTGGTGATCGGCATCGAGCCGACGGCCGCCACGCTGGGATCGTTGTGCCGCGTTGCCGGGCAGGTGTCGCTCGATCTCATCTGCTGTCGCATGGTCATCGGCGTGTGCGATGAAGAACCGATCGAGCGCGACGTGCTGGAGCTGTTGTTTCGGGTTCTCGAGCAGCTACCGGTCGATTCCGCGATGCGCAGGGGCATGTTGTACAACGTCGCCCTGGATGCCTTTGTGCGGCAGGGGCAATGGGAGGCCGCACACGAAGCCGCTTTGCAGGCCCGATACCATTTCACCAATGCGCGCGCCCAGCTGGCTGCCTTCTACATTGATCTTTATCTTGCACTCATCGATCTCGTGCGGGGGGATATCCGGGGAGCTCGGGCAACGCTCGCGGCAGCAAGTGTTGTATTCGAGCGCGAGACTGCGCACTCTGACAACGATCGACGCCTGTTGCGAGCGTTGCAGGGCATCTGTGAGTACGAGCTGGGGGAAGCGAAGTCGTTGGCCGAGCTCGTCACGTCCCAGATGCGCGATGGCGGATTCGGTGAGCTGTGGCCGTCGATCGCGGGCCCGCTGATCGCCTACGGCACGCGGGCACTTGCGAGTTGCGAAACATTCGCCGTGGCAAAGGCATACCTCGAGCGCTGGCGTCTGCATCAATGGCGATCAGAACGATTTGCCGCCGAAATTGCGGTCGCCGAGCTCGAGCTGCTGCAGCTCGCCGAGCGCTGGCACTCGGCGGACGAAGCCTGTGAGCAGATTGCCGAGGACAGTCACTGCCAGTCGCGCTTCGCTACGGCCGACACGGCGGCGGGCACTCGGTTGGAGTTTCATTTGCGTACCTGTCGCGCCGCGATTGAGACCTCCGCGGCAGATGCGGGTCTGCAGGTGTCGTTGGACGCGCTTCTGAGCGGAACTCGGCTGAATGCCAGGCAGAGAATGGCCGTTTTGATCTGGGCTGCCTGGGCGGCCGTCGAGCGACAGGACTGGAATCGCGCCCGTTCGGCGGTGGTTGAGTTGGCTGACTGTGTCGAATCAACCGGCATCGTGGCGGTTCTCTTCGAGCAACGCTCGGTGTTGCGCAAGCTGTTGGAGTCCCGCGAAGCGCGCAGGCGCTTGGCGACTTCGGGAAAGGCCGCGGGGCTTTTTCGTAGTTGCGCACGGTTTACCGATCCGCAGGCGTATGCGGCTGTGCAGGGAGGCCTCACCCGCCAGGAGGCTCGTATCCTGATGCTGCTCGTGGAAGACGTTCCGAACAAGACGATTGCGCGAAGGCTCGATCTGGCGCTGCCGACCGTGCGCTTTCATCTGAAAAACATCTACCGCAAGTTGGGAGCGACCTCCCGCAAGGACGTCATAGAAGCCGCCAACGGTCTGGGACTACCGGCCGGCCAGACCTATCCCTGAAGTCTGCGAACCAACCCCATTCCGGGATTGCCACGGTGCGCGGGAGGCCTAGTCTCGTGCATTGGCGCCACTGATGCGGCGCGAGACGAAGCGCGCAGCAAGAGGGAATGATGCGGATTGGAATTGACGTAGGCGGGACCAATACAGACGCGGTCCTGATGCAGGGGCTGCGGGTGGTCGCGGCTCTCAAGACTGCGACCAGCGCCGATATCCTGACCGGCATTCGCGTGGCCATCGGCCAATTGTTGGCCGCCTCGCAGGTCGAGCCACGCAGGATCAGCAGCGTGACCATCGGCACGACGCATTTCACCAACGCTGTGGTCTCGGCGATCGGGCTGGCGCCCACCGCGGCGATCCGCCTGAGCCTGCCGTCCGGCAGCGGAGTGCCGCCGATGTCGGATTGGCCCCCCGCGCTCACCGCAGCTGTCGGGCCGAACATCTACGAAGTCAGTGGGGGCTACGAGTTCGACGGCCGTCCCATAGCGGAATTAGACTTTGCCCAGCTCAGTCGCATCGCCGCTGACATCGGCCAGAGACGGATCAGAAGTATTGCACTGACCTGTGTCTTTTCACCGCTCAAAGCCGATTCGGAGCTCGCGGCGCGGGAGTTTTTCCAGCGGGAGTTGCCGGGCATCCGAATTTCAATGTCGCATGAGATCGGTCGGGTTGGGCTGCTCGAGCGTGAGAACGCCACCATCATCAACGCGGCGCTGCTCGAGCTTGCCGAAGTGGCCACGGACGCATTTCGTGACTCTTTGCGGGACAGCGGCATCGCGGCACCGCTGTATCTATCGCAGAACGACGGCACCTTGATGGAGGTTGAGAGAGCCCGGCGATTTCCCGTGACCACCTTTTCTTCGGGTCCAACCAACTCGATGCGAGGCGCCGCCTTACTGTCCGGACTCAAAGACTGCGTCGTGATCGACATAGGAGGTACGACCTGCGACATCGGCGTGTTATCCGGCGGCTTTCCCCGCCAGGCCACCACACACGTGGAAATCGGCGGAGTTCGAACCAACTTTCGCATGCCCGACCTTCTGTCATTGGGTATCGGAGGCGGCAGCCTCGTCGATTTGGATGACCTGTCGGTTGGGCCGCGAAGCGTGGGTTTCCGGCTACCGAAGGATGCGCTGGTCTTCGGCGGCGCCACTCTCACCGCGACTGATGTAGCGGTGGCTGCGGGTGCGGTGGAACTCGGCGACAGGCAAAAGGTCGCCCATATCGATCGGGAGCGTGCCCGTGCTGTGTTGAATCGCATCTCGGAGCGGATTGCGGCGGCGGTGGACCGGGTGCAGACATCGCGAGAGCCGCTGCCTGTGGTCCTCGTGGGCGGTGGCTCGATCCTGGTCGATCGCGGGCTACCCGGTTTGGGAACGATCCATCGGCCACCGAATGCGGGCGTCGCAAATGCAGTGGGAGCCGCTATCGCGCAGGTCGGTGCGGAGGTCGATCGAATGTTGACATTGGACGGGAAGAACCGACGCGCGGAGCTGGACGCCGTGAAAGCGGAAGCCGTGCAGCGTGTTGTCGCGTCGGGCGCCGATGCCTCAACGGTTGAGTTGGTCGAGATCGATGAGGTGCCTGTTGCGTATCTCCCTGGTGACTGTGTTCGCGTCCGGGCGAAGGCGGTCGGCGACCTCAAAATCCAACAGGAGGCGCCTGTCTGATGGAGCGCTTACGCAAGCTTGGAATAGAGGCGATCAGACGGGTTGCGTTGGGGTCGACCGTCCTGGGGACCGGAGGAGGAGGCGATCCGTATGTAGGTCGCCTGCTGGCGGAAAAGGCGGTGCGCGAGCACGGGGAAGTCGCGTTGTTGGATCCATCCGAGGTGCCGGCTGATGCATGTGTTTTTCTGTGCGGGATGATGGGCGCGCCGGCGGTCATCGTCGAAAAGCTGCCGTCGGGCAACGAGGCGGTTGCAGCAATGGAGGCTCTCGCACGAGTCCTCGGCCGCCGGGTCACACACATTTCGAGCCTGGAAGCCGGCGGGATCAATTCCATGATTCCGATTGCCGCCGCCGCGCGCACTGGACTGCCCCTGATCGATGCAGACGGCATGGGGCGGGCTTTCCCGGAGTTGCAGATGTTACTGCCTACTCTGGAGGGCATTCGTGCGACGCCGATGTCTTTGGTGGACGAGAAGGGCAACACATTGGTTATTGACGCTGTGAGCAATCAGGCGGCCGAAGGGTTTGCTCGAGTTGCGACCGTGCAAATGGGCGCAAGCGCAACGATGGCGTTCTACCCGATGAAGGGTAGCCAGGTGGCCACCGCGCTCGTGCCTCACTCAATCAGCACTGCGCATCGCATTGGCGAGGCCCTGTTGCTTGCGCGACAGAAGCGACTCGATCCGATCGCCGAGATGGCTCGTCAGCTCGACGGCCGCGAAATTTTCAGGGGCAAGATTGTGGATGTATTGCGACGTACGACCGCGGGGTTCGTGCGCGGGGAAGCGGTCGTCACCGGGCTCGAGCAATGGTCGGGACAGGAACTGTCACTGGACTTTCAGAATGAGTTTCTGGTGGCCCGTTCGGCGGCGGGGGTGTTGGTGAGCACACCGGATTTGATTTGTGTTGCCGATTCGGAAGCCGGGGAGCCCATTACTACCGAGGCTCTGCGCTACGGACAACGGGTCAGCGTGTTGGCCGGTCCGTGCTACTGGCGTTGGCGCACACCAGAGGGTCTCGCAGTGGTTGGGCCGCAAGCCTTTGGTTATCAACACAGCTATGTTCCGCTGCAGTCCTGAGGAAACCACGCAATGTCATCAAGCTACAGCATTTCCGCACGCGATCTCGGCGGATTCTCCTACGAGATCAGCAACGGTCACACGACGGTTCGTACCGCCTGGAATCCGGGCCCTGGCAATTTTCTCGCGACGGAGTTGTTTCTTGCGGGGCTCGGCGCCTGCATGCTGGCAACCCTGATGTATGCAGGCCAGGTCATGGGACTGAACCTGGCCGGTGCTACCGTGCGCGTCGATGCGGATTCAGCCACGAAGCCGGACCGGATGACCAACATCCGGGTCGTCTACCGTCTTCCAGCGGGGCTGACGGATGCACAGAAGCAGTCGCTCGTCCGGGCCGGCAACCGCTGCAAAGTTCACGAAACCATTGAGGATCATCCGCAGTTCCTCGTGTCCGTAGAGGACTTCTGAGTGGCCGCGACCGCGATTGCCGAGGACTACGGCGACCGCGAGGTTCCCGC
>Ga0181534_10002812_pt1 | contig 10577 bp, 11 predicted proteins | sample PEATcosm2014_Bin_37_FD_119758 | JGI IMG/M metagenome (GOLD analysis project Ga0181534, IMG submission 119758) | Peatland microbial communities from MTU Mesocosm Facility, Houghton, MI, USA - PEATcosm2014_Bin17_10_metaG | ecosystem: Environmental > Terrestrial > Soil > Wetlands > Peat | place...
AAAGCCAAGGCTATCCAAAGACGGAGCCAGGAACCGATGCGGAAAGTGCTGCATGGCATGACCGGCGTGGACTTGACCACCATCGACGGCATTGGGGTGGAGACCGCCGAGATTCGGCTCAGCGAGTATGGGCCGGATCTGCACGAATTTGAAACCGAGAAACAGTTTGTGAAGCATCTGCGGTTGGCGCCGCGAGAAGCGGTCAGTGGGGGGAAGCCATTGGGGCTGCCGCATACGAGAAGCGCTACCAAACCTCTCGTCTCCACAGAGTAGCGGCTACCGCCGTGCGATTAGGCTATCAACTCGTACCCAAAACAGCCGTCGCTGGAGGCCGCTAACTTATTGAGCGACAATGGGGTCACAGATGAGCCCGCGCGGGGCTTAAGCCCCGCGTGCTGGGTTTTCGACCGTGCGCGTCCGCCACGGACGCTCTTCGCTTACAGAATCAGCCTTGTGCGGGTACCATCAGGCCGACGTGGACGTCGGCCGCAGGACTGGAGTCCTGCCCCACCTCATGGCTACTTTGCGGACGCGCGGACGAGGGTGGTTTCGTTGGCCTTCAAGTCGACGGCCTGCTCGATGCCGGCGCCGCCGCTGACGGGCACGATCTTGACAATATAGTGGCCGGGCGGCAGCAAGAGCCCTTGCGCGAAATTGTCGAATTCGTCCATGTGCCCCATATATGCGCCGTTGACGTAAACAGCCGCATACTTCTCCGGGCCTTCGGTGCGCAGCCGGCCGAAAGGACCTTTCGGCTCGGGCAGCCCTTTCAGATCCTGCCTGACAATCACGGTCTTGCCCGCCACGACAGTTACATGCGTCGTCGCGACCTCATAGCGCGGCTCCCGCAAGGTGATGGTGTGGTCGCCGGCGGCCACCGCATAGCTGCGCGACATGCCGAAGTTAGCCGCGGGACCCACGTATTTGTCGTCCACAAATACTCCGGCGCGGCCGGTGGTGGTCTTCACTTTCAAAGTTCCCGTCTGTTGCGCGAAGGCAGAGCTGGCAGCCGCCAGCAGAAGAAGGCCGGTGGCGGCCAGGCGAACCGTATCGATTTTCAAAGTATTCTCCTTTAGCTTATTGAATCTGGTTACTTGAGCGCGTATGCCAGGCCGGCGGTGAACTGGAAAGAATTCTTCTTGAAGCCAGCCGGCGGATCGTTCAAGAAGGTATCGAGCGTCCCCAGCGCCAGGCTCAACCGCTTATGCACGGGAAGAGTCAGGCTGACGCCGCCGGTTCCGAAAAATGCATTGGAATTGTTCCATGCCGGAGTGAAAGAGATCTGTTGGTTGAGCAGAATGCCGTGTTGAAGCTTGAGCGTGTAGATTTCGGCGAAGGTGGATCCGATCAGGCTCTGGTTGTCGCCGGCGCTGAAGCTCTGGTGGATATAAGAAACCGCGGCCTTGACATCCAGCTCGGCCGCCGCGGCCTTGTATACCGTCCAGCCGATTCCGCCGCCGTAATTCTGCTGCAGGTCGAGGCCCTGCGAGAAGTTGTGGTCGAAGTAGGCCTGGCCAAATCCGAAGAGGCGCGGCGAAAAATACTTGTCCTCTTCAAGACCCGCGTGAAAGATGTCGGTCTTGATATCGGGCGAGCCTGGCTGGGTGACTTTGCCGTAGGCCGCGTTGAAGCCTAACTGAGTGCGGGTGCTGGGAAGCAGCCAGCTTTCCGCCGGTTCGGTGCGCACCAGGGATATCCCGCCGGTAAATGTGCTGGAGTCCTGGGTGGCATGCACGATGGTGGCTCCGGCGGTGACCGCGCCGCCCCAGTCGTCAAGAATGCCGGCATTGCGGTTCATGGCCTTTTCAAAATCGGGCTGCGGGAGTAGGAAGGCCGCATCGGCTACGGGAACGGTGATGGGCGCGCCGGCCGCAGGTTGGATGGCGATCTTTTGGTCCGTCACGGCCACTTCGCCCTGCGGGACGTGACTGACATCCATGTGCCGGACCAGTTGCGGATGTTTGCCGATGACGGCGAAGGGGTGCGTGGTGCGCAGTTCTTGAATCTTACTCCAGGGTACCGTTACTTCCCCAGCCATATCGCTCTTGAAAACCACGGAATCGCCCTTAGCGCTCTTCAACTGGCCGATGAGCTTTTCGCCATCCGTAAATATCAGTATGTCCGGCTGCGGCTTAGGCGCCGGGGGCGCCTGCGCATAGAGCAGGGCGCTCCCGCTGGCCGCAAACAGGGCCACGTATCCGGCAAAACGATTCAATTTTCCAACCAAACTCTGATCTCCTAAGGTTTTTGTCTGGCGCCTGAAGTGGGGTTGCCGGGCGGAACAGTTTGCTGCCTCCAGACAGTCTATCACTGCCACCGGGGAAGCGGCAAATATCCGAAAAAATAGATTGGCGCATGCGCGGCGATGTATGCGATGATAAGTCTCCGCGGAGGGAGACAGATGTCGTTAATGAAGCGTATCAGCGCCGAGTTTCTCGGCACATTCTGGCTGGTTTTTGGCGGCTGCGGCGCCGCAGTGCTGGCGGCCGCATTTCCGCAACTGGGTATCGGATTCGCCGGTGTGGCGCTGGCGTTTGGATTGACGGTGATGACCATGTGTTTCGCCGTGGGCCACATTTCGGGAGGCCATTTCAATCCCGCGGTCACCGTCGGGCTGGCGATGGCCAAGCGTTTCCCCTGGAACAACGTGCTGGCATACATTGCCGTGCAGGTACTGGGGGCCATCGTGGCCGGCGGCTTGTTGTACGCCATTGCCAGCGGCAAGCCCGGGTTCAGCCCCGGCGGTTTCGCGGCCAATGGCTTCGGCGACCACTCCCCTGGCGGGTACGCGATGGAGTCTGCCATCCTGGCCGAGGGCGTGCTCACGTTCATGTTTCTGATGATCATCCTGGGCGCCACCGATAAGCGCGCGCCGGCGGGCTTTGCGCCGATCGCTATCGGCTTGGGGCTGACGCTGATCCACCTGGTCGGCATCCCGGTCACCAACCTCTCGGTGAACCCGGCGCGCAGCACGGGGCCGGCGTTAATCGTGGGCGGATGGGCGCTGCAGCAGCTCTGGCTGTTTTGGGTGGTGCCGATTATTGGCGCGTCGATAGCCGGTTTGGCATATCCTTGGCTGGCGGCGGAAGAAGTGCCGAAGACAATGGCGGCGCGCGCGTAGACAGATTGTGCGTTCCCGCGGATGCTTGCGTCGTATTTGCTTCCGAGGCGGGAACACAATGAAAATCGCAACGATCGCATTAGCGGCGGCCATGCTTCCGGCGTGGGCGCAAGAAATTAAGCTGCCGGTGAATCTGGAAGCCCTGGCGGGCAAGGCGGAAGAGAGCGTAACCGTCAGCCTGGACAAATCCATGCTGCAGCTGGCCGGCAAATTCCTCCACGACAAAGACGATGACGACGCGGATGTCCGCAAACTGATTGCCGGGCTGGACGGCATTTACGTGCGCAGCTTCCAATTCGCACAGGAAGGCGAATACAACATGGCCGACGTGGAGGCTGTGCGCAGCCAGTTGAATGGCCCCGCTTGGGGACGGCTGGTGGGCGTGAGATCCAAGCGCGGCGAAAATGTAGACGTGTATTTCAAGGACGGCGGAAGCGGAAAGCTGGGAGGCATCGTGGTGATCGCGGCGGAGCCGAAAGAGCTGACCGTGGTCCACATCGTAGGCACGCTCGACCCGGAGAAACTGGCGGATTTGAGCGGCGAATTCGGCATCCCGCGGCTGGAAAAGTCCAAGACCTGGAGGGAGGCGCGATGAAAGCGCGGGCCTTGGCTGGGGCACTGGCTTTGCTGGCGGCGGGCGCGGCCTTTGGCGGCGATGCGGAATTCGATCGCATTGTGAAGGCCATCGAATCGCGCTACGGGACGCGGCCCCTGCACGTCCCTTTCATGGGAGTCGCAAATCTTTTCGTGAAGGTGGCGCATCCGGACGGCGCCAGCGGCGTCAAACTGGCGGTATTCGAGGGGCTGAAAGACCTGAAGTCCGCGGAGGATCCGGGCGAATGGCGCGAACGCGACCATTTCATGAATTCGCTTTCGGGATCGAATTTGCGTCCGCTGGTGCGCGTGCATTCGCGGCACAATGCGGAGGCGACCTACATTTTCATGGGTCCAGCGAGTAAGGCGGGAAAGACCACGCGCGTGCTGATCGCGGCCTTCGAAGGCGACCATGCGACGGTGGTGGAAGTGAAGGCGAACATCGATAAGCTGCTCGAGTCGCTGCGGGAGCCGGAACACGCTGGGAACTCGATTATGCGGCCCACGAATAGTGGTGAAAACCGTGCAAATGCTTTGGAGGGCGGGCTTTAGCCCGCGCGGGGCCCCTGGCCCCGCTAAAGGCGGCCTGAGAGGCCGCCGCAGGCCGAGGGCCTGCCCCACAATTGCCCTCCCTCCAACTTCACTTCGCGCTTAGCATGTTTGCGAACAGGCGGTATGCACCCGGCACGCCGGCGGGCAGCTCGCGGAACCAGGAATAGCCGCTGAACATGTACACGCCTTTTCCATAGCGCGCGTACAGCATCCCGCCGGCTAGCGGCTTCTCCCCCGGATCGTGGGATTCGAGCACCGTCTGATAGTGGGGATCCCACTCCGACGCGAAGTACAGGCCGCGCTCCTGGATCCACCCTTCGAAATCCTTCTGCGTAATTTCGTTGGGCGTGCTGAGCAGCGGATTCCCCAGATTGGTAAACGTTACCGGCGCCTCCTCCACGGTGACGCGGTCGTGCGCCACTTTGAACGGATACGGCCCCATCGGCACCAGGTTGCCGTCGGTCACGTTGTACTGGTCGATCAGCGTGCCGCCATTGCGCACATAATCCAGCAGCCGCGGCAGGTTCACGCGCAGATCCGCGCGGGTGTTGTAGGCGCGCACCCCGGTGACGATGGCGTCGAATTCCGAGAGGTCCCGCTGCTCCAGATCGGAAGCCGTCAGCAGCGTCACTTCACATCCGAGCTGGCGAATGGCATCGGGCATTTCGTCTCCCGCGCCCATCACGTATCCGACCTTGCGCGCGGTGACGCGCACATCGGCGCGCACCAGCTTGAGCACCGCCGGCGGGAATACGGTCAACGGCGGCAGCGGCGGATGCGAGATCACCTGCATTCCCACGGCGATTTCGTGCAGTTGTCCGGCAGGGTCGCGCATGCCGGCGAGCGCGCGAAGCTGCGACGGGTGATCCGGGCCCGGCAACGGCCGCAGTTCGAAGGCCAGCGGCTGCTGCAAGCCCTCCTGCTCCTGCGCGAATGGCAGCGATTCGGGCTGCGCGGACCATCCCTGGTCCGGAGCTAGATGCACCACGCCTGACACCTTGGGCGCATCCGCGCGCACCTCGATCTCCACTTTACGCGCGTTGCCGTTGGGAAACAACACCACGTCTTGCGGCAGGTTCAGCGCCACCGGCGGCACCACTACCAGCGCACGAGTCTGCTCGCCATCCACGCGATCCACGTAGCGGTGGCGCACCGGCCGCGCCAGATCGAAGGCCACGCCGCCCGCAACGATTGCGAAGCGCAGGTTCAGCAACGGCGGATCGTCGGGCAGGCCGACCAATCGCTGGTCGGAGAAGGTGTAAGTGTCGCCCTGCTTCGGTTCCCGCAGCCAGAAGGGTTGCGAATAGGGCTGACCGGCCGGAACCATGTACTTGAGCTGCGCATTTACCGGCTGGTTCGGCCCGAGCGCCGCGTGCCTGGCGTCGGTGTGCGATTCGCCGCCCATGCCCTCCAGCGCCAGACTGTCGAGCGCCATTGGAAAGTCGGAGCGATTCAGTGCCGTATAGGACACTTCCACGGTTGCGCCTGGCACCACGGCGTAGTTGTCGGTGTTGGCGTCCAGCCACAATCCGGCGCACAGCGCGATCGCCTCGTTCAACTCGACGAGCTTGGCGCTGGCCCACGGATCGTGGATCGCCGCGATTAGCGGATGGGCTTTCAATAGCAGCGGAATGGTGAGATCCGGCCGATCCGGCTGAAACGTACGCACCGCTTCGGCCAGAATGCGCCCAATCTCGGCTCCGCCGGGCTCGCGCTGCCACGTGATATCGATGCCGTCGAAGGCATCTTGGGCGCCTTTTGCGGGCGCATCGCCGGCCACCGGCACCAGGAATTGCTTGGAAGGTCCTGGCCGCTGCGACGCCCCCATGCCCTGGCTGCGATGCATGCTGCGGCTCATGCCCGCGATCTGGCTGTAGGAAACGCCCAGCACCGGATTGTAGGCGCCGGTATCCACTTCGAGGCGTCCGGGCGTGGCGGCGGCTTCTTTCTCCATCTCCTTGGTGAAGCTGAAAGAATTGAACAGCAGGCGGCGTGCTCTCCACGGCTGCGCGAATTTCAGCTGCTCGGGAAACCGGGTGGGATCGCCCGCCACGGCAAACGCCTCCTTGCCCAGGATGGCCGAAACCTGGTGCTGACCGTGGCCATCCTTGGGTGTGCCTGAAAAACGCAGGATCACGATATCCGGACGGAAGCTGCGGATCACCCACACCACATCGGAAAGGATGCGCTCGCGGCCCCATTTGGCAAGCGTTTCTTCGGGCGTCTTGGAGAATCCGAAGTCGATGGCGCGCGTGAAGAATTGCTCCGCGCCATCGATGCGGCGGGCCTCTAGCAGCTCATGCGAGCGAATCAGGCCCAGCAAGTCGCCCTGTTCGGGACCGATCAGGTTTTGCCCGCCTTCGCCGCGCGTGAGCGACAGATAGCCCGTGCGCATGTGGCGGCCGCGCGCGTAATAGGCCAGGATCGCGGTGTTCTCATCGTCGGGATGCGCGGCGATCATGAGCACGCTGCCCAGCACGGTGAGCTTCTCGAGCGATTGCTCGATGGCCGGCGTGCCGGAGAATGGCGCCTGCGCAAATGCGGGCGCGAGGGTGAATAAGGCAATCAGAAGGGTGAGGCAGTTTGCAGAATGAGTGCGCATCCAAGATAATGGTAGTCCATCGTGAAGATCGCCTGGAACAGTTGGAAATCCGCCTTGGGCCGCCGGCCGCGTCCGCCGGCGGGGCAGACCGCAGTTGCGGTTCCCGAGCCCATGCGTATCGGCGTGGCGCTGGGCGGCGGTTTCGCACGCGGCCTGGCGCACATCGGCGTGCTCCGCGTGCTGGAGCAAAACGGCATTCCGCTCTATTGCATCACCGGCGTCAGCGCCGGAGCCATCGTGGCGGCAGCCTATGCCAGCGGCGCCACGCCCGCCGAGATTGCCCAAGCCGGCAGCGCCATGCGCTTCACGGACGTGGCGCGCTGGACCATCGCCCGCATGGGCATCGCGGGCAGCGAACGGATGGAGCGTTTCCTGCGCAAATTGCTCAAGTGCTACACCTTCGAACAGATGCGCATCCCGCTGGGGGTGGTGGCCACCGACGTGGTTACGGGCGAGGGCGTGACCTTCCGCGACCGCGGCGACGTGATCCTGCCCATCCGCGCCAGTTGCTCTTATCCCGGCCTGTTCCAGCCGGTGCGCTGTGGCGAGCGCCTGCTGGTGGACGGAGCCATCAACACGGAAGTGCCCGCGCTGCTCGCGCGCGTGCTGGGCGCCACGCACGTGATCTCGCTGCACCTGCCCATGCAAGGCGCGGCCGCCACCCCCACGAACATGTTCCATGTCATTAATCGATGCTTCCAGATCCTGCACAGTCGCACCGAAATCACCTGGCGGCAGCACTCCGACCTGGTCATCGAGCCGGATGTGCGCGGCATGGAATGGGATTCCTTCGAGAGCGCGGCGCAGTTGATCAAGGCCGGCGAAGAGGCGGCCCGGTTGGCCCTGCCGCGCATTCAGGCCTTGATGGGGCCGGGAGTTATGCAAGATTCAAAATCTGCCTGACGGTGCCGCTCTCGTTCTGGATTTTGCTCTGCAACATCATAAGCGCGTGAATGAGCTGCTCGGGCCGCGGCGGGCACCCCGGCACGTAGACATCGATGGGGATTACCTGGTTGACGGGGATCAGCGCATAGTTATTGAACACGCCCGTGGATGTGGCGCAGGCGCCCATGGAAATCGCCCACTTGGGTTCGGGCATCTGCTGGTAAAGATGGCGGATGACCGGGGCCATCTTGTTCGAGACCCGACCGGCGATGATTATGAGGTCGGATTGGCGCGGCGATCCGCGAAAGACTTCGGCGCCGAAGCGGGCGATGTCGAAACGGGATGCGCTCATGGACATCATCTCGATGGCGCAACAGGCCAGGCCGAAGGACATGGGCCAGATGGAGTTCTTACGTGCCCAGTTCACGGCTTTGTCCAGGGTGGTTAGGACCAGGCCTTCGGAAGCCGCGGCGGCGGCGCTGGCGACGGTCTCGTTATCGAGCCGCTCGAAGAGTTCGACGGGACCGCTGGCAAAGGGTGCATCCATACTTTCATTCTATGCCCTTGGAGAGCGACGCGGCGAGGGAGCTCGTTTGTCAAGCGCGAATCGCCAGCGGCGCGCGCCTCCGGCCTCAAATGAACAGCTCGACGCCGACATGGAAGAACGCGGCGAGCCGCTTGGCCTGTTCCTTGCTGATCCCGCGTTTGCCCGACAAGACTTCCGAAACACGGCTCTTGGTTCCCAGCACCGGGTAAAGCGCGCTCGGCGGCAACCCGCGCTGTTCCAAAAGAAACGCCGCCATCCGGTGTGGCGGGCTGGAAGGCAGCGGATATTGGCGCTCCTCAAAATCATGCGCCAAGTCCACGAGCAACTCCAGCAGGGCCTCTTCTTCTTCCGTCAGGTTCCCCTCGCCCTTTGCCATCAGGCGTTCGATAGCCCCTAACGTCCGGTTGTTCTCAGATTCGGTTTTGATAACAGCCGGAAGCGCCTTGGCGAGCAAACGCCCGTAACGTTTCGTGTCCAGATCGACCAGGCTGGTGCTCATTGTTTCATGCCCCCTTGTCGTACTCCTTATGCGTCCAGACATTTTTAATGTAAACGACCCGCTGCCGGTAGTGAATGTAAGTAATTACGCGATACTTGTTTCCGCCGACGTCTAACACGGTCAGGTCTCCTACGAAATCCGCGGCGTTGAAGGTGCGGCGCACGTCGCCAGGGGTCCTCCAGCGTACCGTTTCAGTCGCGTTCGCCCAATGAAGGAGCGGTTCCAGAGCATCGGGATGCCGCTCCGCGAATATCCGGATTGCCCGGCGGCTGATCACCCGCACCTCCCTTAGGTTCCCAGAACGGGAACTGCTTGTCAAGCGGGCTACGCTCGCAGGTGCGCTCTGAGGAAATGTCCCGTGTAAGAGTCCTCACAGGCGGCGATGTCCTCTGGCGTACCCGTCACCACCACCTGCCCGCCGGCGTGCCCGCCCTCGGGCCCCAGATCGATCACATGATCGGCGGTCTTGATCACGTCGAGATGATGCTCTATTAAAAGCACCGTGTGACCGGCATCCACTAACCGGTTCAGCGACTCCAATAGACGCTCGACATCCGCCAGGTGCAGCCCGGTAGTCGGCTCATCCAGGATGTAGACCGTGTGTTTCGAGCGCTGCAGCTTACTTAACTCCGCCGCGATCTTGATCCGCTGCGCTTCGCCACCGGACAGCGTGGTCGCCGACTGGCCGAGCGTCAGATACCCCAGCCCCAGATCGCTCAGCACTTCGAGCTTCTTACCCACGGCCGGCTCATCCGCGAAAAAGCGCACGCCTTCCTCGACGGACATATTGAGCACGTCGTCTATAGTCTTTCCCCGAACCGTTACATCGAGCGTCTCCCTGTTGAACCGGGCCCCCTTGCAGGCCGCGCAAGTCACTTCCACATCGGGCATGAAATAGAGCTGCGTGGTGATGACGCCCTCCCCCTGGCACTCTTCGCAGCGCCCGCCTTTGACGTTGAAGCTGAACCGCCCCACCTTATAGCCGCGCTCGACCGACAGCGCCGCTTCCGTGAACAGCTCGCGAATATTATCGTAGAAGCCGATGTACGTGGCGGGGTTCGACCGGCTGTTGCGGCCAATCGGCGATTGGTCGATGTTCACCACCTTATGGACATGCTCGGCGCCGTCCACGCCATCGTGTTCTCCGGGCAGCGTGCGGGTATCCACCAGCCGCTTCCAGAGAGCTTTGAAGAGAATCTCATTGATCAGGGTGCTCTTGCCCGAACCGGATGCGCCCGTGACCGCCACCAGGGTGCCCAGCGGGAAGGTCACATCCACGGATTTGAGGTTGTTCTCGCGCGCTCCGCGCACCCTGAGCGCACGGCCGTTTCCCTTTCGCCGCCGCTTAGGAGTCCGGATGAAGCGGGCGCCCGAGAGAAACTGACCGGTGGGCGACTCCCGGCACGCCAGCACGTCGCCGAGGGTACCCTGCACCACCACTTCGCCGCCGTGCACGCCGGGGCCGGGGCCCATTTCTACGATGTGGTCGGCGGCGCGAATGGTGTCTTCGTCATGCTCCACGACGATGACCGTATTGCCAATATCGCGCAAGCTTTCGAGCGTCGCGATCATCTTCACGTTGTCTTTGGGGTGAAGGCCGATGCTCGGTTCATCCAGCACGTAGAGCATTCCCATGAGCCCCGAGCCGATCTGCGTGGACAACCGAATCCGTTGCGACTCGCCCCCCGATAGCGTGCCGGAGCGGCGATTGAAGTTCAAATAGTCGAGCCCAATGCCGAGCAACAACGCCAGCCTGCCGCGGATCTCGCCCAAGACC
>Ga0181534_10002814_pt1 | contig 10569 bp, 10 predicted proteins | sample PEATcosm2014_Bin_37_FD_119758 | JGI IMG/M metagenome (GOLD analysis project Ga0181534, IMG submission 119758) | Peatland microbial communities from MTU Mesocosm Facility, Houghton, MI, USA - PEATcosm2014_Bin17_10_metaG | ecosystem: Environmental > Terrestrial > Soil > Wetlands > Peat | place...
TGAGGGGTTTTCCGGGCCAGGGTTAGATTATCGGCATCAGCGCTCTGCCCAGAATCTCTTTTTCGCGGACACGCATTCGCGCTGCGCCTGCCTCGGTCTCATCTTCGTAGCCGAGCAGGTGCAGCAGGCCATGCACGATGTACAAGGTCAGCTCATCCGCGAGCGCGACCGCCCGGGCCAAAGCCTCCGCGTTCTCCGGATTCGGCGATTTCACCGTGGGAAAACGCGGGTCGAACGCCACCTGCTCGGGAACCTCAGTCACCGAGACGCCTGCATGCGCCAGGAGCGGAACAGTCGCCACTCCGCCAGTGCCATGGATATTGGTGTAAACGACGGAAAACTTCCGCTGCTTGAAGATGCCCGGATCCAACGCGGCCTGCAGCGCGACGGCCAGATAAGCGTCATCCGCCGGACGCCCCAGAGAAATCACCCGGCCCAGGTCCTTCTTCAGGAAGCCGGACAATTCCTTAAGCGGCACGGCATTAACCTCGTCAATGATGCCCTTGTCGTGCGGCGCGACCACCTGGGCGCCATCCTCGAAATAGGCCTTAAAACCGTTGTCGTGGGGAGGATTGTGGCTCGCCGTGATGACCACACCGCAATGCGCCTTCAGCCACCGCACGGAGAAACTGAGCTGTGGCGTCGAACGGGGAGCAGGAAAGATGAAAGCCACGCCGCCAAGCTGCGACCAGGTCGACGCCGCAAGTTCGCAGAAATGCCGCGAGAAATGCCGCACGTCGTGGGCTATCACGAGCTTTGGCGCATCATACCGGTCAGCGAGCGCCAGATACCCGTGCACATAGCGGTAGAGGCCGGTCGTCGCGCGAACGACGGTGAAATCATTCATCATGTTGCTTCCCACGGCGGGATGCGCCGGCGTGCCCAGCGGGCCGAGCTGGCCGGTTTCGCTTCCCGCGCCCACAACACCGATGGTCCTACCGCGCATTCCCCCCGTGCCAAACTCGAGGTATCGGTAGAAGCGGTCGTTGAGTTCGCCCCATGTCTCCTTGGCGACAAGCTCTTCAATTGCGGCCATGGCCCATGGCGGAAGGCCGGCCTCAAGCCAGGCTGTGAGATTCTGCACAGATCCCGGGAGCAATTGACCGGCGGCGCCGGCAGCGTGAATCTGGTCGATCGTGGTCATGGGAAGAGAGATTGGTGACATAACCGCTAGGCAAACACAGGCGGAGGCAAAGGGTAAAACGACGCGGCAGGCTCCGGCAAAGTCAAAATGATCTTTCGACCCGATCACACCAAGATCGCGCGCATCCAAACGAATGGATGCCACTGTGCTTCGCAAGCTCATGTTACCTGACCCTGCCCGGCCCACTCAACCGTCCGCCCGGCGTTCGATAATCCCCCGGCCGTATCCGACCTCGGGGTTCCCTCGTGTAGTGACTATTTGATTACCCGTTCGAAAATCGACCCGTTTTCGAACGGTGGACAATTCCCGCAGATTGCCCCGTTCCGGGTTTCCTCAGCCGCCCGTTTTGAACACCTCATTTTGCGTTTCGTCTTTCGGGCCATTCTCAGGAACCGGACATTTGAAGGGAGTTATCGCGAAGAATGTATTGGCAATTTCGCCTTTATCGTCGAAATCCATCTGAACATCAATTCTTTGCCCGTCATTCTTTACAATACTCGAGATCCTCAGGACCAATATAAGATGCCGGTACTCCATCCAGATCGTTTCATTGATAGAATCCGACCGATTGAGAAGCCATATTAGGATCTTCTCCCGGTTGCCGACAGCCCGAAGCCGCTGCATAATTATTCCCGCATTGACCTCGGAGGTTGATTTCTCACGCAAATCAACTCCGAAAAGTCGAACTGTCTTCGTGAATGCACTATCCCCTGGATTGTCAGCACGGCATATTGACGCCAGAACCATGGAGAGCGTGAACAAGATTATTCGCTTCATTGTGGCTTTCTGAAGTAAGAGCGGACATACGGTTCCACCTCATTCTCCCAGACCTCGGCAGGCTTTTGCCTTCCGTGTGTTTCGTCGCAACTGAAGAATCTGCAGTTCCATGAATGAGGTAGGGCAGAATCTAAATGGGGTCAGGCTTTGGGGTTTGGGGTTCCCTGCAGGTTTCATCCCAGGTTGGATTTGGAATTGCGCGGGTTGCCCGAAGGAAGGCGCTCGCAGCCACCTTGCGTCTCGGCCGATATTGCGTGAGAACGGATTGTCGATTCTCGAGATGCCATTGAAACGGAGCCAGGTCGCGCAAATCTCCTAAATCCCGATTCATCGCTCGACCCAAGCTACCCCAGGTACAGGCCTTCCGCCACAGCGGGCTTGGGCGAGAGCTTGCGCCAGCTGTCTGCAAACGAAGCCTCGTCGTAACCAAATTCTGGAGACACCTCGATGTTGAACGGAGGGAGCCCGCTCGCATCGGACTCCACCGGAGCCCCGACGCTCCTCAGCCAGCGCACATACTGGCGCAACTGGTCGTCATGTGCCGTGCGAGGCGAATCCACGCCCTCTGCATTCTTGACCGGCGAGAAGTCATCCGCCCGCCGCGTCTCGATGACGAGCGCATTGCTGGCGAATGGCATCGCGTCAAAGACGAACATCTCGAATTTTGCGCCATTGGGCTTGCTGGGTCTCACCGGATTGCCCGCGGCGTCGATGGTTGCGATCTTCTTGTCCGCACGGTGAAACGGCAACACCGGTCCGAGGGCGCCCTCAGCCGGCTCAGCCGCCATCCGCCCGATGAAATCCCGTTCGAGGACGTGGATGGCGATGCTGCCGGCGCCATAGCGCAGGCGGCCCGTCTGCGGATCGATCTCCCGCTGAATCGACATCGGCAGATCGCTGTACTCGATGACCACGAGTCGGTTGTGCTGCCGGCAGAAGTGGCCCAGCTTCTCCTCGGGATACGCTTTGAGAATCATCTTGGCAGACATCTCGGCCCGCTGCAATCGGTGCCAGCCGATGAACTCCGGATCCACACAGCGGACAAGAGGGTTGTCGACCTGGAAATAGGTCACGGTTTCCACGCCTTCGCTCTTCATCAGGTCGAGGGCGCCGCTCCGGCTCAGAGCGCGAAGAGAACCGCCATGACCGTCCGGGCTCATTGCGATCAGTCCCTTCGATTCCAACAGAATCTTGCCGGCAAAATCCACGGCAGGCATCCGGCCCTGCCGAAAAAAATGCACTCTCGCCGAGTCCAGCCCGAAGTACCGTTGGGACGCAAAAAACGCCTCGGTTGCTTCATGATTTGCGTGGCTCGTCATGATAAACCAGTGCAGCGGACGACCGTAACGCCGCCCCGCTGCAAGGATCTTCTCCGCGAAGACCTGGAACAGCGGCTTGTGTTTGAGCGGCGTAACCGGAAACGTTCCCTTCGGTCCGTCGTAGCCAAGGCGTGTGCCCTGGCCTCCTGCCACGGTAAATGCCGCCACCTTGCCGGATCTCAGCGCATCCTCTCCGGCCGACCGTGCGCGCGCCCAGGCACCCGAATCGCCTCCGCTCTCCGGCCGGAGCACGTAGGGCGCCGGCTCGAGATCCGTCAGCGTTACGGCTGAGGTTGCGCCAGGAGCCAGCAGGGTGCGCGTGAGTCGCGCCACCTCGTCCAGATTGATCTCGGCTGCCTGTTCCAGGAGCACCCTTCGCTCTTCCGCACCCAGTTGGGGCCAAAATGCGAAGACCTGCTCCTGGCCGGCTTGTGCAAACCTCTCGATCAATGATTGCGACGATTCAGCTGAACTCATTGGGCCGACTAACAAAAGGCCGCATTCCGGTTGGGCAACGATTTTCGCGTCATTCCTCGAACCGAAAAATGAGCTCAGAGGGCTTGGCGTATCGCAATTGCTGACGGATGATCTTTTTGACGAAGTCAGGGTCGCTCCGAAGTCGCTCCAGCACGCGCTCCTGCTCCTTCATCTTCTGCTCGGCCTGGGCTATCTGCAGGCGGGTTTCGTTTTCCACCCGAAGCAGCTGGGCGTATTCCTGGTGGGTCTGGAAGAAAAACACGCCCGACAGCAATCCCACGCCGACGAAGACGCCCGCGCAGATCCAGCTGATCACGCGTCGCACCACCAGATTTGAATCGGGCTTTGGTTTCAAGGCTTCCTGGCCCCTAGCCTAGTCCCGCGACCCGGCGGCGCAACCGCACAATTGAAAATCTTGCGCGCCCGCGGCTTGTCCGCTTGCTTCGCTGGCGGGACCGGACCCATTCTCGTCCGCTGCCCCCCGCTCGCAAAATCTTTCCGTATTATGTATCAGAGTTTCTACGGTCTCACGGAGATGCCGTTCAACATCACTCCAGACCCGAAGTTTCTCTATCTGAGTCCGACGCATCAGGAGGCTCTGCAACACCTCATGTATGGCGTGCAGGAGAAGAAGGGCTTCATCCTGCTGATCGGTGAGGTCGGCTGCGGCAAGACAACCCTGTGCCGCCGTTTCCTGAACGAACTTGATCCGGCTCACTACGACACCGCCCTCATCCTGAACACCCGCATTACCGAGAATGAGATGCTGCGGGCCATCTTGACGGAACTCGGCGAAGTTCCGCTCAACCAGGGGCACCACGACTTGGTGGACCAGATCAACACTACCTTGCTGCAGCGCATCGAACAGGGGCGTGACATCGTCCTGGTGATCGACGAGGCGCAGAACCTTTCCTTCAAGGTGCTTGAGCAGGTGCGCCTGCTTTCAAACCTTGAAACCGACAAACAGAAGCTCCTCCAGATCGTGCTCATCGGACAACCCGAACTCAAAACCCTGCTTGCCGAGGACCGCCTGCGGCAGCTGCGCCAGCGCATTCTGGTTAATTCCGAGCTCCGCCCCCTTGCGCTCCGCGACACCGTTCATTACATTCAGCACCGGCTGACCCTCGCGGGTGCCAGCGGCCGGCCGTTCTTTACTTCAGCAGCGCTGAGATCCCTCCACCATTTCAGCAAGGGGATTCCCCGCGTCATCAACAACGCCTGCGACAAGGCATTGCTTTCGGCGTTTGTACGCGACTCTGACGAGGTCAATTACTGGGATGTTCGCCGCGCGATCAAAGAAATCTCGAGCCTTGCCTGATCGCGCGCTGACGTTCGCACACCCAACACACCTTCCCCAGATGGTTCACATCCCCCGAGCGCTCCCCGCCGAATGAGCCTGATCAACGATGCACTGAGAAAGACCCAGAAGCTGCAAACGCAGCAGCCGGCGGCGCAGCCAGCGCCGAGCGCGCCCGTTTCTCCGCGCGCAACCAGACCGTCAGGCAGCGCGATGAGTTTCGAGCGCATGCTGCTGCTCATCGTGGCCGTGGTCGCAGTCGTTGTGGGTGTGACGGCAGTGGTCGTGCTGCTGCCGCGAAATAGCGACAGGCAGGCCATTGCCAGCGCGGCGCACCCGGCGGCAACCGCCCCGGCTCCCGCCCCGGCGAGTGTCGCTGTCACACCCCGTCCACCTCCTCCCGAACCCAGTCCGACAAAGGCAATCACGCCTGCGACCGCGGCCACGCCAGCCGCTGCAATCGTCGTGTCGACGCCCCCGAGCGCGCCGCCAAAAACCTCCGCGCCGCCACCAGACAGTGTGAGGGTTGCGCCGGCCGTGCAGCCCACGGTGGCAAGTGTGGCTCCACATCTTGCGCCACCACCGCCGCCAGCTGCGCCAGTGGTTTCCGTCAATCTCAACTCGATCTCCCCACCCGCCTCGGAAGCCAAACCTCCGGACCCGGTTCTGCGGGCGCAGCAGGAAGCAGCCGACAAGAGAATCCGCATTCTCACTTTCATCGACGACATGCGGGTGGGTGGCGTTCGCATTGCCGGCAACGATTGTCGGGTCCTGCTCAACGATCGTGTCTACCGGGTCAACAGCATGGTCAGCATGGAACTGGGCCTGCGACTGACTGGAGTGACGCCGTCCGCGCTTACCTTGGTCGACGAGGACGGCGTGGTTTATACCAAGACACTCTAGCAGCTTGCCAGGATGCGAGAAACTCTGGTTCACTCCGCATCCTGTGAAACAACGCATCGTCACGCTCGATATGGAAGGCGTCCTGACGCCGGAAATCTGGATTGCGGTCGCCGAGCAAACCGGCATCGCCGAACTCCGCCGCACGACGCGCGACGAGCCGGATTACGACAAGCTGATGCGTTCGCGGATTGAAATTCTGGATCGACACGGAATCACCTTGTCCCGGATCCAGGCCGTTATCGGCGCATTGACACCGCTTCCCGGGGCTGCCGCGTTCCTGGACGAACTGAGGGCCCAGGTGCAGGTTATCATCGTGTCTGATACCTTTGAGCAGTTCGCCCAACCGCTCCTGCGCCAGCTAGGCTGGCCGACCTTGTTCTGCAACCGGCTGATCGTCGAGAACGACCGCATCACCGGCTATCAACTCCGAATGCCGGACCAGAAGCGTCACTCCGTGGCGGCCCTGCAATCACTTAATTACCGCGTCATCGCAGCCGGAGATTCATTCAACGACACGAGCATGCTGAAGCAGGCAGAGCACGGCATCCTGTTCCGGGCGCCGCCCGTCGTCACCCGACAGTTTCCACAGTTTCCTGCCGTGGAAGAACACCCGGCACTGCTCGCCGGTATCCGCGCGCTGCTTTAGGCAAGCGCGGCGGGAAAAACCGACGCGCCAGCAGCCTGGATGTGCCGGCCTGCAGGCTCGGCCCGATCGTCGTCAGCAGTCTGAATGCAAACTTTCGAGTGGAGCGTGAACCGCTTTGATCATGCCGAAGGCCGGGTCCAAGGTTTGTTTGAGCATTTTGTGGGATATTGCTCGCTGCAGCTCCCCCGGTCATTTACCCGGAAATCGGTGATGGGCAGCTGCTCCACAGCGTCCAGAATGAAATGCACGATATGACCGGCGGGCACCCAATCCCGAAGATCCTACGGCAGAAACATCGGCGTCTTGCGGCCCAAGTCTACGAAGCGTGCAGGCATGCGGCTACGACGCCCCCGTGAAGAAAGTTTCGCTAGTTAAAGAAGTTTCTTCGTTTATCTCCTCCGGAGCAAATGGCGTCCGCCATTTGCATCTAGCAGCCTGGAGGGCAGAGCCCGACAGGCCGCTAGTGCGGGTGATGTTCGGGCTTCGCATCGCGAAGCATAAGGTCGCGCACCGCCTGCCGCGGATCCTTGTTCTCGTAAAGACCGGCATGCACTTCATCGATGATCGGCGTCTCAACCCGGACACGCCGGGCCAGCTCGAATGCGCTGCTCGCGGTGGTCACGCCCTCGGCGACAACGAGGCCCATCTCCCGCTGGATGTCCTCCAGCTTGCGCCCCTTGCCCAGTTCCTCTCCCACATGCCGGTTGCGGCTGTGCCGGCTCATGCAGGTCACGATAAGGTCTCCAATCCCGCTCAACCCGGAGAACGTTTCCGCCCGTCCTCCAAGCGCCTGACCCAAACGCGCCATTTCGACAATGCCCCGCGTCATCAGGGCGGCCTTTGTGTTGTCGCCCATGCCCATGCCATCGAGAACTCCGGCTGCAAGCGCCAGCACGTTTTTCAACGATCCTCCCAATTCGGCGCCCACCACATCGTCCGAGGTATAGACGCGGAAAAACTCGTTCATGCAGGCCTGCTGGATCGCACGCGCCGCATTCATGTCCTTCGACGCTGTCATGACTGCCGTGGGAACAAGCCGGCCAACCTCCTCCGCGTGGCTTGGCCCGGATAGAATGACGTAGCGCACTGGGCCAAGAATTTCCTCGACCAACTGGCTCATCCGTTTGCATGAACCCACCTCGATCCCCTTGGCAACGTTCAGGTAGATCAGGTCATCCGGCCGCGGCAGTTTCTCGACACGCTGCAGCAGGCTGCGCATATATTGGCTAGGCGCCGCCAGGATCAGGATTGATGCGCCTGCGCAGGCGCGACCGATATCCGGCTCAAATTCCAACGCCGCAGGCAAAGGCACGCCCTTAAGGAACTTGTCATTGCGTCGACTGCGGGCCATGTCGGCAAGGTATTCCGGAAACGGTCCCCACATGGTCACCTGATGGCCGTTGTGACAAAGGAGCACCGACAGGGCGGTGCCCCAGCCTCCGTCGCTTAAAACACTTATCTTCATGGCAATGCTCTGGAGTCTCCTGTGCTGTTCCGTTTGGGGCGAGGCAAAATCGAAACCTCAAGCAAAGTCCCCGGCGGGCACGTCACCGCGCGCGGCCAGTCTTTGCCAGATAAGCCGAAACGAACTGGCGAATCCGCCAGGATGATCATGCAACCGCCGCGCAATTTCATCAGGACGGTACCAGGCGCCGGTCTCTATCTCGTCTGGATGCAACGTGAAGGGCCCCTCCGACTGCCCTCGGTAGACCCAGACAAACTCGCTCCCGGTCTCTGCACAGGCCGGGACGCGCAACCACCGTGCAGGCGGTCGGTCAAGGGCGAGTCCGATCTCCTCTCGGAGTTCGCGCACGGCGCACGTGTCGTAATCTTCGCCAGCGTCAACATGCCCGGAGGCCGATGAATCCCACGCCCCGGGCGAGGTATCTTTTTGTTGCGAGCGCTTCTGGAGGAAAAGCTCCCCTGCTCTGTTGAAAACAAGGATGTGCACCGCCCGATGCAACAGACCGCGGGCATGAACCTCGCGCCGCGTTGCCCGCCCGACGACGTCGTCGTTCGAATCGACAACGTCAAAAAACTCCTCCGCTGATCCGATGGTGGGCATATCGCCTGCCAAATTGGCAACCGAGTCGTGCCCGGGTCAAGAATTCAGTCAGCGCTTCTTCTCGTGCGACCCTCTTGCCGGTCGCGCCGGCAGGAACCCTTTGGCGGCTACAAGGCGCAACCGCCCGGCCATGAACTGCGGCGAGCCCGCAAAATCCGCAGTATTTGCCGCCGCATGGTCACCCATCAGCATGCAAGCTGTCGAGTGAAGCGTGAATCATCCGGCCAGCGACATTCGCAATCGCAACCACGCCGACAACCGGAAGAAGACCAAGCACTTCGCAAAAACCAGGCAAGAGTGCCGCTAATTATTGCTTGTCTGCTTCGCCAGGAACGCCCGGTAGGCACCGAGCGTCTCCTTTGGAAAGAGCGCGGCCATTTCCGAGAAATGGGCCACGAGCTTTGTGTTCGCCAGGCCCTTCGCGGCTGCATGCTGCAGCAACGTGACCACGTCCGAGGAGGAACGAGGTGCGTGCATGAGCACCGGGCCGGGCTTGGCGTTTTCTTGCAAGGCGGGACACTGCTTTTTGGAGGCCATAGAGTTAGTCTTGTTTGGAGGCATTTTCGCCTCCGAATCAGTCAGGGGTAGGTTGGAAACGCTCGATACTGGCGTTAATCGCCACTGCTTTACAATGGCTCCGGACTACCCAAATTTCGGTAGGTCTTGAGGCTCGACAAACGTCTCAAGACCAGTTCGAAAAAAACAAGATTTGCCTCTATTTGCCGGTTTTAGAACTCCCGGCCATCAACGAATTCCTATTGCCAAGATATTTCCTTATCTCACACAGGCTCCGAGTGTTGAGCACTTCCGCCGCCGTCAGGCCGCCTTTCCTCGCGACGTTAATTCCAGCCCGGTAGAAATCCAGGCTGGCCACATCGTGCGCATCCGGGTTGATCGCGCAAAGCAGACCACGCCCAGCGGCAGCCCTCCAGTGCCGCCAGTCCATGTCAAGTCGCTGTGGATTTGCATTAAGCTCGATCACCACGCCGTTCGCCACCGCGGCGTCGATCACCTTGGCGACATTCACGGTGTACCCTTCACGCTTCAACAACAGCCGCCCAGTGAGGTGGCCGAGCATGGTCGTGCAAGGATGCTCGATTGCGCGGATGATTCGCGCCGTCATTTCCTCCTCCCCCTGCGTGAAGGAGGAGTGGACCGACGCGACAACATAGTCGAGTTCTCGCAATACCGAATCGTCGAGATCAAGCCGGCCGTCAGGCAGGATGTCGCATTCGACGCCCGCCAGTACCTGCGTCGTGAACCGGCCCGACCGGTTGAGTGCCGCAATCTCCAGGATCTGCTGGCGCAAACGGCCCGCATCGAGTCCGTTGGCCTGGAAACTTGCCTGCGAATGATCGGCCACTCCGAAGTACTCCCAGCCGAGCGCCTGGGCTCCCGCCACCATCTCGACCAGCGTGTTCCGCCCATCCGAGGCTGTCGTGTGATTGTGAAACACTCCGCGGAGATCAGCGGCTTCTACCAGCCGGGGAAATTCGCCGTGCTCGGCCGCCTCGATTTCTCCAAGGCCTTCGCGCAGTTCCGGTGGAATGTCGTGCAATCCCAGGGCCGCAAAAAGCTCCGCTTCCGTCTGGACGGCGCCAGGCTTTGCGCCAGCGCGCCTGCGCTGCGCCTCGACCTTCTCCTTGGCGGTCCCCTCGCCTTCCGCCGGAACCAATCCCCATTCGCTCAAGCTCAGTCCTCGCGATTGCGCCCGCTGACGCAATTGCACGTTATGATCCTTGGAGCCGGTGAAATGATGCAATGCGTACACGAACTGGTCGGGAGGCACGATTCGAAGATCCGCCTGCAGTCCGCTGGCAAACCGCACGCTTGATTTCGTCTCACCCTTTGCCGTCACCTCGACCACTTCCGGACGCGACACAAACCATTGGACGATGGGCGCCCAGTCGTCCGCAGCCACGATGAAGTCAAGATCGCCCA
>Ga0181534_10002815_pt1 | contig 10568 bp, 2 predicted proteins | sample PEATcosm2014_Bin_37_FD_119758 | JGI IMG/M metagenome (GOLD analysis project Ga0181534, IMG submission 119758) | Peatland microbial communities from MTU Mesocosm Facility, Houghton, MI, USA - PEATcosm2014_Bin17_10_metaG | ecosystem: Environmental > Terrestrial > Soil > Wetlands > Peat | place...
CGGACGACTTCCTTGCTGAAAAATATCACGACCAAATCGCGGCTTTTCTGGCGGAATGGAGTGCCAGCCTGCGGCAGTCCCCGCAGGAGACCAGCGCAATCGAAAGCACTCTCAGTGGAGATTTCCTCGGGTCTTCCTGGCAGCCTGCGGAGTCACGGCGGTTGCGTCCGGGGCCGGCGCTCGAAGTGCACAAACGCAGGTTCGATCCCGCCCTGACGCTTCGTGCGGATGTCTTCCTGCAAGAGCTGCGTTCCGCCCTGAAGCCGTTCAGCAGAATCTTGACCGCCGAGTTCCAGATCACCAGCATCACCGAGGTTGCGGTGTCCCCTTCGGGGGTTCCGCAGGATTGGCAGACTCGTGTGCGCTACGAACTGGTAGGGGAGGGTTCTGGCTTTCATCGGGAACAACGATTTGGCCATTGGGATCTCGCCTGGAGGTTGGTTCCACAGGGAGGGTTACGCCTTCGTCGCTGGCAAGCCGTGGAGGAAACCCGAAGCCGCTCCGCCTCGCCGGTGTTTCTCGATATCACATCCCGGGCAATCGGCGGCAATGCATCCTACGCCGCGCAGTTGCTGCACGGGGTGGATTATTGGCGAACCGTTCTCGATGGAGCCTGCGGCGTCGACGTCTATGGCCACAACGGGGTCTCCGTCGCCGACATCGATAACGATGGCTGGGACGATCTCTACATTTGCCAGCCGGCGGGACTCCCCAATCGACTTTATCGAAATCGCGGCGACGGCACGTTCGCCGACATCACGGAATCCTCAGGCTTGGGAATTCTCGAAAACACCGCTTGCGCCTTGTTCGCCGATTTCGCCAATGCGGGGCGGCAAGACCTGATCGCGGTGGGCGCAACCGGCCCCAAGCTCTTTCTCAACCGGGGCGGCGGCCAATTTGTTTACCAACCCGATGCGTTTCATTTCGCCAGCCCCCCGCAGGGAACGTTCACAGGCGCTGCGGTCGCCGATTATGACCGGGATGGCTGGCTTGATATCTACTTCTGCCTTTACGCCTATTACCAGGGAACCGATCAATACAGATATCCGGTGCCCTATCACGACGCCGAAAATGGGCCTCCCAATTTCATGATGCGCAACCATCGCGATGGCACCTTTCGCGATGTCACCGCCGAGTCCGGCCTGAGCCAGAACAACACGCGTTACAGCTTTTGCTGCGGCTGGGGCGATTATGATCGCGACGGCTGGCCCGACCTCTACGTAGTCAACGATTTTGGCCGCAAGAATCTCTACCGCAACAACCGCGATGGAACCTTCATCGATGTTGCCGGACTGGTGGGGGTGGAGGACGTTGGCGCCGGTATGAGCGTCTGCTGGCTTGACTATGACGAGGATGGTCTCGAGGATCTTTACGTGGCCGATATGTGGACGGCCGCGGGCGAGCGCGTCTCTGCGCAGGAACAGTTTAAGCGAGATTCGCCGCCCCAGATTCGATCGCTGTACCGCAGACATGCAATGGGCAATTCCTTATTTCACAACCGGGTCGAAGATGGGGAAGGAGGTTTTGGGGATAAAACCCAAGCGGCCGGCGTCGGCACCGGCCGCTGGGCATGGTCGAGTGACGCCGTGGATTTCGACCATGACGGCTTTCCCGACCTTTATGTTGTGAATGGAATGATCTCGGGCGCCGCCGGGCAGGATTTGAACAGTTTTTTCTGGCGGCAAGTGGTGGCCAATTCTCCCGACCAGCCTGGCTCTGCGGAAGACTACGAACAGGGATGGAACGCCATCAACCAGCTGATTCGGAGCGACGCTACTTGGAGCGGCTTCGAGCGCAATATTTTTTACGCCAACCATGGCGACGGAACCTTTTCCGATGTCTCGGGTGCGGTAGGCCTGGATTTCCTCGAGGACGGCCGGGCCTTTGCCCTTGCCGATTTCGATCATGACGGGCGGCAAGAGGTTTTTCTCAAAAACCGCAACCGCCCGCAGTTACGGATCCTGAAAAACCAAATGGAAGGGCTTCCGCCCGCGATCGCTTTCCGGTTACGGGGCGCGAAAAGCAACCGCGATGCCATCGGGGCGGAGGTGACGGTTGAGACCAACTTGCGCCGACAGACTCGATGGCTGCAAGCGGGCTCGGGGTTTCTCTCGCAACACAGCAAAGAATTGTTTTTCGGTTTGGGCGAAAGCAAAGGACCGCTGCAAGCCTCCATCCTCTGGCCGAGCGGTGTGCGCCAGGATTTGCCCGACCTTCCTGTCAATCACAGAATCTGGGTGGAAGAGGGCAATCCCCAATTGCGGACCGAGCCTTTTCAGATTCCGACTCCACCCAACGATCGGGTGACTAACGATTGGCCCACCAAAGATCATCCCGGAGAAAAAAAACTGAGCGATTTCGAATCCGTGCCGGCTACGGTCGAGACCTGGCTGCTGGCTCCGGTGAGTGCTCCCGAGATCTCACTGCCGGATTTGTCGGGGCAAATGCGCCGCTTGACGGGGCTCAGAGGAAACGCCGTGCTGTTGAATTTCTGGACGGCAGAGTCGCCGCTGTGCCAGTCACAGTTGAAGATCTTCGCTCAAACGAGCGCGCGCTGGGCTATGGGTGGTCCCAAACTGCTGACCGTGAGGGTCGACGCCGCAACCGACGGCGAAAAAACCACAAGATCGGATGGCAAGCTGGGTTTCCCATTCCCCATACTGCGAGCTTCGGACGAGGTGGCTGCGGTCTACAATCTGCTTTACAGATATTTGTTTGACCGGCATCGCGATCTTTGCCTTCCCACCTCATTCCTGGTCGATGGCCAGGGAGAGATTGTCAAGATCTATCAAGGCCTGGTGAGCTCCGAGCAAATCGAACACGATGTTCCGATCATCCCGCGAAGCCGGACCGAGAAGTTAGCGCGCGCGCTGCCGTTTCCAGGGGCCAGTGAAACGTTCGAGTTCGGACGCAATTATCTTTCCTATGGATCGGTTTTCTTCCAGCGAGGTTATTACGAGCAGTCTGAAGCTGCCTTCCGCCTCGCCCTGCGCGACGATGCGTCGAGCGCCGAAGCCTACTATGGGTTGGGAAGCGCCTGTCTCCGCCAGGAGAAAACCGTTGAGGCGCGAAAAAACTTTGAGCGCGCGGTGGAAGCGCGCGCCGGCTATCCGGATACGCTGGCCAACGCCTGGAATAATCTTGGCCTGCTGGCCACGCAGGAAAATCGCACGGAAGAAGCCATTCGCTGCTTTCAGCAGGCGCTGCGCTCCCGCCCCGATCATCCCATCGCGCTGCATAATCTGGGCAATGCCTACCGCCTGCAGAAGAACTGGGCCCAGGCACAAACCATCTTTGAACGCGCCCTGCGTCTGAATCCCTCCGATGCCGAGGCGAGCTATGGATTGGCCATGGTATTTGCGGCAGTCGATGACCCGGTGCAGGTTTATGAGTATCTCCAGCGGGCGTTGAAGTCCCGTCCAGGGTACCCCGAGGCGCTGAATAATCTTGGAATTTTTTATGTGCGCAGCCGGCGCCGGGATGACGCAGTCGCCAGCTTTGAAAAGTGCATCGCAGTGGCTCCTGCTTTCGATCAGTGTTATCTGAATCTGGCTCGAGTTTACGCCCTGGAGGAGGCTTCGGAAAAAGCTCGCGCCGCGCTTCTCGGGCTTTTGAAGCAGCATCCCGATCATGCATTGGCCAAACAGATGTTGACGCAGTTGGGTCAGTGAGTTCGTCCCAGCACGGGTACAGTCCCCCCATTTTCTTTTCGCGTCTTCCGCGTTGCGCAGGAGTGTACTCTAGGCCGGAGGCTTTCGATGGCATCGCTTTCTAAGATCGAAGTAAGAGACTGGTATTGCCGGAGGCTGGCGGCAGCACTGATCTTGATGCCCCTTTTCTCCATGTCCGGTTTATCCGCTCAGTCGGTCGAACCCGCAGCTTCCGCGAACGTGCAGGGTACCGTGCGCGACGCGGATCACCACCCGGTGGCGGGTGCGACCGTTTGGCTTCAGTCAGCGGGTGAGAGTAGTACCCCAAAGGTGCATCGCACACACACTGATGCCTTCGGGTTCTATCGTTTTGCTGCCATCGAACCGGGCGGCTATACGTTGACTGCGGAGTTGATGGGGCAGGGGAGGGCGAAGCTCCAACCGCTCACGCTGGCGAAACAAACTTCGACAACTCTGGATCTCACACTTGTGCCAGAAGCGGCTGGCGAGTCAAAAAATCAAGCCGAGCAACTGCAGTTCTCGGATGACATACGGTTTACAGTTGCCGGAGTTACCGATACCACCAATCTTGGCGGTCATGGTTCCGATACGTTGGTGCGCAACCGGGAAGCTGTGGCGGAAGCGGTTGCTTCTTTGAGCAAGAAGGCCCCCGGCTCCCCGCAAGATGTATTCAGCGCTGATGAAAAGTCCCTGCGGAACGCGGTTTTAGGAAATTCGGATGACTTTGCAGCCAACTATCAGCTGGGGAAGCTGCTGGCCGAAGCCGCCAAGCCCCAGGAAGCCATCCAATTTTTGCAACGTGCCGCCATTCTCGCTCCGGGTGATTTTGATAATCGCTACGAGCTGGTCCTTGCTTATGCCAGAAGTGGAGATTACTCCCATGCGCTGAGCGCCGGCGAAGAATTGCTGGCGCTGCCCAAGCAATCTCCCCGGCAGTCCGCCGAGCTCCATCACTTGCTGGGCGACGCCGAGGAAGCCTTAGGCCAGGCTCTGGATGCGGAGCGCGAGTACGCGGCTGCGGCTCAGCTTGATCCGAACGAACCCATTCTCTTCGATTGGGGCGCGGAGTTGCTGATTCATCATGCGGCGGAGCCGGCCATGGAAGTTTTCACCGACGGCAACCGGCGCTTTCCGCAGTCGCTCCGAATGCTGGCGGGTCTTGGGGCTGCCTGGTACGCGATGGGCTCCTATGATCGCGCGGCCGAGAGCTTTTGCGCAGCCTCGGACTTGAATCCCGTCGATCCCACTCCTTACTTACTGATGGGCGAGATGCAAGCTGCGGAAAGCGCTTCTTCCCCTGCGTTGGTGGAGAGACTGGCGCGGTTTGCCCGGCTGCAACCGCAGAATTCGCTGGCAAATTACTATTACGCGCTCAGCTTACGGAAGCGGCGAAGGTCCCCGGACAATGTTCGGAACCTGGATCAGGTGAAGTCATTGCTGGAGAAGTCGGTGCAAATTGATCCCGGGCTAGGGCTGGCGTACCTGGAGTTGGGCTCGCTGTATTCCGAGCGCGGGGATCTTCCAAGGGCCGTCTCCGCCTATGAGCACGCCGTGCAGGCGACGGCTTCTCTGGAGCAAGCGCACTATCGCCTGGCCCAGCTTTACCGGCGAACTGGAGAAACTTCCAAGGCTCATTCCGAGCTGCAACTCTACCAGACGATATCCCGTAAAAAAGCGCAGGATGAGGATCGGAAGCACCACGAATTGCAGCAATTTGTCTACCAATTGCGCGACCGAGCACCGGTTACTCAATCGCCATCGGCCCAGTGAAACATCGCCCAAACGAGAAATTCACGCCCCTATTCCGCGTCGACCACACAGCGAAATCCGATCGTCCCAGCGCGATCTCTACCCGGCGACATCAGAAGATATTTCTGATGCTCATTGAGTCGGAAGACCTGGGGGAAATACCAGATGGAGCCGCGCGGTTGATAGGATGCGCCACCGCGCAGAATGGCGGCACGAGTATGCGGATCGCGATACTCGTCGGTCCATTGCGAGACATTGCCCACCAGATCGAGAACCCCGAAGGGACTAGCGCCATTTAAGAAAGCGTCAACATTGGCCGGCGCTGCTGTGGTCCGATCATGATTTGCGGGCGGCAAGGCTTGTGAGTTCCAGTCTCCACCCCAGGGATACAAGCGGCCATCATTCGATTGCGCGCTTACTTGCCACTCCCACTCATGCGGCAGTCGCTTCCCGGCCCACGCCGCATAAGCGCGAGCGTCCTCGATCGACACCCAGGTCACCGGTTTTTTCTCCCAGCCTTGCGGATAGCTCCCATCCTTCCAGTCCCGTAGAAAATTGTGGCCGTCTTTGGGTCGATAATGGGACTCGTCCACAAACTTCTTGAACTGGGCATTCGTCACGGGTGTGCGGTCGATGTAAAAACTGCGGAGCTGCATGCGATGGTTGTGAAACCTCCGCGGTGCATCTTCCCAGGGATATTGCACGTCAACTCCAGGATCGTTTCCCCCTTCGATTTCCACACCTTTCACCTGAAAGTCGTAATCTCCTGCGGGAATTCGAATCATCCCCGGCGGCGCGATCGCGGCTGCTTGTGTGGTTTGGATCTCGACAAGGCTCTGTGCCTGCGGTTCCCAGCCTCGCGCATAGCTCGCCAGTGAACGCTGGCTCCGGTGCGCCATGAATGCGAGCAAGTCCTTTAGCCCGCCTGAGTGTGGATTGTCCGTTGCGAAGATTGCTCCGAAGCCGCGTCCTTCTACGTGGAAGGTTAAGGTCGCTTCTTTGCCCTTCAGCGCGGGCTGGAGCTCGGTGCCACGCCAGAGATCGTAGTAGCGAGCGCCGTCATGATGCGCCACTCGGAGCTGCTCGCCGCTGACGGCGTATTCGTTCCGGTTCACAATCGTCCACAGGGTACCCTGGGCCGCAGGAAACTCGCTGGCGAAAACCCCGGCTTGAACCGTGGGCCAATGCGGCTGCCAATCCTGACTGGAAAGGTTATCCGCCATCGCCCGCTCGATGCGGGTAAATCGCAGCATTGCTTCCGCGTCGCGCGGGTTCATTTCGTACCAAAAGCCCCATAGGTTCTCGAGCACGGCGTAGCCCTCGCCATTAAAGAACGCGTGCTGCAGGCTGTCGGTTTTATCGCGGGTAAAGCGGTCGGTGACGGCCACGCTATGACGTGGTTCGAGCCAGCGGGTTTTGTCCACCATGGGGACGAAAGGATAGGCCATGCCCTCCCATGTCACCCAGTCATTCCAGTTAATGCTCGTCCAGGCCAGCGATTCGTCGCGCGGTGAGAACTGGGGTTCGAGCGCCAGCGCATGTCCGGTGGCATCGGCGGCGCTGCGGAACGCGATTGGAACGCTCTCCAGGGTGTCGAAATTAATTCCGTCCGCCCCGATTTCAGCCAATAGTTGCGAGATGGCGACCGATGGTAGAGCGCCCTCATCGCGAGTCCCCACATCCCACGCCAGAAAAGGAAAAAAAACTCTTACACCGTGATCGTGAAACTGCTGCACCATGCGTCGAAGTCCGGGAATGCCTCCCGGCAGGTCGCGCAGCAGATCGAACTGATTGCGGTCATCCGCACCGAGGTTGGGGTAGACATGCCAGATTAACACCGCATCAATTGGCCCGATGCGGCTCTCGGTCTCATGCAAGAATCGATCGACCGTATACTCACCCTTTTCGGGATCATAGAAACTGCGGTCCCAAATAAGCAACTGCACTTGGGAAAACACATGTTGGGTCCACTCCAGCTCTGGCCTTTCGAATTGCGATCCGTCATAGCGTAGCCGGGTGCGCCGATCGGTGCGCCAGGCTTTCAGTTGTTCCCGCCACGCCGCCGCATTCGCGGGGTCATCTGGACCGGAGAAAAACACCTCGCTCGGCGCAGGCATCTCCGTTAGGTTCATCACGCCGTTTGGAGAGACTAGAGCATGATTGGCTTTCCACTCATCGCAGAAAGACGGGCTTTCGAAGAAAACTACCCATAAGCAAGCAATTGCGATGGAACGGCGGACGGAATTTGGGTTCATAAAGGCCAGAACGCAGATTGGCGGAAGCCGCTTCCTGCTGGTTTCCGCCAGTTCCAGATCAGCTTAGGGCTTCCCCCGGGAAATTTAAAAATCCAGCCGGAGAGCAAATTGAATGACCCGGGGGTTGTTTACCGTCTCGTTGACAACGCCGAACGTGGAGATGGAGTCCACATCTTGCATCCCACTGCTGCCCCCACCCAGGAAAAACTGCGCGTGATTCAGGATGTTAAAGAATTCAGCCCGGAACTCCAAATTCATCCCATCGCGCAACGATAGAGGGAAGTCTTTGATCAACGAAAAATCCGTGTTCACGAAGCGCGGACCATAGAGTGGGGCGCGGGCGGAATCTCCCAACTCCCCGGGGAGGGCGTCCGCGAACGCGCAGGGATTGAACCAGTTCTGTAGAGTCCGGACCTGCGTGGGCGCGATCCCCAGCAGTGTGCTGTTGGGGATGGTCGAACCCGCAAGGTATTGGCACTGGATGTTGGGGTTGGACGAAACCACTCCCGCCTTGAGCGGGTCGGAAATTTCATTGGGACGGTTCAGGCTGTTGCCGTTCCACTGGAAGTTCACCCCGGTGTTGTTGTCGCTGGCCACGGCAAACAGCGGGAACCCGGAAGTAGCTTTCTCAATGACGGTGGCTTTCCAGTCGCCCACAATGGCGTTGACCGGGCCACTCCACGCACTGCCAAATTTCTTGCCCTTCCCGAAGGGCAGGTTATAGAGAACGCTGGCCGTGAAGGCATTATTGAGGTTGAGCTGCGAAAGGCTCCAATCCGCCCGCTGGGTACCGGGCAAGGGCCAATAGGTCGCACCCGGAGGTGTACCGTCGCCGTCGGGGAAGCCCGAGTCGAACGTCCGCGACCAAGTGTAGCCCACCAGCGCATAGAGCCCGTGCCGGATGCTCTTGGCCTCGGCCTTGACTTGTAGAGAGTCGTAACGCGCCCGGCCGTTATCCGTTATGTTCGAAATTGTGGGCGGGTCAGGGAAGTTCGGGTTAGGCGGCCCCCACGCCGGTCCGAAAGCCTGACCACCGGGTCCGCAGCCCAGGGTGTAACCAGACCCAGGCACATAGTCGGCGCCGCCGATGCACGCGGCTGGCGATCCCACATTCTGGTTCAGGCCGTCGACCAGGATGCGCGTGCTGCGCGATCCTGCGTACCCCACCGTGAGCACGACATTGGCCGGCAATTGCCGTTCCACGTTCAAGTTAAACTGTTGCACCATCCCTTGTTTGAAATTGAGATTTTGCGATTGGATCGTTCCCGTGAATGTTCCGGGGTTGGGCTGCGATTCAATCGGCAGCAGTTGACCCTGCTCGTTGGGGGACTGGAGCAGACCGCGTTGGATGCCGCAGTTCAGGGGGGTCGCCGAGGTCGAGTTTCCGAAGGGACAAAGGCCGCTAAAGTTGTCGGCTTCCGCGTAGTAGGGTGGATTCTGCCACAGACCTTGCGCACCCTGGCTCCATGCCGAGTCGTGGAAGATGGCGTAGCCGGCTCGAACCGCAGTGGTCTGGCTGCCCGAGGGCTTCCACGACACTCCGATGCGAGGTTCGAGCGCGGTCTTGTCGAACTGAACCCCTACGTCCGGGCCACTGGGGACGCACAAACTGCAATTTCTTTGTGGGCTGTTTCCTGCGACCAGATACTTTCCCGTCTGGAAATCGAAATTCGCCTGGCGATTGCCGGCTTCACTTTCCGGCGTAACCAGAGCCCAAGCCAGTCCGAGATTGACCGTGACGTTGGGAGTCACGCGCCAATCGTCTTGCACAAACGGACGGTACATCTTCCAGCGCCGGCCCGTGGTCGCTCCGTCGAAGGTCTGATCGTGAATGGCGCCACCCACCTGACCGAGAAGCAGGTCGGCCGCGTTATCACCAGTGTAGCCTCCAGCGAACAGCAGGAAATAACCATCTTGGAAACCGTTGGTTCGCACGTTCATCTGATTGGCCCGGATGCCAATGCCGAAACGGACGTTGTGTTTACCGCGAATCATATCGAGTGTGTCAGAAACCGAATAAACATTGGTGCCCCCCTGGAAAGGGGCAAAACCGCGGTCCCCGAGCGACCAATAATCCGTCATCTGGATGGAACTGAGACCGCAACTCAGGCAATCCTGCGTCGACTGATTCAGGCTTGCGGGATAGCCCGTGATGCTGTCGCATTGGCTGGACAAATCGGCGCCCTGAATTCCCAGCAGTGCCGCGGTGCAGGTGCGGCCCCCGAAATCTCCCCAGCTATTGATGTGATTAAAGATGCGGTTGAAGCCAGCGCTCGCCTGATTGATCGTCCGATCCGAGAGGACGTGGGTTTCCGACACCGCCACGTTGCGGCCATGGTTCGTGATGATTTGTGTGCTGGCGAAGGGGCTCTGCTCGGCAAAGCCCGGGGAACCTCCAGGCACGAATGAAAGCGCCTGATCGTAGCTGAAGCGCGCGAAGATGGAATCCTTGCCGGAGAATGTGTGATCCAGGCGAACGTCAAACTGGCCTTCGTTCAACTTTCTCACCGGGACATTGGAGTAGTCCGTGCCGATGGATGAAAAAGTGGAGGTGCCGGTGGGATAGAGATCGATCAAGGATTGCCCGACCGGATCAATCAGGCCAGACGGAATATAGTTGCAAGGCGTACCCGGCGCTTGTCCGCCATGGCCGTTGATGGGTTCCGGCGTGGGAGTTGGCAAGTTTTGTGTTCCCGGAACGCACTGAAAGTTGGCTGGATCTCCCGCTTGCGCGTACGGGTTGGCCAGCAGACCGGGCGTGGCCGAATTAAGGATGAAGGGATCAACCCGGAAATCCCCCGTCTTCATGGCTGCGGTCGGCACCAATCCTACAAAAGGTATGCCGTGCCGTTGCTGTTTGGCTTGGTAGTCCAAAAAGAAGAATGTCTTATCC
>Ga0181534_10002817_pt1 | contig 10563 bp, 11 predicted proteins | sample PEATcosm2014_Bin_37_FD_119758 | JGI IMG/M metagenome (GOLD analysis project Ga0181534, IMG submission 119758) | Peatland microbial communities from MTU Mesocosm Facility, Houghton, MI, USA - PEATcosm2014_Bin17_10_metaG | ecosystem: Environmental > Terrestrial > Soil > Wetlands > Peat | place...
ACCGAAGCAGAAGCAATCGCATAGCCGCACGGCCAAGCGCCGTGCGCAGCACAAGATGGCCGCGCCGACGCTGAACGCGTGCCCGCGCTGCCACAGTCCTCGCCGGCCGCACCGGGTCTGCCCGGTCTGCGGCACCTATGCAGGGCGCGAGGTCGTGGCGCCGTCAGAGCACGACCACGACCACGAGCACGATCACGGCTAGCACGGCGCCCGGCTTGTCATGACGGTGATCGCCGTCGACGCGAACGGCGCCGACCTCGGACCGGCCGAAGTCGCAGCCGGCGCTCGGCTCGCAGCGGCGCAGGGAGTGGAGGTCCTGCTGTTCGGGCCGGCGGCGAAGCTCGGTGCGCCGGGTCCTGGTGTCGAGATCGTCGATGCGTCGCGGTCGATCGCCAAGGACGAGAACCCGGCGAGCGCCGTCCGCGGTGCTCCCGACGCCTCCATCGTGCAGGCAGCTCGCGCCGTCGGCGAAGGCCGCGCGGCGGCGCTGGTCTGCAACGGCTCGACCGGCGCGGCACTGGTGGCCGGTCAGCTGCACATCCGCCGCGCCGCCGGCATCTACCGCCCGGCACTCGCGATCACGGTTCCGGTTCCGGGGCGACCGGTGACACTCCTCGACGTTGGCGCCAACCCCGACGTGCGCGTCGAGTACCTCGTGCAGTTCGCCTTCATGGGGGCGGCCTACGCGACTGCCGTGCTCGGCATCCCGCGTCCGCGGGTGGGCCTGCTGTCGAACGGGATCGAGCCGGAGCGCGGCAGCCAACTCGTGATCGAAGCCCATGAGGCGCTGCTCGAGCGCACGGCCGACAGCGACGCGCTGACCTTCGTCGGCAACGTCGAGGGCAACGGCCTGACCGAAGGGGTCGTCGATGTCGCCGTGACCGACGGCTTCACCGGCAACGTCACGCTGAAGGTGATCGAGGCCGTCTCCCAGACGATGCTCCTGACGATTCGCGACATCGCGCGCGCGTCGACCCGCGGCAAGCTCGGTGGTCTACTGCTCTCGGGTGGCCTGCAGCCGTTTGTCGAGGAGATCGACCCCGAGGGCCAGGGCGGCGCGTACCTGCTGGGCCTGCGCCAGCTCGGCGTCGTCGCGCACGGCAGCTTCACGCGCCACGGCATCGCCCGCGCGATCCTGCGGGCGCGGCTGGGCGTCGAGCAGGACGTTGTCGGTCGCACGCACAGAGCGCTCGAGGCGGCCGGGGCTCTGCGCCCGCGGGCCGGCGTGCCGGCCGCGTCCTGAGTCGCCGCTATCGTGAGCGGTTGCCGATGACTGGCGACGAGGTTCTCGAGCTGATCCGCACGCACCTGTCCGACGAGCTCGGCATCGATCCGGCGCGGATCGAGCCGCAGACGCGCTTCAGGGAAGACCTCTCAATCGACTCGCTCGATCTGTACACGATGATTCAGGAGCTCGAGGACACCTACGGCATCGCGATCAGCGACGAGCAGGCCGTCGGGCTGCAGACCGTCGGGGCGACCATCGATTTCGTCCGCTCTCACGACTCTGAACGCTGAAGCTCCTCCGCGACCTGCTGGGCGACCTGCCCGAGGACCTGTACCGCCAGGTGCTCACCCACGCCTCGTGGACCCAGCGGCGCAGCGACTCCTACACACGCCTCGCCTTCCTCGGCGACAGCGTCCTGGCACTCGCGGTGACCGCACACCTCTACCCGCGGCTCGAGGCCGAGCACTTCGGGGCGGGACGTCTGACGAAGATCCGCGCCCAGGCGGTGTCGGGGCCGTCGTGCCGCGCCGTCGCCGAGGAGCTTGGCGTCGTCGAGCTGCTGCTGGCGGCCGCGCCGCCGGAGGCCGCGCCAGCTGCCGCGGCGGTCGTCGAGACCGAGCGCGTGCTGGCTTCCGTGATCGAGGCGGTGATCGGTGCGTGCTACCTGCAGTTCGGCTACGAGCGAACGGCGGCAGCTGTCGTCGAGGCCTTCGCTGCCCAGATCGACGAGGCGCTCGAGCATCCGCTCGACTTCAAGTCAACGCTGCAGGAGCGCCTCGCCCGGCACGGCGAGGTCGTCCAGTACGAGGTAATCGAGCAGCGCGGGCCGCCGCACGACCGGATGTTCATCGTCGAGGCCCGCTCGAGCGACGGCGAGGCCCTCGGCCGCGGGGCGGGCCGCAGCAAGAAGCATGCGGAGCAGGGCGCCGCGCGGCTGGCGTTGGAGGCATCCGGCTGGGAGGCGGATCGCGACGCCGCTCAGCCGCCGAGCCAGCGACGTGGCAGGCATTGAGATGCACCTGAAGTCGATCACCATCAAGGGGTTCAAGTCGTTTCCCGACAGCACCCGACTGACCTTCGGCGAGGGCGTGAGCGTGATCGTCGGACCCAACGGCTCAGGCAAGTCGAACATCACCGACTCGGTCCTCTGGGCCCTCGGCGAACAGTCGCCGCTCGCCGTTCGCGGCCAATCGATGCAGGATGTGATCTTCTCGGGCGGGCGCGGTGTACAGGCGCGCAGTGAGGCCGAGGTCGAGCTCGTGCTCGACAACGCGGATGGGCTGCTCGGCGTGCCCGCGAGCGAGATCTCGATCTCGCGTCGCCTCAACCGCGGCGGCGAGGGCGAGTACCGCGTCAACGGCGCGCATTGCCGACTCGTCGACGTGCTCGAGCTGCTTTCGGACACGGGACTTGGCAAGGAAGCCCACTCGGTCATCTCGCAGGGACGCGTCGAGTCAATCGTCACCTCGAAGCCACGCGACCGGCGCCAGCTGATCGAGGAGGCGGCAGGGCTGGGCAAGCACCGCAAGCGCCGCCGCCGGGCACAGCTGAAACTCGAGCGGACGGCCGCGAACCTCGACCGCGCGCTCGACGTCGAGCGCGAGGCCCGTACGCGCCTGCGCCCGCTGAAGCGCCAGGCTGAGGCTGCCCAGTTGCACGAGCGCCTCGAGCGCCAATCGCTGGAGTCGCGCTGGACGCTCGCGCGCGAGGAGCTGCGCCAGCGCCTTGAGCGACTCGGCGTGGCCGAGCTGGCGGCGGCCACGGCAGCGCAGGCTCGCGACGAAGTGCAGGCCGAGCTGGCGGCGGTTGCAGAGCGACGCCAGCTTGCCGAGCACGCACTGACGACCCGTAGCCAGCGCCACGATGAGATCGCCGGCCGGGCATTCGCGGCGCGCGCGGCTCACGATCGCGTCGAGCTGCGTCGCCAGCAGGCGCGCGAGCTCGCCGCGCGCGTTATCGCTCGCACTGAGCGTCGCGATGGCGAGTTGGCGGCGCTGAGCGCCGAATCCGGCCCTGAGCAAGGCAGCGACGCGGAACGGATCGGCCAACTCGAGGCCGAGTTGGCGGTGCTCGAACGTGAGACCGCGGCGCGGCTCGAGCTCGAGCTCGAGGAGCTTGCACAGCGCGCGGCGGCGGCAGCCGGCGAGGCCGCGGCCCTCGCCGCGGCGCGCGAGCAGCGCGACGCGGAGCGCGCGGCCGCAGAGGCGCAGGCGACCGCTGCCAGAGAGGCCGTGCGGGAGGCCGAGCGCGCCGTCGAGCAGGCTCGCCGCGAGGCGGCGCGTGTGGGCGCCGAGCTGGCGGCGGCGAACCAGTTCCTGCGCAGCCACGCCGGCCGCGCCGGCGGCGGCGAGGCACTCGAGGGACGCATCCAGGTGCGCGCCGGCTATGAGCTCGCGCTCGCGGCCGCGCTCGGCGGCCGGCTCGGAGCAGTGATCGCAAGCGACCGGGGCGGCGCCGAGCGTCTGCTCGAGGCGGCGGGCGAGGAGGGTGCACGCGCCCTGGTGGCCGGCGCCTCGGCCGGGTCGCCACGGGGCTCGCGGCCACCGGCTGCCGGCGCCGAGCGTTTGATCGAGCTCGTCAGCGGCGACGCGGAGGCGCTCGAGATCCTCGGACGGCTGCTCGCCGACACCTGGGTCGTCGATGACGTAGCCAGCCTGCCGGAGGGCTTCGCCGGTGTCGCCGTCACGCGCTCCGGTCGCGTCTGGAACGCGTCATTCGGCGAGCTGACGCAGGCGCCAAGCGGCGGACGCGAGCGTGCGCTCGAGCAGCGCAACCGCCGCGACGCGCTGATCGCCGAGACGGAGCTCGTGGCACAGGCCGAACAGCGCGCGCTCGCCGCCGCCGCCGCCGCAGCCCTGGCCGAACAGCAGGCGCTCGATCGGCGCGAGAACGCCGACGGCCTGCTGCGGGCGGCCGAGCGCGAACACGCCGAGGCGCTGGAGCGCGAGCGTCTCGCCGCCTGGCTGATCGAGCAGCGTCGAATTGCGCCCGATGCCGGCGACCTCGCCGTGCGCCGCGCTGAGCTCGATGGCGAACTGGCCGCCGAGCGCCGCGCCGCCGAGCGGCTCGAGCATGAGCGTCTGCTCCGCGAGCGTCGTGGCGCGATGCTCGCGCGAGGGGCCGAGATCGACGCGCGCCTGTTGCCGCAGCTCGAGCGTTTCGGGGCGGTGCTCGATCTTGTCATCGGCGCGCTCGAGGAGCGACTCGCCGCACTCGAGGAGGAGCTGGTGGCGGACCGTGCCGCCGGCGCGGCGCTCGCGGGCGAGCTGCGCGAGTGCACCGGCGAGGAGGCTGTACTGCAGGCGCGCCTGCGTGAGCGCGGCGACGGCGTGACGGCAGCCGAGGTCCAGGCCCAGCAGGCCCGCGATCAGGCGGCCGAGACCCAGCTCGAGCTGCAGGGACTGGCCGCTCGCCTCGGCCTCGAGGCGCTGCCCGGGGAGGACCCCCTGAGCGAGGCCGATCGCGACGCGCTGCTCGCGCGGGTGGAGCGGCTCGCCCGCCGTCGCGAGCAACTTGGGCCGGTCAACCCGCTCGCCGCCGACGAATACCGCGAGGCGCTCGAGCGGGCCGACGAGCTCGAAGCGCAGCGCAGCGATCTCGAGGCGGCGATCCGCGAGCTGACGCTCCTGATCCGCGACGCCGACCAGCAGATCAGCGAGAGCTTCGAGACCACGTTCCGAGCGGCCGCACAGAACTTCGAGGATCTGATCGAGGACGTCTTTCCCGGCGGCCGTGGCCGGCTGCGCCTCGTCAGCGACGACAGCGCGCCACGGCCGGTACTGGGCGGAGTGGAGTCCTCCGGCGCGCCAGGCGAACAGGCGGCCGAGCAAGAGGCGGAGCTCGCCGAGGGCGAGGATCCGACGGAGATGCTCGGCGTCGAGATCGAGGTCACGCCGGCCGGTAAGTCGGCGCGGCGACTGTCTTTGCTCTCCGGCGGGGAGAAGTCGATGACCGCAATCGCCTTCCTCTTCGCGGTCTTCCTCGCCCGACCATGTCCGTTCTACATTCTCGACGAGGTCGAGGCGGCGCTCGACGACCTCAACATCGACCGTTTTCTTGCGCTGCTGCGCCGCCACAGCGGCCGCGCCCAGTTCATCGTTGTCACCCACCAGAAGCGGACGATGGAGGCGGCCGACTGGCTCTACGGCGTGTCGATGGGTAGCGACGGCGTCTCGAAGGTTGTCTCGCGGCGACTCGGCGAGGCAGGCCTGCGCGAGCTCGACGGCGAAGGCGCCGCGGACGAGGTCGCCGAATTGACGGTGGTCGACGCGGCCTAAATGACCGATTCGGTGAAGGCGCACTAGGCTCAGCGGAGTGGCGCGCGACTGGGACGACCTCTTCCTGGTGGCGCGGAAGCGCAGGGGCCCGCCAGCGGCGGGCGACGAGGTGGAGGAGGTCGAGGCCGGCCGCGCCCGTGGGTTTGCGCGGCTGCGCGCGAGCCTCCGCGCCACCCGCCAGGCGCTCGGTACCGGGGTCGCGGCTGGCTTCTCCAAGACGCTTGCCGACCACGATTGGGAGGCGCTCGAGGAGTCGCTGATACTTGCCGACGTCGGTGCGGCAGCGGCCAGCGAGATCAGCTCAAGCCTCGAGGCGACCGTTCGCCGTGAGGGCCTCGACAACGATGCGCTTCGCGCGCGGCTCGTCGAGTTGCTGGCCGAACTGGCTCGGGGCCGCGATCGGGACGGGCAGCCGCTGCCGGGGACGATCGACCTGCGTCCGCATCCGACCGTGGTGCTGATGGCCGGCGTCAACGGCACCGGCAAGACGACCACGCTCGGGAAGCTGGCCTGGCAGATCCAGCATCGCTTCGGCCTGCGTGTCCTGCTCGCGGCCGGCGACACGTTCCGTGCTGCCGCGACCGAGCAGCTCGAAGAATGGGCCGTGCGTGCGGGCTGCGAGATCGTCACCGGCGCCGCCGGCGCGGACCCGGGCGCTGTCGCCTTCGAGGCCGTGGTTCGAGCGCGCGCCGAATCCTTCGACGTGGTCCTCGTCGACACGGCCGGGCGGCTGCATAATCAGGAGCCGCTGATGGCGGAGCTGGCAAAGGTGCGCCGCGTGCTCGCCGGCCAGCTCGACGGCGCTCCGCATGAGACGCTGCTCGCGCTCGATGCCACGACCGGCCAGAACGGACTGCGACAGGCGGAGGCATTCGCCGCGGCGGTGGCGATCAACGGAATCGTCTTGACCAAGCTCGACGGCAGCGCTAAGGGCGGCATCGCGCTCTCGATCGCGCGCGAACTGCGGATACCGGTCAAGCTGATCGGGATCGGCGAGCAGCTCGAGGACCTGCGTCCGTTCGACGCCGTCGAGTTCGCCGCCGCGCTGATCGACGGGGCCGCAGAATAAGGGTGCTTTGCGCCCAGGGCGGCCGCGCGCCATAATCGGCTGATGGGCTTATGGGTTCTGTGGGTCGTTGTAGCGGGAGCGTTCGCGGCCGGGGAGGTCCATACCAACGGCTTCTACCTCGCGCCGTTCGCGCTGGGCGCGGTGCTTGCAGCCGTGCTCAGCCTCGTCGGCGTCAGCGGAGGCATTTCGGCTGTCGGCTTCCTCGCGGGCTCGCTCGCGATCATCCTGTTGCTGCGCCCGCTAGCGCTACGCCATCGGCGGCTGCCGCCGCCCCTGCGCACCGGCGCGGCGGCGCTGGTCGGCCAGCACGCGCTCGTCGTGGAGCGGATTGCCAACCATGAGGGCCTTGGCACTGTGAAGATTGGCGGCGAGGTCTGGACTGCCCGTTCGTTTGACGAGGACCGCGAGATCGATGCCGGCGAACAGGTCGAGGTCATCGAGATCAAGGGCGCCACTGCGCTCGTCCTCCCCTAATCCGCTAGCAAGGAGTTTGTGATGGTCGTAGTGATCGTCGTCGCCGTGCTCGTTGTTCTGGCTCTTTTCATCGCTTCACGTTCGATCCGCGTGATCCCGCAGGCAAGGGCCGGCGTGCTCGAGCGCCTCGGTCGCTACAGCCGCACGCTCGAGCCCGGGCTGAATATCGTCGTACCGTTCGTCGAGCGCGTGCGCCCACTGATCGACCTGCGCGAGCAGGTCGTGAACTTCAAGCCTCAGCCCGTGATCACGCAGGACAACGTCGTCGTGGCGATCGAGACGGTCCTCTACTTCACGATCAACGACCCTCGAGCCGCGACCTACGAGATCGCCAGTCCGCTGCAGGCGATCGAGCAGTTGACGGTCACCACGCTGCGTAACGTGATCGGCGGAATCACCCTTGAGGAGTCGCTGACAAGTCGCGAGAACGTCAACACGCAGTTGCGCGGCGTGCTGGACGAGGCGACCGGCAAATGGGGTATCCGCATCAACCGCGTCGAGATCAAGTCCGTCGACCCGCCGCCCGACATCAAGGCGGCGATGGAGAAGCAGATGCGCGCCGAGCGTGACCGCCGCGCCGCGATTCTGACGGCCGAGGGCACCAAGCAGGCGGCGATTCTGACCGCTGAGGGCGAGAAGCAGTCCGCGGTGCTGAAGGCCGAGGGGGCGCGCTCCGCGGCGATCCTGCGTGCCGAGGGCGAAGCGAAGGCGATCGCGACGGTCTTCGCCGCGATCCACGAGGGCGACGTCGACCAGAAGCTGCTGAGCTATCAGTACCTGCAGATGTTGCCGCAGCTCGCCGCGGGCGAGGCCAACAAGGTCTTCGTCATCCCGTCCGAGTTCACGCAGGCCTTCGCCGGCATCGGCGACGCTCTCGGCAAGACCGGGGCCAGCCCGAAGCCGATCGACAAATGACGACGAGCGGCGTCGAGGCGAGGCTGTGCAGTTTTCGTGACGGCGTGAGCGCGGTCAGCCAGCGCGCCTGATCGTGTTCGAAGCGCTTTCCGAGAAGCTTCAGGCCACGCTCAGCAGCCTGCGCGGGCGCGGCACGCTCAGCGAGGAGGACGTCACACGGGCGATGCGCGAGATCCGCCTGGCGCTGCTCGAGGCGGACGTCAACCTCGAGGTCGTCAAGCAGTTCACGTCCGCGGTCCGTGCGCGTGCCGTTGGCGCCGACGTTCTCGGGCAGCTCAATCCGGGCCAGCAGGTTGTCAAGATCGTCGACGAGGAGCTGACTGAGCTGCTCGGCGGCCCGGCCGCAGCCATCCGCTTCGCCTCGCGTCCGCCGACGGTGATCCTGATGGTTGGGCTCCAGGGGTCCGGCAAGACGACGGCGGCAGCGAAGCTCGCGCGCTATCTGCACGCCGAGCATCGGAGTTCCGTCGCGCTCGCGGCCTGCGACACGTATCGCCCGGCGGCCGTCGAGCAGCTGGTCGCGGTCGGTACGAACGCCGGCGCAGCCGTCTACGAGCAGGGCACCGAGCGCACCCCGCTGGAGATCGCGACATGGGCGCTCGAGCGCGCCCGCAAAGAGGGCAAGGACGTGCTGATCATTGACACGAGCGGGCGCCTGCATGTCGACGCCGCGCTGATGGACGAGCTCGTCGAACTCCACGCGGCGACATCGCCGACCGACGTGCTGCTGGTGCTCGACGCGATGACCGGCCAGGACGCGGTCAACGTCGCCGAGGAGTTCTCGGCGGCACTGCCACTCGACGGGACCGTGATGACCAAGCTCGACGGCGACGCGCGCGGCGGCGCCGCGCTTTCAGTCCGCGCTGTCAGCGGCAAGCCGATCCTGTTCGCCTCCACCGGCGAGAAGCTCGACCAGTTCGAGCGCTTCCACCCCGAGCGCATGGCCCAGCGCATCCTCGGCATGGGCGATGTGCTCACACTGATCGAGAAAGCGGGCAAGGAGTTCGACGAGCGCGAGAACGAACAGCTCGAAAAGCGCCTTCGCGCCGGCGAGTTCGATCTCGACGACTTCCTCGGCCAGCTCCGCATGATGCGGCGCATGGGCCCGCTCCAGGGGCTCCTGTCAATGATCCCGGGGGTCGGCTCACAGCTCAAGGGCATGAAGGTCGATGAGCGTGAGATCGACCGCATCGAGGCGATCATCCTCTCGATGACGGCCGAGGAGCGCCGCCGTCCGGACCTGATCAAGGGTTCCCGGCGGCTGCGCATCGCCCGCGGCTCGGGCACCAATGTTCAAGCGGTCAACCAACTCGTCAAGCAGTTCGCCCAGGTTCGCAAGGTCATGCGCCAGGTCGGCCGTGGCAAGATGCCGGATCTCGGGGCCCTGGCGCGCCAGCAGCATTGAACGCCGGCCATACGGCGGGTTTGCAGAGCGACGCTCCGGCGGTCGCTCCGCTACCCTGGATGCTCAGCAAGTTCGAACTAAGGACGACCGTGGCTGTACGACTGAGGCTAACCCGCATTGGCGCGCGCAAGGATCCGATCTGGCGGGTCGTTGTTGCTGACCAGCGCTCGCAGCGCGACGGTCGCGTAATCGAAACCGTCGGGCACTACAACCCACAGACCAACCCGTCGGCGATCACGATCGACGAGGAGCGCGTACGCCACTGGCTCGCGCAGGGCGCGCAGCCGTCGGCGACCGTTCGCAAACTGCTGCGCACGCAGGGCATCGCGGCCTAGCCACAGGCGCCATGGACGTCAGCGAGCTGCTCGCGTACCTCGCCGAAGGGCTGGTCGATGACCCGGAGTCAGTGACAGTCGATCGCTTCGAGGAACGCGGCGCGATCGTGCTCGAGCTTGCGGTTGGCAGCGACGACTACGGCAAGGTGATCGGCCGGGGCGGCCGCACCGCGCAGGCGCTGCGACGCGTGATCAAGGCCGCGGGTGCGATCGCCGGCCAGCGGGTGCTCGTCGACATCGTCGATTAGATGGGCCTCCGGTGCTGGTAGCCGGTCGCGTCGGTCGCGCTCACGGTCTCGATGGCAGCTTCTATGTGGCCAGACCGCAGGTTCGCCTACTCGAGATCGGCGCGGTGCTGACGGTCGCCGGCGCGACGACGACCGTCGTGCGGAGGGCTGGCACCGACGCGCGCCCGATCTTGCGCCTCGCGAGCTGCGCTGACCGCAACGGCGCCGAGGCTTTGCGGGGCGAGGCGCTGGTGGCAGCCGACGCCGACGCTCCGCCGCTTGGAAGCGACGAGTACAGCGCCGAGCAGCTCGAGGGAGCGCGCGTGGTCGACGGCGACCACGATATTGGCGTCGTGCGGGAGCTGATAGCTCTGCCGTCGTGCGAGTGCCTGACGGTGGCGCGCGCCGGCGGCGTTGGCGAACTGCTGGTGCCGCTCGTTCGCGATGCGATCCGCTCGATCGACGTGGAGCGGCGCGTGATCGACGTCGACCGGAAGTTCCTCGGCGCATGAACCTCGACATCGTCACGCTCTTTCCCGAGGCTTTCACGTGGTTTCGCACGCAGCGCCACGTCGTCAACGTGCTGGCCGCCGGGAGCACGCTGACAACGATCAATCCGCGGGACCACACGCC
>Ga0181534_10002818_pt1 | contig 10562 bp, 11 predicted proteins | sample PEATcosm2014_Bin_37_FD_119758 | JGI IMG/M metagenome (GOLD analysis project Ga0181534, IMG submission 119758) | Peatland microbial communities from MTU Mesocosm Facility, Houghton, MI, USA - PEATcosm2014_Bin17_10_metaG | ecosystem: Environmental > Terrestrial > Soil > Wetlands > Peat | place...
GAGGCGCTCACGGCGGCGGCGGTGGCCGCCCTGACGGTATACGATATGGTAAAGGCACTCGACAAATCCATCGAAATCCAGGATCTGTATCTGCTCGAAAAAACCGGAGGGAAGAGCGGGGACTTCCAGCGAAACCATGATTAAGGCCGCCGTCATTACCATCAGCGATTCCTCGGCCGCCGGCAAACGCGCCGACCGCTCCGGGCCGGCCGTGCGTGAACGGTTGGAACAACTGGGCTGGAGCGTCCCGGTGATAGAGGTGGTGCCCGACGAAGCTGGCGAGATCAGCCACCGTCTTTCGACACTTGCCGACGGCGGCCAGGTCGCCGCGATTTTCTCGACTGGCGGCACGGGCCTTGCCCCGCGCGATGTCACCCCGGAAGCGACGCGCGCCGTGATAGACCGCGAAATCCCCGGTTTTGGGGAGGTTATGCGCGCGCGCGGGCGCGAATCCACGCCTCTGGCGGCGCTCTCGCGATCGCTCGCCGGCACGCGCGGCAGTGTGCTGATCGTCAACCTCCCGGGATCGCCCAAGGCGGCGGTGGAGTCTTTGGATGCTATTGTGGAATTGGTGCCGCACGTGCTGGAACTCCTCAGAGGGCAAACGGAACACGTGTCGGTACACAGGTAAACTGATATGCCTCGACTGTTCATTTTGTGTCTTCTCAGCGGGTTGCTGATGGCGCAGCAACCGGCCCCCACGCAACCTTCCACGCAAACCACCACCGAAGCGGAAACCCCCCAGCAGCAGGAGATTGCCAAGTTCATCACCACACTCCAGCAGGTTCTGGTCCCGGTAATGGTCTACGACCGCAGGCGCAGCAACTTCGTCAACGGGCTGCAACCCGACCAGTTTCGCCTGTTCGATAACGACAAGGAACAGAACCTGTCTTCCGTGGATGTGACCTACACTCCTATTTCACTAGTGGTGGCCATTCAGGCCAATTCGCGCGCTGAAAAGATTCTCCCGCAGGTGAACAGGATTGGGGCGATGCTGAAGCCGATCATTTTGGGGGACCAGGGGGAAGCCGCGGTGGTGGCCTTCGATTCGCGCATCCGCGTGGTGCAGCCGTTCACCTCCGATGCCGACCTCATCACCAAGGCAGTCAAGTCGATCCAACCCGGCAGCACGTCCAGCCGGCTGGTGGACGCCGTGGAGGAGAGCATCCGTCTGCTGAACCATCGCGACAAGAATCGCCGGCACCTCCTGCTGGTGATCGGCGAGGGGCGGGATTATGGCAGCGAAGCGCGCACGCGAGAGACGCTGCAGTTTTTGCAATTGTCGAGCGTCACAGCCTACTGGGTGGATATGTCGCACATTCTGGGCACGCTCACCCAGGCCGCTCCCGATCCCCGGCCCGACACTCTTCCGCCGGCCATGCACCCGATGCCGGGGGGAGTGCCCGCCACGCCCACCACGGTGATGCAGACCTACGGGACGGACGGCAGCAGCGCCGAGTTCCTGCCGCTGATGGAGGAAATCTTCCGCGATGTCACGAACGTCTTCAGGCACACCGTGGCCGAGTTGTACACCAAGGGAACCGGCGGGAATCAGTTCACCTTCGCCACGCAAAGAGGCCTGGAATCCGCCATCCAGGAAATCTCGGACCAGTTACACAGCCAGTACCTGATCACTTACACCCCCAACAACAAAGAAGAGGGCGGCTTCCACCATATTACGGTCCAGGTAATCGATCGCGATTATAAGTGCCAGACCAAGCCCGGGTATTACATGTCGACGAAGTTTAATTAGGGTAAGTCCGGCCGCCGCGGCGGTGGCTGCCGGACGGAACCCTTCCACGTATTCCTCCCCATTGGAGCCGTAATACGCCACCGTTCGCGCCGTGAAACCGGCATTGTAGTTGGAGCGAACCACGCCCGCGCGCCACGAAGCCTCCCTACTTCCCCCGGCCCGGCCGCTCCAGCTCATCGAGCAGCGTGGAAAGCCGCGCGGCCGTGCCGGTGCGGCCGCCGAATCGCAAGGCGTTGTAGGCGCCGGTGAAGTCCCGGACCGTCGCGCCCAGGGGCGTGGCCGGAAGCGAGCGGGCGAATTCCAGGGGCGTGAACCAGGCCGGCTTTTGATAGCCGCGGCGCTTCAGCGCGTGCAACATACGATCGTAGAGCAGGGTGGCGTCCGCCACACTGGCCTGGCCGCGGCGCACCCGCTGGACGCGCCGCCGCACCAGCAGGAACCGGTACAGCCGCGGCCCGCCAAAACAGGCGCCACACGCCAGGGCGAGCACCCAGACAACAGGCGTTCCGAAGCGCCCGGTCCACGCCTTGGCATGCGCCGTCCAATCCGGCCCCAGCCCGTTCAGCGAGTCGACCCAGCGCGCGCCCAGCCCCCGGACCGTCTGCTCGATGCGGTCGGCCAGGGTGCCCTGGTGGCCCGGATCGTAGCCCACCACCCACTGCTGCCAGAAGGTCTCGGCGGCGTCCAGATAGAGGCCGGCCTTCGAAAGCAGCGTGGAGGAGTGGGACGACGGGTCGGGCGGGGTGGGGTCGAAGCTAGTCCAGCCATGGCCCGGAATCCAGGCTTCCACCCAGGTGTGGGCATCGGAGGCGCGCACCAGCCAGAGATCCGTGATGGGGTTGTATACCCCGCTCTGGAATCCGGTGGCCAGGCGCGACGGGATTCCCAGCGTCCGCAGCATCACCGCCATAGCCGAAGCAAAGTACTCGCAGTGGCCCTTCCGGCGGGTGAAGAGGAAATCGGCCAGAGGGTCGGCCGGCTCGCGCTGGGGCAGTTCCAGGGTGTAACCGTAATCGCGACGAAGATGCTGCTCCACGGAGCGCGCCCGTACCAGGTCGCTCACGGCGCCGCCGGCCATGGCCTTCGCCAGCTCGGGGATGCGCGGGTCGATGCGCGGCAATTGCAGATACTCCACGGTCCTGCGGTCCAGGTCCAGAATCGGCGCGGGACGCAATGGCGGCGCGGTTTCCGGCGGTTCTTCGAGCACGCTGTAGGCGTAGTAGCGAAAGCCCGAAGGCGGTATGCGCCCCAAACGGAAGCAGCCGGTTTCGGTCTCCTGCAGCCGGCCCTCCGGCAACCCTTCGATGTGCTCGGGCGTGCCGGCGAAGAACAGCGCCGGGGAGTCCAGTTCGGCCAGCTCCACCCGATAGCTGCGCCGCGGGCCGAAACGCTGGATCGGGGAGGGAAGGTCCACATGGCCGTTGTCCACGCGGAGGAAGCGCACGTCCGGGGATTTGAACGGCGAGGGATAAACGTGCGCCGGGTTGGACCACGACTGGCCGTCGAAATCCGTCAGCACGCCCCCCCGCCATTTCGCCGATCCCATCGGCTGATTGCCGTAGATCGCGATGTGCATCATGGGTCGCGAGCTGTTCTTGAACTCGCCGATTTCGCCCAGGGTCACGTGGTCTGAGAAACCCGGGATGCGGATACGGTGAGAGATGAGCCGGGAAAGGGCGGCGTCCGCCGTGCGCGGCAACAGGAAGAACATGCCCGCCGTCAGCGCCAGGATTCCCAAGGCGATCCATACCGCCAGCAGCGCCAGGCGGGAGTGAAAGTGCTTCAGGCCGCCGCGCGCGGTGGTGGTGGCTTTGCCGATGGACCGGCGAATTTCTCCGCTGGTCAGCGCCGCGATGGCGAAGATCAGGTACAGCGCCAGGCACAGGAAGAAGTTGAAGTCGATCGACAGGATGGCCGCCGCCAGCAGCTCCAGAAACGCGATGACGGCGACGTAGAGGGAATCGCGATGCGTCCTGGCGGTGAGAATTTTCGCCACCGCCAGAAAGAAGACCAGGTGCACGGTGGCGGGGAGCAGGCCGCGCGACAGGAAAAAATAATCAAGCGGGAAAAACGCGGCGTACCCCAGGGCCGCCAGGGTCGCGGCGCGTTCCGTCAGGCGCAGCCGCACCCAGCCGCCGAGCAGCAGGGCGCGCAGCAGAAGACCGGCGCCGGTGAGCGCCACAGTGGGTGCGTCCAGATAGGCCGAGCCCGCAACGGCCAGGTAGCCGCTGGTCACCAGGCCCAAAAGCGAGAATTGGAAGAAACGTTCGACCGGGAGGGGACCGGCAATGACAATACCCCGCCGGGAGCCGGGGTCCGGACGCGCCATAAGACTATTCTACCCGGTGGCAGCGCTCGAAACGGCTATATGCCCCCGCCGGCCTTGCGCCTGCCCAGGCTTCGGGGCTCCTGCTCCGCCTGCCGCAGCCAGCCCGCTGCCCACCGCATGGCGGCAACATAGGCGTCACTCGACTGAACGCTCTGGCGACAGCTTTCGCAGATCAGAAGGTGTTCTTCCACCCTCGCCCGCGCTTTCTCTGAGAGGGCATCCATGGAGAACTTCTCGATTGTTGCCTCGTCGATATGACGGTCGATCACAGGGGCCATAGACATCACCATTATGGAACTATTTGTCTTTCTAAATCATAAGGTGACGGCAGATCCGTGAATATCTCATGAATTCGCGCGCCCTTCAACTCCAGGAGGGCCCGCGAAAGTACTGAATCCAAATGTATAGTACGCCTAGATCTATGCTGCAGTCGGCCCGTGGACCTTAAACCCGTTGCGGCGGGCAAAGCGCGCCCGGCCCAGTTCGGTAAAGCGTGCCTTGGCGCGCGATTTGGTGAGCCGGAACTGGGTCTCCGTGAAGTTCATGTCGCGGCAGATCTGCCGCGGCGATTGTTCCTTCAGATAAAAACGAATCAGCACTTCGCGATCCCGGCGGGGAAGGCTGTTGAGAATGCGCATCGCCAGATCGATGTTCTGGCGATCGATGACGTTGCGCTCCGGGTCGGGCTGGTAATCGCGCAGGGTGGCTCCCTGGTCGGCGTCCACGTGGCTGCGGCGCGCTTCCACGGCGGTGCCGATGTGGGCGGCCACCTGGCGGCGGATGACGGTGCGCACGTAGCCCATCAGGCGCTCCGGCTCGCGCAGATCGCCGCGGCGGATCGACTGGGCAATGGTCAAGAACGCATCGTGGACCTTGTCGTCGAGGTCTTGCGGCCCCAACTCGCGGCAGAGGTAAAAGCGGATGCCTCTAGTGAAAATACCGTACAATTCCTCCAGGCCGGAGGGGTCGCCGGTCCGGATTCGCTCCACGAGGCCGGTCCAGGACTGCTCCAGCGGGGGCATGCCGGACTGGCTGAGAGACTCCTTTTCTAATGTCGCTGCTTGGGTCATGAGTTTCTGGTCTCAAGAACCGGGCTGGTCCTGGTGGAGTTCACCCTCACCGACAGGTGCGAGTGGTCCTAGGAAACAAGGACTACGCCCGGTAATTCAGAAGTACCCGAGGCTACCGGTGTACTCCTTAAGAATAATAATACATTTCAAAGAAATACTACCAGTATTCCTAGACGATCCAATACCCTCAAAGAGGGGTTATCTAAAATAAATGTTGCGGGGGGAGCCCATTTTTACCTCTATGGCGACCGGCAAGGCCGAAAAAGTGTAGAAAAATGAATCGAATTCTTCGAGGCCCGGCGCCACCTTTATGATTGGAGGATTTCACAACAACCCGGCATGGCGCCGCGGCAAAAATTTGGCGCGCGGCAATTGATTGGCGGGTGTGGGCCTCGGATTATGCTGATTCCAAGGGAGTTCCACGCTGGCAACCAAGCTGCTGAATACGCCAGTGCCATGCTGGACCGGCTTGCGGGACAACTCGAGCACTACATGGACCTGCTGAGCATGCGGCAAAAGCTGGTGGCCTCCAACATTGCCAATGCCGACACGCCGGGGTACCACACGCGGGACGTCGACTTCCAATTCGAGTTGCAGAACGCCGTCGCCGGAGACCCGCAAACCACGGAAGTCGCCGGCCTGCAGATGAAAAACGACGGCAATAACGTGAGCCTGGACCGCGAATCGCGGCTGCTGGCCGAGAACGCTCTCCGTTTCAACGTGGCGTCCAATCTGCTGCGGGTCCAAATCCAGTCGATCCGTTCAGCTATCAAGGAGGGGCAAAGCTCATGAGCCTGTTCTCGGCCCTGTCCGTGGGAGCCTCCGGCATGGCGGCGCAGCGCGCGCGGGCCGAGCTGCTGGTGGAGAATCTGGCCAACGCGGAGACCACCCGCACTCCCGAAGGAGGGCCGTACCGGCGCAAAGACGTGGTTTTCGAAAGCGCCTCGACGGCTTCGCCTTTTTCCTCGGTTTTTGACGCCCAGCTCGAATCGCCCACCGGTGTGGCGGTCTCCGATGTCGTCACCGACACCAGCGACCCGGAGCGCCGCTACATGCCGGGCCACCCCGACGCCGATCAGGACGGCTATGTGGCCTTTCCGCATATCAACCCGGCCGAAGACATGGTGGATCTGCTGGGCAGCTCGCGCAGCTATGAGGCCAATGTCGCGGCCATCGGAGCCGTGAAGGACATGATTCAGCGCTCCATCGATTTGTTCCGTTGAGGTTGAGCGATGCCGGCACCCGTTCTTCCTTCCTCCGTATCGTCCCCTTACACCGCGCCCATGACGGCCCCTTCGCCGGATGCCATCCGTCCCGCCGGGGAATCGTCCTCGGGCGGCGGGTTCCAGGAGGTTTTCGCGAGCGCCATCCGGCAGGTGGAATCCATGGGACAGGACGCTTCGGCCTCGGTGGAGCGGTTCCTTTCGGGGGACGGCGAGGATCTCCACACCACCGTGCTGGCCACTCAGAGGGCGGAACTGGCGTTCGAGATGTTCCAGCAGGTGCGCAACAAGGTTGTGAATGCCTACCAGGAAATCATGCGCATGCAGATGTGAGGGCCAGGCACGAAGAAGGCCCTCCGGGCGGCAAAGACAGCCTCAGGTTTTTGGCACTTCCGGCCGATCTAACAACCAGGGCTGGCAGCCCCACCCGGCACGATGAAAAAGTTACTGGCCAACCTATCGATACGGCAGCGGATCACCATAGCCGTGGTGCTCGTGGCAGCCGGCGGAGGCGTCTACGCTCTGGTCCAACACGAGCGGGAGGCCGATTTCCGGCCCCTGTTCACGGGCGTCGCGCCGGAAGACGCCGCGGCCATCGTCCAGAGGTTGAAAGAGGCCGGCGTGGATTACCGCCTGCCCGAGGGGGGTGGTACGGTAATGGTGCCTTCGGCGCGGCTGGCCGAACTGCGCATCAATCTGGCCGCCGCGGGCCTGCCCAAAACCGGCCGGATCGGTTTCGAATTGTTCGATAAGACCAACCTGGGCGCCACCGAGTTCACCGAGCACATCAACTACCGCCGGGCGCTGGAGGGCGAATTGGAACGCTCGGTCATGTCGTTGGCGGAAGTGGAGCAGGCCCGCGTCCACCTGACCTTTGCCAAGGATTCCGTATTTCTGGATTCGCAGGAGCCCGCCAAAGCCAGCGTACTGGTGAAGATTCGCCCCGGCAGCCGTCTGGCGCCGCAAAATGTGCAGGCTATCAACCATCTGGTAGCCGCCGCGGTGGAGGGTCTTTCTCCCGATCAGGTTTCCGTCCTGGACATGAATGGAAATCTGCTGGGCCGTCCCAAGGCGCCCGGCACGCTGGATGGTCCGGAACCTTCCGAAGCCGCCCTGGACTACCGGCACCACGTGGAGGCAGACCTGCTGGCCAAGGTCAATTCCCAGCTTGAGCCGCTGTTGGGCGCCGACAAGTTCCGCGCCAACGTCTCGGTGGAATGCGACTTCACCGGCGGAGAGCAGAGCGAGGAAATCTACGATCCGGCGCGTTCGGTCATGAGCACTTCGCAGCGCACCGAAGACTCGACGGGGGGCGCCATCGCGAGCGGCGTCCCGGGCACGGCTTCCGCCTTGCCCCGTCCCACGTCGCGGCCGGCCTCCGGCGCCAGCCGGGTTTCGCGAACCACCGAGAACATCGCCTATCAGACCAGCCGCACCGTGAAGAAGACCCGCATGCCCGCCGGAGTGGTAAAGAAGATGTCGCTGGCCGTGCTGGTGGACCAAACCGTCACCTGGGAGAAAGACCCTAAGGGAGTGCGGCGGGTATTGGTCCCGCCCACGCCGGAGACCCTGAAAATCATCCACGATCTGGTGGCCGGCGTCACCGGCTTCAACCAGGAGCGGGGCGACCAACTGGTCATTGAGACGCTGCCGTTTGAATCCACTCTCCTGCTGGAGCCACCCCTGACGCCGGGAGCCCCAGGAGCACCGGGGCCAGCCAAGCCCGCGCCGGGGTCCGCCCTGCAGTTGGACCGCAAGACATTGATGGTGGTTGGGGGTGGGGCACTGGGCGTCATCGTGGTGCTCTTCCTGTTGGCCAAGCTGCTCCGCCGCAAGCGGGCGGGTTCCGTGGAAGTCGCCGGTGAGGCCGCGCTCTCCGCCGGCGAATCTCCCGCGGCGCGCGCCGCCCTGGCCGCGTCCGCCGCCCAGCAGGATCTCGAGTCGCAGCTCGCCGAGCGCGAGGCCCTCCAGCAAAAGGCCGAAACGCAGGCGTTGAGCAGCCTGAAGCTGGCGCCGGTGATCACCAAGAAGGCCGAAATACTCGCCAAACACCTGCGCGAAAAGATTTCCAAGGAACCGGAAGTCTCGGCCCAGATCCTGCGCACCTGGATCCGCGAGGAAGAGTCGTGAAGCGCCGGGAGCACCTGATATGATTCTGAACACCACCAAAGAAGAGGCGGTACCGACCCTGCGAAAAGCGGCCATGCTGCTGGTCGTGTTGGGCGAGCAGACTAGCGCCGAGCTGCTCACACAACTCTCCGAAGAGGACGTCAACAAGGTCAGCCGGGAAATCGCCAAGCTCACCGCCATCTCCAGCGAACAGGCCGAAGAAGTCCTGAACGAATTCAACCATATCGCCACCGCCGGAGATTACGTGGCGCGCGGCGGCATCGATTACGCGCGCAAGCTTCTGATGACGGCCTTCACGCCGGACGTCGCCAAGCGGCTTCTGGACCGCCTCACCAAGGCGCTGGGCGCCGAGGCGGCCTCTTTCGACGCACTGCAGAAGGCCGATCCGGGCCAGCTTGCCAAGTTCATCCATAACGAGCACCCGCAAACCATCGCCCTGGTGCTCTCGCACCTCAACCAGACGCAGGCCGCCGCCCTGCTGACCTCCCTGCCCTCGCAGATGCGCGCCGACGTGGCTCTGCGGATGGCCAGCCTGGACCAGATCTCGCCGGACGTCATTATCAAGATCGCCGCGGTGATCGGCCAGAAGCTGAAGACCCTGGGCGAATTCAGCCGCGAATCGTACGGCGGCGTCCGCGCAGTGGCGGAAATGCTCAACCGTCTGGACTCCACCTCCACGCGGGAAATCCTGACGCACATCGATCAACAGGACACCAACCTGGCGGAGACCATCCGCCACCTGATGTTCGTCTTCGAAGACTTGTTGCTGATCGACCCGATGGGCCTGAAAGAGGTGCTGGCCAAGGTAGACCGCAAGGTGCTCACGGTGGCGCTCAAGGGCACCAGCGAGCAACTGAGGAACCAGATCCTGGCTTCCATGTCCCAACGCGGCGCCGATATGTTGCGGGAAGACATGGAGGCTCTAGGCCCCATCAAGATCAAGGAAGTGGATGCCGCGCAGCAGCAGATCATCAGCGTCGTCCGCCAGTTGGAATCGGAAGGCGTGGTGAGCCTGAAGGGTACGGTCGGGGAGCAGTATGTCGTCTAGGGTGCTCCTGCCGGGCGACCCCCGGCCCGTCGGCCCGCCGGCGTGGCCCCATATCGACTCCCTGCGGTCGCGCGAAGACTCCGCCACGGCCAAGAAAGACTCGCAGCCGGACGTGGAAACCCGCATCGCGCAACTGGAGGCGCAATATCAGCAAAAGATCCGCGAAGCCCACGCGGCGGGAGCGCGCGAGGGGGAAACCGCCGGACGGAACCGCGCCGCCGCGGAAGTCCAGCCGGTGGTGGAGCGTCTGGCCCGCTCCATCCAGGAGATCGCCAGCCTGCGCGGCAGATTGCGCCGGGAGGCCGAAGCGGATGTGGTCCAACTGGCGCTGGCCATCGCCCGCCGGGTGGTGCGCCGTGAGCTGGCGGTCGACCCTGACGCGCTCCGCGGCCTGGTGGTGGCAGCCCTCGAAAAACTCCAGGGCCAGGAAATTTCGCGCGTCAAAGTTCACCCCTCGCACCAGGGCCTGGTGGCCTCCTGCCTGCAACAGAACCCGGCCGGCAGCCGGGTCGAAGTGCTGCCCGATCCTTCGCTGGAACCGGGGTCGGCGATCTTCGAAACCACCCGCGGCAACCTGGACGCCTCGGTGGACGCGCAACTGCAGGAAATCGAGCGGGGCCTGGCGGACCGCCTGCGGAAACAGTCATGACGGAGAAGATTTCGCTCACGCCCTACGTGGCCGAACTCGCGCGCATCGAGCCCTTTCGCTGGACCGGGCAGGTGACGGAGGTCGTCGGCCTGCTCATCGAATCGCGCGGGCCCGCCGTGGCTATCGGCGATTTCTGCGAAGTGCGGGCCGCGAACGGCCACCCAATCCGCACACAGGTGATCGGGTTCCGCAATGGCCGGGTGCTGGCCATGCCGCTCGAAGAAATCGACGGGCTGCAGTTGGGCAGCGCCGTGGCGGCGCGTAGCGAGGACGCCCGCGTGGAAGTGGGGCCGGCGCTGCTGGGCCGCGTCATCGACGGTTTCGGAAAGCCCATCGACGGCGGCCCGTCGATCGACGGGC
>Ga0181534_10002819_pt1 | contig 10560 bp, 10 predicted proteins | sample PEATcosm2014_Bin_37_FD_119758 | JGI IMG/M metagenome (GOLD analysis project Ga0181534, IMG submission 119758) | Peatland microbial communities from MTU Mesocosm Facility, Houghton, MI, USA - PEATcosm2014_Bin17_10_metaG | ecosystem: Environmental > Terrestrial > Soil > Wetlands > Peat | place...
CGGGCCTTGCCCACTTTGAACCCGAAAACAATGAACTGCAGAAGTGCGAGCGCAGTCACAATGTGCACATAAGCCATGGATGTTCCTCCCCGGTTGAGGGATTCTAGCACTGCACATGGACTCACCCCGCAAATCCACCCGAAACGGTCCCCGTGGTTACGCCCATCTGGTCGAGGTGCACGTGCCCGTCGGCCGGGTGTGGCGCGCGCTGACGGATCCCGGCCTGATCCGAATCTGGTCCGGCCAGGAAGCGGAAATCGATCCGCGCAAGGGCGGCATCTATCGGCTGGGTAAGCGCAGCGGCGAGAACCGTGAAGCTCATATCGACATTTTCGACGTGAATCGGCGGCTGCGGCTGATTTACCTGAGCGGCAGCAATTGGCCGCCCGGCGACAGCGCCGTCGTCGACGACTTCATCCTGGATGTGCGCAAGGGCGAGGGCAGGACGTCGCTGCGATTGCTGGGATCCGGCGTGCCGGAGTCCAAGGAGTGGGACAAGACCTATGTGCGTATTCGCATGGGATGGGAGCGCCACATGGCGCGCATCAAAGTGACTCTGGAAAGCCCCCCGGTCCCCAAGAAACCCAAAGTGATGCCGCCCAAAGATCCGCCCCTGCCCGGCCTCGATTATTGACTGCCCGTCATGCGCTTCGCGCAACTGTCAACGGGCCGATGCGGCCCCCCTCGTCATGCGCTTCGCGCAACTGTCAACGGGGCCGATGCGGCCCCGCCCTACATTTGCTCGCTGCGCGAGCATAAAATCGAGGCTGGGTAACGCTTAGGAGACCGTATGGTCGGGTTTCTCATACGCGCATGCATCGTTGCGCTGGGCCTGTGGTTGGCGACCGAGTGGGTCAACGGTGTCTCCATCGATACTCCGGCCACCTTGATTCTTGCCGGCGTGCTGCTGGGGATCGTCAATTCCTTCGTACGGCCCATCGCGATCCTGCTGACCTTGCCGATGACCATCATGACTCTCGGCCTGTTCCTGCTGGTGATCAACGCGGGCATGGTGGCATTGGTCGCGTGGATGCTGCCCGGCATGCATGTGCAGGGATTCTGGTCGGCATTTTGGACGTCGGTGCTGGTGAGCCTGGTCAGCTTCGTGGGCTCATGGTTCGTGGGCGGCAAGGGCAGGGTCGACGTGATGGTGAAGCGCCGCTGATCTACTGCGTCTTCGGCTCGGCGAGAGTTTTCGGATCGGTGAGGCTGCCATTTCAAACGGGCCGGCGCGGCGCACCGGCAACCGTCACGGTGCGACGGTACAGCAGACCGATGAGCACCAGGAAGGCGATTCCCCCGCCGATCAGCGCGGGCGTCGCAAAACCGTCCCCCACCAGCGCAAAGGGGGAGCTGTTGCCGGATGCGACGACGATGCCGGCGTATAGCACGCCGAACAGGCTCTCGCCGACGATCATTCCGGTCGCCATCAGCACGCCCATGCGTCTGGCAAACTCCGGCCTCTCGGTACGGTCGGCGAAAGCGTCGTAGAAGTGGCCGGTCAACGCCCCGATCACCACGGGAAGCGTCGCCTGCATCGGCAAATAGATGCCCAATCCGATCGCCAGCGGCGGCAGCCGCATTCGCCCGGCCCGGCCCAGCATGGCGTCGACGGCAATGACGCATGCTCCGAACAATGCGCCGTATCCGATCATGCGCAGGTTCAGGTTGCCGCCCAGCACTCCCTGCGCCAATGCTGAAATGAGCGCCGCCTGCGGAGCCGCGAGGGCGCTGTTGCCGGAACCGGGCGTGCCCGCGAAACCGTAGGCGGTGTTCAGAAGATCCAGCACGGGCGGAATGATCAGCGCGCCGAATATCACTCCGAAAACCAGCGCCACCTGCTGCCTCCACGGTGTCGCGCCGACCAGCTGTCCGGTCTTCAGGTCCTGCAAGTTGTCGTTCGAGATGGTCGCGATTCCAAACACGATGCCGGTGGCGAATAGCGCATACGCGACCATGGCACTGGATTGACCCGGGTCGGTCGCGCGGCCGAGAACCGCCATGACCATGAAGGCCGCGGCGACGATGCCTAGAATGCCCACGCCTGAAACCGGGCTGTTCGACGCACCGATCAGCCCCGCCATGTAGCCGGTGATCGATGCAATCACGACGCCGGCCAGCAGCACATAGGCGAGGGTGGCGGCGATGAGGATGGGAGCGTGCGCAGCCAAGGCGCTGCCGGCGATGAACTTCCACAGCAGCAGCGCAATCAGAGCGAGCGCCGCGGCAACCACGGCGCCGACGATCTTGATCGGCATGTCGCGCTCGACCAGCGGCGCAATGTGCCCTTTCATCCCCCGAGCGCTGGAGGCAGCCATGGCCGAGCGCAAGCCTGAGAGGATGGGCCCGAGAATTCTGGTAAAAGTCCACAGCGCGGCCACGCCGATGACGCCGGCGCCAAAGAATCTAATGTCGGTGCGAAATACCGCGAGGGCAATGTGCGCCGCGGAATCCGCCGCTGCCGATCCACTGGTGAGGATCGGTACTAAGATGAACCAGCCGGCGATGATGCCGACGAACATCGCCATGCCCACCGAAACACCCACCAGATGCCCGACCCCGACCAGTGCCAGGGAGAGGCTGGAAGCCGCCCCCGTGGCGCCCGAGCCGACGCGAAAGTAGACGGCGGCCTCGTCGACCACCAGTCTTGTTTGACTCAAGGCAAAAAAAGCAGCCGATGCAACGGAATTGACCGTGATGGCGATGAGCCCCTGGCGGCTCTCCTCGTTCCCATCGCGCGACTGATCGCCCACCAGCAGCACCTCGGCCGCGGCGCGGCCCTCCGGGTATGGCAGGTCGCTGTTGACCACGAGGGCGCGGCGCAGCGGCACGGAGAACATCACTCCGAGGATTCCGCCCAACCCCGTGGCCGCCATGGTCATCCAGTACGGGAAACCCTGCCACCAGCCGACGATCACCAGGCCCGGCAGCACGAAGATGATGGCGGAGAGCGTACCGGCGGCACTTGCCACGGTCTGCACGATGTTGTTTTCGAAAATGCTCGAAGACTTGAACAGTCGCAGCACGGCCATGGAAATGACCGCCGCCGGAATCGACGTGGCGAAGGTCAGCCCCACTTTGAGGCCCAGGTAGACATTGGCCGCGGTGAAGGCGATGGTGATCAGCCCTCCCAGCAGGATGGCGCGGACCGTGAGCTCGCGCAGACCGTGATCCTGCGATGGGTTCGTCATTTGAAAATATGCCTCATTGGACGTCCCCCATGAGTCTTTTCACCGGACGGCTGAGGATCAGAAGCACCGCGCCCAGACCCACCGAGAAATAAACGATATGCATGTATTGCCCCGGCATTGCGGCCACGTTGCGGTCATCGAATTCGCCCGCGATCAATCCCGCCACGAGATTCCCCAGGGACATGGCCAGGAACCACATTCCCATCATCTGTCCGACGAAGCGCTTGGGAGTCAACTTCGTGTAGTAGCTCAAACCCACGGGGCTCAAACACAGCTCACCGAAGGTATGCAGCAGGTAGGTCATTATCAGCCAGTAGGGCAGCACTTTCGCCCCGGAAGCGACGATGGCCGCCGCGGCCGCCATCACCAGAAAACCCGACCCCATCAACATGACGCCGAGGGCGAACTTCGCCGGCGCGGAAGGGTTGAGATTGCGCCTGGCCAGGGCGACCCAGGCCCAGGCGAGGAACGGCGCGCACAAAAAAATGAACGCCGGATTCAATGACTGGAACCAGCCCGTGGGTATGACGAAGTGAAGCCATCCGACCGCGCGATCCGTATAGCGCTCGGCAAACAGATTGAGCGATGAACCGGCCTGCTCATAGCCCGAAAAGAACAGCACGCAGCCGATGAACAGCACGGCCAGCACGACGCCGCGTCTGCGTTCTTCGGTGTTGAGATCCGCCGCGATGAAGTAGTACAGAAAATACAATACCGCGATGGCGGCGATCACGTAGGACGCCGCCTGCGCCGCGCCGAGGGCGTTCACCTTGATCCAGCCGAAGCTCACGGCACAAAACACCAATGCCAGCGGGCCGACCGCTGCCCACAGATACAGCCATTGCCGGGCCATGGCTTTCCGCGCAGCCATGACCGCGCCAGGACCCGCGCCCGCGTCCGCGACGCGCGCGGCGGCAAACGTGCTGTAGGCGCCGGCGGCGCCCAGATGCCGCCGCGTGAGATAAAACTGCGCCACGCCGGCGGCCATGAAGCACGCGGTCGCCGCGAAACCGGCGCGAAAACCATAGTGAACCTGAGCCCATCCTGTCACCAGAGGCCCCAGGAATCCGCCCACGTTGATCCCGATGTAGAACACCGTGAATCCGGCATCGAGCCGTGCGCCGCCCTCGGGGTAGAGCTCCGCGACGATGGCACTGACGTTGGGCTTGAGCAGTCCTACGCCGAGAACGATGACGAACAAGCCGATATAAAATCCACGCGGAGCTGTCGAGATGGCGAGCAGCGCATTGCCGAGAGTGATGACCAATCCGCCGGTGAGTACGGCGCGCTGTGCGCCAATCAGCCGATCCGCGATCCAGCCGCCGGGCAGCGCCGCCAGATAGACCCCCGCGGTATACAGTCCGTAAACGGCGGTCGCCGTCTTGTCGTCGATTCCGAAACCGCCGGCCGAAATTGCGGCGACGAGGAACAGCACCAGCACGGCGCGCATGCCGTAGTAGGTGAACCGCTCCCACATCTCCGTGAAAAAAAGCGTGGCAAGGCCGCGCGGGTGCCCGAAAAAAGTGGCGCTCAAATCAAATACCGGCTTCGCGCTCGGCCTGTTCGGCGTCTTCTTTGGCGCGCGCCGCTATTTTATCCTTCAGCAATAGTCCGGCCATGATGATCCCTATTTCGTACAGAAGGTACATCGGAACTGCCATCGCACTCTGCGATACCGCGTCGGGCGGCGTGACGAAGGCGGCAAAGATGAATATCCCCAGCAAGACAAAACCGCGATTCTTCTTGAGCGTCCGTAGCCTGACGAACCCGGTCCACACCAATAGTACAGTAGCCACCGGAACTTCGAAGGCCAAACCGAAGCACAGCAGCAGGATCATCACGAAATCGAGATAACTGCCCATGTCGGTCATCATCTGCACGCCATGGGGAGTGGTGGCGACGAAGAAGCTCAGCATGACGGGGAAGACCGCGTAGTAGGCGAAGGCGGCGCCGAGGTAGAAGAGGAGCACGCTGGATATGAGCAGCGGCACGGCGAGTTTTTTCTCGTGTCTGTACAGCCCCGGCGCGACGAATGCCCATGCCTGGTACAGCACGAAGGGAATGGCGAGACCGATGGCCAGCACCAGCGCCAGCTTGAAGGGGACCGTGAAGGGAGCCACCACACTGGTCGCGATCAGAGTCGCGCCCGCGGGCAGCTTGTGGATCAAGGGATCGGCCACGAAGGTGAACAGCTGATTCATGTAGATCGCGCAGGGAATGAAGCAGATGCCGACCGCCAACATCGCCTTGAGCAGGCGGTCGCGCAGCTCCAGCAGATGCGAGATCAGAGTGCCTTCGGCGAGGCCCTCCGGTTCACCGGACTCACTCATGCGCCGGTTTGGATTCGGCTACGTGCGGATCGGCCGCATGCATGGCGGCCGGCGAGGTCGGGTGTGGTTCGACGGCTGGCGCCGCTGCGATGGCCGGCGGAGGCGCGATGGCCGGCGGAGGCGCGATGGCCGGCGGAGGCGCGATGGATGGTGTGTACGATGGAGAGACGGCGCCGGAGTTTGGACTTGCGCCGCCGCCCGGCGAGTTCGCGCCGGAGCTCGATTTGGTTTGCGTTTTCAGCAACTCCTCGGCGCTGACTTCGCGTTCCAGTTGCTCGCTCAATTGGCGCGCCATGGCGCGCGCGCGGCCCATCCAGTTGCCGACCTGGCGCGCGACCTTGGGCAGCCGCTCGGGACCCAGCACGATGAGTGCTATGGCCGAGGTGAGCAGTATCTCCGAGAACCCGACATCAAGCATGCGGCGTCAGGCGTTGGTCTTTGGGGGTACTTTGACTTCGGCCTCGTGCGTGCTCGCGGCGGCGTTGAAGTCCGCGTCCTTGTCCTGCTTGAGCTGCTTGATCTTTTCTTCCGACTCGCCGTCGCTCATTGCCTGCTTGAAGCCCTTGACCGCCGCGCCCAGGTCCGAACCGATACTGCGCAATCGCTTGGTGCCGAATATCACCAAGGCGATGAGCAAAATGACCAGTAGCATTTTTGAATCGAACATACGCTTCTCCGATCGCCGGTAACCTTGAGGACTTGAGCGTCAATAATACGCCAAAGAGATTATGACGTTGGACCTCGCGCCGTCGCTGCGTGTTCGGTCGCATTTGAGATCTCGCGTGAAATTAAGTCTCCAGCCAGAAGGTGGCCGGCCCGTCGTTGGTCAGCGAAACGCGCATATGGGCCCCGAATACGCCGATTTCGACTCGCTGATGCCGGTCACGAGCCGCCTGTGCGAAAAAGTCGAACAGGCGCCGACCCTGATCGGGCGGAGCGGCGGTCGAGAAGCCGGGTCTTGAGCCCTTGTGCGTGTCGGCCGCCAGGGTGAATTGCGGGACCAGCAGCAAGCCACCCTGGGTTTGCTCGAGGCTCAGATTCATTTTTCCCTCCTCGTCTTCGAATATTCGGTACCGCAGCAGGCGATCGAGCAGCCGCAGGGCGGTTGCTTCGTCATCGGTCGGCCGCACGCCCACCAGAACCAGGAGACCGGCGCCAATGGAGGCTACCCGCGCGCCCTCGACGTCGACGCCGGCTTCAATAACGCGCTGCAGCAGGCCGATCACGGAGTCGGCACCGCCGAGCCGCTTGGGCGAGCGGCCGCCGCAACCCAGTCCCGCGCCGCGCACGAAGTCTGGCAGCGACAAATGCTCCCAGCCGCCGATGCGCGTGCCGCAACCCGATCAGCGTATTCGCTGCAGGCACGACATCGTCCCACTCCGTCGAATTTCATGGCAAAAATACAGTCACATGAATCCACATTCGCGTCATTTCATCAGAATTGGGACCTTAGAGCTCGGGAGGGCTTCATTTCCTCCACAAAGTGGGGGTGAACAGCACCAAAATCGTAAAAATCTCCAACCGTCCCAGTAGCATGGCGGCGGAGCACACCCAGGTCTGAAAATCGCTGAGCACGCCGTAGTTGCTTCCCGGGCCCACCAGTCCCAGGCCCGGGCCCGCATTGTTGATGCAGGCGATGATGGACGACAGGGAGGTCATGAAGTCCAAGCCGCTCGCCAGCTGCACGAAGATCAGGGTGACGATGCTCATGAAGTAGAGAAACACGAAGGCCAGCACCGCGAACACCACGCGGTTGGCGATGATTGTTCCGCCGACCTTTAAGGGGCGAACCATGTTCGGATGCACCAGCTGGTTCAGCTCGCGATGCGCCTGTTTGGCGAGCACCAAGGTACGGATCATCTTGATGCCGCCGCCGGTCGAACCCGAGCTTGCGACGAGGCAGCTCAAGAACATCATCCACATGGGGGCGAAAATCGGCCAGCGCGAATAGTCCTGGGTGTGCAGGCCGCTGTCCGTCGCAATCGATACCACGTTGAAAATCGCGTGGCGCAGCGCCGTCGGATAGTCGGCGTAGCTGCCTTTGAAGTACAGGAACAGGGATATGCCGATGCAGCTCGCCGCGAGCACGCCGAAGATCGCTTTTGCCTCCGCGTCGCGAAAATAGGCCGACACCCCGCGCTGGCTCCAGGCGAGAAAGTGCGTCGCGAAATTCAGCGCCGCGAGAATCTGAAACACCGTCAATACCATCTCGATGGGCAGGGAATTGAAGTGCCCGATGCTGGCGTCATAGGTCGAGAATCCCCCGAGGGAGAGCGCCGAGAACCCATGACACACGGCGTCGAACCCATTCATGCCGGCGAACTTCAGGCACACGATGCAGGCCACCGTCAATCCGGCGTACACCGCCCAGAGGAGCTTCGCGGTCTGACCGATGCGTGGCGTGAGTTTGCTGTCCTTCATCGGGCCGGGCATTTCCGCGCGATAGATCTGCATGCCGCCCACGCCCAGCATGGGCAGGATGGCCACGGCCAGGACGATGATGCCCATGCCCCCGAGCCAGCTCAGCAAATGACGCCACAGATTGATCGAGCGCGGCAGAAACTCGAGGCCCGACAGCACGGTGCCCCCGGTGGTCGTCAGGCCCGATGCAGCCTCGAAATACGCATCGGTGAAATTGATGGGCAGGTAATGCCAGAGCGGAAAACCCGCCACCGCCGGCAATGCGACCCAGGTCAACGCGACCAGCATCAAGCCGTCGCGGGTCTTCAGTTCGCGTTTGAAGCGCCGCGTGGCGAGCCATATCAGCGCGCCGAGTATGAAGGTCGCCAGCGCGGACATGACGAAGGACCACAGTGCCGGATCGCCTCCCCAGACGGCCATGCCCGCGGGCGCGAGCATGGTCACGGCGAACACCATCATGACGAGGGCAAAGACGTGCGCGACCGGCAGTAAAATGTCGTTCACAAGAAGGAGGCGGAGCCTTGGAAGAGTTTTTCGACGGCTTCGATATGGCGGCGATCCGTCAGGAACAGGATCAAATGGTCGTCCGGCTGCACCGTGGTGTCGTGGTGCGCGATGATGACGTCCTCGCCGCGCACCACGGCGCCCAAGGTCGTGCCCTCCGGCAGGGATATGTCCTCGATGCGGCGCCCGATGACCTTCGAGCTGTCGGCGTCGCCGTGCACCACGACCTCGAGCGCTTCAGCCGCCCCGCGCCGCAGCGAGTGCACGCGCACCACATCGCCGCGCCGCACATGCGCCAGCAGCGAGCCGATGGTCACGGTTTGCGGCGAGATGGCGACGTCGATCGAGCCGCTTTCGATCAGTTCCGCGTATGAGGGCTTGTTGATCAGCGCCATGACCTTGTGAGCGCCCAGGCGCTTGGCGAGCATGGCCGAGAGAATATTGGCCTCCTCGGAGTTCGTCAGCGCGGCAAAGACATCCGCGCTGTCGATGTTCTCTTCGAGCAGCAATTCCTCATCGGCGGCATCGCCGTGCAGCACCGTGGTGCTCTTCAATTGCTCGGAGACCTTTCTCGCCCGCTTGCCGTCGCGCTCGATGAGCTTTACCTGGTTCTTGTCCTCGAGTTCGCTGGCGAGGCGCACGCCGATATTGCCGCCCCCCGCAATGACCACGCGCCGCGCGGGCGCTTCCTCGCGCCGCATCTCCTTCATGACCACGCGAATGTCCTTGCGCGCCGCGAGGAAAAATACCTCATCGCCGTCCTCGACCACGGTGTCGCCTTCAGGCTTGACGCTCTTGCCGGCGCGATAAATCGCGGCGACCCGGGCATCGGCCGTGGGAATGTGCTCCCGCAACGTGCGCAGCGCCTGGCCCACGAGCGGTCCGCCCTGCAGCGCGCGAATGCCCACCAGCCGAACGCGGCCGTCGGCGAAATCCAGCACCTGCAAGGCCCCGGGATAGCGGATCAGGCGCGCGACATATTCGGTGACCAGCTGCTCGGGACTGATCCAGACGTCCACCGCGACCGCGTTCTCGCCGAACAGCTTGTCCCGCTCGGTGAAATCGGCGGAGCGCACGCGCGCGATTTTCTTCGGCGTGCGATACAGGGTCCACGCAATATGGCACGCCAGCATGTTCACCTCGTCGCTGTTGGTCAGCGCAACGAGAATATCGGTGGCGGCGATGCCGGCCGCCTCGAGGACGCGCGGACTGGCCGCATTGCCGTTCACCGTGCGAATGTCGAGCCGATCCTGCAAATCCCGCAAGATTTCCTCGTTCACGTCGATGACGGTCACGTCGTTGGCCTCCTCGCGGGAGAGGTGGTACGCCGCCGTGCGGCCGACTTGTCCAGCGCCCAAAATGATGATTTTCACAGCACATTACTCTACACGAACGAGATTGGCGTAAGACAGCATCAGCCATTTCGTGCCCTGACTCTCGAAGTTGACCTGGATGCGGGCTTGCGGCCCGTTGCCCTCGAAATTGAGCACGACCCCGTCGCCGAACTTCGAATGCCTGACCCGGCTGCCCATCCGCATCCCGAGGGCGGGCGATTCCTCCAGGCCGTTGCCGCGTTTGACGAATACCGGCCGGGATACCTGCAGGCGCGGCCTGATTTCGTCGACCAGCTCGCGCGGCAACTCATTGATGAAGCGTGAGGGCTGGCCATAGGTGTCCACCCCATAGAGACGGCGCTGTTCGGCATAGGTGACATAGAGCTGCCGCATGGCTCGAGTCACGCCCACGTAGCACAGCCGCCGCTCCTCCTCGAGACCGGCCAGATCGGCGACCGAGCGCTGGTGCGGAAACAGGCCGTCTTCCATGCCGGCCAGAAACACCACCGGAAATTCCAGGCCCTTGGCCGAATGCAGCGTCATCATCTGCACGCAGTCGTCGTAGGGGTCCGCCTGGCCCTCGCCGGATTCCAACACCGCATGCGCGAGGAAGGATTCGAGCGGCGATAATTCGGCCTCCGCCTCGGTCTCGGGCGAGAAGCCCCGTGCCGCGCTCACGAGCTCCAGCAGGTTCTCGACCCGCCCCTCGCCGCGCTCGCCCTTCTCCTTCTTGAAGTGCTCGATGAGCCCGCTCATCTGGATGACGTGATCCACCTGTTC
>Ga0181534_10002820_pt1 | contig 10559 bp, 11 predicted proteins | sample PEATcosm2014_Bin_37_FD_119758 | JGI IMG/M metagenome (GOLD analysis project Ga0181534, IMG submission 119758) | Peatland microbial communities from MTU Mesocosm Facility, Houghton, MI, USA - PEATcosm2014_Bin17_10_metaG | ecosystem: Environmental > Terrestrial > Soil > Wetlands > Peat | place...
CACGCCGCCGCCTACGCCGCCGCCTACGCCGCCGCCTACGCCCACGCCGCCGTCAACTACTATAAACCCCTACTATTTGACCTTATTGAAAGCCGTTTATCTAAACTAGAAAAAATATTGATCTTTGGTTAGCCGACGTATCTAGAAGATCTAATCCTTGGAGACCCTGATTTAACGCCCACGGTTACATCGAGACCCGAAAGCGTAAGTCCGGCGCCGGGCACCCCCGTATAGGAAGTGTCCACAAGCTCTTGTATGGAAATCTGGAAAGCCTCGCACTTTCCTTTTTGTAAAAACACGCGCCACTGCTCAAGATCTGGAGGTCCTGCAGGACTCACTGCACCGCCTGGGCCGCCCCAAGACTGTCCAGAGCCCCATAATTGGTCTCCGCCCCAAGCTGGAGAGGCATTGTCGGGGGTAATAATAGAGACTTGAGAAGGAGACGCATTATAGTCATACGCTATAGACACTTGGAGCTTATGAGGGCTCATATAGGTCCCTAACAAGTAGAACCAGTAAGCGCGTTGGTAGCCTTGAACGCCAGCCAGGTTCAACCAGCTTGTACTGAATTGCATTAACACCGGGTTAGATCCGTCGATATAAGAGCCCGGAGTCTCTTGAAACACTTCTCCTTGATCTGTAATGTACGTGTGTAAGTTTTGATACAAAGTACTTGAAATTGCAGGGATATTTGAAAAGGTCCCCCACTGCCCGTAGTAATAGTCGTACATCAAGGTAGTACCAGAGTCGAGAGTAAATCTCACTTGATTGGTACCGGGGATGTTTAAAGCAGACAGTACGGTAGCGCCGTTCGTGTATTTTTCGACCGCTGCCCCGATATACGAAGTATTCAAGCTTCTGTCAAGGAGCCAAATACCTTTGTCAGATTGAAACATGAGCCCTTGCGGCATGAAGACGATACTATGTTGATTTGCGCACCCCACAGTTGAGGTAATGAAAATGGCATCTGAGTACTGGGAGTTAGCCCCTGTATTGTCAGGCCCGATACCATTGATGTAATAGATGGCGTCTCTCTTAAATAGACATAGCTTATCATCAAGAGGAGCTGCGGCCAAGGTAGGACCGGTGCTTCCTTGGGCTGAGGTCGTAGGGGACACGTACAAAGTAAGAAGGTCGCTCATTTCAACTGGCGTTGCTTCAATCACTTGCTTAGAGAACCAAAGAAGATTCGGGTCTTCAGCGTCTACCAAAAACAGACGATTGTTGAACAGGGTAATGACATTTGTTGCAGGAGCTGCAATATTCTCTAAAACATCGCCAGTCGTATAAATGATGTTATTACCCAAGATCTGATTGTCAGCTTGCACATCAATGAAGGTTACATAATCAACTGTAGTGTTATTAAACAGAGGATTTGTAATAGACGTAACTTGGTAGAATATTTGCTGAGCTTGACTCCATCGATACAGGCTGATCTTAACTGGGTTAGAAATTTTGTACGTTAGACGTAGTGTTGGGACATTTACGGTTATAGAGCCCGTAGAAGCGGTCTGGAGCGTATCACCGGGGGTTGACGCAGAGGCCCCTCCAGTAGGCAGCGAAAGGCCCACTGTAGTGCCACTAATGCTCGTAATATAGGTTCCAGCTTGTATATTAGCCCCCGTCGTGCTGTCTGTTAGGATCTGACCTACCTTAAGTCCAGTTACCGAGCTTACGGTGATGCTTGATGCTCCGCTTGCAAAGACTGATGTAAATGTAACAGGCGTTCCTGCAGCTATTGTAGTAGACACCGGGATACTTGGGGCAGACCTATAGACATTCCCTTGGTTGTCGGCCCATTCGTAGGTGGCTTGGTAGAAGTACTGCTGATCAAGCATAGCGCCGCCTGTTGAAGACGGAGTAGCTTCTACGTAATCGGGCCATAGATGAAAGCCCTGCTCAACCGGGCTGTACCCGTCATACTGCCACAAAAACCCACCTGTAATTAAAAGGTCCCCGCCGATTTCAGCAGTGCCTATATTTGATGTGGTGAGAGTGAAGCTTGCGAAGTTAACGCCTGTTTGACTGTAGATACCAGCGGCGTTTGGTACGCCCATGGTTTTGTTAACTGCTTCAATGTCATCCTTGTACAAGTAGGCTACTTGAGCTTCATCTCCATTAACTGTTACGTTGGGTAACCCTGTGATGTAATACCCTCCACCGTTCGAATATGCCAGCTTTGAAATTACCTGGCCGATTGAATTTACGAGGAAATATGTCGGCTGAAATGGCGTGCTATATACCGTTAGCATATAGGTAAGGCCGTTGACCATGAAAGCTTTAGAAGCTAGACCTACGGATCTAACCATTACGCTCTCAGTGCCCTTTGTGCCGCTTTGAGTGATGGTATTAGTCTTGATGTAGTCAGTCTGAAGGGAGGAGTCATAGCCGTAATAGTTTACGCCTTCCCAAAAGACATTGCAGACACCGTTATTAGCTACTGAGGTGATGTTTACAGCTGCCTCACCTGAAATCATTAAGGTAGGAGCCAGCACAGTGAATAGATTATGAGATACGGCTAGAGTGTGTCCAGTCTGAGAAGCTGAGTCGTAGAAGCTAGCGTAAATAATAGGATTTGACGTGCTAATGTCAGCTGCCACGCTCATGGTTGTGGAAGCGTAGCCAGTAAATGTAACTGTATTTGCTTGAACTAAGGTAGAGGTGATGTAAGTAAGGCGTACTGCCCCGCCTGTCTCTGCCCCTTCCCAAGCTAAGTATAGGTTATTATTAGCTACTACTCCGTCAAAGTTAAGCGTGCTGGCGGGCGCACACCCGGTTGAAATGATTGTAGCCGGTACGAGCAGGCTTGTGTTGGCGACATTGATACCTATGTATTCGATGCGAACCTGGGATAAAATGGTTGCGTAGAATACGATTATAAAATGATTCCCTAGTACAAACACTCTAGGAGCTGAAGATACAGTTGAGCCTGCTGAGCCTACTATGACTGTAGGGGCTACAATGTTTTGCCCGCTGACAGAGTCTGCGATTGCATATTTATAAACTGGAGTAGTTGAGCTACCCGACGGTACATTATCTGTGTACACCGTGCACACTAAGCCGTTAGGGGCTACAACCGCGTCTGCCTGAGATTGATTGGTATTATTCCTGATCAGAGGCAGTACACTCAGCTCTACGGGCTGGATGCTTCCTTTATTGACCCAAGTACCGGTGCCTGCGGATAAAGCGTTTAAACTAGTTCCAATGGCTGTTAGGTTGCTGTTAAACGTCGTTACATACGTAGAAGTAGAATCAGGAAGCGACGGCTCAAAGCTAAAACCGTTTCTCTTCTGAAGGAGACCCTGGTTTGTGAAAACTGAGTTCTCCAAAGACAAGAAACGTCCCAAAGACACCTGCTTTGGGTCTGTCTTGGTATCTAAACCCTGGGTAAAATTAATGGGGACGGCTTGCTTTTGTAGAGCCACAAAGCTCCTTAAGTGTTAGCGAAAATTACCCAGCTACAAGGGTGTCCCAAGGCACTTTGTACAAAGGAAGTGCTAGGCGGAACGTAATAGGTCACGGCTATAGCGGAAGCAGGAGCGTTAAAAGAAGCCGAGCCTATCTGCACGGCCCCGTCGCACGATACAATAGCGTATTCGTTAGATCCGGTCGTAAAGGAAGCAGACCCGGTTCCGGTTCCTCCCCCTACGACATTTATACTAGACTTTGTGTTTACTGTTACTGGGGTTGCCATGAATTACCTCGGTACGAATTGTACAATGACGCCGCAGTCACTTGCGCCTACCATTGCTTGCAGGATGTCAAGCCTTAGTGCCTGCCCTGCGTTTACGTTAGCACTCATAACAATAGGCTTAACCACGCCTGTTTGAGCACCTACAACTGAATTGGAGTCAGTCCATACGCCAGAGGCGGCGGACGAAGTGATTTGGCCAGTTGTGCTTAAAATTGAGCTGAAGCTACTGCCTGAAGTTCCGATCTTGATGTCAAACTCAGTAGTACCGCTGCCGCCTGCTACAGCATTGTAGATCCAAATAGCTATAATTGTTGCGTTATAATTAAAGAAGCAGTACCCGTCGATCTCAAGAAGGGGGAAAGATGGAACCATGGCCTGGTAAGGGCCGTTGAGCTGCCATTGATGCGTAATGTAGTTATGAGCAATGGCAGGGATACCGGCTGAGTTCACTGTGAGTTGATTGCTGGAGATGATGATGCTGCTATTGTCTACCGTCCAAGGAGCTGCCATATTGCCAAACTGATCCAGGGTCACGAAAGACTGCTGAGGTGGCAAAGTAGGCAAGGTAATGGTGTAGTCAGCTCCTAAGCCTGCTGGGGGGCTTAGAGTCAATCCTGGAGAGCTAGGAGTGAAGTCTCTGAGGGTAATGCTAGCGCCGTCTAAATTGGCGGAAGTGGTAGCCGCAGACTGGAATACGAAAGTACCGCTTACTGAGTTATAAGAGGCTGAAGCCGGCGGGGCTAGGTTTGAAATAGAGCCTGGAGGTCCTGCAATGGCACCTGACTGCGTGAGTCTAATGATGTTTCCTGAGCCGTCGTTATAATAGAGATCTACGCCTGCTTCGTATATGCACCCTAAGTTAAGGCCCGTTGCAGGGATAGTTGAGAGCTGCGGCTGAAATCTAACCGTCATCGCCCCTGTTAAACTGTTGTCATTGAAAGGAAGATTAGCGTTGATATTCATGGCCGCAGGCGTAATAAGCTGCCCACTGCCCGGAGTATGGTTGTGCTGGTCTATGATGTTTAGGGACGCGTTGACGTTATTTGCATAATCAGGACCCGGGTCCACACCTGTAACAGGTACAGGCAGCGTCATATATGGGGAGTACACTACATTAGCCATCAGAACACCGCCAGATCTACGCTCACATTAGCGCTAGATACCAAGATAAGAGTTAATTCAGGACTTTGATTGGAGTCCTGTTGATCATAAATGCTAGCCGCCCCTCGCTGCCTGACAATTGACCATCCTTGGAGCTTTTGACCTAGGAGCGTATTCACAGTGTTGGTTCCGGTCTTGAGGCTAACGTTCTTCAGGATGCTTGCATTGTTGGTAGGGTTAGCTAGAAGAGGGTTTAAAATACTTCTCCATCTAGTTTGTAGCATCTGAAGTGATAAACCGTAAGGAAGTTGCATACTTACCAACCTCCGATTGAGCCGTTACGTCCGCCCCACCAGCCATCAGCCCAGTTTCCTTGACGAGTGTCGGAGATAGTGTCAGCCATACCTACGTCACGGTTAAAGGATGTCTCCTCAATCCGCTGTTTTAAGAACAAAAGTTCTTCTGTAAGAGTAGCGGTATCTGATTCTTCCTTATCTAACGCGTACTTAGCTGCTCTAATGATTACGTATTGAAGCCACCCAGAGAAGCCAATGGTACTAAGGTCAGTGTCAGCAATGAGTACTGGGAGCCTTGGTATATACTGAAGACGAATGAGCTGCCCACCTGAAGGTGTTGGGATAAATTCAATGTTACTTCCCATTAGCCTGTATTGAAGGTTGAAGACGCCATAGATTGTAGAAGCAGTGTTAGGGTAAACGAATCTGTTTCTGTCTATGAAGTTGTACCGGTTCACTGTTACGTAGGCATTATTTGCATTGTTGAGAGCTAAGTCTACTCCAAGTAACTTATAGAAAGGCTGAGCTACGAAACTTGATCTTTGATCATTAAGGAAGGTCAGCATCCCATTCGGTAAAGGATAGATTTGCTGGTTACCGTTGCAGCTGAAAGTAGCGCTTGGAGCTTTGAAGTAATCCTCGTAGACCGTTATGAGAAGATCATAAAGCTCATACATAGCCTGGTTAATGAATTGGTTCCACTCAGGCAAGGTAACGAAGTTTGAATTGACTCGGTCGGCTCTTTCTTGAGCCATTTGCCGGATCTGAGCTAGAGACATCTCTCCCACAGGCGCTACAATGATCGATTGTGGCGGAGTTGGAGGGCTTTCCCCGCCTCCATTTACTGAGGTTACATAGTAGAAGTACTGGACGCCGATGCTTACGGTAGGGTCTGGGTAGTTGTTAATAGTCGGAGACGCAAGTACCGAGTAGTTTACCCCATCTGTTGAGCGGTAAACGTTATAACTTGTGGCACCTGCGGAGATATCCCAAGAGAGATAAGTCTGTAAGTTACCCTGCTGCAAGTATAAATTGTTTGGAATTCCTGGAAAGGCCAAAATTAGCTCCTTAAGGCATCGGCGGGGACATTTTAAGCCCCCGCCAATCTCTTATAAAGTTTTAGAGCTATTACTCACCTTGAATCAGGATAGATGAGTCGCTCAGGTAGAACGCGAGACTCACTACAGTTCCGTTAGCCGGCGCCGTAGCTGAACCTGCAGACTGACATTGCAGGATGATCTGGCCGCCTTGGTTAGGAGCATAAGCAGCGAGGGCCGGGTTTGGAGCAATAGACTGGTTCGGATCGCCGATAATCTCGATATGGTCGATACCGGAGGCTACGGGGGCAGCTACGCTAGGAGATCCTGAGATAGTAGCTGATTCAGCTGCAATAAAAGACAGTCCGATGTTAGGAAGGCCGTTATTGGTCATCATCGAAGCCGGTACGCCTGCTGCCTGCCATTGAGCGGCAGTCGTGGTTCCTAAGGCCAGGATAACATAGGGATTTCCTGCGACAATCGTAGCAGTAGAAGAACCTACGCCCATTACTTGGCCTGAAAAGCCTCCGAAGTAGCGGTTAAAGTTATCTTGAAGTTGAACTACAATAACGCCTGAAGCAGGGTTAGGGTTCGTCATGCCGTTATTGCTACCAGGAGTTGCACTGGTGTGCATGAAGACGTTGTTGACCATTGGTCCCTTAAGAGAGCGGATACCAAGGCCGTTGCCGTTAGTAGAGTCTACGATGAAGTTACAGTCGATAAGAACAGGCTTGACGTGCATAGCATAAAAGGCTCTGCCGTTAGCATAATTGCGATTTGACATGAATTATCCTCAGATATCGCCTAGTTAGTGGCGTCGCATATAGCTAGCCTGCACCGCTGTACCTAGGCGCGTATCAGACGGGAAAGGTCTGAGGATATCTCAAACGCTCAATAGCGTTATTTAGTCCTTTTGCTTAAAGGATAAGGGCTTTTTCTACAGGCGAGAGGCATTCATATATCGTTTTTATGAGGATTTCCTTATATATGGCAGCCGCCTTGGTCTCTCTCATTTTGCTATGTACTACGGAGTAAGTGAAAACCTCTCTGCTGTTAACACTATACCCACTATGTCTACTCTCAAAGCAGGTCGCGGCAGCGCAATGGATAACAAGTCTGAAGTAGGGGTCTTTTGGGTTTTGACCTACGGCATAGTCGAACGTCTTGTGTATAATTGCTGCCATGTCGGATCGTTGTATCTCTCCTTTGATAAATGACTCCATGGCCGCTACAGCCTCAACTACCACCGGGGGTACGTTAGTTTCTTTTTTCAGAAGCTCGTATATGCAATTTAAGACGAATGTGCAGTAAAGCTTGTGTGGAAAAGAGTAAGAACAGAGTAAACTATCGTAAGCTACGTCCTTAAAAGACTTCTCTAACTCTATCAGCTCTACGGGCTTGGCCTTAGGATTGAGTGTAATCGTTACAAGATGAAAGAAACGACTTAGAGCCTTGGGACACATCATTTTTGAGTCACTTCTACTTTCGTTCTGGCGCCCCAACTAGCTGGAGGATTTTGATTGCCCACAATAGCCCATAATACCGGGTACTTAGGCTTAATGAGTTGCTCGTCGAAGCAGTCCATGTCTCCAAAATAGATCACGCCGTCTACTTCAGTCTGTTTGGTAAAGTAGTCAAAAGCCGGCTGGTAAGCCGTACCGCCTCTGCCTTTAACTTCGTATTTCTTCTTTGGATCGAATAGGTATGAGTTCTTAACCTCGCTATCCGCCTCTACAACCGTCACAGTGGCGTATTTAGCGATGTTGGCTACTTCTGCCATAAACTGGCATAGTGCCTCATCTGAGATGCTTCCAGACGTGTCTAATGCGACTCCGATATGCAAGAGTTCTTCTTTGACTACGCCCGGGTACATTATGCCGTAGCGTCTATTGCGTTTCTTTTTAGACTGCGCTAGCATTGTTTCCACGGCTCTAGCGGCAAAGCGCTTCAAGTCGGACTTCCAGTCCTTAGCCTTATAATTGAGTCTGTCAACTAGGTGCGTATGTTCAGCTGACATCTTACCTGCTTCTTTAGCTTTCTTAGCTGCTTCATTGACAGAACGGCGGATTTTCTCTTTTAGGATCTCTTTGTCTCCTTCAGATTCCGCCCATAGCTCATGTCCGTCTACTCCAGTCATCTCCTTTAACTGCTCGTTATTCTTGAGTTTTTCTACGTAGTACTCAAGAGTTTCGCCGTCTGGAAGACCAAACTTCTCAGGAAACATGCCGTCTTTTATAAGACCTGGGATGCCCGGGTTGATAGAGCAGTCAGCTGCTACATTGATCACCTGATGCTTCGCGCTATTAATCAAGGCGTCGGCTACGTCTTTTTTGCCGCCTGTCTCGTAAATTGTAGGGTCAATGTCTTTGGCACGGGCAATATGATCATTGAGGATATGCTGACATTCATGCTTTAGGATAGCAACTTGAGCCTCATGCGTTTGTTCTGCGAAAAACTCAGGGTTTACGTGCAGTTGGATCTTATTTTTAATGCAGACGCCTGCCGTAGGAATGTTTTTGGTTACGATGCGGTCCATCTGAAGCACTAGCTCCGCATAAAAACGCTCCTGTTCGTACAGTCTTACAATAGCTTGAGATAATGCGTCATTCATTTGGCCTAGTCCCCTCAATATCTATACCATACAACACTTTTTCGGCTAATGGAAGCTCTTTTATTCGCCTAATAAGCTCTTCTTTTCCCCCTTTTCGATTATAAAAGCTGTCTACGTCCCGGCCTCCATATACGCCTTGAAGGGCGGAACTTAAGGCGTTATTCAAGGCGTATATGGAGGCTACGCCGTTAAGACCGCCCATTTGAATCACCGTTTCCTGTGTTTGAGGCGAGCTGTCCGGCACCTTGTTGGACGTAGAATGCCACCTCGTTAAGTCTTAGTCTAAAGACATCTTGAGGTTCATAGCTATCTTTCATTTCAAGCCCTTTGCGTCTTTAGCGATAATCACAATACGCCCTTCGTATCGTTTATCAGTAATGAACGCTCTAAAGATCTTAGTCTCGTGCTTAAGAAGCTTCTTAAGCATAGGGTAAGAGACTTCGCGGGGAAGCATTTCTAGAAACTCCATCAGGTTATCACTAAGGGCGCCCGGCAGCACATCTTCAGTCTTAGCTCTTTCTTGAATCATATCAAACAGATTATCGCATGTGATAGACAAAAGGCTTGATTTGATATCAATAGGATTTGACCATTTTGAGACTTTGTCTTTGTGGGCACCAGACAACACTTCGCCCCCGCTCAAGGGTTTATCCGTCTTCTGGAGATGGAGTTTGTAGGTAACTAGGCGCTCGGCTCCAATGATACCAACCATAAGCTGGTCAAGAAGGTCAGGAGGGGTTCCAACCTTAAATAGACGGTTAACACGTTCGTACGAACGGCGGTCGACCTTTACAGGGAGCGTGAAGGCGCTCTTAGAGTCCTCCAACAAGTCTGGTTGTTCTTGAATGAAGCTGATCAAAGTAGGCTCAAATCCAGCGTCTTGAGCGTATCCAACCCATTCAGCAACAGTGGGCTCTAACTTGATGTGTGCGAAACGCGCCATAAGAGCCGTCTCATTAACGTCAGTCACATAATATTCATCTGTAGGCGGGTTACCAGCTGCTATTACGTGGCAGTTCTCAGGAAGTTTAATGGTGTGGAAAGTCTTATCCAGGGCAAGTGAAAACATGCCGTTCAGAATGTCCCGGCGCCCCCGGTTGAATTCGTCAAGAAAGATCACCGCGCCAGACTCCGGGTTATCTTCGCAGTATTGAATCATATCTTTGAGCCAAGAAGGCGGCGCAAAGTGCGTACCTACGTCATTGCCATTTTCGTCTTTGGTAAAGGTAGCAAGCCCCAGGATGTCGCCTACGTCGCTCATGGTGCCAAGATAGAAAGGAAAATACTTGTATCCTTTCTCTTGAGCGTAGTGCTTCATTACCGTGCTCTTTCCAATACCGGCGTGGCCCCAGATAAATGGCGTCGCTTGTGCTTTGAACAAATAATCAAGGCTAGCTTTCAGGTCTTTAATATTCATATAGTCCCCTTTATGTATAAACATAGTACCAAAGACCTTAAACCCCGTCAAACAAAAAAGTATCTAGCGACTACTTCTTTTTGATTCATATCGTACTCTCCTAGTTTTCCACATCGTAATTGATATGCTGAGCGGATTATACGCCTGCTGCAGAAGAGAGTCAACAGTTATTTTAACCAAAGCTCAATATTTTTTCTAGCCTAGATAGACGACTTTCAATAAGGGCAAAGAATAAGGGTTTATAGTAGTCGGCGTAGGTGGCGTTGGCGGCGTTGGCGGCGGCGTAGGCGGCGTAGGCGGCGTAGGCGGCGTAGGCGGCGTAGGCGGCGGAGTAGGCGGCGGCGTTGGCGGCGTCGTCTGTAACCTTCCTCATATGCTCAGGGCTAAAGTCTTTGCCGTTGCC
>Ga0181534_10002821_pt1 | contig 10548 bp, 6 predicted proteins | sample PEATcosm2014_Bin_37_FD_119758 | JGI IMG/M metagenome (GOLD analysis project Ga0181534, IMG submission 119758) | Peatland microbial communities from MTU Mesocosm Facility, Houghton, MI, USA - PEATcosm2014_Bin17_10_metaG | ecosystem: Environmental > Terrestrial > Soil > Wetlands > Peat | place...
GGCCCTGGTGCATGAGCTCATCGAGCGGATGATTGCCCACACCGGTCAGGCACACCTGGATGCGGATGGCATCGCGCTCGGATTGATCGGAGTCCTCGAAGTGCTCTGGCAGGGCATCGCTTTCAACAACGCGGCGCAGATTGATCGCGACGCCGCGCGGCGGCGCTCGTTCGCGTACCTGCGTTCGATATTTCCCGGGCAATTCGCGGCTCCCAGCGCCCAGGTCGCGCCGCCTAGCGTTCCCGCCAGGGCCTACACCAACAGCTCGCTGTTGACCCTGGAGCGCGACCGGTTGTTTCGGCCGTCCTGGCAGCTCGTCGGTCACGCAGGTGACATCCCCGAAGTGGGTGACTACCTGACGGCCGAGCTCGCCGGCGAGCGTGTGTTGGTCGTCAGATCCGCGGCGACGCAGGTACTTGCATTTCGTAACACTTGTCGCAAGCGACCGCATGCTCTGTTGATGGAGCGGGCGGGACATCTCGACGGCACGATCGCATGCAGTGCTCATGAGCTGGTGTATGGCCTCGATGGGAAACTGCGTACGGGTGCTACACCGGGCGACCTGATCCCGCTCGAGTTGGCCTTGCCTGGAAAATTCATACTGGTGCGCGCCGCGGGCGGCCACACAGTGAACGAAATAGCTCCGGAGTGGCAGTCACTGCCGGATTTCAAGCCGGTGGGCAGCGGCGACATTGCGGTGGCGGCGGATTGGAAGCTCATGGTTGAACAGTGGCTGGATGCCCCGCCGCGCCCGTCCGGGGTACAACGTACCTACCTGCCACCAAATCAACTGTTGGAGCGGAGCGCCACGCAGGCGCTGGTTTTGCAGGTTGTACCCGAGGCAGCGGGTCGTTGCCGGATCCGCCGGATGGACTACGAAGTGGTAACCGGGAAAAAATCCCGGCCGGCGCGGGTTGCGGGCGCCATGCCCGCGTGGTTGCAACAGGACATCGAAGTTGCGGAATCGATGCAAACAGGGCTTGCCGCCGGCATCGATGTCGCGGAAAATTTGGGCGGCGTGTCAACCCAACTGGAAGGGTTTCGTTCGAGCATTGCAAGTCTGTTGATTGCGGCAGGGAGGAGTTAATAAATGTTGAGAAAGATTGAGGAAGTCCTTGCAGACTGTAAATGCCGTCCGCTCCCGGTGGGGACTCGGACTGATGTTGATTCTGGGTACCGGACTGTCCGCCTGCGGGTCGGATGAGCCGCAGCGCGTTCTGAATTCCGAACGGCTCGCGAGCAGCACCGCCGCAGGGTTGGGAATCCAGGTTTCGCCGGCCACTACGCCGGTTTTCGACGCGGCAGTTCACGATTACGTCATCGACTGCACCACCAGTCCCGATGTGAAGCTCAGTGTTGCACTCCCGCAGAGCATCGGTTTCGAGTTTCTCGGCACGAGCGGGACATCCAGTGGCCTGCAGGTGCACGACAGTGTGCAATTCAGTCAATCCATGACTCTCGCGCCGGGGCAGGGCTTGCGCTTCGCGATCGCCGGGCACGATTCCTACTCGATCCGCTGCCTGCCGCCGGATTTTCCGCCGCTCACCACCACAGTGAGTGGGACGCCCCAGGCCCAGTGGTACCTGTTCACTCCGAATCTCGGCAATACCGCAGCGCCTTATGTGGCCATTGTCGATTCTCATGGCACGCCCGTGTGGTGGTACCGCGAGGCCGTGGGACAGGGATCGGATGCAAAGCTGATTGGTGACAAAAATATTGCCTGGGCTGCCCAGGATTCTGCCGGCAATGGCCAGTATGTGGTGCGCGACTTTGCGGGCCAGGTGGCATTCGTGCTGACCGGGAGTCTCGACGGTCACGATCTGCAGCCGACCGCGAACGGTACTTTCCTGGCGATTCGCTATGTGCAGCGTGTTTGTCCGCCGGACTGTGCCGACATGTCGCAGTGGGGCGGTTCCGCGCAGCAGGCGGTCATCGATGCCGAGATTCTCGAGTTGGATAAAGACAGCAAGGTCGTGTGGAGTTGGAAAACGCGCGACCACATCGATTTGAGCGAGACGGGCGGGGCGGGCTGGTTCCCGGACGTTGGCGCTGACATCATTCATATGAACGCGCTCCAACCTGACGGCGCCGACGGTCTGTTTTTCTCCGCGCGTCATCTGAATGCGATCTACCGCATTACCAAGAGCACCGGTGCCATTGACTGGAAGCTGGGCGGTACGCAGCGTCCCGAATCGTTGACGGTACTGGGCGATACTCGTCCCACTGCCCAGGGGGTGACTTTGTTCAGCGGCCAGCACGACGTGCGCAAGTGGGCGGATGGGACCGTGTCGGTGCACGACAATGGCAGCGGCTACCGGTCGCCGGCGATCTTGCGATTTCGAATTGATACGACCAATCGTACCGCCGAGGTGCTCGAGTTGGTGCAGGATGCCCGCGTGACCGCTTCGGCGTGCTGCGGGTCGGCCCGCAGGCTCGATGGCGGTCACTGGTTGGTCCAATGGGGCGCGTCGCCGTTTGCCACTGAGTTGGATTCGTCCGGAAATCCCGTGCTCACCATTCAGTACAACCTGGGTGCGGTCTTCTCGTATCGCGCGATCCCCATTCAGGCGGGCATTCTCCCGGTCAGCCGGCTGCGCAACGGCATGGATACCCTGTCCCGTAAATGAGCTGCCGCGGTCAGGCGAAGTTGCCCGGGGCGCTCGGCAGGCGCACTTCCGGGATCTTGGCCCGCAACAGGTCGTGAAACTCCAACATGCAGCTCTCCAGCGTCGAGAGCGGGCCGGGCTCGTAGCTGCGGGAGGCGAGCCCTTGTTGAACCCGCTTGCACAGAAACTCGTCCTCGCGTTGCACCTGGCGGTTGATGCGAGCTGACAGATACCGGACCACACGCATCTCCCGACGAGCGTCCGGGCGCGCAAATGAGCCGCCCCGGATGGTGCACTTGCCAGGTCCGCGCGGCAGCACCTGGAAGAAGTCCATCTGATCGGGAAACACATCCACGCCCAGGTTGGGCAACATGCTGTAGAAGGTCCAGCGCTTGCGATGCGGTTCCGGTAAATCCTCCGTGACCTTGCCGATCAACTGCTGGTACATCCGCTCGCTCCACTTGGCGGAAGGGCGGTCGCGCAGCCAACTGATGCCGCGTGCCACACCCGGCACGCAATCCATGTCGTCGTAGTCTGGAGTAAACATCCGGAACAGCCCAGGGTGTCCGATCGGCACGTGGTACGACTCGAGATAGTTGTCCATGGCCACTTTCCAGTCGACATCCCAGTGCTCGAGGTACAGCGGTCCGAGCGGCTGCAGGGTTTCGAACTGATGCGGCGTGAAATCGTCGAGGAAACGGCCCCAGATCGACTCCAGGGGTGGGGGATCGCCGGCCAGATTCACGAACACGAAGCCGAACGCGATGCTCATCCGGACGGGCTTCAGGCCGTGTTGCGAGCGGTCGAGTCCGGGGAAGCTCTCGCGCACCGGCATGCCGATGAGCTCGCCAGTCAGCCGATAGGACCAGCCGTGATAGGGGCAGGTAATCGCGCCCGGGCAGTTTCCAGCACCGTCCAGGATGCGCGCGCCCCGATGCCGGCACACATTGTGGAAAGCCTGGATCTGGCCTTGCGAGTTGCGCACGGCGACGACGCTGTCGCCACCGATATCGAGCGTGATGAAGTCCCCGGCGTTCGGGATCGAATTGATGTGGCAGACGATCTGCCAGCTCGGCTCCAGGATGCGCTCGTATTCGAGCCGGGTCATCTCCGGATGGTTGTAGGCCCAGGCCGGCAGCGCGCGAGGGGAATTCATAGGGCTTCCCGCGAAAATTATATGACCATGTAATTATACATCAAAAATCTATATGTTCATATAGACGATCGCATACCCGGGTGGTACCGTGCCGGCCAGGCATCAGGAGAGCGCACCATGTCCCGCACCATGACCCAGAATCACGCGCATTTCCGGCGGGCAGTCCAACGTTTGCCCCTGGGAGTGGCTTCCAATTTCCGCTACTGGGGCGAAGAGCGGACCATCTACATCAAACAAGGCCGCGGCGCGCGGATCGTCGATCTCGATGACAACGTATATATCGATTACCGGCTGGGCTACGGTCCTGCGATTCTCGGCTACGCGGACCCTCGTGTAGATGAAGCGGCTCGCCAGGGGATGGAGGTCGGCGGCGTCTTTGCGCTTTCCACTGAACGCGAATTCACCGTAGCGGAACGCATCTCCAAGATGGTTCCGGCTGCGGAGCTGGTGCGTTTTTCCAACTCGGGGACCGAAGCGGTGATGGCCGCTTTGCGGCTCGCGCGTGCGTATACCAAGAAGGATGACTACGTCATTCTCGAAGGCAGCTATCACGGCCTGTTCGATGCTGCGATGTGGTACACGCCGATGGATAAATGGGGGCAGGTTGGTGACCCGGAGGTCTATCCGTACAGCGAGGGTATCCCGGTCAGCACGAAGAGCTTTGCGCATTTCGTGCAGGCTAACGATGCCAACCAGCTCGAGGATGTATTCAAGCGGCGCGCGGACCGGATTGCGTGTCTGTTGATTGAGCCGATCATGGGCAACTGTCTGGGGATCGCGGCCGATCCTGAATACCTGCGCGCCGCTCGCGCGCTTTGCGATCGGTACGGTGTCGTGTTGATCATCGATGAGGTGAAGACCGGCTTCCGGGTGGCAAAGGGTGGTGTACAGGAGTTGTACGGAGTGCATGCTGACCTGTGCACTTTCGCCAAGGCTGTCGCCAACGGTTATCCCATCTCCGTCCTGGCGGGACGAGAAGAGATCATGCGGAAGATTGGGAGGGGAGTGGCGCACGGTGGAACCTACACCGCCCACTCAGTTTCCCTGGCAGCCGCTGAGAAAACACTGGAGATTCTCGACGAGACCGATGCGCTCGCCCGGATTGCCGACTACGGCACGCGCCTGCGAAACGGTATGAGCTCTTTGCTGAAGGCGCGGGGGATTGCGCACAGCTTTGTGGGGCATCCGTCCATGAGCGGCCTGTACTTCGCAAAGGATCCGCCGCGCAACTACCGGGACTGGAAGGGCAGTGATTACTCCTTTTACGACGCCGCTGCCAAGGTGCTGCACGACGAGAAGATCCTGTGCGAGCCGGATTCCCGCGAGCCGTGGTTCGTCAGCGCAGCCCACGACGAGTCCTGCCTGACGGAAACCCTTGCCGCATTCGAAGTGGCAATAGACACTACCCTCAGATCAACTGGATCGACCCATAAGAAATCCGGATGAGCAAACGGCATGACGTAATCGTCATCGGGGCCGGCCACAATGGGCTGGTGGCCGCGTGTTATCTGTCGCGAGCCGGTCTCGATGTGCTCGTTCTCGAGCGCAACCCGTACATTGGTGGTGCTGCTGTCAGCCGCCAGTTGTACAAGGATTTCACCTACTCGAATTGCTCGTACGTCTGCAGCTTGCTGCGCACGGAGATTATCCGTGCCCTCGACCTGCCCCGTTATGGGTTGCAGATCATTCCCTACGACGGCGGGTGCACGATGATGCGCGATGGCGGTCATCTTGCCCTTTATGACAATCACGACGCCTTGAGGCGCGAGATCTCGAGACACTCAAAGAGGGATGGCGAAGCGTACGATCGGTACGTTCGCGACATGCTGCGACACTGCAGGTTCATCAAGCCTCTGTTGTTGCGCGAGCCACCTGATCCGACGTCTTTCAAGCCGCGCGACATCATGGAGTTGCTGTACCTGGGTAAGCACTTCCATAAGCTCGGTGAAGCGCAGATGTACGAGACGTTGCGCTTTTGGACGATGAGTTGTGCTGATTTACTCGATGAGTACTTTGAGAGTGAGATTGTTAAAGCTCACCTGGCGGGCAGCTCCATCATTGGAACAGCGCTAGGGCCTCGATCGCCGGGCACCGCGTACGTGTTGCTCCATCATTACATGGGGAGCATCGATGGAACGGTGGGAGCATGGGGATTTGCGCGCGGTGGCATGGGTTCGGTAACTACGGCGCTGGCGAAATCGTTTCAGGCGAGTGGTGGGACGATTCGCAGTGGTGCTCCTGTGCACCAGATCCTCGTGCGCAATGGTCGCGCCACTGGTGTGGCCTTGGACGATGGAGAAGAGATCTACGCCGGCACCGTCGTTTCCAACATGGACGTGAAGCGGACGTTCCTGGAGTCGATGGATGCGCACGATCTGCCTGATGAGTTCGTGAAGCAAGTACGCAACTTCAAGATTCGCGGGTCGTCGGGGAAGCTCAATATTGCGCTCGATGGCTTGCCGAGCTTCCCGTCCATCCCACAGGGTTCGCCATCCCTCCGGGGCGATATGCATGTGACCGACACGGTTGAGATGTTGGAGCGTGCTTATGATGATTGGAAGGAGGGACGCTGGTCGCGTGCGCCTTACATTGACATGCTGATTCCATCGCAGATTGATCCGACCATGGCGCCGGATGGGAAGCATTATATGTCGGTGTTCGTGCAGTATTGTCCGTATCAGTTGGCGGATGGTGGTTGGGATGACACCCGGCGCCAGGCGTTTGGCAATACGGTCATCGACACGATCTCGCGGGTCAGTCCCAATTTCAAAGACCTCATTCTGCATGCGGAGATCCGGACGCCCTGGGATATTGAGAAAGAGGTTGGATTGACGGAGGGGAATATTTTTCAGGGTGAGCTGACGTTCGACCAGCTGTTGTTCAACCGACCGGTGCCTGGGTATGCCCAGTACCGGGCGCCAGTGAGGGGGATGTACATGTGCGGTTCGAGCACACACCCCGGCGGCGGCGTCATGGGCGCCCCCGGCTACAACGCCGCCGGCGCGATCCTCCGCGACCTGGGCCGCTCCGTTGCTGACGAGGCCGCCCAAGACCGCAAGGCTGCCGGGCTATGAAACGCTCACGCGGTTCGGGGTGGCTGGCGCAACGGGCAGCAGCCTTTGCCGGCGTTGAGGCATCGGGCGCGGCGCTATGACAAGCACTCATTATGATTGTGTAGTCGTGGGTGGCGGGCATAACGGGCTCGTCTGCGCTGCCTATCTGGCGCGTGGTGGGCGGTCGGTGTTGGTGCTCGAGGCTGCGGATGCCGTGGGGGGTGCTGCGGTCACGCGCGAGTTTGCGCCCGGGTTCCGGGTGTCGGCGTGCGCTCATCTGTTGCACTCCATGTCGGGGGCGATGATCCGCGACCTCCGGTTGGAGGATCACGGGCTGAAGTTCTCGGCTCGTCAGATGCCCACATTTGCCTTGTCCACCGACGGTGCCCCAATCGCGCTTGGCGCGACCGCAGTGACGGGCGCCACGGTGGAAGATGCTGCCGCATACCCGGGCTATGTCGGCTTGTTGAACCGCTTGGCTGAAGCGCTACGGCCAATGCTGGAGTCAGTGCCACCCAGGTTGGGCACAGACGCATGGGCCGACAAACGCACCTTGTTGCAACTAGGCTGGCAAATCCGCCGCCTGGGTCGCCAGGACATGCGCGAGCTGCTGCGCATCGGCGGCATGAACGCCTTCGACCTATTGAAAGAGCACTTCGCCTCGCCCCTGTTGCAGGGCGCGTTGGGTTTCGACGCCGTGCTGGGCAGTAACTTCGGCCCTCGTTCACCAGGGTCGGTTTTTACATTGTTGTATCGGCTGGCAGGTGCCCAAGGCGCTCCGCTGTCCCAACCCCAAGGCGGCCTTGGTGCTTTGTCGAGCGCCTTAGCAGCAGCAGCAGCCGCCGCAGGTGCGGAGGTTAGAACTAATACGCCCGTTGAGCGCATTCTCATCAAGGACCATCGCGCAGCAGGCGTTGTATTGACCTCAGGTGAGATAATCACCGCTGGCAGCGTAATTTCTAACGTGGACCCGCAGGCGACATTCCTACGGCTCCTCGGTCCGGAATACCTGGACGCCGGTTTCACCCGCCGCGTGTCCCACCTCCGCACCCGCGGTCTCGCCGCGAAACTGCACCTCGCGCTCGAAGGTCTCCCCAAATTCAGCGGTGTGACACAAGATGCGCTCGGCGGCCGGCTACTGATCTCCCCGTCGCTGGAGTACCTGGAGCGCGCCTTCAACCACTCGAAGTACGGCGAGTTCTCGACCGCCCCAGCCATCGAGGTAACCATCCCAACAGTCAACGACCCCTCGCTGGCGCCTACTGAGAAGCACGTACTTTCCGCAGTAGTTCAATACGCCCCGTACTCGTTGAAGGAAGGTTGGGAGCAGGGTCGTCAGCAATTCGAGGATGTCATCATCGATACCCTCGAGAGCTACGCACCGGGCCTGAGCAAGTCGATTATCCATCAGCAACTGCTCACGCCAGCCGACATTGAGCGTGAATTCCGCATCACCGGTGGCCATTGGCACCACGCCGAGCTGGCCTTCGACCAGTTCTTCATGATGCGTCCCGTTCCGGGTGCCGCTCAGTACCAGACACCCGTCGATGGCCTGTTTCTATGTGGTGCTGGCTGCCATCCCGGCGGCGGAGTGATGGGCACCGCCGGCCGCAACGCCGCGCGGCAAGTGTTAGGACAGGCTGCCTGATGCGCAACCCTGAAATCAGCCTCCACAAAGCACCCGACCCATCTCCAGCCGTGATGGTAGTGCCATCCCCACCGCACTACGTACAGCCACTGCTGAAGACTCCTTTCCACAATCGCGCCCGTGCGCTGAGTCAGGTAGACAGCTTTATTCCGTGGGCCGGGTACACAACGGTCGACGTATTCACCAACGTAGAACATGAATACTTTGCCATTCGTAATGGCACCACGCTCTACGATCTGACACCGATGGTGAAATACCGCATCGCTGGCCCTGCAGCGCAGCGGTTTCTGAATCGGCTGGTCTCTCGCGATATCACCAAGCTAAAAGTGGGGCGTGTTGCTTATTGCGTTTGGTGCGATGACGCAGGGCACCTCATCGACGATGGCACGGTGTTTCGCCTCAGCGAAGACGAGTATCGCCTCTGTACAGCGGAACGGCAGTTGGACTGGCTGCTGTCCAGTGCCATTGGTTTTGACCACCTGGTCATTGAAGAAGTCACGGAGCAAATCGCTGCGCTGGCGATGCAGGGGCCGACTTCGTATTCGGTTCTGGCACACGCGGGTCTTCAGGGAGTTGAGCGTCTCAAGCCGTTTGAGTTGGGCGCATTCGCCGTCGCTGATGGCATTAGCCTCATGGTGTCGCGCACGGGGTTTACCGGCGACCTGGGGTACGAGCTCTGGATGGACCCCGCTCATGCCGAGCGGGTCTGGGACGTTCTCATGGCTGCGGGGCAGACGCGTGGGATGAGGCCTATCGGGTCGAAGGCACTGAATATCGCGCGCATTGAAGCCGGCTTCCTGCAGCCGAATGTCGACTTCGTATCGAGTGCGCACACGGTGCACATCGGCCGTGACCGATCACCCCTGGAGCTGGGGCTCGAATGGCTGGTCGACTTCGATAAGCCATATTTCACCGGCCGTCGTGCCTTGGTGGAGGAGAAGCGACGTGGGCCTACGAGGCGACTCGTTGGGCTGGACATCGATGGCAACAAGCCGGCGCATAACGCATTGCTGTATTCCGACCGGGGAGGGCGGAAGGAAGTGGGGAGCGTCACATCGGCTACATGGTCGCCGACGTGCAAGCGTAATATCGCCCTTGCAATGATCGACGCGCCTCATTTCACGACTGGTAGCACCGTGTGGGCGGACATCTATTTGAACCGAGAACTGGTGTGGGAGCGCCGTATGGTCCGCGCCCGCGTCGTCGAACGCCCCTTCTTCGCGCCCGACCGGCGCAAAGCGACACCCCCTGGAAACTTCTAGAGCTGTCGCTATGACGGGGCCAAACCGCGGATGATCGCGAACCAACAAAAGCCCAATCCCGACCGGCCGTGGCTCGACCCTACGGCGACGCCGCAGATCATTATCAAAGGCGTCAGCAAAAACTACGGCGGCTTCACCGCCGTCGACAACATCAGCCTCTCCATCTACAAAGGCGAAATGTTCGCCCTCGTAGGCGCCTCCGGCTGCGGTAAAACCACCCTGTTACGCATGCTGGCCGGATTTGCCAACCAGACTGCCGGCCAGATAACTATCGACGGAATGGAAATGGCCGGCGTCCCGCCCCATGAGCGGCCGGTCAACATGATGTTCCAGTCGTACGCCTTGTTCCCGCATATGACGGTGGAAAAAAACGTCGGCTACGGCCTAAAGCGAATGGACCTCGATAGCTCCGTGAAGAAGCAGCGCGTAAAAGACGCGCTGGACATGGTTCAGCTCGGCCATCTGGGCCAACGCAAACCGCATCAGCTCTCCGGCGGCCAACGTCAGCGTGTAGCGCTGGCCCGTGCCCTGATCCGGCGACCCAAAGTACTCCTGCTCGACGAGCCCCTCTCAGCGCTGGACAAAAAGCTGCGTGAAAAGACTCAATTCGAGCTCATGGACCTGCAGCACCAGGTAGGCACTACTTTCATCGTGGTCACTCATGATCAAGATGAAGCCATGGCCCTCGCCACGCGGATCGCCGTCATGGATCGCGGAAAAGTGGTGCAGGTCGGTACACCCTCAGAGATCTACGAGTTCCCCCAAAGTCGCTTTGTCGCAGACTTCGTGGGCACCACCAATCTCTTTGAAGGCACCGTGGCCA
>Ga0181534_10002822_pt1 | contig 10545 bp, 9 predicted proteins | sample PEATcosm2014_Bin_37_FD_119758 | JGI IMG/M metagenome (GOLD analysis project Ga0181534, IMG submission 119758) | Peatland microbial communities from MTU Mesocosm Facility, Houghton, MI, USA - PEATcosm2014_Bin17_10_metaG | ecosystem: Environmental > Terrestrial > Soil > Wetlands > Peat | place...
ACCTGATGATCCAGCGGGTGTCGAACCAGCTGGAGCTGCAGGGACTCAGCCTCGCACTGACCCCGGAGGCCAAGACGCTGCTGGCCGACAAGGGCTACGACCCGCAGCTGGGTGCCCGGCCGCTCCGCCGTGCCATCCAGCAGATGGTCGAGGACCCGCTGTCCGAGCGGATCCTGTGGAAGGAGTTCCGGGTCGGCCAGACGATCATCGTGGACGTCGAGACCATCACGCCCGAGGCCGCCGCCGCCTACGACGTGAAGGGTGCGCCGCCACTGGTGGCCGGGGAGCAGCAGCTCACCTTCACCGCCATCGAGGGGATCGAGCCTCCGCCGGTGGAGCTGGCCGGCGCCGACTCCTCGGCGGACTGACCGCAGCGGTCGCTCTCCGGCCCGGACGGCCGGAGCAACAGAGCCGTCACGACGCCCCGCCTCCACCGGCGGGGCGTCGTCGCGGAGTCGCCGTGCGCGGTCCTTGCCGGCGGCCGTGAGGACCATCCCTCAGTTTCGGACCCGGAGCGGGTACGTTCCTAGCGCCCTCCGTGCGGGTGACATACGGAGGAACAGGAAGACCCTGCACCGTGTCCGTGTGCGGTTCGGACCGGTGGAGTCGGGCGACAACGAGCGGAGGCACACATGGCACGGCGAACCGGCGACACCCGAACCCTCCGGACAGTCACCCGGACCCTGATCGCAGCCGGCCTCGGGGTGAGCGCCCTGCTGGTCACGGCCGTCGCCACCGCCCCGCATGTATCCGCCGCCGTCACGGGCGGGACCGTCACCTACTCGGCGAAGGAGAGCATCCCGGCTCCGCCACCCTCGGACTTCGCCACAGCATCGGGCGGCGACGGCTGGGCGGTGGCCATGACCCCCACCGCGGTCTACAACGTGTTCCACCACGACGCCGTCCTGCAGGTGGCGTGCCACCTGCAGAGCAATGCCCAGGCCTGCTGGTCGCCGAAGACGATCACCGACGGCAGCGGCAACAACTTCACCACGCCCGGCCAACCCGGGCTGTGGTTGGACCAGGCCACCGGCCACCTGTATGTCTTCGCCACCCGCGTCCCCGACGACACCGCCGGCGTGGTCTGCATCGACACCACCCAGCCGGCCTCGGCCACCGGGGCCCAGCTGTTCTGCGGGTTCACCGCGCTCTCCGCGGTCGGCGACGCTCCACTGGGTGGCGATCTCAACGCCAGCATGGTGAGCGATCCGGTGGTCGTGGGGAGCAACTGGTACGCCTTCAACGAGGCGGCCGGCACGCAGTCGGGCACCCGGAACACCATGCTCTGCTTCAGCCTGGCGACGTTCTCCGCCTGTCCCGCCCAGCCCTACGCGGTCGACATCGACGGAGGCAGTGTCACGACGGCCCCCAACGGGTTCCTCACCCCCTCCCAGGCCGGGTTCGGGAGCCAGATCGTGCTGCCGGTGTCGTTGGGGAGCACCGCCATCCTGGCCTGCTTCAATGCGGCGACCGACGGGTCATGCGGAGGATCGTGGCCGGTCGACATCACCTCGCTCAGCTACAACTTCGAGGCCGGGGCGCCGTTCCCGATCCTCGACAGTGCCGGGGCGCCGACCGGGCTCTGTCTGGCCTTCGGGACCGACCCGTGCTGGTCGCTCTCGGGCACGTCGGTGGCCACGCCGTCCGGTCTGGCCAGCGCGGTGACGCCGACCGAGTTCTTCGGCGGGCCGGCACTCACCATCGGGGACAGGGTCTACCTGGCCAACGGCAACAGCAATTCCGTCGACTGCTTCGACTACTCGACGGGCGCCTCGTGCCCGAGTTTCCCGAAACTCCTCACCAATCTCGACCTGCCGTACACCGTGAACGCCGATCCCCAACGCCCCACCTGCATCTGGGTCAACTCGGACAGCGGAGCGGACGAGATACAGAACTTCGATGCCTACACCGGTGGAGCGTGCGGTCAGGGGCCGGTGCGGGTGCTGGCCGCGGGGATCGTCGCACCCTACGAGCAGTGCATCCCGGCCAACTACACCTCCATCCAGGTCACAGCGCCGGCCCGCAGCTCCTACTCCTCGGGAACGGTCCAGTTCGAGAACTTCGACGGGCAGGCCATCACCAGCATCCCGACCCAGAACCTCGACGCCACCGGGTCGGTCAACCTCGCGCCCCTCGACCTGACGAGCGCGAGCCCGCTCCCGCAGTTCCTGATCACCCTCAACGGGGCTGGGTCGGTGACCGAGGTGGACGTGACGTTGACCTGGACGGGCACCTACTCGGCCGACTGCGTCTCCGGAGGCCAGACGGTCACCGGCACGGAGGGGTACCGGTTGGCTGCCTCCGACGGCGGGGTGTTCTCCTTCGGCCACGCGGCGTTCTACGGATCGATGACCGGCCAGCACCTCAACGGTCCGATGGTGGGGATCGCCGCCACTCCCGATGACGCGGGCTACTGGATGGTCGCCTCCGACGGTGGGGTGTTCTCCTTCGGCGACGCCGTGTTCCACGGCTCACTCGGTGGCATCCTGCACCTCAACGCGCCGATCGTGGGCATCGCGTCCACGCCGAGCGGCAAGGGCTACTGGCTGGTCGCGTCCGACGGCGGGGTGTTCTCCTTCGGCGACGCCCAGTTCCACGGATCGCTCGGGAACGGGGGCGCGACCGCCGCGGTGGTGGGCATCGCCTCCACGCCCAGCGGCAAGGGCTACTGGCTCACCAGCGCGGACGGGAACGTCTACCCCTTCGGAGATGCGGCGTCGTACGGCTCGATGCACGGCACGCACCTCGACGGACCCGTCGTGGGGATCGCCTCCTCGCACGACGGGCTCGGCTACTGGCTGGTCGCGTCCGACGGCGGGGTGTTCGCCTTCGGCGACGCCCCGTTCCACGGATCGATGTTCGGGAAGCACCTCAACGGGCCCGAGGTCGCGATGCAGCCGACGCCGAGCGGCAACGGGTATTGGCTGGACGCCTCCGACGGCGGGGTGTTCGCCTTCGGCGACGCCGACTTCCTCGGGTGCATGGCCGGCTCGCCGCTGAACGCCCCGGTCGGCTCGCTGACCTCGTGATCCGGAGGCTCCCGCCATCTGATCGGCCCGGGTAGGGGCGGGCCGGACGGCGCCGCACCGACCGGTCACCCCGGCCGGCACACCCGGTCCGTACCATGCGGGGATGGCAAAGACGGCCAAGCGCCACCGCTGCATCGACTGCGGATCGACAACCGCCCGCTGGGCCGGGCGCTGCCCATCCTGCGGGGAGTGGAACACCCTGGTCGAGGAGGCGCAGCTCGGGCCGCTGGTCCGGGCGGTCGATGCCCTCGACCTCGGGTCGATGCCGGTCCCCCTTTCTTCGGTGGACGTGTCCGAGGCGGCCGCCGTCCCCACCGGGCTGGCCGAGTTCGACCGGGTTCTGGCCGGCGGTCTGGTCCCCGGGTCGGTCACCCTGCTGGGCGGTGAGCCGGGCATCGGGAAGTCCACCCTCCTCCTCCAGGTGCTGGCCGCCCGGGCCGCGGCCGGCCACCGGGTGCTCCTGGTGTCGGCCGAGGAGTCGGCCCACCAGGTGCGGCTGCGGGCCGAGCGGTTGGGTCCTATCCCCCCGGGTCTGCTCATCCTGTCCGCCACCGACGTGGGCACGGTGATCGGCGCAGTGGTCGAGGCCGCTCCCGACCTGGTGGTGGTCGACTCCATCCAGGCGGTGGCCATCGGCCCGGCCGCCCTGGGGGAGCGGCGGACCACCGGGGTGCCCGGAAGCGTGACCCAGGTACGCGAGTGCGCCGACCAGCTGGTGGCCATGGCCAAGTCGCGCCAGGTGGCCACCGTCCTCGTCGGCCACGTGACCAAGGACGGGTCGCTGGCCGGACCGCGCGCCCTCGAGCACATGGTGGACACCGTCCTCAGCTTCGAGGGCGACCGCCACCACGCCCTCCGCCTCCTCCTGGCCGTCAAGCACCGTTTCGGCCCCACCGGCGAGCTGGGGCTGTTCGAGATGGGCGATCAGGGACTCAACCGGGTCGACGACCCCGGCCGACTGCTCCTCGGGGATCGCCCGGTCGGAGTGGCCGGCGGGGTGGTCCTCCCCGCCGTGCAGGGGCGACGCACCCTGGTGGTGGAGCTGCAGGCCCTGGTCACGCCCATGGGCCAGGCCCAGCCCAAGCGCTCGGTGGTCGGCCTCGACCCCGGCCGGCTGGTCATGACCCTGGCTGTGTTGGCCCGTCACGCCGACCTGCCGGTCCTGGCCGTCGACGTGTTCGCCTCGGTGGCCGGAGGGGTCCGGGTGACAGAGCCGGCAGCCGATCTGGCCGTGGCCCTGGCCGTGGCCTCGGCCTCCACCGGCCGTCCCCTGCCCGACGACCTGGCCGCGGTGGGGGAGGTGGGGCTGGCCGGTGAGGTCCGCCAGGTGACCCACCTGCCCCGGCGCCTGGAGGAGGCGGCTCGGCTCGGCTTCGACCGGGTGGTGGTGCCGGCCTCGTCCCCTCCGGGGCCGCCCGGCGTGGAACTCATCAGGGTCAACACGGTGCGGGAGGCGGTCATGCCCCTGATCGGGGCCGGCGCCTGATCCGGCCCCGGTCGGCAGTGCTCTTCGGCCCCCGCCGGTGGGGGCACCGGCCGTCGGGGTCCGGAGGTCGGACGGCGCACTGACGGGTACCATTCGGGGGTGACCACCCGCCAGAGCTCACCGCTCAGTGACGCTCTGGCCATGGTCGCACCCGGTCGCCCCCTCCGGGAGGGCCTGGACAGGATCCTGCGGGCCAAACGGGGCGGACTGGTGGTGGTGGGGGACGGCCCCGGGGTGCTGTCCATCTGTTCGGGCGGGTTCCTGCTCGACGCCGAGTTCAGTCCCCAACGACTGTCCGAGCTGGCCAAGATGGACGGGGCCATCATCCTGGCCGCCGACGCCTCCCGTATCGCCCGGGCCAACGTCCACCTCATGCCCAAGGCCTCCATCCCCACGTCGGAGACCGGCACCCGTCACCGGACGGCGGAGCGGGTGGCCCGGTCCATCGACGTGCCCGTGCTGTCGGTGTCGGCGGCCATGTCGGTCATCGCCGTCTACCGCAACGACGTCAAGCACACCATTCAGCCCACCGGGTGGCTGCACGACCGCACCGACCAGGCGCTGGCCACCATGCAGCGCTTCCGTAACCGGTTCGATGTGGCCCTCAGCGGCCTCTCCATCCTCGAGATCGAGGACACCGTGTCGGTGGGTGACGTGGTCGGCGTGGTCCAGGCGGCCGAGATGGTCCTGCGCATCGCCGAGGAGGTCGACGGGTACCTGGTCGAGCTGGGAGACGACGGCCGCCTGGTCGGCCTGCAGTGTGCCGAGCTGGTGGACGGGGTGGCGCCCGCCCTCCAGCTGGTGGTGCGTGACTACTGCGGGCTCCCCAAGGGCGGGGGCACCGACCGCCCGGGCGCCGTCCAGCGGGTGGTCACCCAGCTCTCCCGCCTGACCGCCGAGGAGCTCGGAGACCCCTCCCGGGTGGCCGGCGTGCTCGGCCTGCCCGTGTCGGTCAGCGAGACGGAGTCCGGAATCGAACCCCGGGGGTACCGGTTGCTCTACCGGCTGCCCCGGTTCTCCGACACCATCATCGAGCGCATCGTCGACCGGTTCGTCAACCTCCAGCAGATCATGCGGGCGTCGCTGGGTGATCTCGAGCAGGTGGAGGGCGTCGGCCAGGCCCGGGCCCACTCGGTGAAGGACGGACTGGCCCGCCTGGCCGAGGCCAGCATCTTCGAGCGCTACCAGTAGATCCCCTGGCCACGGGCGTGCGCGGCCGGCAGCTGGCGCAGGTGGAGACCACGTCGGAGGGCGCGCCAGGGGCCGGCCCGGGTTGGGAGGGTGCCCCCACCGTGTACCATTGCGTGCTTCGCCTAAGCGGTCCCGTTGTCGCTCACCTGCCCGGGATCAGCACGCAACGCCAGGAGGTACGGTGTTCGACATCGGTGACAAGGTCGTCTATCCGCACCACGGTGCGGCGGTGGTCGAACGACGGGAGACCAAAGAGGCGTTCGGGAAGAAACAGGAGTACCTGGTCCTCCGGCTGGCCTACGGAGACCTGACCCTGATGGTCCCGGCCGACAACACCGACGGGGTCGGACTGCGGGAAGTCATCAACGACGAAGAGGTGGAAGAGGTGTTCGCCGTCCTCCGCAAGAAGGAGGCCCGGATGCCGACCAACTGGTCCCGCCGCTACAAGAACCACTCGGAGAAGCTGCGCTCGGGAGACATCTACCAGGTGGCCGAGGTGGTGCGGAACCTCTCGATCCGGGACAAGGACAAGGGACTGTCCGCCGGCGAGAAGCGCATGCTGCAGCGGGCCCGCCAGATCCTGGTCTCCGAGCTCACCTTCGCCCTCGGGGTCGACGAGGAGACCGCCGAGGTGCGGCTCAACGAGGCGCTTCCCTGAGCCCAGTCGGCCCGGTGTGGGTCATCGTGGTGGCCGGCGGGGACGGTCGCCGGTTCGGCGGGCCCAAGCAGTTCCTCCCCCTGGCCGGCCGCCCGGTGGCGGCCTGGTCGGTGGACGCGGCCCGTTCGGTGGCCGACGGAGTTGTCCTGGTGGTCCCGTCCCGCGCCCTCCCCGCAGCCGGTGAGGGGCGGAGCACCGGCTCCGCCGGTGGTGACGGGGACGCCGGGTCCCTGCCGGCTCCAGCCATGGGGGCCGACCTGATGGTGGCCGGTGGGCCCAGCCGCTCGGCCTCGGTGCGGGCCGGACTGGCCGCCGTGCCCGACGACGCCGCGGTCATCGTGGTCCACGACGCGGCCCGTCCCCTGGCCACCGGCTCCCTCTTCGCCGCGGTGGTGGCCGCACTGGGGGACGGCGTGGACGGCGCCATCCCCGTGCTGGCGGTGGTGGACACGGTCAAGCGGACGTTGGGGGGGAGGGTGGTCGACACGATCGACCGTGACGGCCTGGTGACCGTCCAGACCCCCCAGGCCTTCACCGCCGCCGCGCTGCGCGCCGCCCACCGGTCGGACCACGAGGCCACCGACGACGCCGCCCTGGTCGAGCGCACCGGCGCTACGGTGCGCACCGTGGCCGGCGAACCCCACAACCTCAAACTGACCGGGCCCGAGGACCTGGTGGTGGCCGAGGCCCTGGTGGTGGGGACCGGCCGGTGACCGACAGCCCGTCGTCCTTCCGCATCGGCCAGGGGATCGACGTCCACCCCTTCTCGGACGATCCTGACCGCCCCCTCGTGCTCGGGGGGGTGGTGGTCACCGGGGAGGGGGCCCGTGGGCTCGAGGGACACAGCGACGCCGACCCCGTGGCCCACGCCATCGCCGACGCGGTGCTCGGGGCGGCGGGACTCGGGGACATCGGCCGTCATGCACCGGACAACGACCCGCGCTGGGCCGGTGCCGACAGCATGGTCATCCTGGCCCAGATGGCCGAACGGGCCCGGGCCACCGGGCTCACCGTGGTCAACGCGGACTGCACGGTGATGGCCGAGCAGCCGCGGCTGGCCGCGTTCACCGACCGGATGGCCGAGAGGCTGTCCGGGGTGCTCGGGGCGCCGGTCAACGTGAAGGCGACGACGGCCGAGGGCCTCGGGGCCATCGGGCGACGCGAGGGGATCGGGTGCACGGCCATCGTCCTGATGGCGACGCGCTCGGACCCGGGTCGGAGCGGGCACCGGTGAGCCCGCCGGCGGGGGAGAGCGGTCGGGGAAAGGGCCGCAGACCGGGCCCTGTCTCCGGCAAGAGATCGTCCGGCCGTTCCCCGGCCGGGAAGGGGGGGAAAGGGGGGAAGGCGGTCCCCGCCGGCCGCGCCGGTGGGGGGCGCGGGCCGACGACCGGGGGAAGAGGATCCCGGGTCTCGACCTCGAAGGCGGAGGGCGGCCGCGCCCGGGGCAGCCGCACCACCGGGGACGGCCGGGCCGGGGGCCGCTCATCCGGGCCGGGCACCACGTCGGCGGGTCTCGGCGGCGACCAGGTCGAAGGGCGTCGTGCCGTGCTCGAGTTGCTCCGGGCCAACCGCCGTGCCGTCCGGTCGGTCTCCATGGCTGACGGGATGGACGCCGCACCCATCCTCGACGAGATCGAGGCCCTGGCCGCCCGCCGCCGGGTCCGGGTGGACCTGGTGTCCCGACGGCGGATCGAGTCGCTGGCCCGGACCGACGCCCCCCAGGGGGTGGTGGCATCGGCCCGACCGGTGGAGGAGAGCCCGCTCGAGGCCCTGACCGAACCCGGCCCACGGGGCCGACTGCCGTTCCTGCTGGTCATGGACGGGATCACCGACCCGCACAACCTCGGCTCGCTGTTGCGGAGCGCCGAGTGCGCCGGGGTGACCGGCATCGTTCTGCCCCGTCACCGCTCCGTCCACCTCTCGCCCACCGTGGCCAAGGTGGCGGCCGGGGCCATCGAGTACCTGCCCATGGCCCTGGTCTCCGGCGTGCCCGCCGCCCTGCAGCGCCTGGCCGCCCTCGGGGTGTGGTCGGTCGGACTGGTCGGGGAGGCCCCCCAGCCCCTCTACCGGCTCGACCTGGGCGACCAGCCGGTGGCCCTGGTGCTCGGATCGGAGGGGAGCGGTCTGGCCCCGCTGACCAGGAAGCGGTGCGACGTGCTGGCCTCGATCCCCCAGCACGGCACCCTGTCGTCACTCAACGTGTCGACGGCCGGCGCCATCGCCTGCTTCGACGTGGCCCGCCAGCGGTCGATCGTCCGGGCGACCCGGACCTGACCCGCCCGACCGTCCCGCTCAGGCCGTGGTGGCCACCTCGTCGACGGTCACGCCCTTCCAGAAGGCCACCCGGTCGGTGATCTCGCGGGCCGCATCCTTGGGGGCCGGGTAGAACCAGGCGGCATCGTCGTTGCGTTTGCCGTCGACCACCACCGAGCGGTAGCTGGCCTCACCCTTCCAGGGACACGTGGTGTGGGTGCCGCTGGGCTCGAAGTACTCCTCGTGCACGTCCCCGGCCGGGAAGTAGTGGTTGCCCTCGACCACCACCGTGTTGTCGCTCTGGGCCAGGACGGTTCCGTTCCATGTCGCTCGTACTGTCATGCCTTGTCCAACGTCGGGCCGGCCCTCGGTGTTCCCGGACCGGGCGCCGCCGGTCCGGGAGTCACGGTCCTGTCGCCGTCGGTGTTCCCGTCGCCGATGGGGTAGAACCGTCCCGAGAGAGCCGTCGGCCGCCCGCAGGACGTCGGGCGGGACGGTGCGACCGGGAAGTGGAGAGCGGATGACCGAGCAGGCCGACGTGATCGTGGTGGGGATGGGCCCGGGGGGCGAGGACGCCGCCTCCCGCCTGGCCGAGGCCGGTCTCGACGTGGTCGGTGTGGACGCCGAGCTGGTCGGGGGCGAGTGCCCCTACTGGGGGTGCGTCCCGTCCAAGATGATGATCCGTGCCGCCGACCTGCTGGCCGAGGCCGGCCGGGTGCCCGGGATGGCCGGCGCCACCACCGTGCAGCCTGACTGGTCGCCGGTGGCCTTGCGCATCCGCCAGGAGGCCACCGACGACTGGGACGACACCGCCGCGGTCACCCGCTTCGAGGACAAGGGGGGGCGCCTGGTGCGGGGATGGGGACGGCTCGACGGCCCCCGACGGGTGGTGGTGGGCGACCGGGTCATCGAGGCGGCCCGGGCCGTGGTCATCGGGGTGGGCACCCGGGCCTCGGTCCCCCCGGTGGCCGGACTGGCCGACACCCCCTACTGGACCAACCGGGAGGCGGTCGAGACCGAGGAGGTTCCGACGTCACTGGCCGTGCTCGGCGGGGGGGCCATCGGCGTGGAGCTGGCCCAGGTCTTCCGCCGCTTCGGGGCCGAGGTCACCGTGCTCGAGGCCGGCCCCCGGCTGGTCGGCCCCGAGGAGCCGGAGGCAGCGGAGCTGCTCGAGGAGGTCTTCGTCGCCGAGGGGATCGGGGTCCGCACCGGGGTGTCGGTGGGATCGGTGGCCCACGACGGCCGACGGTTCGCCCTGGACCTGGGGGACGCGGCACCGCTGGAGGCCGAGCGCCTGCTGGTGGCCACCGGCCGCCGGGCCGACCTCGAGAGCCTCAACGTCGCCTCCATCGGTGTGGCCGAGGGTGTCCGCAGCCTGCCGGTGGACGACCGCATGCGGGTGGAGGGGACCGACCGGGTCTGGGCCCTCGGTGACGTGACCGGCAAAGGGGCTTTCACCCACATGTCGATGTACCAGGCCGACATCGTGGTCAACGACATCCTCGGCCACCCGGTGGTCCCGGCCGACTACCGGGCGGTTCCCCGGGTCACTTTCACCGACCCGGAGATCGGCTCGGTGGGGGTGAGCGAGGCCGACGCCCGGGCTCGGGGCCTCACCGTCCGCGTCGGATCCGCGGATATCCCGTCCTCGACCCGCGGGTGGATCCACAAGGCCGGAAACCGCGGTTTCATCAAACTGGTGGAGGACGGCGACCGCGGGGTGCTGGTGGGGGCCACGTCGGCCGGGCCGTGGGGGGGCGAGGTCCTCGGGCTCCTGACCCTGGCCGTCTACGCCGAGGTGACCACCGAGGCCCTGCGCCACATGATCTACGCCTACCCCACCTTTCACCGGGCGGTGGAGGCCGCGCTCAGCGACCTGGCATCGTGACCGCCGGCCCCCCGAGCGCGTGTCGACCCCGGAGGGCGTG
>Ga0181534_10002823_pt1 | contig 10542 bp, 11 predicted proteins | sample PEATcosm2014_Bin_37_FD_119758 | JGI IMG/M metagenome (GOLD analysis project Ga0181534, IMG submission 119758) | Peatland microbial communities from MTU Mesocosm Facility, Houghton, MI, USA - PEATcosm2014_Bin17_10_metaG | ecosystem: Environmental > Terrestrial > Soil > Wetlands > Peat | place...
ACCGGCTCCTCCCGTTTCGAGCGCCGCCGGGAGGGTTTCACGCGCTCCTCGCGAGCCTCATGGCATCCCGGAAGGCCTCGAAGAGCCGGGCGTCGGGCGAGTCCGTACGGTCTTCGGGATGCCATTGCACGGCGAGGACGAAACGCTTGCCAGGCAACTCCAGCGCTTCCACCACGCTGTCCGGGGCCGTGGCCGCGGCTGCCAGTCCGCTCCCCAGCCGGTCCGCGCATTGATGATGGCGCGAGTTCACGACGTAGCGGTCCAGGTTCAGAATCGATTGCAGCCTGCTCCCGGCTGCGATCGCCACGGGGTGGGCTTCCCGCTGCCCCGGGCACCGGTGTCCCTCAATGTGCTGGACCAGCGTGCCCCCGAGAGCCGTATTCAGCAGTTGCAGCCCGCGGCAGATCGCGAGAACCGGGAGATCGCGGTCGAGCGCCTCGCCTACCAGGGCGGTCTCCACGGTGTCCCGGTCCCGGTCCGGTTCCTCCGTCTCGGGCTGGCGTGGTGCGCCGTACATCGCGGGATCGACATCGGACCCTCCGGCGAGCAACAGGCCATCCAGACCGGCCAGCGTGGTAGCGTTCTCGACCGGTTGAATACCCACGCCCGCCAGTGCCAGGCGGTATGGATCGCGCTTGCTTTCCGGCGTGCGGATTCCAAATGGCAGAGCGACTTTGATCATCTCGGCAACCTTGCCGTCGCCGCCTTCCCCGGTCCCTTGCGGGAGGCCCGGCGCGAAGCCGGCACCTTGCCGATGCGAGGATCCCTGGCGGCGATCAGGTCGCAGGCGCGGAGCGCGGCTTCCTCGAAGTCCGGCGCATCGAACGGAAGCACCTGCCAGCCGGTTACCTTCTTGCCCAGCACCTGAATGGATCGCATGTTGGGGAAGTCTCGCCGCAGGCTCTCGTGGTGCATTTCGGTGGTGGCGAGCCATACTCCGTTGTCCGCCGCCGGTTCGGGCTTGTCGCGCAGGATAAGGACAATCCTGTCCCCAACATAGACCGCGAGACAGCCGAACATGGAGCGGGTCTCCGGCGAAAGCGCGGCCAGGGCGTCCAGCACAAAACGATGCGGGACGGGCTTCGGCCGCTTGGGGGCGAAGAAGGCGCCGTCCAGCGGGAACGCGAGCGAATTACGGCGGCGTACCGGCACGCTACTTCTTGGCCGGCGGCGCGGTACTCTTATCGTCCACCACACCACCGTACTTAATGCTGGATTTCCCTTCGAAGTGCTTGTAATCCTGGTACTTCACGGTCATGCGGATACGCACGTTCTCGCCGTCGGGGAAGTGCAAGGTGTCGTCGGCGTGGGTGTAGGTGGGGAACCAATACTTGCCGTCGATCTGCTCGCGATAGGTCTCGAACTTGGCGAATTGATTATTCTTGGAGACCAGGCCGACGCCTTTGCCGTAGGTCTTCACGATCTGCAGGTCGCGATCGTCCACCCAGATCTCGCCTTCGAAGTAGCGCTTGCCCTTTTCCATTTTCTTAGGCTTGACGGAGAAGGTGTAACAGCCGATATCGTCCACCTTTTCCCGCCCCAGGTAGTCGACGTTGTACTGGCCGATGTCCGCGCTGGTGAGCACGAAGGGTTGGACCTCGCGCAGGTCTTGAGCATCCTCCGGCGTCAGTAAAATGTGTTGCAGATTCGGCACCGGCGCGTTCCTGACCACTTCGGAGCGCTTGCCGTCCGGGCTGAAGATGATGTCGTCCACCTCTTCCCACTTTCCGCCGGTGGGATTGCCGCCGGCGTCCAATTCTTCCAGCTTGACGGACTGCCGGTACATATAGTTGCCGCGCGCCTCTTTGAATTCGGCTTCCTTGGCGGCGAATTTGCGAATGATATCGGCGGGGTTGACGTTGTCGTCGGCCGGCCACAAGGGCAGGCAGACGGCCGCGACCAGGGCCAAAAGACTTAACTTGCGCATAGTTCCCCTCATTTCCCAAATAGTTTCTTGGCAATTGTCAGCAACTGCATGTTGCTGGTGCCTTCATAGATCCGCCCGATTTTGGCGTCCCGGTAGAGCTTTTCCACCGGATAATCCTTGGTGATGCCCACGCCGCCATGCACTTCGATGGCTTTGGAGGCGGCTTTCTCGGCGATCTCCGAGCTGTAATACTTGGCCATGGCGGCTTCCGTGAGGAAGGGCATGCCGGCGTCGCGTAGCCGGGCCGCGTTGTAGACCAGCAGGCGCGCGGCTTCCACTTCGACAGCCATTTTGGCGAGATCGAACTGCACGCCCTGAAACTCGCCGATGGGCTTGCCGAACTGTTTCCGTTCCCGGGCGTAAGCCACGGCGTGCTCCAGCGCGGCGCGCGCCAGTCCGATCATCTGCGCGCCGATGGCGATGCGGCCTTCGTTCAGGGTTTCGATGGCGATCTTGTAGCCTTGCCCCACCTGCCCCATGACGTTTTCGCGCGGCACGCGGCAGTTGTCCAGGATCAGCTCGCAGGTGGAGGAAGCGCGCAGCCCCAGCTTGTCTTCCTTCTTGCCCACCTGGAATCCCGGGAACTCGCGCTCCACCAGGAACGCCGTAACCCCTTTGTACCCGGCCGCCGGATTGGCGTTGGCGAAGAGCAGAAAGAAGCCGGCCTCGGCGGCATTGGTGATCCACAGCTTGCGGCCGTTGAGCAGGAAGTGGCTGCCCTGGTCTTCCGCGCGCGTGGCCATGGCGAAGGCGTCGGAGCCCGACCCCGCCTCCGATAGCGCGTAGGACGCCACCATGTTTTCCGCCAGCCGCGGCAGGTACCGGACCTTCTGTTCCCCCGTGGCCCACTTGAGGAGGGCGTTGTTGCAAATGGTGTTCTGGACATCCACAATGACGCCGGCCGAAGGATCCACCGCCGAAAGTTCTTCCACCGCCAGGACCGCCTGGAAGAAACTGCCCCCCTGGCCGCCGTATTCTTCCGGGATCTCGATGCCCATCAAGCCGATCTCGAAGAACTGACGGATGATGTCTTTGCGGAAGACGCCGGCCTCATCCATCTCCCGGACGTAGGGCCGGATGCGCTCGCGCGCGAACTTGCGCACCGTGGCCTGGAAGAACTTTTCGTCTTCGCTGAGCGCCGTCAGGGGGAGCGGAGCGGTATCCACGGTTTCGGGATGCGCGGCCATAGATACAGTGTACCCCTCCAAAAAGCGGGGGATCGGGTTGGGGGCGAAGCCGAACACCGGCTCCTTTCCATGAGAACTGCGGGCAAATGGCCTGCTGACGCCAAGAGCGCAACGTCACTCATACCGCAATGCCACCATGGGGTCCACGCGGGTGGCGCGGCGCGCGGGGAAATAGCAGGCACACAACCCTACCACTCCCAGGACCACCACCACGCACGCCAAGGTCAGCGGATCGTACGGCGAGACGTTCACCAGTACATGCCGCAGCACGCGTGTCACCGCCAAACTGGCCGCCACGCCCACCGCCGCACCCACTGCCAATAGCCGCAGCCCCATCCCGAGCACCAGGCGGAAGACGTCGGCCTGTCCCGCACCGAGCGCCATGCGAATGCCAATCTCGTGCGTCTGCCGGTTCACCGTGTAGGCAATCACGCTGTACACTCCTATGGCCGCCAGCGCCAGCCCGGTCGAGGCGAAGATCCCCAGCAGGATCATGGCGAAGCGCGGCTCGGCAAACATGTAGCGCCTGAGGAAGCCCTCCAGGCTATCGGTTTCCGTGAGCGCGATCCCCCGGTCGATGGCCCAGATCTCGCGCCGGACGGAGTTCACCAGCGCCAGCGGATCGCCGGTGGTCTTCACCAGTAACAGCCGTTCGAATGCGCCGGTTACTGTGTGCGGCACAAATACCTCCGGGAGCGCCGGCTTGCCAATGTCGTCGTTTTTCGCATCGTTCACCACGCCCACAATCTCGAAACTCGCGTTCTTTAGCGGCTCCCTCTGCGCCACTTCCAGCGCGTTCACCTTCACCAGCCTCCCAATCGGGTCGCGGTTGTTCAAGTACTTCGCCACGAACGCCTGGTTGACCACAGCCACTTTGCGCGCATCCGCGATCTCCCTATCGGTCAGCAGCCTCCCGCGCCGCAGGCGAATCCCCAACGTCGAAAAGTAGTTCTCGCTGCACAGGGTCACCACCGCCTGCCACTTGTCTTCGTGCACCAAACCCACTACTTCCACCAGACTGCCCAAGCCGCCGAACGGCGGCAGGCTCGTGCTCACCGCGCTCCCGAGCGCGCCCGGTAGCACACGCAGCCGTTCGAGCAACGGCCGGAAGAACCGCTGCTGCTCGGCTGCCGTCAGGTATTGGCCCTTGGGAAACGGCAAGCGCGAAACCAGAACCCGGTCCGTAGTCATGCCTAAATCCTGCGTCTGCAGCAGCATAAAGCTGCGGATCAAAAGGCCCGCACTGGCCAGCAGCACCAGCGAGAGCGCCACTTCCACCACCACAAGCGCATTGCGGATGCGTCCCTTTCGGAAGCCGCCGCTGGTGCCTTTACCCGCATCCTTCAGCGGTTCCACGAAGTCGCTGCGCGCCAGGTCGAGCGCCGGCGCTAACCCGAACAGCAAGGCCGTTACGATGGCGATGGCGACGCTGAACAGCAGGACCGGCGTGTTCAGCCGGATGTCCACCTCGTGCGGAATCAGGCCTTCGGGCATCATTCCCGTCACGGCATGAATGCCGGCGTAGGCCCCCGCGCACCCCAGCGCCGCGCCGCCCAGCGCCAGCATCACGCTCTCTACCAGCAGTTGCCCCACAATCCGTGTCCGGCTGGCGCCCAGCGACGCGCGGATCGCCATTTCTTTCTCCCGCGCGGTGGCCCGCGCCAGCAGCATATTGGCTACGTTGCCGCAGGCAATCAGCAGCAGCAGTCCCACCGCGGCCGCCAAGGTGTAAAGAGTGGTCCGGAACTGCTGCACCAGACTGTCGAGCCAGCTTTGCGCCCGGATGTCGAACTTCGGCGGATAGTTCTTGGGATACAACTCCGCCAGATGGCGCGCGATGGGAGTGATGTCGGCTTCCACCTGTTTGAGCGTCACTCCGGGCTTCATCCGCGCCTGGAACCGGAAGTATAGTTGCCCGCTCACGGGATCGGCCGGGTCCATGTTCTTTACCAGCCAGACGTCGGAATCCAGCTTGGTGAACCGCTTCGGCATGATGCCCACCAGCGTTGACGGCACGTTGTTCAGGAGGAATGTTTTGCCGAGAATGCTGCGGTCCGAATTGAAGCGCTTCACCCACAGCTTGTAGGCCATCAGGAAAACCGGCGGCGCGCCGGGCCTGGCATCGTCGGGTGTCATGACCCGCCCCAGCAGTGCCGGGACGCCCAGAAAACGGAAAGTATTCGCCGTGACGCCGCCACCCTGCCACAATTCCGCGCCCTGGCTGCCCGCATAGAGCACGTCTTCGAAGCTCCCGCCGATCGCTTCGCTGAACACGTGGTTGCCGCGCTCATACTCCAGGAACTCCGCGGGCGGAAATGCCGACCGTCCGAAGGGCGAGCTATCGGTCCGATTGTGCACGTAGAAGGTGGCCACGCGGGCCGCATCGGTATAGGGAAAAGGGTCCAGCAGAACGTTCTGAATCACACTGAAGATGGTAGTAGCCGCCCCGATCCCGAGCCCCAGCGCCGTCACCGCCAGTAAGACAAATGAGGGCTGTTTGCGGTATCCACGCAACGCAAAGCGGAAGTCGCGCCGCAAAGGCATGTAGCTTAGACGCTGCTGCCGCCGGGAAGTTGCGGTGATTGTCCCGGTTGCTCCCGCTCGGGTGCAACAATGAGCAGATGACCCGGCTTTCGGATCGCTGGAAAACGCTGACGGCTCGAAATGCAGGAGAGCCTCGCTCACTGCGGTGGCTTTTCCATGCGAGCTTCGGATTCATTGCTGTTGGGAGTGGTCTGGCTATCTGTTTTGCCGTGGCGAACGGGTTGTGGGCGTTCACGGACGCGCCGCACGGGGTTTCCTGGTTCCACTGCCAATGCCAGCTCAAAGAGCGCGGCGAGAATGACGCGAAAGTCCAAGACCAGATCCGGGTGGCCAAAGCCCGAAAGGAATTCTTCGAAGCATCCCTCAGCCAGCCCGACCCGTCGCAAAACCCCTATTTCCCGATCGCCCGAACCCGCCTGTTGGAGGAAGAGGAGGCCATCGGGAAGCTGAAGGCTCAGGCGACGTGGTATCGGGTCCAGTCGTTGAGAGATTCCCTGTGGTTGTTGGTTGGCAGCTTTCTGGTCCCTGTTCTCCTGTCGTTCCTGGCGGGCCGCCTGATGTTAATCCACGGCGCAAGATGCTTCGGTGGGGCTGGGCCTGTCCGTTGGAAGACCGCTTACTTCGCGTTCACCGGATTAGGTGCGGGCAGCATCATACTGCGGGAGATCTTTGCCGGCGCGCTGGCTCATGGCGACAGAGTCTGGTTTAGCTGGATGAGCTTTTGTATCTGTCCGGGCGCCTGGTTTTCGATGTGGCTCGCTTTCATTGGCCTGGGTCTGGCCGTAGCCTACCCATGCTGCGTCATCTGGTGTTATAGCCGGGCTGACACGAGACCCAAGTCCTTCCATTTGCAGGCGCCCGATGGCTGCTGGGGAGTTGGCAGGTATGTGCTGTTTTTGCAGACGTGGACTGTGGCCATTTTTGTCTTTGTCATTACAGGGTCGGTCCTATACATCGATATCACGGCGGCATCCGGGCGATTCTCCATCGCTTACGCTGGGCCGCCGGCGCTGCTTGCGGCAATCGCGGCCGTGGTCGGGTGGCGGCTTTTATGGAATGGGATTGCCGTTCGGCTCGGGTATCAGAGGAGTTTACGATCGCTGGGCAACACGTGGGGCGAAATACAGGCGCAGAAGCCGCCTCCCGATCCGACCATCGGCTTTCTTGGCGACACCTGGTGGAAGCTGCCGGCCACGATCTTCGGCGCTTTTGCCGCACTGTGGGCCCTGACGCAGTTGCTCTTGCGGCAAGGCATTTTCGGGTCGCACTGACCGGTTAGTGAACTTCCGCCAACTCGCGGACGGTCCGGCCCTGCGATGCGGCCACGCCGGCGTGCGTGACGTAGCCATTGTAGGTGTTCACGCCCTCGCGCAGCGCGGCATGGCGCTCGCAGGCGCCTTCCAGGCCGTGGTTTGCCAGATCCAGGAGATAAGGGAACGTGGCGTTGGTCAGCGCGAAGGTGGAAGTGTGCGGCACCGCGGCCGGCATGTTGGAGACGCAATAATGCAGCACGCCGTCCACTGTGTAAACCGGCTCGGTGTGGGTGGTGGCGTGCGAGGTTTCGAAACAACCGCCCTGATCGATGGCCACGTCCACCATTACCGCTCCGCGCTTCATGGTGGCGATCATCTCGCGGCGCACCAGACGGGGGGGTGGAAGCGCCGGGTATGAGCACCGCACCCACTACCAGGTCGGCCGTTTTGAGGTTCTCGCCGATGGTCCAGGCATTGGAGGCAAGAGTGATGACCTGCCCGCTGAAAATGTCGTCCAGTTGCCGCAGGCGGTTGAGGTTGCGGTCGATGATAGTCACGTGGGCGCCCATTCCGACGGCCACCTTGGCGGCGTTGATTCCCACGATGCCTCCGCCCAGGATCACCACGTTGGCCGGCGCTACTCCCGGCACGCCGCCCAGCAGGATGCCGCGGCCGCCATTGGGTTTCTCCAGATACTGCGCGCCCACCTGGACGGCCATGCGTCCGGCCACCTCGCTCATGGGCGTGAGCAGGGGCAGGGAGCCGTCGCTTTCAACGATGGTCTCATAAGCTACGCCATTCACTTTGGCGGCGAGCAGCCGGTCGGTGAGCTCGGGGAGCGGCGCCAGGTGCAGGTAGGTGAACAGGATGAGCCCCGGCCGGAAGTAATCGTACTCGGCCTTCTGCGGCTCTTTGACTTTGACGACCAGGCCGGCGCGCCGCCACACTGCCGCCGCCGAATCCAGGATAGCGGCGCCGGCCTCGATGTACTCGCGATCCGTGATGGAACTGCCCTCGCCGGCCCGCGTTTGGACAAAAACCTCGTGACCCGCCTCACGCAAGGCGGTGACGCCGCTGGGCACCAGCCCGACGCGCGTCTCGTGGTCTTTGATTTCCTTGGGGACGCCGATAATCATGAGTACGCCTCCGAATTCAGGTTAGCACCACTGTGGGGTGGATGGTATGGTTGAGGGAGCTGGGGCCGGGTAGAAATCGCTTTGCGGGATTCGAAGGATAATGCAAAACTGAGGAGGGAAGGTTATGGTGACCTTGGAAACATTGCGGCGGGAGAAGAAGGCCGAGATTTTGCGCCTCGCCGGCATCCACGGCTGCCGAAACGTCCGGGTGTTCGGTTCGGTCGCCACAGGCGAGAACAACGCCGCGAGCGATGTCGATTTCCTGGTGGACCTGGACAGCGGGCGCGGATTGCTGGACTTGGGAGCCCTGTGGTCGGATCTCCACGACCTCCTCCGCGTAGACATCGATCTTATCGAGTCTGAATCCATCCATCCGTACATCCGGGGGCGGGTCCTGTCCGAGGCGGTGCCACTGTAGCTGCCATGCCGGCCAAGGACCCACTCGTCTACGTGATGCACATGCGGGACAGTAGCCGGCGTATCGCCGAGTACGTGGCCGCCGGAGGGCCGGATTGGATCTCCAAACCCATCGTGATGGACGCGGTCTGCCGAAACATCACGATCATTGGTGAGGCCGCCCGCAACCTGGACGAGCCTTTCCGCGCGAAACATACCGAAATTCCATGGTCGGGCTTCATCGGCGCTCGCAATATCGTGATGCATGCCTATGAGCACCTCAAGCCCGATTTGATTCGGGAAATGGCGGAAAAGGACGTGCCGGAACTGCTGATCCAGTGCCTCCGGCTCTTGGGAGAGGACTGACCCGGCGAGTCCGCCCTATGCCGTGGCGCTTCTGGCGGCTTTGGCCAGATTGACCAGGATCGCGGCCAGCACGGCGCAGGCGCCGATCAGGACTATGTACACCAGCCAGGGAGCGCGCTCCGACAGCGGCTTGGCTTCCGGATGGTAGATGGGATTGGCTCGCTCGGGACCGAGCGGCAGGCGGACTGAGACGCCGCTCGTTTCCGCCGGAATTCGCGCAGCCGCGTCGTAGTTTGGGGCTATCCCGTTGGGGTTGCCGTAGTACAAGCGGACGGACCCCGAAGCGCCGGGCGCCAATTGGAAAATTACCTGCCTCATGGCGCTGAGGGCACTGACGCCGCTGAGCGAGAGCGGAGGGTTGCGATCGTCGGTCACGGTCAGCTTCAGACGGCGGGCGAATTGCTCGCCGAAATCGATCTCGACCGGCGCGGTCACGGTCTCCTCGCGCCGCGTGAGATCGCCCGACGCCAGCGCCACCGGGGCCGACGGATCGTCCACAATCTCCAGTTGAAAGGGCCGGGAGAAGGTGGGTTCGCCTATGTTGAGGACCAGACCCTGGATCGGGACGCGGCCGCCCAGGTCGATCCGCCAGATGGAGGCCGGACGCCCATCGACCGGCTCGGCTTCGCGCGAATCCGGAACGCCCGCGAACGATACGGTCTGGCCCCTCACACGGATGGACCGGCGCACACCCAGGCTGGTGATTTCGGGCGCCGCGCGATCCACCTGGGGATCGCGCTCCACCCGCACCCGCACATAGCGGTAGCGGCTCACGGGGTAGGAGACGGATTGCCGCTCGGCGGTGCGGCCATCGGCTGTGAAGCGGAAGAGGATGGCTTCGGACGCCAGCGTGGACCACTGCGCGCCGTCGGAGCTGCCCTCGACACTGGCGAGCCGCCGGAAGTTATCGCCGGCGGTGGAGATCACCACTTCGTTGTGCTCCTGCGGCTGCTCGCCCAGGTCGCAGGACACCAGCGACGCGCCGCCTTCCACGGCGCGGTTGAACTCCCGGCTGGTGAAGAGGCTGTGAGTGTCGATCTCGCGGCGCACGCGCAGCGCGTAGGGGATCTCGCGCCCGGTGCTGTCATAGAGGCGCAGGTCGGACTGGTCGGTGCGCGCCTTGTCCAGCACTTCGCGGTCGAGCGCGAAATCCACCAGCCCGGGGCGCGCTTCGATTTCCTTGAAGTAAGGCCACGCGCTGAGTTGTTCCGGCGTGCCCGGGGCCTGCGCCCACAGTGATCCCCATAACGCGCCGGCCAGGCAGGCAGCCCGCAGAATCGCTTTCATAACGTTTGCTCCCGGCGAAGACTTCGCTGGTATTTCCATGCCACCCCCAGCAGCACCAGCCCCAGGATGCGATAGAACTGGCGCAGCTCCGACATGTCCACCAGCAGCACTTTCACTAGCGTGATGCCGAAGAGAATCAACCCAGCCACGCGCAAGGGCCGAAGCTGCAGACGGAAACCCGTGGCCGTCAGCAGCCCGGCGTAGGCGGACCACAGCAGCGACAGCGAGAGCTGTCCAGCCCAGACCAGGCGCCGGGCGGTTTCGAGGCCATCCGCGGCTGTGGGCGGAATGGTTTGGAGCTGCGCGGCGAAATAGGTGTAGGCTTCGAAACTCGACCCCAGCCAGAACACGCCGAAGGCCGCCAGGCCGATTTTCAGCGCGGCGCCCTCCACCCGCCGGCAGAGATATGCCGCGGCGCCCAGACAGGCCGCGAGCGCCAGCATCCC
>Ga0181534_10002826_pt1 | contig 10530 bp, 10 predicted proteins | sample PEATcosm2014_Bin_37_FD_119758 | JGI IMG/M metagenome (GOLD analysis project Ga0181534, IMG submission 119758) | Peatland microbial communities from MTU Mesocosm Facility, Houghton, MI, USA - PEATcosm2014_Bin17_10_metaG | ecosystem: Environmental > Terrestrial > Soil > Wetlands > Peat | place...
AGGTCGCCAAAGACGCGATCGGCGTCGGCCAGGCGGCTCGCGTGGTTGGCGAACCACGGTCGATCAAGAATGTCCAGCCGATCGACCGCGCCACAGAGCGCCGTCCAGTTCGCGTCGGTGTAGGGCATGATCGCGACGTAGCCGTCGAGTGTGCGGTGCGGACCACGCCCCGAGGACATGATGCGGCTGTACCCGGCGAGTCCGCCCGGGACCGTTGCTCGACTGAGATGCTCGACCAGGTTGAAGGACAAGACCGCGTTGAACATCGGTACCTCTACGCGTTGTCCCTCACCGGTGCGCTCGCGGTGCACCAGGGCCGCGAGCACCCCGTAGGCGATGGTGAGCCCGACAACCTTGTCGCCGATCAGCGTCGGCACGAACGCGGTCTGGCCCAGCACTTCCTGGTTCAGCCACGGCAGACCGGTCATGGCTTGAATGATGTCGTCGTAGGCCGGACGGTCTTCGTCGTCACTGCCCACGGCAAAACCTTGGGACTGGCAGTACACCAGGTGGGGCATCGACTCCGCGAGGTCCTCGTAGGTCAACCCGAGCCGCGCGAGCGCCGACGGTCGGATGTTCGTGATCAACACGTCGCACGTCGAGAGCAGTCGCAGAAAGACCCCGCGACCCTTCGACGACTTCAGGTCGAGACCGACCGACCGTTTATTGCGGTGCAGATTAAGGGCGATTCCCGACAGTTCGGGATCGGGCCCGCCCCCCATGACGCGGCTGCTATCGAGGGCGCCGTGCTCCACCTTGATCACGTCGGCACCCAGGTCACCGAGAAGCTGCCCGGCGTACGGTCCCATGATCACCGTCGCCAGTTCGAGGACCCGAATGCCCGCGAGCGGTCCCGCAGGTGCGGACGTCGAGTCGAAATGAGGCGCGGAGGAGTCAGACATACTGTCGTCCTTACTATCATCGTCGCCGTCGGCCCGGCGAAATCGCCGCTAGGACGAGACGAGTGAGTCCTCGCTTACCTCGATGCGGGACCAGTCGCGCTCTTCGAAGGAAAGGCCGGACAGCAGTATCTGCTGAGCGCTCAGAACGATCGAGTCCACCGAGGATCGCCCCGGCTTCCACGCGAAGGAGAGCGCGTTCAGCGCGCCGATGACGAGCTGTTGGGCCACTTTCGCGTCGATGTCGTCGCGCAAGAGACCCGCCTCCTTCGCCTCGGTGAGGAGACGCGTCCAGACGCGGGCGTACGCGCGCTCGTCGGGCTGACAGAGTTCCTGCACTTGAGCGGGCACGTCGCCGGTGATGCGGTGCATCCAGGCCCTCGCGTAGTCCGACTGACGCGCCGTCATGCGCAAGTGCGCGTCGATCGCAACGGCCAGCCGTTCAAGTGGATCGTCCTCTTCGTGGGACTTCAGCGTGTTCTCTAAGGTCAGTCGACAGCGAATCAGTCCTGAGACGAACACCTCACTGGCCAGATCTTCCTTATTGGAGAAGTGATAGTAAATGGCGGGCGCCTGCACCCCAGCGACCTCGCCCACATCAGAGAGCCGCATCCCGGCAAACCCCTTTTCGGCCAGGACGTGCGCCGCCGCGTCGAGGAGACGGCGTCGGGTCGCGGCCGCCTTGCCCCCGGTTTCGTAGGCCTTGGCGGGCGAAGGGTTCGTGGCAGAGTTGACCGCCGAAAGTCTCGTTTTGGCCATCACTACCTACCCTTGTCTTAATCCCGATTTTTTGTCGGAATCCGCCTGCAGTTTATGTACTCCTCCGACATGCGCGTTAGAAAAAATTTGTCATGACGTTACGAACTTTCTCCCACGATCGTCTGATTCTCGACCGCATCGGAGGTCCGTACGCTGTCGCTCGAGGGCACCACTCGCGCGATCTCGACGAAGAAATCACAAATGCTTTCGGGCGTGTAATGAATCTTCGCCGAGTTGACGAAAAGGGCTTGACCGATGGACGCGGCCCAACATGACGTGACCAGGGCGTAGGTATCGAGGTCGGGTCGGATCCAGCCCAGCGGCTTCGCCGCGTTAATTGCGTTGATCCACCGTTCCACTTGGATTTCCAAACCGGCGCGAAACTCGATGCGCGTCTTCTCGTCGGCCCAGATATCGATCAGGAGTTTCGTTATCTTCCATTGATCGTCGCGCTCACCGTAGGACCACGCGAGCACCAAGTTGTCACCCAGCGCTTCCCAGAAGGTTGCTTCGTCTTTCTCCACCAGAGCTCTCTCGGCCGTGCCCAGATACTCGTGCAGCGGTCTGGTAAGTCGAAAGTACGCGGACGCTTGCGCTTCGGCGATGAGTTGTGTGCGCGAATCGAAGTGGTAGTAGATCGTTTGGAGACCAACGTGAGCGAGCTCGGCGACGTCGGCGAGGTGCAGGTCGCTACTTCCGCGCTGGGCCAGCAGAGTTTCGGCGCTATCGATGATGTGACGCCTCGTTCCCCCGGCCCCTTTTCCCACCGTCATTCGGTTCTGCGCCTCCAACCAGGAATGTAACTTCGCCGCCCCTCCCTGGGGTTACCCATGCAACCTAGATTCACTGGGATATGTAATCCCATTCCAAATTTGTACTCAGTGTTCCCGAGTGATCGGTGTGGGGCCCAACCGTGATCGAAAAATTGGTCGGCAATTCACCTAAATGCGGTCCCTAACAGGATTTTTGCATTCTCGGGAGCCATTTCCCGAACGTCGACGCTGCAGTCATCCAAAGGAATCGCGACGTCGGATCCTTCACGAACCTCGATCCCCGGCGACGAAGTGCGCAGCGCGTCTCGCATCGAGCCGAAGGGTCGACCGCCCTGATGGTTCCCACGTGCGGCCGCATTTGTCGGGAAAATAATCCCGTTCCCGCACCGAGATCGAGCGCCCGGGCGGCGACGGCTAACTGGAATGTTGAGACGAAGTACTCAACGGCGCTGTCGGGGTAGCTCGGCCGTGCGCGTCGTACAGCTGACCATTGGTGAAACCCGTACGTCCGAGGGACCCGCTTTCCGAACTAACCCACGTCCTCTCAAAAACGAAGTACGGCCCGAGACTCAGGAACCGAAATTCCAGCCCTCGCCGCTTTCGTAGCGGTGAATGATGTTCTTGGCCATCAAGATCTTGTGCACCTCGTCGGGGCCGTCGGCCAGGCGAAGAATTCGCGCGGTGAGATACATCTGGGACAGCGGAAGGTCGTTGCTCACCCCCGCGCCACCCCACACCTGGATCGCTCGGTCCACCACCCGGTGATAGGCGGCGGGCACGAAGACCTTGATCGCTGAGATGGCGGTGCGGGCGTCGGGGTCACTGTTCGCCACCTTCTCGGCGGCGTTGATGGTCATCAGTCGCGCGGACTGCAAGTCCATGAAACTCTCGGCGATGAAGCCCTGGACAAACTGCTTGTCCTTCAACAGTCCCCCGTGCACCTCGCGGACCAGCGAGCGCTCGACCATGAGGTCGAAGGCTCGCCACATCTGACCAATGGAGTTCATGCAGTGGTAGACGCGGCCCGCGCCGAGTCGATCCTGGGCCGCCTGGTGACCCTGACCAACCAAGCCGAGAGTGTTCTCAATCGGCACGCGGACGTTCTCGTAACGAATCTCACAGTGGTCCGAGGACGAACGACCAAAGATGCCGATGCCGCGAACGATAGTGACCCCGGGGGTCGCCGCGGGCACGATGATCTGGCTCATGCGACCAGTGGAGCCCGCCTCTCCGGACGGATCGACCGTGCGACACATAACGATGAAGAAGTCCGCGTCGATGCCGTTCGACGTGAACCACTTGTGACCGTTGATCACCCACTCGTCACCCTGACGCACCGCCTCGGTGGCGATGGAGCGGGGATCGGAACCGGCGTGCTCCGGCTCGGTCATCGAGAATCCCGACTCCATCTCGCCCGCGATGAGTGGCAACAGCCACTTACGTTTCTGTTCTTCGGTGCCGTACTTGACCAGGATGCTGGCGTTGCCCGAGTTTGGTGCGGCGATGCCAAAGAGTGCGTTCGCGCCCACGGCGTAGGCGAGGATCTCGTACATGTACGCGAGCGACAGGAAGTCCAGTCCCGCGCCCCCGTACTCCTGAGGGAGGTGCGGCGCCCACAGTCCGGCCTCGGCGACCTTTAGCTTGACCCTCTCTCTCCGTTCCAGGCTTTCGCGTCGCGCGTCGACGCGATCCTCGTCGGGGTGACCGGCGCCGCGCGACGATCGCCACAGCACGCCTTCGTGGGGCAGGATTTCAGAGTTGACCAGATCGGCCGTGCGTCGGCGGATGTCGTTGATCTCGGGGCTCAGTCCGGCGATGGACGTGACGTTGATGGGCATGCGTGCTCCTCTTTGATTGAGCCATGTCTCGATTATGGCCGACGAAGAAAAGGCCCGATCTCACCAACGGCAATGGCACTATCTGCGCGAAAAGCTGTGACGACACGCCCTCTGCACGCGGCCCGCGAAAGAACCGGCGAGGGACGCGTGCGACGTGCTCCTATGATGTCGCGCATGATGGTCGCCAAGGTAGCCCCCCTCGTGGTGAGCGTCCCCGACGCGAACCTCGCCCAGGCGCTGGGCGACGATGCGGGCGTGGAGTACGTGGTCTGGGACATGTCGGGACCACCCCCCGTCCCCGCCCTCGACATCGTGATCCCTCCCTACCTCGCGGGAACGGGCTGGGCCGCGCAGCTGGCGGGGGTCCCCACTCGGCTCATTCAAAGTCCGATGGTGGGCTACGACGGGATTGCCGACCTTCTGCCGCCCGGCGTGGTCTACGCCAACGCCGCCAGCGTGCACGAGACCTCGACCGCCGAGTTGACCCTCGCACTGATTCTCGCGTCCCAACGTGGTCTGCCGGACTTCGTGCGCGCGGCGGAGAAGGGCCACTGGGCGCCGGCGTGGCACCAAAGCCTGGCCGACCGGAGCGTTCTCCTGGTGGGTTACGGCGGTGTGGGTCGGGCCATCGCCGAGCGGCTGAGTCCCTTTGAGGTCACGCTAACTCGCGTCGCGCGTACGGCCCGAACCGATGAGCGCGGCGAGATATACAGCATCGAGTCGCTGGACGAGCTCCTCCCGAGCGCCGACGTCGTCGTCGTCGTCGTGCCCCTCGACGACAGCACGACCCGTCTCATCGACGACGCCTTTCTCTCGCGAATGCGCGATGGCACCCTCCTCGTCAACGTGTCGCGCGGACGGGTCGCCGACACCGAGGCGCTGTTGAAGCACGCGAGCTCGGGACGACTGCGGATCGCTCTCGACGTCACCGATCCCGAGCCGCTGCCCGACGGACACCCCTTGTTCGCGCTCGAGAACGTCCTCATCTCACCCCACGTGGGGGGCGCGACGACGGCCGGTGTGCCACGACTCGTTCGCCTCATCAAGGAGCAGGCCCAGAGAATGTCGCGGGGAGACGAGCCACTCAACGTCGTGTTGCGCACGTAGACCCCGAGCGCTGCCCGCCACCCGACGACGAACTCAAGCTCACGCACCAGAGAGACGCGGGCCAACTGTCTCGGTTCTACAACCTCAGATACATGATGTGCAGGCCCACCAGACCGTGTTCCGCGGAGTCGAACGCCTCGGGCACCGTCGTCAGCACATCGAAGCCCAGACTCCGCCACAGTTGCACGGCGCTCACGTTCGTTTCCACCACCGCGTTGAACTGCATCGCGCTAAAACCCTCGGTGCGAGCCCACTCGATGACCTCGAGACCGAGCGCCCGGCCAACACCCTGGCCCTGTGCGTTGGGGTCCACCATGAAACTGGCGGTCGCGACGTGAGCGCCGCGCCCGGGGTGATTGGGCCCCGCTTTAGCCGAACCCACGATCCGGCCCTCATCGACGGCGACGATGACCCGACTCGGCGCGCCCTCCATCCACTGCGCCTTGGCGTCGTCCAAGGAGAGATTGGGCGGATAGGTGTAGCTCTCACCGGCCGCCACAATGGCCGAAAAGATCGGAAAGATCGAGGGCCAGTCGTCGTCGCGCGCCTCACGAATGTTCACGGTCTAACAGCGTACTGTGAACGCATGGACGACTGGTTCGCGACGAATCGAGCGAACTGGGACGACCGAGCGGTCATTCACGCGGTGTCCACGTTTTACGACGTCGAGGGCTGGTTGCGCGACGAGCCCGGTCCGACGCCACTGGAGCGCAGCGCGCTCGGCGACGTGGACGGACTCTCCTTGGTTCACCTGCAGTGCCACATCGGTACGGACACGCTGCGCTGGGCGCGGGTCGGCGCGACCGTCACCGGCGTCGATTTCTCGACGCTGGCGATCAGGGAGGCGACCACCCTCGCCCGGCGGGCGCGACTCGCGGAGCGCTCGCGCTTCCTCTGCGCCAACGTCTACGACGCGCCCGAGATCCTGGGCGGCGAGCGCTTCGACCTGGTCTACGTGAGTCTCGGTTCTCTCTGTTGGCTGCCCAGCATCGAGGGGTGGGCGAAGGTGGTGGCGCGACTGCTCACGCCCGGGGGCCGACTCTACGTCCACGACGTTCATCCGCTGTCGAACAGCCTCGACGACGACGGTGAGCGACTCGCCTTTGGGTACTTTGAAAGCGCCGAACCGCTGGTGTTCGACAGCGACGAGACCTACACCGACGGTGCGGCCCTTCCAGTACTACGACCTTTGAGTGGAACCACTCGCTCGCCGACGTCTTTGGCGCGCTGCGACGCAACGGTCTCGTGGTGGACGCCTTCGACGAACTCGACTGGACGGTGTTTGCGGAGTTTCCCTGGCTCGAGGAATCAGGCGAGGGAACCTGGACGATCCCGCGGGACCGGCCCCGAATACCTCTGGCCTTCACGCTGGTGGCGCACCGAGCGACCGAGTAGTGCCTTCGCTCGCTAGGGTGAGTCTCGATCCCGGACCCAGATGAGGCCGGTACCCGTGTGACCGGGCGTCTCGCGTGGTCGATCCTCTTCCCCGAGAAGCCGAAAACCGATCTTCGGCGGCACCGACGCGCTGGCCACGTTGGCCCGATCCATGCGAATGATGACGCGATCAATCTCTAGAAAGCGGAACGCCGCCTCGCTAAGCGCGGTGGCCGCGCTCGTGGCGTAGCCGCGGCGTGTTCGATCCGACCGTACCCAGTACCCGATCTCGCGAGAGACCGGATCATCCTTCACGTGGAGGCCGGCCGAGCCCACGACCTCGCCGGTCGATTTTTCCACGAGCGCGTAGTTCCAGTATTCATCGCGATCGAAGAGCACCTCCGCGGCGACCAAGAACTCAGCTAACGCGGCGCGGGTCGGTAGTTCGTTCGCCCAAGTCATCCACTGGTGCAGTTCGTCAAAACTCACCATCGTCGCGTCGTAGAGGGCGTCACTCATCTCCGGACGCGCTCGGTGAAGTTCGATGACCCCGCCGTCAAGATGATCGGGAAGCAAAGCCACTCGCCCAGTATGCAACCCCGATGTCGGCCGGTGCGTCGCGCTCTCGGCGCGCGTTAGGTGAGAGAATCAACTGTGTCCGAGTCCGACCCGCGCAACGACGCGTTACGCATTGCTTGCCAACGCGTCCCCCACGCGCGTGGCGCGATCCTCGCCGGCAGCGCCCTCAGCGCGGATCGCACTTTTACCTCGGACCTCGACGTGGTGGTCTTCGTCACCAACAACGATCCAACGTTTCGCGAAACCGTGTTCGAGCTGGGCCGGTTGACGGAACTCTTCGTCATGTCGCCCGATTCCTTCAACTACTTTTGCACCACCGAGATCGCTCGGCGCCGCTCGCCCCTGTTGCACATGTGCGCCCACGGCGTCATCCTCTTCTCCAATGACGACATCGCCGAGACGCGACAGCGACAGGCGAGAAACCTGTGGGCCCAGGGTCCGCCACCGCTGCGACCCGATGAGCTCGATGAGAAGCGATATCGCCTCAGCGATCTACTCGATGACTACCAGGGCGCGCACGACGACGCGGAGCTGACATTCATTGTGGCCTCGCTCATTGCAAGCGCGGCGGAACTCGAACTCAGCGCTCACGGGCAGTGGCTGGGGACGGGTAAGTGGCTAGCGCGACAGCTTCGCCAGCACGACGCGGACCTCGCCACGCGATTAAGCGCCGCCGCAGCCCTGGCTCTTGGAAAGGTGGAGCGACGAAGTCTGAGTGTCGTGGTCACCGACGTCCTCAACCGGGTCGGCGGCCCCTTGTCGTCGGGCTATCGCCTGGACTCACGAGCGCGCGCGGACTAACCACCCGCTCCCGCCGCACCCGCCCGCGTGAGCTCGGCTCGAATCCTGAGGGCGATCGCATCGCGATCCTCATCGCTCAACGGGTCTTCCTTGAGGTACGCAAAGATCGCGGTGCCCGTTCTCTCACTCGGGAGTTCGCTCATCCGCGGGACCACGTGAAAGTGGACGTGGTTGAAACCCGGCTGTTCGGCCAGCAGCATGACGTAGGTCTTCTGACAGCCGGTCACCGACTTCAACGCCCGCGTGAGATCGCGCAGGAGTAGGCCCAGTGACGACGACTCCTCATCGGTCAGTTCGTCCAGCGACTCGAGGTGGCGGGTCGGGAGAACGACGGCCCAGCCTTGGAGACTGGAGTTAAAGGCCAGCGCCACCCGCCACCAGCCGCCCACTCCCCACACGTTCTCGCGTGGCGGAAGATCACTCCTCATCTCGTAGGCACAGTTGAAGCATTGGATGACGTCCATAACCCCTCCCGGTTAACAGTGTCAATGTACGCGGCGTGAGAACATGGGCCGAGTGAGTATTGAGCGCGCGGTGTTTCGTGGATTCGACGGCATCAACCTGGTGGCCGACGTTCGCGGGGACCCCGACGCCTGGCCCGTCCTGTTCTTGCACGGCGGCGGTCAGACCCGTCACGCGTGGGGCAAGAGTGCCGAACTGGTCGCGGCGCGGGGGTGGCGGACCGTTTCTCTGGATCAGCGCGGGCACGGCGAGAGCGACTGGGCGAAGAACGGTGACTACTCCTTCACGGCCTTTTGCGCCGACTGCATCGCCGTGGTGGACCAACTCGAGAAACCGCCCGTCTTGGTGGGCGCCTCCCTCGGAGGCATGGCGGCCATGCTGGCCGAGGGAACCAGCGACCGTGAGGTGTCGAGCGGACTGGTGCTCGTCGATATCGCGCCCCAGTCGAATCCCGAGGGCATCAAGCGGATCGGAGACTTCATGCGTTCGGGCGTCGACGGTTTCGCGTCACTCGAGGACGCCGCGGCCGCGATCGCGGCCTACACCCCTCAACGCAAACGCAGCGCGAATCCGAAGGGCCTCCTCAAGGTGCTGCGCGAACGCGACGGTCGGTGGTACTGGCACTGGGATCCCCGCGTCATTCAACAAGACCGCACCGAAGTGGTCGCCACTCGGCTGCTCGGTCTCCTCGACGTCGCCATGAGCAACATCATCGTGCCCACCTTGCTCGTTCGAGGTGAACTGAGCGACGTCGTCACCCAGGCGGGTATCGATCTGATGGTCTCTCGACTACCCGACATCACGGTGGTGGAGGTGGCCGGTGCGGCCCACATGATCGCCGGTGATCAGAACGACCACTTCACGAACGCCGTCACCACATTTCTCGACACGCGGATTCGCCCCCTCGTCGCGAAGCGGTCGTGAGAACTGTCAGCAACGGGGCGCGTCGCCCGGGGCGCGGTCGCCGAGCACGGCCCGTTCCGCGACCGCCCGGTAGAGAGGATTGCTGGTCGCCGCGTTCAAACGACGCGAGGTAAAGACGATCTTCGCCACGTGCTCGTCGTCACTGAAGGCCGCTCGGGTCGCGACCTCGGACTCCTCCAGTGTCGAGTGGTCGGCCATCTCACTGAGCCGCGCCGTTGACCAGATGTCCGGCGCGCCAATCGAGAGATACGCCGCGGCCAGCGCTTGAAAGGTGGACCGATCCAGCCGTTCGACGTCGGCGACGTAGGGCCGCAGGCGCGAGATCGCCTCCAGCCCGGTGACTCCGTGTAACGCCGTGAAGTCGTCGGTGCTCGCGTACACCCGAAGGGCCGCGTCGGACAATCGGACCTGTGTCGTCGCGTCGAGGGAGAGAGAGGCGGCGACCGCGGCAAACCGCGGCTGTTCAGCGACGTAGCGCATTCGCGCCGCGATGTTGCCGACCGCGTCGTCCGCTCGCCCCTCCCACTCGGCCGCCAGGGCGCGAAGAAGGGCCTCGGGGTCGTCACCGGTGATGGTGCCGTCCTCGAGCGGCCCCAGGGACATGGCGGTCGAAGCGAGGTAGGCCAGACCGGTGGCCACGCGTCGGGGTGACGCGACGTCGAGCGCGTAGGCCAGGCGAATCACGCCGTGAAAGGCCGCGCCGGCGACGCCGTCCACCAGTTCGTCCAGGTGAGCGCGCAACGTCGCGTCGACCCCGCGTTCCTCAATCTCTCGAGTGAAGTACTCGCTGAGGTTGACGTAGGCGTCGACGTGGCCGATCGCGCCGCGCCAGGTGAGCGGGGTTAGACGGTCGGTCGGATCAGGAGCCGGCACGAGTCGGCGCCGGTATTTGAGGGAGAAGCGTTCGAGCTCCTCTCGTGGGGCGCCGAGGCCGGCCTTCGCGACCAGGGCCATGGGCAGGTGGTTCGTGAGCCCTCGTGAGGTGGTCGCGTCAAGGTCCAGCTCTTCGTCAAT
>Ga0181534_10002829_pt1 | contig 10527 bp, 12 predicted proteins | sample PEATcosm2014_Bin_37_FD_119758 | JGI IMG/M metagenome (GOLD analysis project Ga0181534, IMG submission 119758) | Peatland microbial communities from MTU Mesocosm Facility, Houghton, MI, USA - PEATcosm2014_Bin17_10_metaG | ecosystem: Environmental > Terrestrial > Soil > Wetlands > Peat | place...
GAGGAAGTTGACGGCGCCCGCGGCATCCGTCTGACCCTGCGAAGTGGGCCGGATCACCGCGCAGCGGGGTAGATTCGGGCTGATGAACTCGCACGCGACCGGAAAGATCAGGTTCGTCCGCAGTAGCGGATTGACCGTTACATCGAAATTCGGAAAGGTCAGTCCATTCGTCGGATCCGTGAACGGTGCGATGGGCGGTTGCACTCCGTTGCCCGAAAAATCCACCCACTCCAGGAAATGCGCTATCTCGTCGCCGCCGATGCTGAGGAGGATTCTTAGAACTTCGACACTGGACACCTTCTGCGCGAGTGTAGGGTACAGGCTGGACCCGCCTTGCTCGATCGACCCGAAATGAAACGCCGCTGTGTTGGCGATCGCCTGGATGTGATTGGCGTTGGCGTAGTCGTCGTTGGTGATGGGAATTGCCGTAAACTGTCCGGCGGCCAACTGCGGAAGAGCCTGCGCGAATGTAGCGCCGAAATCGGGGTTGGCAGTGCTGCGGTATCGGGTGTACCAACTGGTGTCCACGCTAAGCTGCATGAGATTAGTCAGCCGGCCGATTTGCTGGGCGCCCGCGGCCTGGCTGCTCGGCAGCGTGCGGAAGGCATCCAGATCAACCGGCTCCTGGCCCTTGGCAATCAGGTAGGCGTTCAGAAAATCCGCGTGGCTCTGCTCGTCCAGGGTATTGCTGGAGATGTATTGCGGGCCATCGGGATCGAGGTTCATGAAAGCCGCCTGATAGCTGTTCATCGGTGTGAACGGGGCTGTCTCCACGGGGAGTTGGCCAGGGGTGAGACCACCCAGTTCCGCGTATTGCTGCCATAGGTCGGCTTCGATCAACTCGGCCGCCGCCAGGAATTTGAGAATCGCGTCGTCGCCGGTGGAAAGCGGAGGGCCGGCGAGAGGTGAGCTGCCGGCCAGCAGCCGCGATCCCATGACCGCGCCGCCGGCTGCGAGCCCCATCTTCATGAATGAACGCCGGTTCGCCGGCGGTTTCGGGTTAGTTAATAAGTCTTTCATGTGTCTCTCCTCAATTAGTTAGTCACTTACTGAATGCGCCATAGCCATCACTACGCTATCACGGACCGGGCCCATTATCTGCATTGGCAAAAGGCATTTTACAGATCGGACCGCCTTAATTTACAGACACTACGGCGGACTTATCTTCGCCCGGGAATGCTAGAATAATGCCATTGAACACTATCGGCAAAGCGTTGTGCCTGCTTAGCGGCGGGCTGGACTCTTCCACCTGCCTGGCGCTGGCGCGGCGCGAGGGATACGAGTGCTACGCGCTCTCGTTCGACTACGGCCAGCGGCACCGGGTGGAGCTGGAGGCTGCCGCGCGCGTGGCGCAGGCATTGGGCGCCGCGCGGCACGTGGTGGCGCGTATCGACCTGCGGCAGATCGGGCACTCGGCTCTGACCGACGATCTGGCGGTTCCCAAGGGACGGTCCGCGCAAGATATGTCGGACGGCATTCCCATCACTTACGTGCCTGCGCGCAACACTATCTTTCTTGCTTTCGCGCTGGCTTGGGCCGAGGTGTTGGAAGCGCCGGACATCTTCATTGGCGTGAACGCGCTGGATTATTCCGGCTATCCGGATTGCCGCCCCGAATACATCGCGGCGTTCGAGAATATGGCCAATCTGGCCACCAAGGCGGGCGTGGAAGGCCGGCTGCGCGTGCGCATTCATACGCCGCTGATCCGGCTGTTGAAGGCGGAGATCGTCACGCTGGGGCGCGACCTCGGCTTGGATTTCAGCTTGACGCATAGCTGCTACGATCCGGACGCCGAGGGGCGGCCGTGCGGGCAGTGCGACTCCTGCCTGCTGCGTCGCAAGGGATTCGAAGAGGCGGGCATTGCGGATCGCTGAGATATTCCATTCCATCCAGGGCGAAGGCTCGCTGGTAGGTGTGCCTTCGGTGTTTGTGCGGACCAGCGGATGCAACTTGCGTTGCGCCTGGTGCGATACGCCGTACACGTCTTGGCATCCGGAAGGCGAGGAGTGGACGCTGGAGACCATCCTGGCGAAGGTGGATGCTTACCCGGCGCGCCACGTGGTGGTGACCGGCGGCGAGCCGATGATCGCGCGCGAGATCGTGGAACTGACGCGCGGATTGCGCGCGCGCGGGCGGCACATCACCATCGAGACCGCAGGCACAGTGTTTGCGGCAGTGGAGTGCGACCTGATGAGCATCAGCCCGAAGCTGGCCAATTCAACGCCCGTGGGAGAGTGGGCCCAGCGGCATGAGCGCCTGCGCATTCAGGTGGACGTGGTGCGGCGGCTGATGGCGGATTACCAGTACCAGCTCAAGTTCGTCGTCGCGCGCGCCGAAGACATGGCTGAGGTGCGCGACTTGGTGCGCACATTCAACGCGGATGCGGGCAAGGTGGTGCTGATGCCGGAAGGGATCGACTCGGGTGTGCTGCGCGAGCGCGGCGTGTGGCTGGCGGAGATCTGCAAGATGGAAGGTTTCCGGTTCAGTCCACGGCTGCATGTGGAGTTGTGGGGCAATCGGCGGGGGACGTAGCGCGGGTCTATTTTTGCGTACAATTTGTAATCGGGGACGCGATGTCATTCTTTCGGGCGTGGGCGGATCCGGCGAGCTCGGCCTTCTTGTATCGCTGATTGGTTTCTTGATAACGATTGTCGTTGTCCTTCGTTCGAAGAGTGCCGCTGAGAAGACCGGCGAGGCCGTTGCGGAGGTGCGGCAGAAGCTGGCTCTACAGACTGCTGTATTCGATCTGAACCGGGTTCTGGCGGATGTGGACGAGCTGAAGGCGCTCCATCGCGCCTCCGCTTGGGAGATCCTTCCGGCGCGTTATTCTTCTCTCCGGCGGCAGTTAGCCGCGTTCAAAGGGACGTACCCGGATCTCACCAGAAAGCAGAAGGCGACAATTCAGGGCATTGTTTCCCAGTTCAGTGAGATTGAGAGCATCGTGGAGAAGTCGCTGGCGACGAAGCAGACTCCGCCGGATCCGCCGTCGCTCAACCGGATCGCTGCCGAACAAGGTGATAAGCTGAATGAGATCGTGATTGCTGTTCAGCAGACGATCGGAGGCTCAAAGGCATGACCGCCGAAGAGAAGCTATGGCAGCTCGTGCAGCGCCTGGCCGAGAAAACGGCCCAAGGCGCTGTGGTGTGGGAAGCGACGGCGGCCCAAAATACTTACCAAACCTCTTTTCCCCAATATAGCGTTCGTATCGTCGAACTCGACAATCAAGACGACTACCGCCGCCCGCAGTACATGTTGGAGATGTTGGACGGCAACGGCAGCGTTATCGAACGCGTGGACGACGCCGACATTCAAAAAGCTGTGCCCCAATATATCGAGGTGACAGAAACAATGCGCAATTTGTACAGGGGGGCTCGGCGAAGCGCGCTAAGCGTTGACAGCGCGTTGGACAGCCTTTTGTTGGAACTCGAAAAGGCCAGTTGAGCGGGTTCCACTCCACTTTCACGCCTTCTTAAAAGCCAGCACCGCGTTTAGAGCGGACTGCGCGCGCGCGGGCGGCACATCACCATCGCGACGGCGGGTACGGTGTTTGCGGCGGTGGAGTGCGACCTGATGAGCATCAGCCCGAGGCTGACCAATTCAACGCCTACGGAGGAGTGGGCGGAGCGGCACGAGCGCTTGCGCATTCAACCGGAAGTGGTCCGGCGGCTGATGGCGGACTACGACTATCAGTTCAAGTTCGTCGTCGCCCAGCCGGAGGATATGGGTGAGGTGAAGGAGTTGGTGAGCGCGTTCCGTGCGGATGCCAGCAAGGTGGTGTTGATGCCGGAAGGGATCGACTCGGCTGTGCTGCGCGAGCGCGGCGTGTGGCTGGCGGAGATCTGCAAGATGGAAGGTTTCCGGTTCAGTCCACGGCTGCATGTGGAACTGTGGGGCAATCGGTGGGGGATTTAAGGGAGCTTCGCGCGATTATCGAAGCGGTAGATAGAGCACGCCCGCTGCCCAATCGTCCTCAATCGAACATTCATCCAAGAGAAGAATTTCGTCGATCGCCAGCCCATCAGGCAGCGAATCCGGCACGAAGACGATCGGGGCGCAACGCGAGATGGGCTGCAGCTCGCGCATCGCGGGAATCATAGTGGATACATCGTGCGTTAGAACCACGCGATCGTTCCGAGTCGCCCAATCCAATATGAGGATATCGTCTTCGCCTGAAATCCGAGCATCCTGCACGCGGACGATGTCAAAGTCAGGCGCGCGGCGCCGGAGGCCCCGAACGATGGCGTTCCTGAGATTCTCGTCCGCCAGCCATTTCACGGATTGTTCCGGCGTGCCAGCAAGCGCTCGCGCAGGCCCTTGGGCGACCAGTCGCCCTCGTGAGCGTCCAGCAGTTCCTTCTCTTCACGCTCGCGTTTCTCGAAATACGCAGCCAAATCGAGGCTGTGCTTCAGATAGTAGCCGATGACCTGATACACGTCGGGCAGTTGCAGGCTGGGAAACTCCTGGGCAATCTCTTCCGCCGTCGCACCGCGATTGAAGGCGCGTATTACAATGTCCAGCGTGACACGCGTTCCGCCGACGCGGTACACGCCATGGGCGTCCTTGGCCAAAGGAATCGCGTCCACCAGTTCTGTCACGGCCATACCTAGATTGTTGCTCTATCGCGCGGGTGGCGCAAGGACTGCCCCACAGCACAGCTACGCTTTCTTGAAAGCCAGCACCGCGTTCAACCCGCCGAACGCGAAGGAATTCGATAGCGCGTATTCGACCTCGGCGGCGCGCGCGCGATTCGGAATGACATCCAGATCGCATTCCGCGTCCAGCATGCGGTAATTGGCGGTGGGCGGCAGCACGCCTTCGCGCAGCGCCAGGATGGCGGCCACGGCTTCGAGAGCCGCCGCCGCGCCTAGCGCGTGCCCGTGCATGGATTTTGTCGAGCTGATGGCCAGTTTGTTGGCGTGCGCGCCGAAAACGCTCCGGATCGCCGAAGTCTCCGTGGGATCGTTGGCCGCCGTAGCCGTGCCGTGCGCGTTGATGTAGCCGATCTGCTCCGGCGAGATGGCTGCGTCGCGCAAGGCTCCGCGCATGGCTCGGGCGGCGCCCTCCGCCGACGGCTGGGTGATATGGCAGGCGTCCGCGGACATGCCGAAGCCCACCAGTTCGGCGTGGATCGGCGCGCCGCGCGCCTCGGCCGCTTCCCAAGGCTCCAACACCAGCATGCCCGCGCCTTCCCCCAGAATCATGCCGTGCCGGTCGCGCGAGAAAGGCCGGCAGGTGTCCGGAGAAACGACCCGCATGGCTTCCCAAGCCTTGAGGATGCCGAAGCTGAAAGGCGCTTCGCTGCCGCCGGTTAGGGCCAGATCCACCATGCCCGAGCGGACCATCCAGAAGGCCTGGCCGACGGCGTGCGCCGCCGAGGAGCAGGCCGTCGAAATGGTGAAACTAGGGCCGGTGATACCGAATTCCATGGAGATGTGGCTGGCCCCGGCGTTACCCATGGTTTTGGGGATGGTCAGCGGATGCACGCGATTGCGGCTCAGCTTGTAGACTTCCACGAAACCCAGGTCTTCGGTGGACTGGCCCCCCACGCATGAGCCGGTGACTATGGCTGTCCTCTCGCGCAGTTCGGGGGTCCATTCGATACCCGCTTCCGCCACGGCCTCGCGCGCGGCGATGACCGCGAACTGGGCGAAACGATCCATGAAATCGGCGCGGCGGTCTTCGAAGTAGGGCGCGTGAGAATAGCCGCGCACCTCCGAGCCATTCTGGAAACGCATGGCGGAGGTATCCACCGATTCCAACGGCCCGATGGCCGGGCGGCCCTCCATGAGACTGCGCCAAAACTCGCCGACGGTGCGGCCTGGTCCGGCAATCACGCCCAAGCCGGTGATGGCGACGCGGCGCATACTACTGCGCCGTGGGCGTCCCCGCCGACTTGGCGGCTTGCAGTCTCTCGACGCCTTCCGCCATTTGCCGCACGTTGCGGACGGTCTTCACCTCTTCGTCTGGGATGCTGATTTCGAATTCATTTTCGAGAGCGAAAAGAATCTCGACCGCATCCATGGAATCGATACCCAGATCTTCGAAGGCGCTGTCGATGGTCACTCGATCCTCGGGGATGCGCTTGGAGGTGGCTATGACTTTGCAGACTCTCGCAATCAGTTCGTCGGACATAATAAGCGGCTAACCGTCTCGAATTTATAACCCCGGTCCCGAAGTGCGGGGATCAGGCCGCCGACGGCCGCGACCGTCTCCCGGATATCGGGATTGGTTCTCATTTCGCGCCCATCGTGCAGACAGAGGATAGCGCCATTGCCCGCCCCCGCCAGCATCCGGCCTACTATGGTATCAGCCTTCAGCTTCCAATCATAGCCGATGGCGGTCCACATCACCCCTTGCAGGCCCAGGCGGCGCTGGGCGTCGCGGAAACCGAACCAGCGCGCGCCGAATGGCGCCCGCAGCAGGGTGGGCGGGCACCCTGTAGCGTCCGCAATAGCGCGCTGGGCGCGCGCGAACTCCCGACAGATAAACCCCGCCGAATGAAAGCAGAACAGGGGATGCGTGTGGCTGTGATTGCCGATCTCGTGGCCGGCCGCGTAGACGGCGCGGGCTACATTGGGCAGGCGAGCGACGTTCGCGCCGATTTGAAAGAAGGTGGCGGGAGTTTGGTGTTTGTCGAGCAGATCGAGCAGGCGGGGTGTGGATTCGCTGGGGCCGTCGTCGAATGTGAGGGCAAGCACCTTTCGGCCGCGGGGGCCGCGATGAATCGAAGGGCCGAAGACGGAGGATGCGCGGCCGCGGACCGCCCAAGCCAGGAAGGCGGCTCCGCCAGCGCCTACGACGGCCGGTGCGGCCAGCTCGGAAAGCGTCATGCGAGGCACGTCCTCGGCCAGAGCCAGACCGACGCCCTAATTTGGACAAACAAAGCCAATTGTTCCTTTAGAATCAACATTTCAATCGAAACCGAGCGTTGCTGGGCGAACCGCTATGGCAGACATGGATTACTCGACGCGAGTATAGCACGGGGGCCGGAGGGATTCGGCTGGGCGAATGGCGTTCAGCATTTGTTTTCATTGGATTCTGGCTGCACTACGCTTGGCGAACCTGACAAAAGCAGTACCCCTTCCGCGTTCGGTGAACAGGCAGCCGTGGCTGGTTCCTGCTACACTTGGACCGGCACCTAAATTAAGCCGGGGACAAATCGATTATGAAACGCATCGCTATTCCTTTATTCCTTTTCTGTCTAGCCTTCCTCCCACCGCAGGCGTCGGCCGTCACGGCCACTTATACGAACAGCAGCCAAAACGTCACTTTGACGGGCTTGGGCGGCAGCGCCGGCGTGGGGCAGAGCCAGGTCGAATGGGGCACCTGCGCGTACGATGGCACGAATACCAATTGCACAGTCTCGGCTCCCTACACGGGCGTCGGCGGCGGCGGGACGATCTCGATCGTTTTGAGTTATCCGGGCAACGGGACATCTCCCTTTTTGGCGAACTCGATCAGTCCGGGCAGTAACCAGATCACCTTCGGTTTGGTGCCCGGCTCTTCGGGCAAGATTGTCGTGAGCCTGCAAGAGAGCATCGGCGCCAATGTCACGTTTCTGTCCGACAATTTCGTTTTTTATTATTCCGGCGCCACGTGCACCGGAATCGCCGCCTCGTCGTGCTCCGTCGGGCAGGTGGGGTTGACGCCGAATGCCACGATTACGGGACCAGTTTACGGCACATTTGACGCGACGCCTGTGATCCTGGCCGTCATCAGCGCCAGCGACTTCGGAGGGTTCGCGGCGGCGGCGCCAGGGACATGGATGGAGATCTACGGCACCAATCTTGCCAACGTCGTCTCCCAGACTTGGACCGCCGCCGATTTCGACGGCAATGCGGCGCCTACCGCTCTGGGCGGGGACACGGTCACGATCGGCGGCCAGGCAACATTTATCGATTACATCAGCCCGGGACAAGTAAATGCGCAGGCGCCATCCAATGTGGCGACCGGACCGCAGCCGGTAGTGATTACCACGCCGGGCGGAACCAGCGCGCCCTTTACGCTGCCGGTTAATGCAACCGAACCAGGCATCGACGCGCCGCCTTCTTTCAACCTCGGCGGAGTGCAGTACGCGGTGGCGATGCACGCCGACTACTCGTTCGTCCTGCCCCAGGGCGCGATTGCAGGCCTCAATTCGCGGCCAGCCCAGGCGGGCGAGGAAATTGTTCTCTATGGGATCGGCTTCGGGGCGGTCACGCCGAACATACCGGCGGGCCAGCTTGTGCAGGAGGCGAACGGGATAACAGCGTCGTTTGCGGTGTCCATTGGCGGCGTGCCGGTTACCAACGTGGCCTATTCGGGATTGGCGCCGGATTTCACGGGCTTGTACCAGTTTAATGTCGTGGTGCCGGCCAATGCCGGCAACGGCACCGTACCGCTAACCTTCACAGTTAACGGCGTGCCCGGGACGCAGACGCTGTCTCTCTCGGTGAGCAATTAACACTGCGCCCGTTGATTAGGGCTGGCCATGTAGTACTTGGTGTGGCTCGCTCGGATGTGCTAGCGAGCCTCAAAAACAAGACTCTTGCTGAAGAAAGGCAGGACGTGATTCTGAAAGCGATCCGCCACGGCGCTGGTGTGCGTGCCTGAATACACCTCGAAGCTGTGCGTAATTCTGTATAAATCGAGAACGTCATGCAGCTTGCCGGTGTCGGCGCGCAAGCCATCCTGGTCGCCGACCTCGATGGCGATGGCGCGGTATTGGCGGAGATTGCCAATGTATTGATCGATGAACGCGAGGGGCGCGTTGGCCGCCCATTTGGCGAGCACCTCGGGCCGGGCCGCGCCGTCTTTCATGGGCAGGTCGAGATAGAGCGGCGGATTGGCCGGGTTGGGCGACCAGGCGGCCGCGCTGGCGAGTTGCGCGCGCGCGAAGAACGGCAGATTGGCCGAATCCTGCGGCGTCTTCACCGCCGCGAGGGCTTTCTCGATTTCCGGGTTGGCCGGTCCGCCCGTGCGCGCGGAGAGACAGCACGGGCTCATGATGTAGAGGCTGCCGAAGACATCGGAATGCTTCATGCCGATGCCGGTGGCGCCGTACCCTCCCATCGAGTGGCCAACCAAGCCTCGGCTGGCGCGATCGGGAATCGTGCGGTAATGCGCGTCCATGTAGGCGACCACATCGTGAGAGATGTACCTCTCGAAATCGCCGGTGGTGACGGAACTGGAATACATGGACCCGTTGTGCACCGTCTTGGAGTCCGGCAGAACCACGATCGCCTCCTTGGTCCCCGTGGCAAAAGCGCCTTCGATGGTTTGCGGCACGTGGATTTCGTGCGTCCACTGCTCTGCGCCGATGGAGTAACCATGCAGCGCGTAGACCACGGGATAGCGGCGGTGTTTGTCGTTCTGGTAACCGGGCGGCAGGAAGACGATGGCGTCGCGGTCGACGGCATTGCCCTCCAGATTGCCCTCCAGGGCCGCGCCGTGGATCTTGATGTGCTCGACCGCGACCGGTTTTGCACCGGGAACTACCGGCGGAACCTGGGTCTGCACCTGGGCCGCCAGGCGCAGGCCGGCGGCGACTGCCATCGTGAGTGTCACTTCATTAAACACGCGCATGGTTATCATCGTGGGGAATCCTCTCTCGGGCAATTATGGTTCGAGCGAAATGACCGTCACCGACTTGGGCGCGAGCGTGAGCGCCAGCCTGCCGCCCTTTAAATTTGCGGAAACCGGCTTCGGCACGACGGCGTGGGGCGACGCGAACGTGTTCACGCTGTCTACGGCGGACGCGGTGAGCACCTCGCCCTTCGCCGCCTTGACCGCCATGCCGGCGATCTCCGCATCCAGGTCAATCGGCGCTTCGGGATCGAGGTTCGTGATTTCGAGCCAGAGCTTGCCGGACGCGTCGCGGGCGGCGATAGCGTCCACTCGCGGCAGGCTGACGCCGCCCTGCGCGTATGCGCCGGCGTCAAACGCGACCGGAACGAACGTCGCGTCCTGGAAGGGCACATACATCCTGTAGGCGTAGTAGGTAGGAGTGAGAACCATCTTCTCGCTGCTTGTCAGGATCATGGCCTGCAGCACGTTGATCATCTGGGCGATATTCGCCATGCGCACGCGATCGGCATGCCGCGCGAAGATGTTCAGGTTCAGCGATGCCAGAATCGCGTCCCGGAGGCTGTTCTGCTGGACCAGGAAGCTGGGATTCGTGCCGTCGAGCGCCGCATGCCATGCGCCCCATTCGTCCACCACCAGGGCGACCTTCTTCTGTTGGTCGTACTTGTCCATGACGGCCTCCTGCTTGCGCAGCAGCTCATCCATGAACAGCGTGGACTTCAGGGATTTGGCGTAATCCTGAACGCCGAAGCCGGTCGAAGGCGTGGAGGGCGGCCATCCGTTGGGCACGGTGTACCAGTGCAGGGAGAGGCCGTCGATATTCCAGCTCCAGTCATGATGCTGCCATGCCTTCATGATGGTCTCGGTCCATTCGGTCTCGGGCGTGCCGGGGCCGACGGCAATTTTGAGCATCCGGTGAGGGCCCTGCTGGGAAGGATTGTCGTTCCTGACGAAGTGGCTGTA
>Ga0181534_10002830_pt1 | contig 10522 bp, 7 predicted proteins | sample PEATcosm2014_Bin_37_FD_119758 | JGI IMG/M metagenome (GOLD analysis project Ga0181534, IMG submission 119758) | Peatland microbial communities from MTU Mesocosm Facility, Houghton, MI, USA - PEATcosm2014_Bin17_10_metaG | ecosystem: Environmental > Terrestrial > Soil > Wetlands > Peat | place...
AATGTCTGGGAACCCGGTGTGAATCCGGGACGGTTGCGCCACTGTAACGGCTACAAATTCCAAAGCCACCGGCAACGGGAAGGCGGAATGAGGTTTGAGGCCGAAGTCAGGATACCGGTTTGACTGCGCTCGTCGGCTCCGAGCGTTTCGGAGCACTTCTCCGCAAAGAGAAGGATGAGGCCGGTTCGTCCTGTAAGTGCGGGACGGAACTCGTCGAATGCCTTCATTCCCCGTTTTGTGGAGCTTGGAGGCCTTTTGCTTTCAGGCTTCGCGCTGGTCTCTCAACCAAAAACCGTTCCGTGAATTTTTTCGCGGAACCAAATTGAAAGATCGGTCCATGAAAAAGAAATTGTTCGTCTCGCTGGCGTTGGCCGGCACCTGGTTCATTCCCGCAATCACCCGCGCGCAATTTGCCGACACGGTGATTTCTTATACCCAAGGCAACGGTGTGCTGCCGGGCTATGATAATCCGAATGTCGCGCTCGGTGCGCCAACGACGTTTATCGGTTATCAAAATGCCGACCCGTTCAATCCGCCGTATCAATCCAACAACATCGTTGGAATCGGCACGGGCGGTTCGCTGACCCTGCAGTTCAACACGCCGATTCAAAATAATCCGGGCAATCCTTTCGGGCTGGACTTCATCATTTTCGGCCATGCCGGATTTTCTGTCACGAACGACTATGACTCGAGTTTTAATCCCATCGGCACGCCCGCGACGGACGGCTCGCTGTTCACCGGCGGCACGGCTGACGTGCGCGTGGCCGTGAGCGCTGATGGGACGACGTTTTACACATTGAATCCGTCGCTCACGCCGGTTGTGGACGGTTTGTTTCCGACGTATGCCGGCGGAAATCCGTTTCTGCCGGTCAACCCATCGCTGACGGCGGCTGATTTTTCGGGTCTGACCCTCGACCAGATCGAAGCGCTTTACAACGGCTCGGCCGGCGGCGCGGGCTTTGACCTCGGCTGGGCGGTGAACAGTCTGAATCAAAGCGTTTCACTTTCTTCGATTGATTATATCCGGCTGGACGTTTTGAACGACGGCACGCCCGCCTACATTGACGCCATTTCCGTCGTGCCAGAACCGGCAACATTCGCATTGGCAATCGCCGGCGCAGGGTTGTTTTTACTTCGGCGCCGCATTAAATAATGCGCGCAGCCTTTTTTGTTTTGTGGGGACTGGTTGCCGCTTCGATTTGCGAAGCGGCGACCATCACCGAGGATTTTTTCGCCGATCCACTGCAAAACGGCTGGCAGATTTTTGGCGATACAAATCTGTTTCAATGGGATTCGACCAATCAAAATCTCGACGTTACTTGGGATTCGTCGCAGACGAACAGTTACTTTTATAAATCGCTCGGAACGATTCTCGCCAGGTCGGACGATTTCAGCCTTTCGTTCGATTTGCAATTGAATGACATCGCCTGGAGCGGCTCCGCCGAACTATCCGTCGGGCTTTTTCATCTTTCGGACGCGACGAACCCGGCTTTTTCCCGCCCGGCCGCCAACACGCCGAATCTTTTTGAGTTCGATTATTTTCCGGACAATGGCGTCGGCCAGCCTGCTATCGTCGCCACGCTGACCGACACGAATGTGAACTCCTCGCACAAAAAGGATTTTTATTTTGTCTATGACAACCAGCCATTGAACGCCGGAGTTGTTTATCATGTCGTCCTCACGCACGCCGCCGGCCAGGCGGCCATCGGCGGCGAAGTTTCAGTCAATGGCCAGCTTTACACATCTTTGCCGAACGTTTTTGCCGGGCCGATCACCAATTTCCTGATAGACACGATTTCCATCACCAGCTACGGAAATTCCGGCGGTTCGCTGCTCGCGCACGCCACCGTGGATAATTTTGTTGTCACGCTTCCGCCACCACCGATCCAAAATTTTTCCGGCGCCCTGACAAATTCAATCTGGCAGACGCAGTTCACCAGTCAGAGCAACTGGCTTTATACACTCCAACGCTCGGCGGATTTGCAATCGTGGAGCAACATTTCAACGGCCACTCCGGGCAACGCGACAAATTTAGTTCTGCCCGACAGCCATCCCCCGGCGGACAAATCATTTTATCGCATCCTCGCCTTCCGGCCATGAAACGCCGCGCTTTTTCATTGATCGAACTGCTCGTCGTCATCGCCATCATCGCGATTTTGGCGGCGCTGCTGCTGCCGGTTTTGAACAGGGCAAAATTGTCCGCGCAACGCGCCGCATGCGCGGGCAATCTGCGCCAGCTTGGGCTCGCCACGCAGTTGTATTGGGACGAAAATTCCCAAAAATGTTACCGCTGGATTTACAATTCGACCAACGACGGAGTCATTTACTGGTTCGGCTGGCTGCATAATGACGATTTGCCGGAAGGCCAGCGCCCATTTGATTTGTCGCGGGGCGTTTTGTTTCAGTATCTCAACGGCAGCGACGTGCGGCTCTGCCCGACGCTTTATTCGACGCCGGCCCAACTCAAATTGAAAGGCGACGGCGTCGTTTTCAGCTATGGCTACAATTTTTATCTTTCCGCTCCGTCAGGCAAGCCGACGGTGAGCGTGAACAAAATAAAAAATCCGACCGGCCTCGCCCTCTTTGCCGATGCCGCGCAGATCAACGATTTCCAAGACCCCGCCTCGCCCGACCATCCGATGGTCGAAGAATGGTATTACCTCAACGTGGACACGAATTTTTCCAGCGGGAGTTATTATCCCAACGGCCACTTCCGCCATTCGCAAACGGCCAACGTCGCCTTCGCCGACGGCCATGTGGATTTGGAACGGCCGGTGCCCGGCTCGGTTGACAAGCGGCTGCCCAATCAATTCATCGGCCAGTTGCGCCCGGAAATCTTGATGCCGTGAATCAGGATTCGTTGAGTCGTTAGATCGGGAAACTGACGCGCGTGAACCGATGCAACAATTCAACGATTCACGACCAAACATTCCCCGGATCAAAAAAACGCGCTCGCAAGGGTCTTTGCAGACGGCCTTTTAACGCTTCCTTTATTGAGGTTGAGCGGGTGAGGTGGCCGGAGCGGCAGCCGCAGCCGCATCTTCGGCGGCGGTGATTTTTGCCATGTCGGCATCGAAGGTGACCCCATCAAACGGAATCACGACGACCTTGCTGCCGTGCGGCATGTTGCCATGATCGTCCTCCTTGGGAACATCAATGCTGGCCAGGGTGACTGCCGCCACGTGGCCGTTTTCAAGATACACGCCGGGGCGCTCCATCTTGTTCCAATGGTTGACAGTTCCTTCCGTGTAACGAACAAACTCAGTCGTCGGATCGTAAGCCAGTCCCCGCAACTTCCAATCATGGATGCCATCGGTCGAGGTCAGGTGGTAGGCTTTGCGGGCGCTCCAACTGTTGACCACGATGTGATAAAGGCCGCCGCTATACCACACGACCGGGTCTTCCAGATTGCGGACCGGCTTGCCGTCAATTGTCCTCGGATAAACACTCGGACCTTGAACCGCGTATGGTCCCATGACTCCGTTGGTGCTGATCAAAACCAGTCCCGACCGCTGCACGATCTCGAAACCGCCATCCGGCCGGACCATGATGCTCATGTTTGACCCGAGTCTCCGGGCGTTGCCGCTGAAATCATTGGTGGCAAAGGCAATCGGCCCTTGAAATTCCCAGGGCCCATCCAGCGATTTGGAAATGTAGACGCTGCCCGGCCGGGTCTCGCTGATCAATACGGCATAACGTCCGTCCGGCAAAACCAGCGCCGTCACGTTGTGTCCTCTTCCTGCCACGCCATTGATCACGTCAGGCCAGACCAGCCCCTTGTCAACATAAGGCCCGAAGAGATTATCGCTAACCGCATACACGGCCGACGACCCGCCCCAGCCGCCGTGCCCGTTGGCCTGATTCCAGCGGCTGGCAAACATGTAATACTTGCCAGTAGGCGACTTGATGATCTGCCCATCCCAATAATACCACTTCTTGGCGGCGTCCGGCCGGGCGTTGGTCGAGCCAATCGGGAGATCCTTCAGGCTTGGATCCTCCAGACCGTTCTGCGGATCGCGCGGGAGGATGCCGGAAGCACCCCAGGTGTTCGTTGTCAACGAGCCAATAATCGGCGTCGGCTGGAAATAATCAATGAACGTCCTGTCGGCGGCCAGCGATGAGACGCCAATGATTATTGACACAGCCGCAAGCAGCTTGATTAAAGTTTTCATAAACGCGCCATTTTTCCTTTGCAACAAGCGGCTGATACCTGCGCGATTTTACGCGGGCAACACGCCATGGATTTTCAGCGTGATCGCGCTCGCGCACGGCGGCGTGGCGGGCAGCTTGACGGTGAGTCCGCTCTCATCCTGCGTGAACGCGAGCCTGCCCCAGTGGCCGAGCAGCGAGACGTGGGCGACCTTGCGCCCGTCAATGAGCGGCGAGCGGGCCGCGAGGCTTTTGATCACCGCGTTGCGCGATTCCGGCCAGATCATGACGAAGGCGTAAAGCGAATCGCCCTTCGTCGTAAAACGCATGTCCTCGGAGGTGTAATTCCGGAAATCGGCGGCACCGCCGAACCGGCTGCGCGGAGCCGTGGCGGTGGTGGACGGGCCTTCGCCATAAACTTTCCACGGGCGCGTCGCGTGGATGCCCTCGCTGTTCACGTCCATCCACGCGGTGAGCTCGGCAAGGAATTTCAGTTCGTCCGCGTCGGGCACGCCGTTGCCGGGCAGCGGGATGCTCAATTGCAGATTTCCATTTTTGCTCACGATGTCCACGAGCATCTGGGTGACCTGTTTGGAAGTCCGGTATTTGTGCTGGTCGAAAAGGCTGCGCTGGTAATGCCAGTTCCCGATGCAGGTGTCCGTCTGCCAAGGCAGGGCCTCAATGCCTTCCTGCACGCCACGCTCGCGATCCAGCAGCATGGCGCGGCGCTGCTCGGCGTTCAAGCCCTTGGTCGCGATCACCGCCTCGACCTTGCCGTTGCGCGCGAAGCTGGTGTTGTAGAGATAGGCGGCGATGCGCAGCCCGATGTCGGTGGACGGATAAATGGGAAGAATCGAGTCGTCAAAATACAGCAGGTCAGGTTGATATTTGTCAATGAGGTCAATCACCCGGTTGAAATATTTTTCAACAAAAGGTTTTGCCAGCGGCGGATTTTCGCTCTGCGACCAGCTGTATTTTCCAAGCGGGTGATACTGCGCGTAAAGATCCTGCGGGTCGAGTCCTTCCCACCAAAGTCCTTTGCCGTCTTCCTTCGTCATCAATCCGTCGTAATGCACACCCGCAAGCGGGCCGCTCGGGTCGGCACCTTGCGCGGCCTGATACCAGCTCCACGCGCGGTCGCCGTGGCTCGTCACCGCCAATCGCAAACCCGCTTTGCGCACCGCCTTGGCCCAGCCGCCGACCATGTCCTTTTTCGGCCCGATCCTGGTGCTGTTCCACGGCTGATAGGTCGAGTCGAAATTGTCGAAGTTGTCATGGTGATGCGCCAGCGCGGCGAAATATTTTGCGCCCGCGCGCTTGTAAAGTTTGATGAGATGATGCGGGTCCCAATCCTCGGCCTTCCAGCTATGGATTACATCCTTGAAGCCCATCTTGGAGGGATGCCCGTAATGCTCGCATTGAAATTTATAGTCGGCGCTGTTGAACTGATACATTTTTTGCGCATACCAGTCACCCATCTCCGGCTGGCATTGCGGCCCCCAGTGCGCCCAGATGCCAAACTTCGCATCGCGGAACCACTCCGGCACTTGATAACCGCTGGCGAGCGATTCCCACGTCGGCTGGAACGGACCGGGCGCGACGCCAAATCCCGGCGGCGCAACAATCGGCGTCGGCGCGGGCGGATAAACAATTGCGGGCGCAGCCACCGGTTCGGCGGCGGGCGCGGCGCCAGCGGCCAGGGCATTCGGATCCGGCGCGTTGGTTTCGGCGGCGAACGATGACAACATCGGCATCGTCGCGGCGGCTCCGGTGAACAGCGCGGATTTTTTGATGAAGCTGCGGCGGGAGACGTGGTTTTTCATAGGTCAGTTGTGGTTGTTTGTTTTGGTTTTGAAATGCACAGATGCGCGGGAAATTTATTCATTCAAGATTTTTCGGCCAGCAGTTTGGTCAGCAACGGTTCCATTTCCGAGGCCCACAGTTCGTAACCTTCCGGCAAAAGGTGGAGACGGTCCGGCCCAAGGCCTTTCCAACTGTTGCCGACGGGCGTCATTTTGGAAGCGAGGTCAAAATAGAAAACGGATTTGTCGTCGCCCAGCGGCTGGATGAGTTTGTTGGCGGCGGCCATTTTCTGTGTCGCGCGGGCGTTGGGCAGGATGCTGATGAGGATGATTTTTGCCGTCGGAAAAGTCTGCTGCGTTTTTTGAACGACCGCTTTTACTCCAGCCGCAATGTCTTCGGCGAAATTTTTTGTGTTGTTCGTGCCGATCAAAATGACCGCGACCTTCGGCTTGAATTCCTTGATGTCCATGTGGTCAAACCGCCAGAGGACATTCTGCGTCGCGTCCGCGCCGACGCCGAAATTCAGCGCGTTGCGGTTCGCATAATATTTATCCCAAACCGTGCCGCCGACCGAACCCCAAGTCGGCGTCGGCGTGGCCGTAAAATTATCCGTGATCGAATCGCCGATGAAAATGATGTCGCACGGCTTGCCCTGCATGGCGGCCACCCGGCGTTCGCAACCCGCGTTCCACGCGTAATGCGCCTTGTAATTGCTGTCGGATGGAACGGTGGTCAGCGGCGCGTTTGTTTCGACGGCACCGGCTGCAAGCAGAGACCAACCGAAGGCAGCAACCACCGCCAGCGCGGATTTCTTGAAGAAATGACGGCGTGAGCAGTGGTTTTTCATCGGGTGGACTTGAGTGTAATTATTTTCAGTTGGATTTCTAGGTTTTTATTAGCTGCAATGTTGTCAACACAACTGCGATTATCAACCCGCCGCCAGCCGCACTGCATTTGTCAATCGCAGCTTGCAGCGCCTTGGTGTCCACCGTTACGCCGTCACCCACCGCGCCGAAAGTGCAAAGGTCGCAAATGTTGGTGGTCTGCGCGCGGCAAAAACCAACGGCCAAAATTTGAACCGGAAAAAGCGATGCCAAAATTTTTGTCACAATTTTCTGTTCGACGAGGTTAACTCATTATCTGGCGGGTGACACGCGATAAAGACCCGCGCCGTGTGAATTGATGGTCGGCGCAAATTCGCCGGTGAAGTCACCGAGGTCTGTGTGAGTCCAAAGGTCGCGCAGCTTTTGTTTGCCAGCGAGTCCCGCCTCGTTCCAATTGAGCGCCACCGCCGCGTTCGTCGGGCTGCGGTTAAAAAGGCCAATTGCCTTTGAACCATCCTTGAGTTCCTTGACCCAGATTTCCGTGCCGTCTTTTTGCGCCACCCGCTTGCCCGGATTTCCCAAGGCGTCTTGATTGACGGCGAGCACTTCGTCATTTGTCAGCAATGAAAGAGTCCAGGCGTCGGTGTCAGGAAGATTGTCGCCCAGCATGAGCGGCGACGGGGCGAGCGACCAGAGCGACACGAGTGTGAGTTGCTCATCGTGCGTGAAGCGCGTTTCACGCTCCTTCCCGGCGATGGTGCATTTGATGCCGATGTGGCCGAATGGAATCATGTCGCAATCAGGCCAGTGTCCTGGCCCGCCCACGCCCTGCCATTGTCCCAAAAGGTCGAACGCGCGGTCGAGGTCTTTCCAACGATCCCAGAAATCGCCGGAGATGCGCCACATGTTTGCCTGCATTTTGACATCATCGGCACGGGTCACGCGGGTAGGTCCGGGCGAGGTGCTGAATACAATCGCGCGTCCGCATTTGTCAATCGCCCTGCGGATTATTGCAATTTCATTTCCATAATATGGAACCGAAAGGTCGTCTATCTTGATGAAGTCCAGCCCCCACGATGCGTAGAGCCGGAACATCGCGTCATACCAGGCCTGCCCGGCGGCGTTGTTGCAGGCATCGAACATGTCGGGACACCACACGCAACGGCTGTTCGTGTTCCCCGCGTCCGCCGCCGTGAAGGCGCTGCCTTCGATCGGCGTCTTCGCATTCACCGCCTGCTGCGGAATGCCGCGCATCATGTGGAAACCGAACTTCAATCCCATCGCGTGAATCTGGTCCGCCAGCGGCTTGAATCCCTGTCCGCTCGCGGCGGAAGGAAAACGGTTCGTCGCGGGAATCATCCGGCCAAACTCGTCCGCCGCGAGCATTGCGCCGGCGCGGTCCTTGTTGAAATTCCGGTCATCAAACGACGACACCGAATCATACCACCGCGCATCTATGACCACATATTGCCAGCCGTGCGCGAGAAGGTGTTCCTTCATGTAAAGGGCGTTTGCGAGCGTCTCATCCTCCGTGACGCTGCTGCCCCAGGCATCATAACTGTTCCAGCCCATCGGCGGCGTCTGCGCCCAGGACCAATAGTTTGTCGCGGCGGATTGCTCCTGTCCCGGCGAACGGGCGGCAGCCAGAACCAGGCAAACAAAAATGAGATGGCGGGTAATATTTGGCATGAATTCAAGCATGATTATTATCCCGCCACCAGCCGCACGTCGTGCGTTTCGATCACATCAACACCGGCGAGGGAAAGGGCGGTGTGGTTGTCATCGTATTTCAACTGGGAACGGTCGGTGATGTAGACGGGCGCGTCTTCGCGCAGCGGGAGAATTTTAACCGTGAGACCGTCCGAATACACGGCGGGGCCGTAGCGATGCAGCCCGATTTCAAATGGCCGGGCGTGGTAAAAATCATCGTCGAGCAATGTGTCGGCGTGATAGGCGCGGAGCACGTCGCCGGTGTAGTGAACGCGCAGACGCAAGTCGCGGCTGGCGTCAACGCCGGCGGGAAGTTTCACGCGCCAGACAGCCGCCTGCGCGAAATCCGCATCCTCCGGCTGCATCGCCATGCCCTGACTGCGTCCCGGAGCCGAGGGCGCAATCGGAACCGTGCGGGCCGGGCCGGCGGGCTGCACGGCTTCAATGACGGCCTGCAATTCGGCAACCGGCGCGACTTGCGGTGAATAGCGACGGAACAAACCATCGTCCTTCGCAGCGACTTTGCCTTGACCATCCTTGAGGCTTTTTGGCGCGGGAAATATGGCGACGGAAAAATCCGCCGGATTTTCCGCGCGCAGGCGCAAACTGGAACCATCCAGCAGCAACGTCGCGTGCGTCACAAAAATATGTTCCTGACCCTGCCATTCGCCTTTCCACAAATCCAGCGACGTCGCCTCGTCGAGCAGAATGATGACGTGATTTTTTCCGTCTTTTCCTTTCAGCTTAATAGCCGCGCCCAGACCGGTTTGGACGTTGCGCACATTAATCTGCGAATTCTCTTTCGTTATTTTTCCAGGGGCAGCGCTCACCGTGGCGGTGGCCGCATCGAAAACAAATTCCGCCGGAATCGCCGCCGTCTGTTTGAAAACCGTGTAGCGCGTATTTTTATCGCTGAGCTGGCAAATCGGCTGGGCGGAGGCGTAAATGAGTTTCACGCCGCCAAGATCCAAGTTGAGCGGCCAGATGAAACGACTGTTGTAAGGAACGGTGAACGGCGCGGATGGCAAAGTGATGTCGCCGCCGGCAAGCTTGACCTGAAGCCGGAGATTTTCGCGTGCCGGTTGCTGCGATATATGCTGATAATGGCTCACGAAAAGATAGCCGCTGTCGCCATTGGAACGCGCCGCCCAGTTGAGAGAACCGCGTCCGCCGGGCGTGTGCGACGTCATGCCGGAAAGTCCGGGGCCAAAGTCTTCCAGAAACAAACCGAGCAGCCGCAAAAAATGGTAATGCCCGCGTGTCTGTCCGTATTGGCCGATGGGTGCCTGGAAGTCGTAATTTTTCACCGGCAGATCGTTCCAGTAATTGGTCGCCTGCGTCTCGTTGAGGTAGCTCAATTTGCCTTCGGGATTCTGGCCGCCGTGATACATGTAAAATCCCAGGAGATTCGTGCCGGAACCAAGCCTGACCAGCGCCAGGGATTCGGTGTCTTCCGGCCACATGAAAACGCGACGGTGATAACTCGCCATCATGCCGCCGCCGAGTTCGCAGGTGCAGGAGGGATAAGTCTCGGCGCGGACCGGAGCCGGTTTCGGAGCCGCGTTTGTCGCGGCCGCATCGGCACCGAGCATTCCCATCGCCGCCGCATTGCCGCGCCGGAAGCCGCCGGAAAAATTGAGCACGCCGCCATAACCGCCGCCGCGCAGCGAGCGATCCCAAAAGCCATCCACATAGGAACCGGAAAACGGCACCAGTTCACCGAACGGTGCCGCGCCGCCCGAACCCCAGCCGGTGCAGGTGTAGAGCGGCACATCCATGCCGGCATCGCAGGCCATTTTTTTCAGCGTCATCAAATGTTCCGTGGGGCCGCTGTATTCATTTTCCACCTGGATGGCGATGACCGGCCCGCCGTCCTTCCACGTCAACCCTTTCATCTGTTCGGCGATTTGCGCGTAAAGCTTCGTGACGTAGCCGAGATAACCGGGATTGTCCCGGCGCAAGGCAAACACCTTGTCGTCGCCCAGTTTTTGCAGCCAGTTGGGGAAACCGCCGTTGAGCACTTCGCCGTGACACCA
>Ga0181534_10002831_pt1 | contig 10520 bp, 9 predicted proteins | sample PEATcosm2014_Bin_37_FD_119758 | JGI IMG/M metagenome (GOLD analysis project Ga0181534, IMG submission 119758) | Peatland microbial communities from MTU Mesocosm Facility, Houghton, MI, USA - PEATcosm2014_Bin17_10_metaG | ecosystem: Environmental > Terrestrial > Soil > Wetlands > Peat | place...
AATCCTTGCGGCGCGAGGGCGGCTGGGATGCAGTACCCTTGGCTGATGGGTGATCAGAGCGATGCCAAAACTGGTTTCCATCATCATCCCCTGCTACAACGCCGGCCAATGGCTTGAGCAGACGTTCCAATCCGCGATCGCCCAGACCTGGGCCAGCAAAGAGGTCATATTTGTGGATGACGGCTCGACGGACAACAGCTCGGCGATTGCCCGCCAATTCGAGAGCCGCTGCGTCAAGGCTGTTACCCAGGAGAACCGCGGCGCGAGCGCTGCAAGGAACCATGGCCTCCGGCTCGCGCAGGGAGAGTTTATACAGTTCCTCGACGCCGACGACCTCTTGGCTCCCGACAAGATTGCCAACCAGATGGAAATGGCCCGCCAATGCGACCCCAACGCAATCCTGTGCGGCGCGTGGACCCGCTTCACGAAGACTCCCGCGGATGCCGATTTCACTGCGCAGGTGCTGTGCCGCGACGCCAGCCCGGTCGATTGGGTCGTGACCAAACTCGAGAGTGATGCCATGATGCACCCCGCCGCATGGCTCACGCCACGAGAGCTCTCCGACCGAGCAGGTCCATGGGATGAATCACTTACCCTGGACGATGATGGCGAGTACTTCACCAGAATAGTGCTAGCCTCGAAGGGGGTCCGCTTCTGCCCGACTGCAGTTTCGTTTTATCGATCGCGTCTTGCGGGAAGTCTGAGCGATGCAAAGTCCGACTCCGCCTGGGATTCCGCCCTACGATCGCTGGAGTTGTCGTCATCCTTGCTTCGCCTCGCCGAGGACTCCCCTCAAACGCGTAGAGCGCGAGCCACGGCCTTTCAGCAGTTCATCTACAGCTCATATCCGAATGCGCCCACGAGCCGGAAACGCGCAGGCAAACATGTTGCTGAGCTGGGCGGATCGAGCCTCGAGCCGCCAGGAGGCCCCTCGTTTCAAGCCGCGCGCCGGCTGCTTGGCTGGCGCCTTGCGAAGCGCTTGGCCAACCTGGTGCACTAATGGCGATCCGATGCCCACTTCCCCGGTCATTCTAATTCTTTCCTCCGGGCCTCTCTGCCGGAACCCGCGGGTGCGCAAGGAAGCGGAGACGCTCGGCGACGCGGGTTTCGATGTGACCGTGATGACCGTCGCGAACCAAGCCCGTTTTGAGGCATTCGATGCGGAAATCCTGCAAAACGCGCGATACCGAAAGGTCGTGCTCGACCAAATCTCGCGAGGTGGCCTTCCCGGCGCCCGGATCTTTCTCGGCCGCCTACGAACGTGGCTCGCTAAGCACTGCGCCCGCCTTGGCATTCAATCCCCCCAGGCGCTCGGCCCCACCGCCGCACTTGGAAGGATGGCTCACGGATTCGCGGCGGATCTCACGATCGTGCATACCGAAATGCCGTTTTGCATCGGCTGCGGGCTGCTCGCGCGGGGGCGCCGAGTGGCGTCGGATTTCGAGGATTGGCACTCCCACGACCTACTGCCCGAGACAAGGACAACGCGACCGATGCGGCTTATCAGCGAAGCCGAACGCATTCTCTTGAGGCAGTCCGCGTATTCGAGCACGACCTCGCACGCCATGGCGCATGCCCTACAAAGCGCCTACGGAGGGAAGCTACCGGTCGTCATTACCAACTCCTTTCCGCTGCAGCCTGAGCCCAGCCTTATCCCAAACGTCAATCCACCTTCGCTCTTCTGGTTTTCGCAGACCGTAGGCCCGGGGCGGGGCCTGGAGCTCTTTCTTTCGGCATGGCGCCAGACTACCCATTCAAGCCGCCTCACCCTGCTTGGGGACGTGGACCCAGCTTACAAAGCTAAGCTTATTCAAAGACTGCCGCCCGAACGGCGCGACTCGCTCACGTTCTTGCCCGTAACGTCGCCCGACGAGCTACCCTCCCTGATCGCCGCACATGACATCGGTCTCGCCCTTGAGCTCGATTATCCGCGGAGCAAGAGTTGCACGATATCAAACAAGATTCTCCAATACCTCAATGCCGGGGTCGCCGTTGTCGCGAGCGACACGTTGGGCCAACGCGAGGTGCTAGCCAACGCTCCAGGGGCGGGTGTTCTCGCGAGCCTTTTCCAAACCGGGGAGCTGGCCGCGCAGCTTGACCGGATCCTTGCGAGTCGTCCGCTCCTTGATTCGATGAAGCGAGCAGCCCGACGCGCCGCGATCGAGACCTATTGCTGGGAGCGCGAGGCGCCGCGCCTGCTTGCCGCCGTTGAATCCGCAGTGAGTTCTCCAGCGGCATTGCCCCGATGAACGCTCCGGCGGCCACGCTCCAGATCAGCCTCGCGCCTTCCGACTATCGGCACGCGATGGCCATTTTGCCGCACCAGGTGCGGGTTTGGCGCAGTCAGGTTGCCGAGATTCTGCTGACAGTCGATTTTCACCGGAGCGCGGGAAGGTTTTCGGCGCGATGGGAGGAGGGCGAGAGCCAAATCGTTCCTCTGGCGCAATCCATTGCGGGTGCCCGGGTTCTCACAGTGGATTATGGCGCAACCGCCCAGGAACGCGTCTCGGCCGAGTTCTTTGGAGGCCGGCGCGTTCCGGAAAAGGATTTTCGGGGCGGCCCCTATTACGGCTATTTTTTTGGCCTTAACGCCGCACTCAACGATTTCGTCTTCCACGTGGACTCGGACCTTCTTTTTGGGGGAGGCAGTAGCACCTGGATGGCTGAGGCAATAAAGGCGATGTCCAGTCGCCCGGAGGTGCTATTCTCTGCACCACTTCCCGGCCCTCCGGCGGCCGATGGGAAACTTCACAGTCAAGAGGCCTCCGCCGAACCAGGGTCGCCGTTTGCATTCAGTTTCTCGACGATGAGCACACGGCTTTTCCTTATGAGCCGCCATCGCTTCCGCACGGCCGTGGGCGAGCTGCGTCCGCAACGCCCTGCGCTGCGTAGCGCGATAAAGGCGATTGTCGAGGGCAACCCACCCGAGGACCTTCCCGAGCATCTGTTTACCGCAGTGATGCAATCACGCGGGCTGATTCGGCGCGAGTTCCTGGGAGCGGAACCGGGGATGTGGTCACTGCATCCTCCCTATCGATGCACGGATTTTTACGACAGGTTGCCCGAGTTGATTCGAAGGGTTGAGGCTGGCGATATTCCTGAGGCCCAACGCGGAGACCATGATATCAATGCCGCTCTAGTGAACTGGGATGACGCGAAAGCCGAGATGTCCCGCAACCGATGGTGGAGGCGCCTAGCTCGCCGCAGCCGGGTATGAGCACGGATCGACGCAAATGGCCGCGGCAGTCCGCGAAGTTTTTGATCCGCTACGCGCTACTCCGGATCATGAGGATCGCATTGCGGGTCCGGGCTCACGTTTATCCGGTCGACTGTGATACGCGCTGCCTCGTGGTAGCTCCGCATCAGGACGACGCGGCACTGGGCTGCGGAGGGCTCATAATATGCAAGCGCCTTGAGGGGAATCCCGTCGATATCGTCTACGTCACGGACGGCAGTGCATCACATCCGGGGCATCCGACCCTTACGCCCGAGAGGCTGGCTAGCCAGCGGCGCTCGGAGGAGCTCGCCGCGATAGTGACCCTTGGCGTTGAGCGCACACGGGCCCATTTCTTGGACGCCAAGGATGGAACGCTGAGCACGCTCGAAACGGCCGAGAGAGAACGAATCGTTGCAGGGATGGCGGAGATCCTGCTCCGCATCAGGCCCGACGAGATTTTTCTTCCCTGCAGGTCGGATGGAAGCTCCGAGCACGATGCTTCTTTCGTTCTCGTGCGGGATGCGATTCAGAGGTCCCTCCTGAGCCCGCGCACCTTCGAGTATCCGATATGGGCACTCTGGTCGCCTCAGCGCCTCGTCGCCCCCTTGGTATCGAGCCGAAGGGTCTGGACGGCCAGGTTTGGGGGTTACGAGCATCTGAAACTCAGCGCATTGCGCATGTACCGGTCTCAGATGGAGAGCTCCCCCCCTTGGACAGAGCCTGTCATTTCACGCGAATTCGTCTCGTTTTTCGGCTCGTGCGAGGAGTTCTTCTTTGAATCGGACGTGTCGTGATGAGTTCGCATTCGCCGGCAATCCGCCTTAGCTCTTGAAGGAGATTTCGATCATCAGCCCTCATTTTCTCCCAAGCGTAGAATCGGGTGAGCCTCTCACGCGGACGGCCGCAGCGTCTCCTGACGGGCGCGGGCGGACGGGAGTGGGTGGCAATGGGCCCGGCGGTGTCCTTGGGGTCGCAATGGGTTCCCGATGAGCATGGATCCCGAGCCCTTGGAGGAGGTTCCGGATTCTGACTCCTCGGTTGGCCACACGATTCAGCTCAGGAGGAGGGCGGGCAGACCGCCTCGATTGTTCAAGTTCAGTGTCGCCTCGCTTGGGGCGGTGCTCGCCTATCTAGCCTGCAACGCGCACGTTGCGGACCCGATCCATCTATACCTGGGTTTGGTGATTGTCGTGCTTGGGTTTCTTCCGGCCCTCCTTTGGCTTAAGCACTCGCGGTTCGGGCTGCCTGTTTTCGAGACGTTCATGGCCACTACGGTCACGGCATATGGGGTTCCCCTGATCAGCGGACAGAACCAGCTTCTTAACTACAGTGTGGCGACGATAACAGCCGCCGGCTTCGCCGTGGTGCTTTTCCAAGCGGTTGCTCTTCTTACCTACGTTTCCACCCGCGCCAGGCCAAAGCACACACGTGCCTGGACAAGGAATGTGGTCTCCGGGGACATATCCAGGTACCTCGGCTATGGCATGGCTCTCTCGACGGCGTATATCGTCGTGGACCAATTCACCAATTGGATACCGAATGACCTGGAGGGTCCCGTAAGGGCAACCTGCATCGGCCTGGGTACCATCGCAACCTTTGTCGAATGCCGCCTGTGGGGACAAGGTGCGCTGCCGCAGCGCCAAAAGGCAATCTTCGTGATACAGCTAGTCATCCAGGTCTTGTTCAGCTTGGTATCGATTTTCCTGGTTCAAGCCATCTCGATCCTGATTCTCGGCCTCTTGGCGTACGTCTCGGGTAGCAAGAGATTTCCCGTGCTCACGGTGGCCCTTCTTCTGCCGCTCTTCGCGATTCTTCACCACGGAAAGAGCGCCATGCGGGAAAAATACTGGGTGAACTATGCCCCGCTGCCCACATTCGCACAGCTGCCCGACTTCTTCACGGAATGGATAGAAGATGGCCTTGTGAGCGAACCCGCGGGAGGGGATCCGGCGGAGAAGCACTCCCTGCTGGACCGGACGTCGCTGATACAGATCCTTTGCCTTGTCGTCGCGAACACCCCGGATCATTTGCCGTATCTCAACGGGGAGACCTATCTTCAGATTCCCGGCCAATTTGTGCCCCGTTTTTTCTGGCCCAATAAGCCGGTCGGCCACATCAGCACCTATACCCTGTCCATCTACTACGGGTTGCAGAATGCGGAGGACACTGAAAAAACCACAATAGGATTCGGCCTTCTGACCGAGGCTTACGCGAACTTCGGCTACATTGGCGTTGTCTTGATCGGATTTTTGTTTGGAACAGCGTTCAAGAAGTTCTCCGGATGGGCGGCTGACAGCCCGATACTCTCCTATCCGGGCATGGTCATGATCGTGCTTATGGCGTGGTCATTTCAGGACGAGATGACCTTGAGCCTTTGGTTGAGCTCGTTGTACCAAGCGTGCCTTGTGGTTTGCGCCGTTCCCTTTGTTCTGGGAGACTTCATAGGCTGATGTCTCCACCCGGCAGTTCCCCCAGAAACCCGATCCGATTGCCCGCCGGCCTTCGTTTTCTGGCCGGCGTCGAATTCGGGCGAAAGATCGGCCTCTGCGAGATGATCTTTGGGGCTGCGCTGGCCCGAAATGGCATCTGCTGGGTGCGGACCGCCCCGGGTCCAATCTGGAAGCTCGACCTAGGCAATCCCACGCACCGATGGATCGTATATGGGAGTTACGAGGGCCCTTCGCTGTGGCGCTGGCTTAAAGCGCATGCCGCGTCTGTGAACACGGTAGTCGATTCGGGCGCCAATATCGGGCAGACCGTCCTCTATTTTGCGACTTACCTCCCTGAGGCTCGGATCTTTGCCTATGAACCCGGGCGGAACGCCCGCCTCTGGCTGGAGGAGGGTGTCGCGGCGAACGAATTCAGCCGTGTCACCGTTGTGCCGAAGGGACTCAGCAACCAGGCCGGAAGCTCCCGGTTGGCAAGCGAGGGTGGAAGTGAGCTGCATGGGGCGTGGAACAAGGTCAATCCGTCGGAAGGCGAGGCTATCGAATTGGTGGCGTTGGACGCTGAGATTGAACGCCTCGGAATCGCGCAGGTCGACCTATGGAAGCTCGACGTCGAAGGGCATGAATTGGAGGCGCTCAAGGGCGCAGACCGCTCATTGGCGGCCAGACGCATCCGTGCGATCTCCCTGGAGCTCGGCGACGCCAAGTCTGAGAGCGCGGATTTCCTCAAGCGGCACGGATACAATGGTTGGGATCTCGGGAATTCAGGGCGTCCCAAGCCGCTGGGAAAACATACGCCCTGGGGGAATGCTCTCTTCTTGCCACCATCGTGAGCCCGTTGAAGACCACAGGCTCAACGTCCGGCCAATTCTCGGCCTCATCGAGCCCGCTTATGGCCGTTGCCGAGCAATGAATTCCCGGATCAGGAGATTGCTTGGATCCACCGTTGGCCGGACCCCCGTCAGGATTCGCCGGGGCGTGGCAAAAGGAGCGCGATGGACCCTCTATCCGTGGACATCCTACTGGCGGGGAGCCCATGAGCCGTCGATGCAGGAAGCCATAGGTCAACTGGGCGATCGCGGCATTAGGGGCTGGAGCTGCTGGGACTTAGGCGCGCATTTCGGCTTCTATAGCGTCGCTCTCGCCCTGCGGGTCAAAGCCGAGGGCCAAGTGGCGGCCTTTGAACCCAATCCCGAAAGCTTCGACAGGCTTGATCTCCACCGCAGGATGAACGGCCTGACGTGGCTCAAGGCGTACCGTTGCGCCGCGTCCGATCAGTCCGGGGCCTCGGAGCTCCTGACCTATGGCGAAGTTGATTCAACGACCTCACATCTGCCCTACGAGGGCGAGACGATGGGCTCCATGACTGCGCCCATTCCGATCTCCACCATCCGTCTCGATGACCTTGTCGAAAAGGGTGAAATCAGGCCTCCGAATTTCGTCAAAATTGACGTGGAAGGCCATGGTCACAAGGCACTCATGGGAATGATGAAATCGGTCGCTGCAGCCCGGCCCATCCTCATCGTGGCGTTCCATAGCGATCTGGAGGTAAAGGGTGTCCTAGGCACCCTGGGGCCGATGGGGTACCGCTGGAAGACCGTCAATGGAGGTGCCTCGAATCCCGATTCCATGGTGGGAGGCGACTTTTTGTTCACGCCCTAAGCGGATATTCCAATAAGGTCCCTGAGCTCCACCCTGCCCTCATAAATCGCCTTTCCCACAATGACGCCGTCCAAGTTTGGACGGCTTTTTCGCATCCCGGCGAACTGAATGACGTCCTCCCTTCTGCTCACGCCGCCGCTTGCGATCACTCGGGCCGTGACCGCGTCCAGCATCGCCTCTTGCGACGCAAAGTTCGGGCCGGCCAGCATCCCGTCGGTACCCACGTCAGTGTGAATCAGGGTGGCCACGCCCAGCGAGGCCATCCTGCGGGCGAGGGCGACGGCCGAGGTCCCGGTGATGTCGACCCATCCCTTGACGGCGACCTTTCCGTTTACTGCGTCAATGCCGACCGCGACCCGATCGCCAAAGGACCGAACGAGCTCCGAGACGAAGGATTCGCTCTCTGCCGCCCGGGTTCCGACCACGACGCGAGCTACGCCGATATCGAGGGCGCGGTCCACCGCGGCCCTCTTCCTGAGGCCTCCGCCGAGCTGTACCTTGAGCCCTAGCCCAGCTATCCTGCCCACCGTCTCCAGATTCCCGGGCTCGCCTGAAAATGCACCGTCTAGGTCGACAACATGCACCCATTGGGCCCCCGAGGCCTTGAATCGCACCGCCACCTCGACCGGGTCCTCAGCATAGACGGTTTCCGCATCCGCGCGGCCCTGGGTCAGCCGAACGCAGCGGCCGCCCCTTATGTCGATGGCCGGATAGATGGTCATGGGGTGCGCACGCTCCCATTTCCGCGGCTCCGCGCCAAGGCCTTTTTCCCCGTTGCGATCCCCATGAAACGGAGCGACCCTCCAGGCTAATTCCCATTCGACAATGGCTTCCTACACACCCCCACGCTTTCTCACCGATCTGCTGCATGCCCGCTCACCGTCGGGCTACGAGGGAGAGGCCCAGGCCGTGTTCGACAGCCATGTGAAGCCAGCCGCGGACACCTACAGCGGCGATGCTCTGGGAAACAGGATCGCCGTGCTCAACCCCAAGGGCGAGCCCACCCTCATGCTCGCCGGCCACATGGACGAGCTCGGCCTGCTTATCACCTACGTCAACAAGGACGGGTTTGTTTATTTCGACACGATTGGCGGCCATGACCGGACGGTCATTTCCGGAAGGCGGGTGTTGATTCAGACGGCGAATGGGCCTGTGAAGGGGGTGACCGGCAAGCGTGCCATCCACCTGATGGATGAGGCCGACCGGAAGAAGGTCCCCGAGGTCCACGAGATCTGGATCGACATTGGCGCGCGCTCAAAGGCCGAGGCCCTCGAGCGTATCTCGATCGGGGACCCGGCCACCTATGACCACGAGTTTGAGCTCATCCACGGAAGCATCGGCACGGCCAGGGCCTTCGACAACAAGGTTGGCGCTTACGTTGTGGGCGAGACGCTGATCCGCCTTTCCAAGGACGCCAAGAAGCTTTCGGCAAGGGTGGTGGCCGTCGCGACCTCCCAGGAGGAGATTGGCTGCCGCGGGGCCACAAGCTCCGGATACTCCGTGGACCCCCAGGTCTCGCTCGTGGTCGATGTCGGCCATGCGACCGACCATCCCGACTGTGACAACCGCAAGTATGGCGAGACCAAGCTCAGCGGCGGTCCGATCATCTGCCGCGGGGCCAACATAAACCCGCTGGTCTACGAGAATCTCATCAAGGCCGCAAAGAGGCTGAAGATCCCCTACCAGGTCGAGGGCGACCCCCGTCCCACAGGCACGGACGCGCGCGCCATCCAGATCGGCCGCGGGGGCGTCGCCACGGGGCTCGTAAGCATCCCCCTGCGCTACATGCACACGCCGAGCGAGGTCGTTGACCTCGAGGACGTCGAGCGCTGCGTGAAGCTGTTTGTCGAGTTCGCCCGCGGTATCAAGAAGGGCGACTACAGCCATTGGTGATCCGGGTCTGCATGGCGGAACACCCAGATCGACCGCCAGCTCGCAATCTGAGGCCGCCGCAGCCCCGCCGGCGCTTGGCCGGTTCCGCCTAGGCGGCGTTCTCTGTCGGCGTCGCCTTGGCGATGCGCTTGAGGGTCGGCCTGCGCCTTCCGGCGACGGCAGCGGCGTCCACGATCACCTCGGCAACGTCGTCCCGCTGGGGAAGGTCGTACATGATCTCGAGCATGATGCCCTCGAGGATGGCCCTCAGGGCCCGGGCGCCGGTCTTCAGCTCGATCGCCTTCTCGGCGACCGCCTTCACGGCATCCGCGGTGAACCGGAGCCTGACGCCGTCCATCGCGAACAGCTTCGAGTACTGCTTGACCATGGCGTTCTTCGTCCGGAGGAGGATCTTCTCGAGGTCGGCGACCTTCAGCTGGTCGAGCACGGCCACCACCGGCAGCCGGCCTATGAATTCCGGGATCATCCCGAAGCGCACCATGTCCTCGGGGGCGATCTTCCTCATCATCTCGTCCGGCGCGATCTCCCGGTCCTGCGAGTTCACGTGGAAGCCGATGGACCGGTGCCCGAGCCGCTTCTTGACGATCTGGTCGAGCCCGACGAAGGCCCCGCCGCAGATAAAGAGGATGTTGGCCGTGTTGACCTGGATGTACTCCTGGTTGGGGTGCTTCCTGCCGCCCTGCGGGGGCACGTTGCACACGGTCCCCTCCAGGATCTTGAGAAGCGCCTGCTGGACGCCCTCGCCCGACACGTCGCGCGTGATGGAGACGTTCTCCGTCGTCCGCCGGATCTTGTCGATCTCGTCAATGTAGATGATGCCGCATTCCGCGCGCTTCACGTCGTAGCTCGCGTTCTGCAGGAGCCGCAGGACGACGTTCTCGACATCCTCGCCCACGTAGCCCGCCTCGGTGAGCGTCGTTGCGTCCGAGATCGCAAAGGGCACGTCCAGGATCCGGGCGAGGGAGCGCGCGAGGAGCGTCTTCCCGGATCCCGTCGGGCCCACCAGGAGGATGTTGCTCTTCTCGACCTCGACGTCGTTGAAATCCGGGGAGACCGCGGCCGGGTCCCGGGGGGACTGGCCGGACTCAAAATTGAGCCTCTTGTAGTGGTTGTAGACCGCGACCGAGAGGACCTTCTTCGCGTGCTCCTGGCCGATCACATAGTCGTCCAGCACCTTCTTGATGCCGGAGGGCTTGATCATCCTGAAGGCTGGCTTCACCTCGACCGCCGGCTGTTTCACCTCCCGGTCGATGATCGTCTTGCAGACGTTGACGCACGAGTCGCAGATGTAGACGCCGGGG
>Ga0181534_10002832_pt1 | contig 10520 bp, 7 predicted proteins | sample PEATcosm2014_Bin_37_FD_119758 | JGI IMG/M metagenome (GOLD analysis project Ga0181534, IMG submission 119758) | Peatland microbial communities from MTU Mesocosm Facility, Houghton, MI, USA - PEATcosm2014_Bin17_10_metaG | ecosystem: Environmental > Terrestrial > Soil > Wetlands > Peat | place...
CGCGTGCCCTACGGCGAAACGGTGACGCCGGAAAAACTGAAGATGATCGAGCAGGCGGAATACGTTTTACGCGACCTCGGTTTCCACGACGTGCGCGTGCGACATCATGAATTTGGTCCAAAGTCCAAAGTCCAAAGTCCAAAGTCCGACGACTTTCAACCTTCTCAAAATCTTGCCCGCATTGAACTGGCTTCGGCTGAAATTCCCGCTCTCTTGGAAAATGGAAAACTTTCGACGGTGGCGGAAGAATTAAAAAAAATCGGCTACGCGCATGTCACGCTGGATTTGCAGGGTTACCGTCGCGGCAGCTTGAACCAGGCTTTGAAACCGGCGGTATGAAAACTGTTTCCGTTTTCAGGATGCGGACGGCCACGAATGTTTGAGACGGAGTTAAAACTCAAACAGTCTTCAGTCTGCGGGACTGATGCGAACTTCAATTTCGTCGTAGCGGTTCATGCGGTAGATGATGATTGAAATGATCCAGCTCAACGCAAAGACCCCGATGATGGCGAAACCGATGACGCCGAAATTCTCCGTGAGTGAACCGATCATGTCCCAGACCGCACCATGGATTTGAAGCTGGTTGCCAATCAGACCCAGCACCTCGATTCCGCCGACGAGCAGCGCCATCAAAACCGACACGGCGGTAATGGTCATGTTGTAATAAAGTTTCCGGATCGGTTTGACGAAGGCCCAGCCGTAAGCGCCAAGCATCAGGATGCTGTCGGTCGAGTCAATCAACGCCATGCCCGCCATGAACAGCGTCGGAAAAATGAGGATGGACCAGATGGGAAGCCCCCGGGTGGCTTCCGTGGCCGAGATGCCGAGCAGCCCTACTTCGGTGGCGGTGTCGAAGCCGAGGCCGAACAGGAAGCCGACGGGATACATCTGCCAGCTATGTTCGATCAACCGGAACAAATTTCGAAAGATGCATCCGAAAACCCCCCGCTGGCCGAGTATCAGGTTTAGGTCTTCATCAACAAACTTGCCGCCGCGCTTGACGTGTTGAAAGGTGCGGCAGACCGAAATGAGGACGATGATGTTGGCGGCGGCGATGGCCAGCAGAAAAAATGCGGAGATGGCCGTGCCGATGATTCCGCCGATGGCTTGAAATGAACTGAACCGTTCCTTGATGGCGACGGATGTCAGGGCAATCACGACCGACAGGCCGAAAACAATTGTCGAATGGCCGAGAGAAAAAAAGAAGCCGACGGCGACTGGACGATTGCCCTGCTGCATCAGCTTGCGCGTCACATTGTCAATTGCCGCAATGTGGTCGGCGTCCACCGCATGACGCAGCCCAAAAGTGTAGGCCAGGAGCGCCGTGCCAAGCAGCACCGGATAATGATGAAACGCAACCAGCGCCCAAATCCAAGCTGCGGCGTTGATGCCGATGAGCAGCGCATACATCGAGGCGACGCGGCTTCGCAAGCTGGCCGGAGCACCGGCAGCGGGCGCGGATTCGTTTGGCGTAATCATGGTGGAATTTTCCGTTCATTGCCGCAAACGCGCAACATAAATCTTCACACGTTTATTGCCTTTCGTAACACCAAAATTGTCCTGCATGGACGGCATTGACGCGCAAAATTTCTTTGCTACCGTCTTGTAAATTGCATGAAAAAAGAAATCGCCACGCGCTTCACCGTTTCACTGCCGCCCGCGCTGCTCGATCAGCTCGACAGGATGACGCATGAAAAAGGATACGACAACCGCTCGCTCGCCGTCGCCGACATGATCCGCGCCCAGCTCGTCGAGCACCGCCAGAAATCCGATTCCGGCGAGATCGCCGGCACCATCACGCTGGTTTATGACCATCACAAGCCGCATTTGCAAGCGAGCCTCACCGACATCCAGCACGATCATCACGACGCGATTCTTTCCACTGTCCACGTCCACCTTGACCACCACAACTGTCTGGAAGTTTTGATTGTGCGCGGCAAAGCCAGCATCATCCGCAAGATTGCCGACGAGCTTATCGCCGCCAAAGGCGTGAAGCACGGCAAGCTCACCGTGACCACGACCGGAAAGGACCTGCCTTCATAAATCGGCAGGGCGAATTGCAGAAAGCCGCTTCCAAGTTCCGGACTGATAAATCGTCCCGCAGAAAACAACCGTTCTGACCACCCTGCCGTCGGGTTTTCCACATTTGAAAACAGGACAATTTAGGTTGTGAATTTGACAATTTCTGTGTAGCCGGCAGGAACAACTGCAAATAAATTTGATGTGAAAAAAAACTCTTCTTTTTGGAAGAGTTGGCGCTTTGCCATTCGAAAAGACGGCAACGTAATCCTATGCCTCTAAAAAAAGGTCCGTGGCTCGTTTGCGGTAAGACCGGGCGGCTGCTTGAACTGAACCACCAGTGCCGTTGGGCCAGATGGCTGTTTCCCATCCTCGGTCTGGCCGCGTTAATCTGGTATTTGATCAGGGTGATTCCCAAGCCTTCTCGCGCGGATTATCCCTGCCAGCGAGTGGCCGCGCCGATAGCCTTCGGGGGAATATTTTATTTTTTAAGTTTCTTTGGTTTGGTTTCCGCCTACCACCATTTCAAAAAATTTGTGCGGCAAAACCGGTTTGTGGTGGCAAGCATCTGCCTCGTCCTCGCGAGTGTCTGCGCGGCCATCGTCATCCGGCAGAACGAATCTTCGGCGCAGGCGGCGGCCACCGTCACGGCCAATGCGCCGATCGGCGTTGCGCGGGGCATTAATCCCGGCCGCGTGGTCTGGAGCTACGATCCCGCCGCGTGTCTTTGGAGCGGCAACAAGGATGGCACCCATTGGTGGGACAGCAACATGGTCGTGCAGGCGCGAGTGGATGCCATGCTGTCCTCTGCGTTGCACAGCCTGACCAGCACCACCAACGATGCCGACGCGTGGGACGCGCTGTTCCGCAGCTTCAATCAGCGGCGCGGCAACGGCAATATCAGCTACGCGCAGTCGCCGCGACAGGCCATTGCCATCAAGATCAACCAGAACCCGTGCAATTACGACAACACAAATTATTATGCTTTGAACGGCGTGGAGAACCCCGGCAAATCGGGCGACGAATACAGCATCACGGGAAATCCTCACCTGATTCTTGCGCTGGTCAAGCAGTTGGTGGCGGTGAATGTGGCGCAGACCAACATCATTGTTTGCGATCCCACGGGTTTGAACCGTGGCTGGGGCGGCGCGCGCACGATTGGCGACAACATCTACAATTACATCCATCCGCTCTATCCCAACGTGCGGTTCGTGGACGGCGTGGGTTTGCAGGGCCGCGAACTGGCGCTCTGGCCCTCCACGAACAACATCGCCTACGCTATCAACGCCAGCGGCGAAACCACTTCGCGAGGCTTGATGATCTGCAAACAGATTCTGGATGCCGGTTTTCTCATCAACATGGCGATCATGAAAAATCACGGCTCCAGCGACGGCCCGACGCTTTGTGGCAAGAACAATTACGGCAGCATTTCGGGCCAGCGCCACGGCCCCACCTGGGGTGATTCCACTCCCGCCTATTATTCCAACCTGATCGAACTCATGGGCCATCAGCAATTGGGGGAGAAAACTTTGTTGTTCATGGTTGACGCGCTCTACGGCGCGCCCAATCCCAACGTCATGCCGGTCAAATGGAAAACGGCTCCTTTCAACACGAACTGGCCCAGCAGCGTGTTCCTGTCCCAGGATGGCGTGGCCATTGACTCGGTCGGGTTTGACTTCATGAACGCGGAATGGGGCATGACCCAGAACAGCGATTATTATCTGCAAGAGGCGGCGTATGTGCCCGGCACGAACGGAGTGAAACTTTCGGGCATCGCGTATCAGCCCACCATTGGCAGCAGCGCGTATGTCGGCAGCCTGGGCGTGGAGGAACATTGGAACAATGCCACCGGCAAAAAATACAGCCGCAATCTCGGAAGCACCAACGGCATCGAACTGGTTGAAATTTTGCCGGGCGTTCCTTCGGTCAGCATCGCGGGCCTGGCCAGCGGAGATTCATTTTCCCAGGGCACAAACCTTCTCGTCCAGGCCGTTGTCGTCAACAACACCAACCCCATCAGCCAGGTGGCCTTCTATCAGGGAGCCGCGTCGCTCGGCACGTCCACCACCGCTCCCTATGGCATCACCTGGAGCAATGTGCCGGCGGGCAATTACATCCTTACCGCCGTGGCCACCGACTCTACGGGGCTGTCAGTAACCTCGAACCCGGTCAATATCAGCGTCGTCTCAACCACGCCTTATGTCACCATCACCAACCCGGCCAGCGGCAGTTCGTTTCCGCAAGGTGCCAGCATTCCCGTTCAGGCCGCCGTTTTCAACGACGCCAGCACCATCAGCCAGATTGTTTTTTATCAGGGAACCACTCCGCTCGGCACGTCAACCACCAGTCCTTACGGCGTCATCTGGAGCAGCGTGCCGACAGGCAGCTATGTTCTGACCGCCGTGGCCACCGACTCCACCGGACTGTCAATGACATCAAGTCCGGTCAATATCACCGTGACCACCGCAATTGCCGCGCTCACTTGGGACGCGGATCCTACCACCGCCGGCCCGCAGGACGGCAGCGGCTCATGGAACCTCACTTCCTCCAACTGGTGGAACGGCACGACCAATGTAGTCTGGAATAATCTCGCGCTGCCCATCACTACCACGTTCGGAATGAACAACGCCCCGGCCGGAACCGTCACGCTGAACGCGGCCATCACGGTCAGCAATCTCACCTTCAACGCCGCCGCCAGCGGCGATTACACCATCGCTGGCGGCGGCTATGCGCTGACGCTTGCCAACATACCGGTGGTCAGCGTCGCCGCCAATTGTTCACCGACTATTTCAGCGTCCGTTGCCGGCAGCGGATTTTCCAAGACCGGCGCGGGAACATTGATCTTAAGCGGAGCCAACACCGACAGCGGCACGATGACAATTTCCGGCGGCACGCTCGCGCTGGCTGGAAACAACAGCGGTTCGACCGCCGCCGCCACGGTGACTTCGGGAACCGCACTGCGTCTGGCTAACGCCAGCGGCCTCGTCGGTGCGCTCGCGCTGAACAGCGGCTCGACGCTCCAGCTTCGCGCCGACATCAACACCGTGTTCGCGCCGGCCAGCGTCACGCTCGACAGCGCACCGGCCGTAAATTATTTTGACGTGAATTCGGCCAGCGGTTCGGTCACGGGCAAAACACTCACGCTTTCCGGCGCGCTGGCTTACGCCAACAGTTCGGACCAGACCATCAATGTCACCGGCGGCAATGGCTGCGCGCTCGGCCTCGGCACCATCAGCATGACGGCCACCAGCCACAACCCCTACCGCATGATGAACGTCAATGTCGTGCCGGGCATCGGCGCAGTCATTGCGTCTTTCAAGGCCGGCAATTACGGCAACTATATTAATGCGGCCGGCGGCGGCAATGTCATCGTCATCGGCAACCTCGCCAACACTTCCAACGGCAGCGCAATCGTGGTTGTCAACGGCGGAACGACTGCGACGTTGCAGGGGCAGTCCGTGAAAAGCGGTGCCGGCGATGCCTACCGGTATTATGTGCCGAACGGGACGCTGGTGCTGGACAACAACAGCGCGCTCATCAACAACACGACAGGAGCAGGATTGAACTCCAGCCAGTTTATTCTCGGCGCGGCCACGAACATTTACGCGGGCATCAGCGGCGTCAGCCCGCCGGCGGGCGCGCTGGTGGCGGCGAACAACAGCTACAATTGCGCCGTCTTCCTCGGCGACTCAAATTTTCCAAACGGCGGCCTCACGCTCGCGGCGAACGTGACGAATTATGTTTCAGACGGCGACGCTGGCTTTGTGAACTCCGGCACGATGACGATTGGCGGACAGAACATCAGCGGCATAAATACTTTTGCCAATCCCATCATTCTCGGCTGGACGGCAAACAAGGGCAAGAGCGTGACGCTCACGGCGGCGACCGGCGGCGAGGTGGATTTCACCGGCAAAATTTTGCAGAACGGCACGGACGTGACGGCGGGTGTGACGGCGGGCGACGTTGCGCACGGCGGCATCGTGAAGCTGACTGGCGCGAACACTTATGCCGGTGGAACTTCGGTCGCCAACGGAACATTGCTGGTCAACAACACGACTGGCAGCGGCACCGGTTCGGGCACGGTCACGGTCAATGCCGGCGGCACGCTCGGTGGCAGCGGCATCATCAATGGCCCGGTCACGGTCAGCAGCGGCGGCACGCTGGCGACCGGAACCGCCATCAGCACGCTCACCATCAACAACAGCCTCACTGTGGCTGGAAATGTTTTCATCAAGATCAACAAGTCCTTGTCGCCATCAAATGACTTGGTGGCGGTCAGCGGCGTGTTGACCAATGTCGGCGTCGGCACGGTGACGCTCACCAATCTCGGTCCGGCCTTCGCCGCAGGCGACTCATTTCAATTTTTCAACAAAGCGTTGCCCAATGGCGGAGCGCTGACATTTAATCCCGCCGCACCCGGAATGGGATTGCGCTGGATCAATAACCTGTCCGTGAACGGCACGGTGGGCATCATCGCCGTCGCCACAAATTCCGTTCGCATCGGAACGTGCTTCGACATCAGCAACCTCACATTGTCCTGGCCGCTGGATCACATCGGCTGGCGGTTGCAGGCGCAGACCAATCCGCCCGGCTCCGGCATCGGCACCAATTGGGCGGACATTTGCGGCGTCGCCGGCACCAACCAGTGCCTCGTGCCGCTCGACCCGGCGAATGGTTCCGTTTTTTTCCGTTTGGTTTACCCGTAACTCATCAAAACAAAAATAGAAAGACAAACATATGCGCATTGAAAAAGGTCCGTTTCTCGTTTGTGGCAAAACCGGCCGGATGGTCGGGCTGAATCGCAACTGCCGCTGGAGCCGATGGTTTTTTCCCGTCATCGGGCTGGCCGCGCTCATCTGGTATCTCGTCCGCGTGGTGCCCAAGCCGTCGCGCGCGGAATACCCGTGCCAGCAGGTTGGCGCACCCATCGCCTTTGGCGGCATCGCCTATTTTTTGAGCTTCTTCGGCGTGGTTTCCGCCTTCCACAACACGCGGAAATTTTTGTATCAGCACCGCTACGCGGCGGCGGCAATTTGCCTGATGATCGGGCTGGTGTGCTCGGCCATTTTCACGAACATGAGCGAAACACAGGCCTACGCCGAAAACACCGGGACGTTCACGCCGTCCATGGGACCGAACCAGCCCGTCGGAACGGCGCGCGGAATTTTTCCGGGCCGCGTGGCCTGGAGCTACGATTTGAGCGCGTGCAATTGGGACGGCACCTCGAAGTATTGGTGGTCCAGCCAGTTTAACGACCAGACGAAGATCACGAAAATCATGGACAACGTCATCTGCTCCGTCGCGGGCCAGACATCCATCAGCAACGCCTGGGATGTTTTGTTCCGATACAAAAACGGCGGCGCGCCATATGTAAAAGGCGAAAAAATCGCCGTCAAGCTCAACCTGAACAACGGCGGCAACGGCAGCGCCATTGACGCCTCGCCCCAGTCGGTCTATGCGCTGCTGGACGGCCTGGTCAACCAGTTTGGCGCGAGCCAGGCGGACATCACCCTTTGCGACCCGGCGCGCGAAAACAAATGTTCGGCCATTTCAAATTATTGTCACGCGGTTTTCCCTGACGTGGATTACGACAGCCACCTTGGCGGTTTCACGCCAAATGCCTTTTCCTATTCGGTCCCCGGACCGACCGAAACCTCCATGTCCACGACCATCGTCAAAACCAAATACCTCATCACGATGGCGCTGTTGAAACGGCATTGCACGCCTGCGGAAACTTATCACGATCCTTCGGATAAAACGGATTACGGCAACGCCTCCGTCACCATGATTTTCAAAAGCAACTGGGGCATCATCGGCAAAAATCGCGCCAGCCAGCATCCGCTGCTGCACGACTGGAATTTCCCGATGGCCAGCTACAACCAGCTCGTGGACATGTATGGCAGCACCAACATCAACGGCAAAACCGTCCTGAACATCATTGATGGCCTCTATTCCGGCGACCGCTGGAACAGCCCGCCGCACAAATGGCAGCTCGCCCCGTTCAACGGCCACTGGCCGTCCAGCTTCTTCGCCTCGCAGGATCCCGTCGCGCTCGAATCCGTCGGGCTGGATTTCCTGCGGTCAGAAATGCCGCTCATCAAGAACGCCGACCGCCATCTTTACGAAGCTGCGCTGGCTGACAATCCGCCTTCAGGAACGGTCTACAAGCCGGACGGCGTCCGCCTGCAAAGCCTCGGCGTGCATGAATACTGGAACAATTCCACGGACAAAAAATACAGCCGCAACCTCGGCACCGGCAATGGAATTGAACTGGTCACCATTCCGCCGACAAGTAATGTCGCGACCAGATAGGCGATTTCTAAAGCCCTGGAAAATTTTCCAGTTTTGGCACGACGCCCGAACGCGCGTCCGGCTGGAATTCCGCCGTGAGCCAGTTCAATTGGAAGGTCGTTTTGCCGGCGAGCGCGATTGATTCCAGAAGTTCCCACTGGCTCACGCCGCAGGCCGCGAAGCTGTGCCGGTAAAAATGCCACGTTTCCAGCGCGTCCGGATCAGGCCGCAAACCGACGCTCAATTTTTTGTTCAAATCCGACCTCAACTTGCCCCAGTCCGCGTCGTCGAAAACCAGGCGGTCCGGCACAATCCGCTGGCGCAATTTTGCGGCGGTGGATTCTTTTTTCACGGTCGCAAAACCATCCAGCGCGTCTTCCGTCGTATGCAGCAGCAGCAGTGGCGGCTGGAATGTCACCTGGATGTAAGTTTGGTTCGTCAATGCAACCACCGCGTCGAACAGCGTGGGATTGGAATTGGTGAGTGTCGCGCGTGCGCGCCGGAAAAAATAAAATTCGTCCGTCGCGCCCGGCATGAAAATGAGCGCCTTCACGACGCCGTTGGATTGAAACGCGTTCAGCATCAGCGGCACGCAGTTCGTGCGGTTCAATTCTACGCCGCTTTGCGAAATGCCCAGCGGCATTTCACTCAAGGCGGCCTGCCAGTTGTCATCGCCAAGCGCGGATGTCGCCAACCATGCCAGCAAAATGAAGCTTCGCGCGATTTTCATAGCGATAATTGGACGACGCGTTCGTGAATCTGTCCGTTCCAGCGGTTCAAATAACCGAACAGCCGGTAAAGCTCCTCGATTCGTTTCAACAAATTGCCTCGCGTTTCCAGATTATTCTCGATCCATTTTTCGTCCAGCGATTTTAATTCACCCGTCAATTGATCGCGTAACCCGTTGAGTTTTCTCTGGAGCGAATTCAATTTATCAACCCATTCCTGCGCGCGTTCGAACAACTGGACTTGCAGCAGCGGCGATGTGACGGCTGCCTTTTCGGAAAGAAAAACGTCCGCACTCTTGCAGACGGTCGCGACCTCGGCGAACAGATCCGCGAGGGCGGTCGGAATTTGCTGGATGTCGCGCGGCTTCTCGCCGAGTTCAAGCTCCAGCAGATGCAGCAGCCGCGATTTCGGCTCGGATAGGCAGTTGCAGGCCGCATTCAGTTCAGCAAAATTTTTCGCCGCGAGATTTTTTTCGACATCACTCGCGGAATGGATTTTGTCGGGATGAAGATTCGCGGATTGCGCGAGAAGTTTTTGCTTGAGCAAATCCACATCCAGCCAGGGACGACGCGGTTCGTTCAGAAGTGCGAAATTGTCCGTCATTAAAGTCCAAAGTCTAAACTCCAAAGTCCAAAGTCAAGAATGCGCGCGGTGACTTTGGGCTTTGGACGTTAAACTTATTTTCACGCGCTGAAACTTTCGCCGCAGGAACAGCTCGTGGCGGCGTTGGGATTTTTCACCTTGAACCCGCCGTCGAGCGAGCCGATGTAATCCAGCTCGCTGCCCGTCACATAAAGCGCGCTCTTGGGATCCACCACCACGCGCACACCGCCGCTCTCGACCAGGATGTCGCGGTTCGCGGGATTGTCCTGCAAATCCATCTTGTATTGGAGGCCGGAGCAGCCGCCGCCCACGACCGCCACGCGCAGCACGCCGTTCGGACGGCCCTGTTTCGTCAGCAGCGTCGAAACTTTCAGCGCCGCGTTTGGCGTGAGCTTGACGAGGCGTTCGTCTCCGACGCGGAAATTCGGCGCGGTCGCTGGTTTGGTGGCGAGGTTGGCAATCATTTTTTACTGACAGCAAGGTAGCCGCCATTGGCATCTGCGTCAAAGTTCAAATCATCCCTCATCCTCTTCCTCATGCTCATCCTCGCAATTGGAAATTGAGGATGAGGAGGGCGATGAGGATGAGAATGATTTCTCAAACATCCGTGTTTATCCGTGTCCATCCGTGGTCTATCCTGTGCGCATGAAACTGATTTCATGGAACGTCAACGGCCTGCGCGCCGTGCTGAAGAAAAATTTCCTGGAATTTCTCGACACGGAAAAGCCGGACGTGCTTTGCCTTCAAGAAATCAAGTGCGGCGCGAACGACGTGGAGCAGCTCTGGCCGCGACATTACACGACGTTTTGGAACAACGCGGAAAAAAAGGGCTACGCGGGAACGGCGGTTTTCATCAAAGACCGTCCGCTCAACGTCGC
>Ga0181534_10002834_pt1 | contig 10514 bp, 3 predicted proteins | sample PEATcosm2014_Bin_37_FD_119758 | JGI IMG/M metagenome (GOLD analysis project Ga0181534, IMG submission 119758) | Peatland microbial communities from MTU Mesocosm Facility, Houghton, MI, USA - PEATcosm2014_Bin17_10_metaG | ecosystem: Environmental > Terrestrial > Soil > Wetlands > Peat | place...
CACGATGCGGCCCCTGGTGTAGGCGAAAACTCCAACCAGCGTAATCTTCGCATCCTTGAAGCCGAAATTGCCGAGGATCCAAACCCCCGTACCGCTTTCTATCTGGCCAACACCCATAAGGATGCGGGGCGATACGTTCAAGCCGTCAAATACTACGAAATGCGTATCGGGTTCGGTGATGGGTTCCGTGACGAATACCTGTTCTCCTGCCTTTACAAGGGGAGATGTGAACGTGCGGCTGGAATGTTGGCCGAAGCCGAGAAGTCCCTCCTGTTTGGTCTGTCAAAGGCTCCGGATTGGTCAGAGTTCTGGATGGAACTGGGCTACATGGCCTTCCAGACCGGCGATTGGAACAAAACCATCGGCTATTGCCTCGAAGCATTCGGACGCAAGCAGGAGCCCACAGAACTCTGGCGTGAGCCCAACAAATACACTGATCAACCGACTCGGATGCTCAGTTTCTGCTACGAGAACATGGGGGACAAGGATGCGGCCTACAAATGGGCCTTGGAAGCCAAAAAGCAGATCGGCTGTGAGGATAAGGAGTGGGACCAGAGAGTGACGGCCCTTTCGCAGGCTCTAATCTCTCAGAATTATCTAAAAAAAACGACGAAGAAGGTTAAACAGCCGAAACGGATAGCTCTAAACCGCCCAGGAGCAATTGGGGACATCATCATGATCCTCAATCTCGTCCCTAAGCTGAAGAAACTGAATCCAGACTATGAAATTCATTTCTTCTGTCACCCCAGCTATGGAGCAGAGCTAGCTCCACTGTTTGAAGCAGCCGGAATCACCGCATGGCATGATTTCAATACTCTAAACGGAGAGGCCAGCCATTATGAGCACATTTTCAACCTGATTGGCTATCCATTGAAGGAGGGATACCCTGAAAAACCCATGCGTCAACACCTACTCAGGTATTTTGCTGAGGAATTGAAGCTCCGAGTCGGGGATGAGCTACCTCAGCTAAGCTGCCCCGGATGGCCAAACATGGGGTTGGAGCCCCTTTCCTACGTAACCATTCACCCACAGGCCGGATGGTCGGTTTATAAGAACTGGAGCATGTCCAGATGGGAGAAAATAATCGAAGAGTGCCCAGAAATCCCATTCGTGCAAATTGGGGCAGAGAAAGACTACCACCTGAAGGGAGCAGACCACTCTTTCATGGGTAAACCATTGACTCAATCGGTTAGTTTGCTCTCAAATGCCAAGTTCCATGCGGGGGTGGACTCCTTCACCAATCACCTCACTCATGTGAAGTGGCAAGGACGGCAAACTCCAGGTCTGATTCTCTGGGGATCAACTCAAGCAGCCGCCGCAGGCTATCCGGAGAACACCAACATCAGCCTTGGGCTCGAATGTCAGCCCTGTTTCCGCGAAGACCCTCGCATTTCCGCCATGCCGAGAGGACTTTGCATCAACCCTCCAGGTCAAGAGGATTATTTTCATCCTTGCCACGCCTGCATGACCGGAATCACCGTGGAACGTGTCTTAGAGGAAGTGAAAAAACTTTGGAACCAGCCCAATTAAGGGTGGATAGAGTAAAGCAGCCAGTCCCACATTTGCTGCGTAGTTAAACCAGTGAATGTGGAACCTGCTGGAATGCCCCCAACCGTAACTGGTGTGGGGGTTTCGTTTGTATATGTATCTTCACCACCAGAAGAGATGAGTTCTCCACGCATATCGATATAAAGGCCGCTGGATGCACTAGTGGCTAGGAGTAGAGGCTTGCTCACCTGTCCGACCCCCAACGGCTCCACAGAAGTAAGCCCTCCGGGGATACTAGCACTCAAAAAATAAGTAGAGCCAGGGGTCAGACCGCTAAGCCCCACGACATAGCCGGAAGTGGTGATGGTAAAATTATCCAAGTCAATGACATTTGATACTAGACCATACACTTCAGCATCAGTATCTGAGTTAGCCTGAGATAGCACCCATTCAGCCCCGTCAAAGCGAACTGCCTCTCCGATGGAGAAATTGTGATTAATCTGCATAATAGAGTCAGAGAGGGCTGTGCTATTACTTCCAGACCCCCCAGAAGCTATCAACTCTCCTCGCATATCCACAAATAGACCGCTAGTGGGGCTTGTCGATAGGAAGATAGGTTTACTTATCTCTCCATCCCCTATGGGCTCCGTATCAGTCATCCCACCTGGGGTTCCCGCACTCAAGAAGTAAGTGGTTCCGGGGGTGAGCCCAGTAAGTCCCGTCACATATCCTGATGTAGTGATGGTGAAATTATCCGAATCAATAACGGCGGAAACCATCCCATAAACTTCGGAATCTATATCTGTGTCGGCTTGTGACCATACCCACCCAGTCCCATTGTAACGGATAATATCTCCAATAGAGAAGCCGTGTGCAATTTGTTGGATGGAATCCAAAAGAGCCGTCCCATTTCCCCCACCCCCTCCGGATGAAACTAGTTCCCCTCGCATTTCAACAAAAAGACCGCTAGTTTGACTCATGGCCAAGAATATGGGTTTACTGATTTGTCCAGGGATGGCCGGTTCAGTCAGAGTCATACCACCGGGGATGGATTCACTGAGGAAATAGGTTCCGCCTGGGGCCAAACCCGTCAGACCAGCTACGTAACCAGAAGTTGTAAGGGTGAAGGTATTCTGATCAGTTACGCTTGAGACAATTCCATAAACTTCAGAAGTTGCATCAGTATTAGCTTGTGCGAGAAACCATACGTCACCATTGTAGCCTAGGATGTTTCCAATTGAAAATCCATGATTTGGTTGGGAAATGATATCGTTCAGTGAAGTCCCATTACCTGTCCCCCCGCCTCCTGTATCCACATAAGCCGATAGGGCCGCTGAAAGAGTTGGTTCAAAGGCAGAGGGAAGCGTTACCACCACATTGACGGCATTAAAGAAAACAAAGACGGAATTTGCCGTAGGGGCAAAGTCCGTATAGCGGATTGCTGAAAGATTGAGTAGATACCCGCTACCATTCTGCCTTAAATCGAGGAAATAAGGCTGGGCAAGCAGCACGGTCAACAGAGTTTGAATCTGTACCAAATTGGATGAGGTAGAAGTGGACTGTCCCCCAAAGTAATTGAGAAACATAGTCTTACCAGCAATCTGCACAAAATTTATCTGACGAGTATTGATTTGAATTGTCCGACCATACTCGTTGACAATGCTGACATACATCTCAGCCCCTATTTAGTAGAAGAGAAGCTGACGGAAGCACTCAGTGAACGTCTGCCTATGAATCCACAGGTATTTGAGGTTATCTGCGGTAGAGAAAATCTCCATACGGTTCCCTAGCAGGGCGGTGCCTGCGGTGTAAGGATACATACCCGCACCATGGATACCGTTTGTCAGCATATCCAGGTAGTAGCACCTGTTGGTGACTTCCTTGGTGAAGTAAATGCGGTTCCCACCATCATAAGCATATTGTGAACCGGTCGTCAAAGTTTCAGTCATGGGGTGAGTGTTGAGCATGAAGAAGTAGTCAGTGGTAATGTCCAATCGATCAAATCCGTACGCCGCACCACCTCTAGCAATATATAAAAACTTGCCTTGGTTATTTGCGATGTTAGACAGGCCAAATGAAGGTAGTAGATTAACACCAGTGCCTCGTGCAGGTTGTTGAATGATCGCGTATGCAGACTGAGCGGTCACAGGAGCCACACCAGTTGCGGCCATAGTTATGGTGTTATTGGTGTTGGAAGTGATGGACACCTCACTGGTGTTTCCAGAACCCGCTCCAGTCAAAACTTTAGCCTTACGACCGGCCAATCCGTTGACCACCCAACCAAAGCTGAGTTCAGCGTTAGTCATCGTTAGCGGGGCAGGCTGGGACATTTGATAGGTTCCCGCATAGCCCCAGATGCCGTTTGCCATTGAAGAGGTAAGCTGCTGGACAATCTGATTACCGGGAACCAATCCACTGGTAGTGAAGGCTTCTGAGCCAACCGTTCCAGGGTAAGTGGAGAGAGAGTAGGTGGATCCACTGGCGTTAAGAGTGCCAGAAAGCAACGCAGTGATGGTGGTTCCAGCCATGACGGAACCAGCCGCTACGACTTGACCAATGGCGAGGGCTCCAACAGTGGGGGCTGTGGTGATCGTCATGACATTCGTTGCGAATGAGGCCGAGCCACCAAAACTTCCCATCCCAGAACTAGTCTGGAACGACTGGGCTGAGATAGTTCCAGGGGAGGTGGATAAGGAGTAGACGGATCCGATTGCGTTGAAGTTGCCGCTGACCAAGCCAGTGATGGTAGTTCCGGCTGCCACACCCGCCGAAATAACGAACTGTCCGATGGAGACGGAGCCCACGGTCGGTGAAACCGTCAACGTCATCTGATTGGTGGCGAATGAAGCAGAGCCACCAGTAGAGAACAACACGTTACTTGTTGTGACGGCTTCAGCAGCGATCGTACCTACCGTACGGTCAAGTGTATAGGTGGAGGAGGTGGCATTCAGCGTTCCAGACGCTAGTGCCACAATGACCGCACCGGCAACCAAGGATGGTGAACCACCCGCACCCTGAATAACCTGACCGATGGCGATTGATCCGGTGGTGGGCTGAGTTGTCAACGTGGCCACGTTGGTAGCAAAGCTCATCTGGCCACCTGAAGAAGCGGTAGCATTGAGAGCCGTGGCCGCACCCAAGGAGGCGGCTGGAAGAATCTGCACCGTTTCAGTTCCGACCGTGCCAACAGTCTGTGAAAGGTTGTAGGTAGACCCAACAACGTTCAACGTTCCGGAAGCGAGAGAAACAATGGTGCAGTTACCAGGAATGCTGGTTCCCATAACCAAGTTACCAATTTGAATTAGACCATTAGTGGGCTCAGTCTGCAACGTCATCACAGTGGTGGCGAATGAGGCTGTGCAGGTAACCGCATTGACCGTCATTGTCGTTGAACCAGAAGTAAAGGAAGCGTTGAGACTGCTGGCCTTGCCGTTGTCCTGAATCTGGGTGGTGGACTGAGTGCCAAGACATAACCCACCATCAAGAAAACCTGGAGTTGAACGAGGTGTGATAATATAACGATCACGACCCGTCACCGGAGCGGTGCCGGTAGTGATAAAAGTCAATGTGTTAGCAGTGTTAGAGAGAATCTGGAATGCCTGACCGGTAGCCAAGCCGGAAGCAGCGGTATTTGCGCTGACTGTCATCCATACCTGATACCCAGCCCATTGATCTACCGTCCAAGATTTAGTGGAGTCGCACAATGTAGAGGTGGACTGAGCACCCGCAACCGTATCAGCCGCAGGAGTGCCTGCCATCGTGTAGGTAAAGGTGGTGGTGGAGGGGACTGAGGTGATGGTCGCCGTAGTGTTGTAGTTGGAGTCGGTCATGTTTTTGACCGTAACGGAATACCCCACCTTCAAACAGTGTGGGAATGAAGTGGTGATAGTGGCGACAGTGGTTGCGTGAGTTGCGGAAGCGATTCCGATGGGTCTGGCAGTGCTATAGAGAACAACTGCGTTAGTTGCGGTTCCGCTATCCTGAAGCCTTCCTAGAGTGAGTAGATCATCGGCGTAATTGTAGAGGAACATACAAGCCTGACCACCCAACATCATATAGACTTTATCAGAATCTGGGATGATTGCATAGGTAGAGGTCGTATCTGTTGCCACTGAAAAAGGCTTCACTAAAGTAAGAGTGGTCGCAGTGTTATTTAAAATCTGAGCGACCTGACCTTTCCCCGTTCCATACATGATCTTGACGGAAAAGTTGGACCAACGATTGATGGGCCAAGCCTTTGTCGAGTCAGTCACAGTTGTCGAAGAACCAGTAGAAACAGTGCCACAATCAAATCCTTCAATCGTGTAATCAGTGGTGGTATCGGGGGCAGAAGTGACAGCAGCAAAGGTGAGGGTGGTATTTGTGTTGGAAACAATTTTTGTGAGTTGTCCCTCACCCGTTCCCTCAATGAAGTTGCAATAGTACCCGGCCCACTGGTTTGTTGTCCAGGATTTTGTGGAGTCCGTAAGGGTCGTGGTAGACCCTACGGAGGTAACATTGCCTCTGGCCCATGTGGTGGCAGCAGGGCCAACGTGTTTGATCGTTCCGTCCGTTCCGACCGCAGAGATAACCAGAGTATTTGAGGTCTTGATGTACCAGAAGTCCCCAAGGATGTCATAGTATTGCATCGTGAACCACGGAGTAGCAGCAGCACTGGAAGCTAAGCAAATAGTCCCTGACTCTAACCTAAATTGAGAGGTCGTATCAGGAGTAACCAACCATGGTTCGTCCACCGTAACCACTGAAGATTCGATGGAGTACACGGACTGAGATCCAGCGGTGTTGCTGATGGCTGGGGAGTAGATGTTCGGGTTAGCCCAGATATTCTGAGCCGAGATGGTGGAGTCACCCATGGTAATGACCGTGGCGGTGTTGTATAGGATTCTTCTGACCTGACCCACACCCGAACCAGCACTGATACGTACCTGATAACCGGCCCACTGATTGGGAATCCAGGTCTTAGTTGAGTCCGTTATGGAGATGGTGCCCAGAACATTGCTGACTGAAGTGGCCACACCCGTATCTGCGACTACTGGTTCAGAGACAGAAGTTATGGATCTACGCTGACCCACACCAGTTCCCCCAATAATCCTTAGATCATAGAGGGAGATAGCTTGACCTGTGTATGCGGGAATTGTAACCGTAGTCGAAGTGGCTGCGAGGACGAAGGACTCGGGGCCTTCACTGGAGGAAAACTCCATATCAGTCCACGTAGCTGGGGCAATGGCGGGGGTTTGCAACTGCTCATACGTATCCGTCCAGGTGTCATATCTCCAGAAGTTGGCTACCGTGTAGAGAAAATAGATGTAGCGACCATGAAGCACATTATAATTTGAGTTATTTGCTGCACAAGAAGTGGAAGGGGCGGAAGAAACCGCAGGTAGGAACTGAAGATATTCCCAAACAGGGATATCGACCTGTTTTCTCAAAGTATTGACAAGACTGACCATATGTTCTCCTTAGTTTCCGAATGTCAAGTTGGATCTGATACCGCTGTTGTACGCCTGTCTGGCCCAATCCTTAATCTGCCATTGAATCGGACAGGTCTCAGCCCATGCGGCCATGTTTGTAATAGTGGTAACAGTAGTCGTAACAGTGGGCTGGTTGTCAACTGTGACTCTCAATCGCTTCTGAGCATCCACGCTATTCAGAGCCGCACAAGACTGAGCGATAGACTTCAAAAGCTCATGTGTGACCGCATCAAATGCGTTTGCCGTATCTGATGGAGCGGTTGTTGGAAGATCCATGTATATCTGTAACGGATCAGTGCTAGATAGTGCGGAGGTGTTATAATCCAAGGTGAGTACATTGCCCACCAGGGTGCCTCCATTAGTTGCTGGGTTAGCAAAGTTATAAATGATGATATTTGGATTTACGTCTGTAATGAGCAAAATCTGTTCTAGTGCAAACGGAGGGAGGCCACTGAATGTGATAGTCCCCGCCGCTGCGTTGAATACGTAATTTCCGATATCATGACCGATTAATGTTTTCATATTTACCTCATCCTAATGCAACGGCCATAGCGACCGCAAAAGCTGTGCTGGCTCTGGACGTATCCGTGGGGTGTACGTGCTGACCATCCGAATATTGACCGCTATTCCCCGCTGTAGCCGTCCCATCCATATAAGGGAGACCCGTATATTCAGTTGGACCCCCTGTGGCTCCGGTCATCCCTGTCCCACCCGTTGCTCCAGTCGGACCTGTAGCCCCAACCGCACCCAACGGTGAAGCCTGGGAGATGGCCGCATGAGTAGAAATAATGCGCGTCACCGCCATGGTCTCACATTTTCCGCTATTCACATGAGCCGTAGCTGCTTGGTAGGTAACCTGATAAACTGGGAAAAACTCAGGCGTGATGAAACTATCCAAACTCAAAATGCTTGTAGTTTCAGCCTGTGCGAGAGCCAAGGTAGTGTAGGTAGCTTGGCCTGGAATGACCACAATCTGCTTTGGGGTGGTGGAATCCGTTCCGTTAGAAGCGAACACATAGTAATTCACATATTGATTATTGGTCAGATCCGTCAACTGCCATGTAGACCCTGTGTTTTGGTTATACTGAAGCCATGAGGTGCCGCTATCAAAGCAGAAAGGAAGGGTGTCTTGTTGACGAATGAAGTTTCCAGCAGTCCCACTTCGATAATAAACCTGATAAGGACCGCCATCTGCCACGGCTGCTAGGGCGTTGTTAATATCCTCATCCACCAAAGTTCCGCTACTCAGAGCCCAGGAATTTGCTGCATTCGTAGCAGTGCTAAGAGTATAGCCGCTAAGGATGAGATCGGTCGCAGGGTATTTATCATAAGCACCAATCGCAAAATGCTGGGACAAGTGCCACTCAACCGGTGTATCAAAATGATGCCGTTCTTCAAACAGGGTAAAGTCTGGGGTGGTAGAATCAAAGTAGACCGTGGCTATGGGTGCAGTTACGAGCAAATTCCAAGCGGTTTGACTAGCATTTAAGGTTCCGGTAGTGTCATAATAGAAGAACCAAGTCCCACTAGTGGCCGCATGAGCGATTGTTTGAGCACCAGTGAATGTATATAGGGTTCCCTGAACCCAGACTCTAAATGAAGACCCAGTAGGAGTAATGGTTAGGGTTCGGGTGCCAAGAGTATAGGAGAGGATTGTTTCATACGCCAGATTAGTCGTATCGTACCACATCCCGTTGTAGGGGATTTGATAGTTGACCGTTTCTATCGCTCCGGAACTTGCGAAGGTGAGACCAGTTGCGAGAGCAATTCCGTATGGACTTCCGGTGGATCCTGTGTTATTTCCAAGCAAGAATCCCGAAGCGATTGTATAGTTTCCAGCGTTACCTGTGTTTCCGGTAGCGCCAGAGTTTCCAGTTAGACCAATTCCACCCGTAGCCCCGCTGTTTCCAGTGAGGCCAATTCCACCCGTAGCCCCACTATTGCCAGTTAACCCCACATTTCCAGTCGTTCCTACCACCCCGGTGTTCCCAACTGAGCCAGTCGCTCCAGAATTTCCAGTCGAGCCAGTATTTCCGGTTCCTCCGGTATTCCCAGTAGAACCTGTAACGGTGCTGGTAGGGCCTGTGGCTCCAGTGTTGCCCTGGTTTCCAGTCAGCCCGGTTGCACCACTATTACCCGTAAGGCCAGTGGCTCCGGTGGGTCCGGTAACGCCAGTTGATCCAGTCACGGTGCTAGTTGGTCCTGTGGCTCCGGTATTTCCTTGATTTCCAGTAGAACCGGTGGCTCCTGAGTTACCCGTAAGTCCGGTGGGTCCGGTCGGACCAGTATTTCCGGTCCCTCCAGTTGTTGTACTGGTTGGTCCAGTGGCTCCGGTATTACCCTGATTTCCTGTCTGACCAGTGTTTCCAGTCTGACCGGTTAGCCCAGTCCCTCCAGTATTTCCAGTCGGACCCGTTACCGTGCTAGTGGGTCCAGTCACACCCGTATTGCCTTGATTTCCAGTGGATCCAGTAGCCCCTGAGTTTCCAGTCAGACCCGTCCCTCCGGTCGTTCCAGAGGCCCCTGTGGGGCCAGTGACTGTGCTGGTTGGTCCCGTAGCTCCAGTATTACCCTGATTTCCAGTTTGACCAGTAGCCCCACTATTCCCAGTGAGCCCCGTAGCTCCGGTTGGTCCCGTAACACCCGTGGGGCCAGTCACTGTACTAGTCGGCCCAGTTCCTCCGGTTGACCCAGTATTACCTTGGCTCCCCGTCTGCCCAGTAGATCCTGAATTACCCGTCAGGCCCGTTAAGCCGGTGCCACCAGTATTTCCAGTCGGACCAGTAACCGTGCTGGTCGGACCTGTTGCACCACTATTTCCTGGATTTCCCGTCTGACCCGTCTGACCCGTCTGACCCGTCTGACCCGTCTGACCCGTCTGACCCGTCTGACCCGTAGCCCCTGAGTTTCCGGTGTTTCCGGTCGGTCCTGTGGTTCCAGAATTTCCATCATGACCAGTATTCCCCGTCTGTCCGGTTGCCCCTGAGTTACCAGTTAGGCCCGTTAAACCGGTGCCACCAGTATTTCCAGTTGGACCCGTTACTGTACTAGTGGGTCCGGTAGCCCCGCTATTTCCTTGGTTCCCCGTCTGTCCAGTCGTTCCAGAGTTGCCTGTCAGGCCGGTTGCACCTGTTCCTCCAGTATTTCCAGTTGGTCCCGTAACTGTTGATGTGGGACCGGTCGCACCTGTTGCCCCGGAGTTACCGGTCAAACCAGTGGCTCCTGTTTGTCCCGTAACCCCACTATTTCCAGTGAGTCCGACTCCTCCGGTTGCTCCACTGTTTCCAGTAAGACCGACATTTCCCGTGGCTCCGGTATTTCCAGTCAGCCCCGTCCCTCCGGTTGATCCGGTAGTCCCACTATTTCCAGTAAGGCCAGTTTCTCCCGTCCCTCCGGAGTTTCCAGTGAGACCAGTTAGACCAATGTTTCCAGTTGATCCAGAATTTCCAGTTGCTCCGACAGAGCCAGTTGCTCCGCTGTTTCCAGTAAGACCAGTCTCTCCGACAGAGCCAGTTGCTCCGCTGTTTCCAGTAAGACCAACAGGACCAGTGGCCC
>Ga0181534_10002835_pt1 | contig 10511 bp, 16 predicted proteins | sample PEATcosm2014_Bin_37_FD_119758 | JGI IMG/M metagenome (GOLD analysis project Ga0181534, IMG submission 119758) | Peatland microbial communities from MTU Mesocosm Facility, Houghton, MI, USA - PEATcosm2014_Bin17_10_metaG | ecosystem: Environmental > Terrestrial > Soil > Wetlands > Peat | place...
AATGTCCTACGGCCTGCGGGTGATGGCTTCCGTGCTGACCGTGAGCCTGCCGTTGCAAACCACGAACGGCTCCTCGCTGCTCGAATGCACTCAATTCGTGGACGGCTACAGCTGGGGTCCCGTCGCCCTGGCGGACGTGCAAATATCCGGTGAATCCGCGAGCTCGGTGCCGGTGCAGGTCATCGGCGACTCGAGCTTTTCGACGGTGCCCTCGGATTGTTCCAGCATCGGTCCGGCGGAAGACACCGTCGCGGCGTTCGGCGCCAACGGCATCCTGGGAGTCGGTGTTTTCGCGCAGGACTGCGGATCGGGCTGCGTGAGCACCGTGGACAATGGACTCTATTACGCGTGCACCTCCACCACATGCCAACCCACGGCCGTGCCGCTGGCGAGCCAGGTGCAGAACGTCATCGCGTTCTTTGCCACCGACAAGAACGGTGTGATCATTCAATTGCCCGCCGTCGCGGCGCAGGGCGCGGCGAGCGTGACAGGATCGATGATTTTTGGGATCGATACGCAGACAAACAATGCGTCCGGCAGCCAGACCGTCCTCACCGTCGACCCCAGCACGGCGTACTTCACGACGGTTTACAACGGAACGAGCCTGCCCAATAGCTTTTTGGATACCGGCTCGAACGGCCTCTATTTCAACGACAGCAGCATTGCCCAATGTACCGGCGCGAACTTTACGGACTTTTACTGTCCGTCCAGCACGCTGAACCTGAGCGCCGTGCTGCAGGGGCAGAACGGCATGTCGGCCAGCGAGAATTTCAGCGTCGGCAATGCTGAAACCTTGGGAGCCGACGACCCGAGTCTGGTGGCATTTTCGACGCTGGCAGGAACCTATCCGGGCACATCGGGCACCTTCGACTGGGGCCTGCCATTTTACTATGGACGGACGGTGTACACGGCGCTGGAGGGTGTCACGACCTCCGTCGGTACGGGGCCCTACATCGCCTTCTGATTCCCGGCCTACCCCGCACCCGGGCGGCAGGATAGACTGCCTTTAATGACTACCACGCGGTCTTCCTCGGCAATTCCCCGGGCGGCAAGCACGGCGGCGCTGCAACTCGATTACCTGTCCTGCGAGGCGATTGCTTCCCAGGCCCCTTCCTGGTGGCACAACGTCCTCGGTATCGTGGGGTTCGAGAAACTGCCGGCCGTCGGCGCGGCGCGCGCCCCGGTGACCGCCAGCATGACACCCTCCTTGGGCGCGCGCGGCAATCTGTGCGAGGTGTGGCGGGTCGCGGGCCCGGCACTCAAATTGTCGAACGGCGCCGTCCCGCGGAGCCGCATGCGCTATCGATTCTGCGAGGATTTGCTGTTCGGCTCCATTACCATCGACGAGCGCTCCGTTGCTGCCGAAGGCCCGATGCAAGGCGGCGAGGCGGGGGCGCTGATCCGGGCGACCGAGCTTGCCTATCACGAGATTTTCGCGGTGCTCAAGCAAACGGAGCATGGGCACTTGATTCGCGTCTGGAATTACCTGCCGGACATCAATCGTGAAGCCGACGGCGACGAGCGCTACCGCCTGTTCAATTCGGCGCGGCAGCTGGCCTTCCGCAATTCCGGCCAGGCAACGGCGGGCACCGTGCCCGCCGCCAGCGCCTTGGGCTCGCCCGCGGGCAGCCCGATATCCATCTATTTCCTCGCCTCCCGCCAGCCGCCGAAGATGATCGAAAATCCACGCCAGACGAGCGCCTATCACTATCCGCCTAAGTTCGGCCGCCATAGCCCGATCTTTTCGCGAGCGTGCGTACTGAACGAGTCCTCCGGCACCAATCTGTTCGTTTCCGGTACCGCGAGCATCGTCGGTCACGAAACCATCCATCAAGGCGATGTTGGCGCGCAGACTCGAGAGACCATGGCCAATATCAGCGCGCTGCTGGACGAAGCGAATCGCGCGGTGGGGTTGGCCCGTTACCGTCTCGACGGCCTGAAGTTCAAGGTCTACGTGCGTCAGCCGTCGGATCTTCGCACCATCGAAGCGGCGCTGTCCGGCTCGCTGCGGCCCTCGACGCCCATCGTGTACCTGCAGGCGGATGTTTGCCGCCGGGATTTGCTGGTGGAGATCGAGGCCACGGGCCAGTCCGTCGGCCCGGCCGGCGAGCGTGCTAATCTTGCCTGAACATTTCTCGATCGGCCTAGGAGACGGCTCATGCGAGCGTCGGTATTGACTGCGGGGGGTGCTGCGGCGCCAGCCGCGCCGGTGTGTGTAACCGCCGCGGATGAGGCGGCGGGCGCTGTAGCGCGCGTGATCGAGGCGGTGCCGTGAGCGCGACCGGCGCGGCCGCCGGTTCCGCGGTGCAGGCGCCCATCGAATATGCGGATGCCTCGCCGGAGGTGCGCGCCGTGTACGACGAGATCATGGCGACCCGCAAATCGGACTGGGTCAACAATTACTGGAAAGTGCTGGCCCACCATCCGCCCACACTGCGGCGCATGTGGGCCAACTCCAAGGAAGTCATGGGGCCGGGCGCTCTCGATCCGCTCACCAAGGAGCTCATTTACATGGCGGTGAGCGTCACCAACGGCTGCCGGTATTGCATCGCCTCGCACGGCGCGGCCGCCCGTGGCAAGGGAATGACGCTGGAACAGCACGCAGAGCTCGTGGCCATTGTCGGACTTGCGAACGAGACGAATCGACATGCCGTGGCGCTCGATTTACAGATCGACGAGAAATTCCGCTAAATTGGGCGTCGTGCAATGAATACCCTAACAGCGATGAATAGCCTGGAAACCGGCGCCAAGCATTATCCCGTCCTATCTGCCGCACGGCGCGCTGGCGCTCGAAGACACGCTCGACGTCGATGTATTCAATCCGCCCCGGCAGGATTGGCTGGCAGGCACGGAGCCTACCTGCGCCTGAGAGCGGCGGCGGACCGGGTGCGGAGCGTCGCGGACGGCGGCATTTGCGCTGGGCTCGGCTGGGCGAATACAATCCAGCTCAAGCGGGCGTCGTATAATGGTAATACCCAAGCTTCCCAAGCTTGAGCCGTGGGTTCGATTCCCATCGCCCGCTCCAACTCCAGCCATTGCTGGCCGGTGGCAGCCAGTGATATTCCTGCAAGGCCTAGTTATAGGATGGCTGACATTCGCTGGCACTGGCCGCGGTTTCACACGCAACAATGGTGCCGATCAGAGTACCCTCCGCTGATCCAATCGTCATGTTGAAGCTGTCTCACGGCGTGAGCGCTGTTCGGTAAGATGCGTAGGGTAAATAACGCCGCCCGCACTGCCGCTGGCGTCATTGAGGTCGCAAACTGCGACCTCAAAACGGTCGCGAAATGCGACCTCAAAACGGTCGCGATCGAGAAGAACATTCTGATCGCGAAGCACCAGAATCTTCGCTGTCAATCCGTTCTAATGAGCAAGGGAAGAGGAGAGTTCGCGATATGCGTTCGCTTGAGCCAGCAATGCATTGGCCTTGGTCTCGAGGGTTTGCACGGCATCGGCACCAGCGGCGAAGCGGGCTGGAGGTTCGTTGAGTCCGGCAAGATGAACGAGTGCGTCGGCGAGCTTGGCCGGGTCGCCCCCCTGCTGCCCGTCCATGCTGCTCCAAGCGGCGACGATCTCCCGGGTTTGTTTGGCGTAGTCGTCGATGTCCGGCTTGGCGTAGGTGGTCGAGTTGTGACTCAGTAGTTCAGTGCGGAAGAAACCAGGCTCGACTAGCATCGTTCGAATGCCGAAGGATGCGATTTCTGGGGTGAGTGACTCCATCCATCCTTCAACGCCAAACTTTGCGGCGGCATAAGCCGAGCAAAATGATAAACCGGAGATCCCCGCGGTCGAGGAGATTGTGAGCACGAGACCGGCGTGCTGCTTGCGCATCACCGGCAGAACTGCGCGGGTAACGTTCATCGGGCCGAAGAGCAAGGTCTCGATCTGGTCTCGGACCTGCACGGGACTGAGTTCCTCAAAGAAGCCGGCGTAAAAGTTGCCGGCATTGTTGACGAGAACGTCAATCCGGCCGAACTTGGCAATGGAGGCTGCGACTGCGTCCTGAGCATCTTGCAGGCGGGTGATGTCGAGCTTGATCGCCATGAGGTCGTCGTCATGGCCGATCGCCGCGCTGACCTTTGCTGGATCGCGGCCGGTAGCGATGACGGAGTGGCCAGCGGCGCGCGCTGCCTTGGCAATGTCGAGACCCAAGCCACGGCCGGCGCCGGTGATTAACCAAACCTTCTTCTCGCTCATGTGGAGCTTTCCTCGCGGTTGTCGCCCTGCCCCCATCGCGGGGCTCTTTCGATGGGGCTAGTGTCGCCCGCACGGCGTGGAACCGGTTGCCAGATTCATCATGATCCTTGCCTAATACAATGACTAAGACCCAGAAGCGTTAATGCTTCGATTTCGCGAACGGTAGACTGCTGCGACATCAGCTAGAACGGGAACACCGAATGCGCAGCGGCATTTCGCCCATAAACTCCGCGGTCGCATCAAGGAACACCCTTGCTCTCGCCATCGCGGCGGTTGCCCAAAGTGACGGTGACTACACCACGGCCATTCCGGCGCTCTCACTTCATCGGCGCAAGATGCCGACAGCGCCGATGCACTGCATCTACGGTTTAGGCCTTGGCGTCGTTGCGCAAGGTGGCAAGCAGGTGATGTTTGGCGGCGAAGTGATCGACTATGGGCCAGGCCAATCGATGCTCACTACCGTCGATCTGCCGGTGGTAGCGCATGTCACGCGGGCTAGCGTCCGAGAAGAAGCAGCACTATGCCGAGGCGGTGCAAGTGGAAAAGTTGGCTGCTCGCGCACACATGAGCCCGTCCACCTTTCGCCAGCATTTCCGCGACATTACTGGCGTGAGTCCGTTGCAATACCAGAAACAGTTGCGCCTCCAGGAGGCACGGCAACTGATGCTCAACGAGGATCTCGACGCGAGCAACGCCAGCGGGCGGGTAGGCTATGAAAGTGCCTCACAGTTCAGCCGGGAATACTCCCGCCTGTTTGGCGCGCCGCCACAGCGCGACATACGAAGAATGCGCCTTAATCACATAACGTACTCATAGTGAGGCGATACTGATTGTGCGCTGGGGCGGGGCTTGTTGTTGGCGACATGAGGGCGCGCGCCGTCTCCGTCCTTTAGTCAAGGATTGACGGCTATCCCGATGCTCGCTGCCACCGCATTGAGTCGCTTGTCCAAGGTCCAAAACTGGCACTGGTCAATAGCCGCGCCAGCGAGCAGGTGAACGTCTACATACCCAACGCCTCGGCCGTAGAGTTTTTGCGAGCGGATGAAGGTCATGACTTCGTCGTGTTCAGCGACGGTTACCGAACGCAGTTGTTGCAGAAGTTCAAGCGTTGCTTCACGGTTCGAGAAGTTGCCGCAGGCGAGTTCGCCCACCACGAACGGATGCATGACAACTTCATGGCGGCGGAGACGCTCGCCGAGCTCCGGTAGGTCGTCTCGAAAGTAGTCAATCCAGACTGAAGTGTCCGCAAGAATCATGTTGCCGCGGAAGCACGCCTTCTCGGGACTGATTGAAGCTGACGTTGAGTGCCGCCCAGCTTGGCGAGCCGTATGGCGCTTTCTCGCTCGATCAGCGCCTTAAGCCCCTCACGTAACACGGTAGAGCGATCAAGACCACCCATCATTTTGGTCGCTTTGGCGAGCAAGTCATCATCTAGAGTTACCGTCGTGCGCATCGTCGTGCTCCATTCAAGAGCACCTATAATAGCATCACTTGATGCCGTAACTCGTGCCTATCATGCGCGTGAATGCGTAGATTCGAGAATCCGCCTTCAGCGCCCATATCAAACTAGTCACCCTGGGCAACAAAGCCAAATCAGGCATTGATTTCAGGATTTTGGTTATTCTAGCGCGACATTTTCAATCCCCATCGCCCGCCCCAGGGCCGTAACCGTGATTACTACGCTCTGTCCTTCTGGCAGAGCGCTGGCTAGCGTTGCTTTCAAATCGCCTGCAAGGCGCCGGACCACCCTATCGAATCGAAGCTGTAGTTTTGCCGCCCTAACTCTCTCGCCGATCTCACGCTCAACGGTGGTTATCTTGAGCATTCGCGATTTGGAGGTCATGCAAGTACGGCCATCGATCTGCCGCACGTCAGCCGATGAAAGTGGCTCGCAGTCCATAAGACTCGTAAACCAAAGCCGCGCGACGATCGCAGGTAATCAGCGACGCCGAATGCGCTGCCGCGGTGGCGGCGACGAGCGCGTCGTATGCGCCACCGCCGGTTACAGAATGTTCCGGCAGCGCCAAGACAAAGTCCTTATAGAGTGGACCATCCATGCGAAGGAACGGTTCTACAAAGCGTGCTCGGAGAAAGTCTCGTACGACGTCTGCCGCACAACGATGCGGAGGAGGCAGTCGAGTCAATACTGAGTATGTCTCCAGCGCACAATGGTCAATCATGCGAAGACCACGATCTAGGGCTTCGCGCGCTCGATTATGGTGTTCGTGCCACGAAGCGAATGCAGCGACGACCACGCTGGTATCCGCCGCTTTCAACGTCGAATGTGCTCTAAGGTTTCACGCACTGCGTCGGCAGTGAGCGTGGGCAGTCCGACGTCCGGGACCGCAACGACATCCTTTCCGCGCCTCTTCAAGGTCATCGGAGTTGCGGTGATCTCTATTTCGAGTCGCCCATCACCGGCGCGAATCTCGAGAGTCTGGCCAGGTTTGATGTTGAGTGCCTGGCGAAGCGATTTGGGGACGACGATTCGCCCGGCGGCGTCGATGGTAGTTTTCATGGTAAAAATCATGGCATAAAAATGCCACCATGGCAACCAATGAGTGACTTACGACGGTGTCCTTGGCTGGCGATGGTTCCTATGGCACCGTTTTTCACACAAGAATCGCACGCAGCGCTCCAGCGATCTCATAACACCTTGATTTAAAAAGATCAGCGGCTTCGGAGCGATATGTTCGATTCCCATCGCCCGCTCCACTCTCCCGCCAATGCTGGCCAATGCGAGCCAATGATTTGCCGCTTGCAGTGCCGAGCAATAAGTTCGCGGACGTTCGCTGGCGTTGGCTGTGGTTTCACACGCAGTCTTGTCCGTATGACCGGGTTCGATCCGAAGGCACCAGTCGCCAATGGCAGCTTTGGCGATTTGAATCCGCGTCGAACGCCGCTCATAGACGGCGGTGCTTGCAATATCGTGCGGAAGCGCGCTCGAAGCGTGCTCTAAGTGGACCGTCGCCGGGCGAACACCTCCACAAAAAGGCGCCACGATGTGCCCTTGTCCATCGATGCCTCGGCCTTCCAATGGAAGGATACTGGCGTTATCTCAGTGAAGCTCCAGCGCGACAGCGCCCCCGTTTCAGTGGTGCCCTCTTGCACGATGTCGGCTCCTTGCGGACGACCAATCTGCTGGCGATAGCTGTTGGTGGCGGGGTCTATCCAATAGATGCGCCAGGCATGGAGTGCCGGATCATAGACTCGAATTGTCGTACCGTACCAGTTGCCGGCGACTGGCATTTCCGGTGCGTGCGGGACACGGTCCTTTTGCTGGGGAATCATCCATACGTCCTGAATCGCGCGGCCCTCAAGAATCCAGTCAAAATGAATCTCCCCTTGGCCTTGATGGCGCACTCCATCCGGTGCGTAGGAAACAATATCCGCGTGCCAATCTCCGATGAACCGACCATAAAGCGCGAGCGCCTCGGCACGATCGGTTGCTGGCCCATCCGCATGCAATACCGCCATCAAGCCGGATGATTTCCTTTCTGACATCAATGCGCCCCCAATTATGCATGCCGATAAGCAGAGGCTAAGTACGACCGCGGGTGCAGCCAAATATCTATAGCCCAACATATCCATAGCGACCCAACCTGATTGCGCGAAAGTAGCGGGTCGCAACTTGGCGCTGTTTGCTCCACAGGCCAGGATAATATCGCTTGGAACTCGTCGGAAACTTGGGGAAAATTGCGCAAATGGGTTTACACATATCCAAGCGGCGCACGCCTCCGCCGATGGTCGCAAACGCGCCGCCGAAACTTCGTGTAATTGCGCGTGAATCGCAGTGGTCGCTGACTGAATATGTATGCTCGGCGGGACCCCATGATCGAACCTTTGAGGAGCGACATGATCGGGTGTTGATAGCTCTCGTGACCTCAGGCACGTTTCGATATCGAACCGACACGGGCGAAGGGATCCTATATCCAGGCGCCTTCCTTTTGGGCAACGCTGGCTCCTGTTATGAGTGCGGACACGAACACAGTCACGGCGACCGGTGCTTGGCCCTGCATCTCGACCCAGAATTGGTCGGAGAAATCGCTTCGAGCTCAGCAGCTTCAAATCACAGCCATTTTCGTACCGCTATTCTCCCGGCCGTACCGGACCTAGCGTCCATTACGGCGTCCATACAACAATCCTCTAAGTCGCTAACGAAACTTGCCCTTGAAGAAGCAGTTCTCACCGCCGCTGAGACCGTGGTGCGCATAGTGGCAACCAACCATACTCCACCCCGTAAGCCGAAGCCGGCTGCGACCCGACGGATGGCTACCGTATTCAATTATATCGATGCCCGGTTAGGGAGTGATCTGAGCCTCGCCGAGTTGTCCGCGCAGGTTGCCATGAGCAAGTACCATTTTATCCGAACCTTCAAGCACACGAGCGGCATCACGCCGCACCAATATATTCTGAGTCGCCGCATTGGCACGGCCGCGACAGCACTGCGCGCCACCAAGAAGACGGTGGCCAGTATCGCGCTCGATTATGGATTTGGCGATTTATCGACCTTCAATCATTATTTTCGCCGAGTCATGGGGACCACACCCACGGCATATCGATTGAGGTACACGAGCATCAACGATCTGAAGCAGCGCTTTTCAATAGACCGGTAACCCTGCAAACGGGTGTCTGGTCGAATGGCGGCTTTCGTCCTCTGAATTCTACTTGCAAACGCCAGTCGATGGGTCGATGGCGCCGCGGTATTAATTGGAGTCAAGGGTTGACGGCTATCCCGATGCTTGTTGCTACCGCATTGAGTCGCTTGTCCAAGGTACAAAACTGGCATCGGTCAATAGCTGCGGCAGCGAGCGGGTGAACGTCCACATAACCAACGCCGCGGCCGTAAAGTTCTTGCGATGCGAGCCAATGATTTGCCGCTTGCAGTGCCGAGCAATAAGTTCGCGGACGTTCGCTGGCATTTGCCGTGGTTTCACACGCAGTCGTGTCCGTATGACCGGTTCGACCCTTAGGTGCCTCCAATGAGTGACTGCTGTCAAGAGTGTCGTCGAAACAGCAAGCGAGACCGTTATGACTGGAGTCCGTCCCACGACCAGCGTGGGATGCTGAGGTTGTTCGGCACGTCATCGGCGGATTGGTGGTAGCGAGACATCGTTGTCGTGGTCGCCCAGGCGAAGTAGTCGTGCAGGACTTGTCGTAACGCGACATCGCTGGCTAGCCCAGCGTCGGCCAGAGCCTTGTCGAAGCAAGCTATCGCACGGCTGTCCATTTCATCATGCTCTCCGTTCCCGCTATGCATCTTGACGACAGTGGTCTCGTCACCATAGGAATCGGAATACATCGTCGGACCGCCCAGAGCCTCAGCCCAGTAAGCGGCGAGTCGCTCGATATGTTGTGGGTGAAAACCGTGGCTGAACGCATGGGCGACCACGTCGTCAGCCATCACCCGACGGTGCCAGGCGTTGGCAAGACGGCGCAGGCCGTCGATGCCGCCAACCGCGTCGAACACAGTTTGCATGGCATCCATGATGACAATCCTCACCTGCCTACACAAGCGTGAAGCGTTGAGGCAGAGTGTTCATACTCCCGTCGCGACCCGCAGCTGTCCGTCGCCATCGGCCGCTTCGAGGCACCGCTGTGGTCAAGTCTATCTCTCGGGTCGCTCGCTTTTTGTTGCTCCAGCTACAAACTCTCGAAGAAGAATGAATCTCGGTTCCTCTGTACAGATCATGTCGATACAGCGATGAACCAGACTGACTTCGTCAATACACACGAAACATTACCAAGTAGCCCGGCGCTACTGATACGGGAGGGCACTTTTCGGCGTTTAAAATTACTCGAGATCCTTCCGCATCATCGTGGATGGCCACGATGGAGGCGAGAACTTCCCTGTACCACCGTAGCGCGCCGCTGCCAACCAAACCTGCAGGGGGCATAGACCTACCTAGATTCCTTGACTTCGATTCGCCTAGGTAATACGTTTTGACTACCCAGGAATCTCAAGGGTGGAATCGATGGCTGCCACGAGTCTAAAACTGCCAGAGGCGCTGAAGCGGCGAATCGAGCGACTTGCCGGCGCGGCGAATAAAACTCCGTATGCTTTCATGGTTGACGTATTGAGCCGGGAGGCGGACCGTGCCGAGCTTCGCGAGCGGTTTGCGGCGGATGCGGCGGTCTCGGAAATGGAAGCGATGGAGAGCGGCAAAGCCGTTCCGTTGGGAGCCGCTTTCGACTACCTCGAGGCTCGTGTGGCAGGGAAGTCTGCTCGACGCCCACGAGAGCGCGCATGGCGCGCGTCCAAGTAACGACTCGTGCGCTCGCCGATCTAGAGCGGCTTTTCGACTTTCTCGCGG
>Ga0181534_10002838_pt1 | contig 10505 bp, 8 predicted proteins | sample PEATcosm2014_Bin_37_FD_119758 | JGI IMG/M metagenome (GOLD analysis project Ga0181534, IMG submission 119758) | Peatland microbial communities from MTU Mesocosm Facility, Houghton, MI, USA - PEATcosm2014_Bin17_10_metaG | ecosystem: Environmental > Terrestrial > Soil > Wetlands > Peat | place...
GCGACGGCGGGGCCCCCTCCGCCTCCGCCTCGGGCGCAGGCGGCGCCGTGGGCGCGGTCTCGTCCGTCGTGTCGTTTTCGCTCACGGCGGGTGAGCCTACGGTGCCGCCTGGCTCGCTCACGTCGACCTTGTTGTTGCAGGCAAGCGTGAACGGCGTCAGGACGAAGCCCGCGACCAGGGCGAACCGTGCGACGTGTCGGCAAAGATCCTTCATCGGGCGTTCCTTCCCATGGGTCTCCGTGACCTTGGACGCGCGGATGGTGTCACCGTCGGCGAACGAGTTCAACGAGGCTGACGCGCGGCCGCGCCGAGCTCAAGCGAGCCGGAGGAGGCCCGCCTCGTCGACCGGGCGCACGGTCCCCCTCTCGGTGTGAATCGCGCGCACGAGACGCGCGGGCGTCACGTCGAAGGCCGGGTTCTGCACCTTGGCGCCTTCGGCGACCACGAGCGTCTCCGGCTCGCCGGGGCCAGCTCGGAAGTGCGTGACCTCCGCGTCCGGCCGACGCTCGATGGGAATCCGCGAGCCGTCGGGGCAGGAGAGGTCGACGGTGCTCCACGGCGCCGCGACGTCGAACGGCACGCCGTGCATCTCTGCGAGGCACGCGATGCCGTAGGTGCCGATCTTGTTCGCGACGTCGCCCGACCGCGCGATCCTGTCGGCGCCCACGACCACGAGGTCGATGGCCTTCGCCGCGAAGAGCGCCCCCGCCATGCCGTCGGTGATGACCTCGACCGGGATCGCCTCGCGGACGAGCTCCCAGGCCGTCAGCCTCGCCCCCTGGAGCAGCGGGCGCGTCTCGCAGGCGATGACCCGCGCGACCTTCCCGCGAGCGTGCGCCGCGCGCACGACGCCGAGCGCGGTTCCGTAGCCGCCGGTCGCGAGCGCCCCCGCGTTGCAGTACGTGAGGATGGTGGCGTTGTCGGGGACGAGCTCCGCGCCGAAGGCCGAGAGGGCCTGGCAGGCGGCCACCTCGGCCTCGTGGATGTCCCGCGCGAGGTCCGCGATGCGCGCGAGGCGCTGGCGTGGCTCGAGCGACGCGGCTTCGGGGACCCGCGCCATCACGCGGTCGAGCGCCCAGCCGAGGTTCCTGGCGGTCGGCCGCGTCTCGCGCAGCCGCTCCTCGGCGGCCCGCATGACCTGGACGAACGCGCCGGCGTCGGCGTGGTCGGCGTTGGCGGCCGCGAGCGTGAGCCCGTACGCCGCCGCGATCCCCAGCGCCGGGGCGCCGCGCACCTGCATCTGCTCGATCGCGTCGGCCATCTGCGACATGTTCGACAGGAGCTCGTATTTCTCCTGGCGCGGCAGCAGGCGCTGGTCGAGGAGCACGACGGTCCTGTCGTCGGGCATCAGCTCCAGCGCCGAGTACCCCGAGCGGCTGAGGGGCGCGGGGTGGGCGTGGGCCTGGCCCGTCTTGACGGTCGGGATCGGCTCGCCGTCGCTGATGGGCTTCTCCGTGCTCAGCGTCGGGCCGCTCACGAAGGCCTGCTCCGCGAGAGCTCGCGCGCGACCGCGAGGCGGGCCGTGACCTCCTCGGCCAGGGTGCCGAACTCTTCCGCCGCACGCGCCTTGTCGCCTTCGAGGTAGGCCCGAAGCCCGTCGACCCCGACGAGGGCCAGGCTGATGTTCACCCCGCGCTCCGCGAGCGCCGCCCCGACGTCGGGGTTCTTCAGCAGCGCGTCCAGCTCGTCCAGCACGGTGGCGATTTCGCCGAGGCCGGCGTCGTGCGGCTTGCCATCGTGTTCGCTCATCGGGGCCAGCCTAGCCTAGCCCAGATGGAGGCCGCCGACGCGGCCGCTGCGCGTGGCCCGTGACGTTGCCGGTTGACCCGGAAGGGGAACCCTGGCCATCCTCCACCCTGGAGGAATGGGCATGAGCAAGGCAGCAAGTCACGCGCACCGCAAGAAGCACGACCGGGCATGCCCGCACGACAAGAGCCTGATGACGCACGTCACGGCGGGGGAAGCCGTCCTCGACCTGTGCCGGAAGTGCGGCGGCCAGTTCTTCGACTCCGGCGAGATGTTCTCGGCCTTCGGCCTCAAGGCCGACCCTTCCTACTGGGACCGGCCGGAGACCGGAGGCGTGGTCAAGGACGGAGAGCGGCACTGCCCCGAGTGCGAGAAGTTCATGCTCGTCCAGGACGTCTCCTACGGAGGCGACAAGGTCGAGATCGACCGCTGCGGCAAGTGTGGCGGCATCTGGCTCGACAAGGACGAGATCAAGAAGATCATGGACATCTCCGAGAAGATGCGCCCCATCCTCGAGGCGGAGCGGCAGCAGGCGAAGGACGAGCTCGACAAGCTCGGCACGCCCGAGTTCACGCCCGGCCTCATCGCCAAGTTCGTCAAGATGTTCAAGACCGCGGGCTGAGCCCCCGCACCCTCGCTTCCGCGGTCTCGATGGCGAGCTTCCCGACGTCGAGCCCCACCGCGTCGCGGCCGTGCAGCGCCGCGGCGTGGAGGGTGGTCCCAGACCCGCAGAACGGGTCGACGACGAGCGCTCCCTCGCGGGATGACGCGCGAACGATGCGCTCGAGGAGCTTGAGCGGCTTCTGCGTCGGGTAGCCGGTCCCTTCGCTGCGGATGGGCGTGTTGGCGACCATCGCGGGGCAGTCGGTCCAGACGCTGCCGAGCGCCCGCCCCTCGTCGGCGTAGTAGCGATAGGTCTTGCCGTTCACCTGGCGGTCCCGGTAGGCCCGACCGTCGGCGTCCTTCTGGCGGAAGTGCATCGCGAGGCTCGTCGCCGCGAACGGGGCGCGGAGCGTCTCGTCGTCCGCGTTCCAGACGAAGTCCTTCCCGCGACCGTACAGCAGCAACGTCTGGTGGCTGGCCCCCGGCCCTCGCCGGGTCTTCACGCCGTTCCCGGGGACCCAGACCACCTCGCCGATGAAGGCGCCGCTGCCGAAGACGCGGTCGCACACCCCCTTCGCCTCGTGGACGGCGCGGTGGTCGAGGTGGAGCCACATCGTCCCCTGCTTCGAGAGGGCCTCGCGCACGGCGGCGAGCCGCACCTCGAGCCAGGCGAGGTAGCTCTCGAGGGACGGCCAGCGGTCGTCGTAGGCGACGGGGCCGCTCGCCGCGGTCTCGCGCCCGCGCAGCTGTCCAGACCTGGTGCGGGCCGCGAACCGCGCGCCGACCGCGAACGGCGGGTCGAGGTAGGCGAGCTCCGCGCTCCCGGGCGCCACGTGGTCGCAGAGGTCCTTCGCGTCGGCCTGGACGACGCGGATCACCGCTCCGCGAGCGGCGCGCTGACGTCGCGCACCAGCTCCTCCACGGACGGCGGCGCGGCGCGAGGCTCTCCGCGCGCGAACCATGGGCGGTCAGGGCCGCTGGGCTCGCAGCCGTCCGCGACCTCCTCGTCGCTGCACGCGACGCGGATGTGTGTGTGATCGTCGTGGACCCCCCCGGGGTGCGGCTCGAGCAGCACCTCCTCGGCGCGGCGAATGGTCTCGGGCGGCTCCCCCTTGGCGCGCGCCCAGTCGATGAGCATCGGCTCGAGCGCATGGTTGAGGAAGATCCACTGCACCCGCGCGTCGTCGTCCTCCACGAGCGTCTTGACGAGGATCCACTCGCGCTCGACGTCGAAGCGCAGGAAGCGCTGTCCGCGCTCGTCCCACGCGAGACCGTCGGGGCCGAAATGGATGAAGCCCGGGCTCGTCACCATCGCGCCGTCCGGCGTGGAGACATAGAGCAGCAGGTCGGCGTCGCGACCGCTCCGGTGTGACAGGTGGGGGAGCAGGCGTCCGCCGTGGGAGGCCGAGAGGTCGCCGACGACGAGGACGCTCCCGGGACGCGCCCTGGCCACCACGGCAGCCGCTCGCTCGATGGCGCCGACCAGCCGGGGTGTGCCGTGGGCGCGATCGTCCTTGCGGAGGCGGGCGAAGCCGGTCCCGGCGGGCGGGAGGGTCGCCGCGCGAGACAGCGTCCCGCGGTGGGGGAGGCCGAGGGAGCCGCCGTTCTGGGGTGTGAGCGGGGACGGCGCCCGGGTGCACGCGGCGACGGCCACGAGCGCTGCGACGGCCGCGGCGCGGCTCACGGCGCCTTGGGCGTGTAGAGGACGACGCGCGCTTCGATCGTCTTCACGGCGTCGGCCGTGGCGTACGAGGCGGCCAGCGCGATCTTCCCCTCCGTCCGCGTCAGGTACCCCTGGTCGACGAACGCCAGGTACGCGTTCTCGATGACGGGGCGGCTCACCGCCTCTCGGCGCACGATGTCCTCGCTCAGGAACATCCGCTCGCCGAGCGCGATGGCTCGCTTGGTGACGTCCTTCACCGGGAGCGGCCCCTTGAGCAGCAGCCCGAGCCCGCGCGCCGCGATCCGGTAGCTCTCGAGGAAGCTCCGTATCAGCTCGGCGTACAGCGCGACCGACAGCGCGCCGTCCCCGGATCCGACGCCGATCACGTCTCCCTCGATCGTCACCTCCCCCGCAGCCGCCATGCCCGCCACGGTCTCGGCGAAGATCTCGTCGAAGCTCGTGTCGGCGCGGAAGAGGAACTCGTACTTGAAGAGACGCGAGAGGGCGAGGACGCGCTCGGCCACGGCCTGCCGCGACAGGCCGGGAGACGGTGCCCCGGCGACGCGGTCAGGCGGCTGCGGTGACGGCGGTGGCGGCGCCAGGAGCGCGGTGGCGACGAGGCCGCGCGCGACGAAGAAGTGGACGATGATGTTCTTGGCGAGCGCGAGGGAGAGGCGCGCGTCGTCGGGGACGAGGTAGATGGTGTCCTCCGACGTCCGGCGCGCGGGCGACGCGACCCCGGCGGTCGCTCCGGGGAGGTGCACGGTCACGTGCCCCGCGCGGACGAAGAGGTCGAGCGCCTCGCGGAGCGCCGCGGTCCGGAGGTTGTCCTGCTCGTGGGGGCTCGTGAGCGATGGCGTGAACCGCGCGCCGAAGCCGTGGAGCGTGCGCGCGAGGCGACGGCACGTCTCGACGAGGTCCGCGTCGCTGATCGCCCGCTTGCCATGCGTCAGCAGCGCCGTCGCGACGAGCGCGCCCGGCGCCACTGCGGTGACGCGGTTGATCTCGTTCATCACCCGGTACGCGAGCTGCGTCACCATGGCGCGTCGCCGCGCCGGCGTCAGGCTGGCGTGCGCCGGCTTCGCGCTCGCGTCCCCGCTCGGGGTCGCGCTCCCGCGCTTCTTCTTCGTCGGGTGGCGCTCCAGCTCGTCGAGCATCCCCTCCATCGTGAGCAGCTCGCCGATCTGCAGGTTGAGGCGCCCGTACTTGCTCTTGAAGATCCCGGTCGTGGCCAGCAGGCCGCGCACGTCCTCCTTCTGCTTCTCTCCGCCCGACAGCTCGCGGACGTACTCTTCTTCCTCGACGATGCGCTCGTACCCGATCGAGATCGGCACGAAGTAGATCTTCCTCCCCGTCACGCCGAGCGCCGCGTCGACGACGAGCGAGAGGAGGCCGAGCTTCGGCGTCAGCAGCTTCCCCGTCCGCGACCGCCCGCCTTCGAGGAAGAACTCCATCGACCAGCCGTCCATGATGAGGCGGCGCATGTAGGCGTCGACGACCGCGCCGTAGAGCCGGTCTCCGTGGAAGCTCCTCCGGATGAAGAACGCCCCGGCGCGCCGGAAAGCCGGCCCGAGGGGAAAGAACGAGAGGTTGTCGCCGGCGGCCACGACCGGAACGGGGAGGTGGTTCCGGTAGAAGACGTGGGCGATGAAGATGTAGTCGAGGTGCGACTTGTGGCTCGGCAAGAGGATGAGCGAGCCGTCCTTGGTCGCGGCCCGCAGGCGCGCGAGCCCCTCTTCATCGAGCTCGAGGCCGGAGTAGATGCGGGAGAGGACGCCGTGCACGCCGGCGTCCCACGCCGCGATGGCGTTCATGTCGAGCGCGGCCTCCATCTCGCGCACCATGGCGAAGGCGCGCGAGGTCAGCACCCGTCGCTCGGCCTCCCCGTCGCCCGCCATGTCGTGGATGACCTTCTGGAGCTTCGGGCTGCGAATGACCTCCGCGCGAAGCCGGTCGGCGGGCTTCTTCGTCGGGCCGAGCACCGAGTGGCGCTCGCGCTCGAGGCGCCGGAGGAGCGAGTACGTGATGCGACGCACGAGCACCTCGTCGGACGGCTGCCCCGCCCCGCCCGTCCCCCCCGCCTCGCCCGACTCCGAGGCGAGGAACGCCTGGACGTCGATCGGCTCGCCCGCGCGCAGCGTCACGTTGCGGTAGTTCATGAGAAACTGCGCGACCGTCCGGATCTTCCCCGGCCACTCGCGGGGCCCGAGCACCGCGTCGAACGCGCTCTGCTTGGCCTGGTCCTGGTGCTTGGACCACACGAACACCTGCGGCACGAGGAGGATGGGGCGGTCTCGCGTGCGCTGGACCTCGAAGAGCGTCTTGATGAACGCGTCCCCCTCGATCTTCCCCTTGCCGCGCGCGGCAGGGTCGAGGAGGTGCGCGGGGCGCTTGAGGAACAGGGCGGCCGAGTTCCCTTCGCTCACGGTGCGACGCAGGTCTTCCTCGTCGGAGGCCTTGCTGCGTCCGATGAGTGCGTGGAGCCATCCGCGCCCCATCGGCTCGAGGATCCAGAGGCCGAGGTCGTTGGCGAAGCGGACCTGCGGGAGCGAGAGGCGCTTGGTGAGGTAGTCGAGCGCGAAGAAGTCGACGAACGAGAGGTTGCGCAGCACGTAGACGACCGTGCCCCGACGGTCGGCCTCGCGGACCGCGGACGCCCAGGCGTCGTCGACCTCGATGTGGTCGAAGAAGCGCTGGTAGAGCCACGCGAGCGCCGCGTTCGGCTCGTACGCGACCGGTGACCGCTCGCTCACGCCTCAGCCCCCGTCGGTCTTTCCGCCCTGCGCGGCCGCCCAGGAGTCGCGGAGACCGATCGTCCGGTTGAACACCAGCCGATGCGGGCGCGTGTCCGGGTCGACGGCGAAGTAGCCGATGCGCTCGAACTGCACGCGCGCGAGCGGCTTGGCGTCGGCCAGCGCCGGCTCCACGAAGCAGCCCCGCAGGACCTCCACGGACTTGGGGTTGATGTGCGTCGTGAAGTCGACGTCCTTGTCCTTGAGCGGGTTCTCCACCGAAAAGAGCCGGTCGTAGAGCCTCACCTCCGCCGTGACGGCGCGCGGGGCGCCGACCCAGTGGATCGTCCCCTTCACCTTGCGGCCGTCGGGCGCGGACCCGCCGCGAGACGCAGGGTCCCAGGTGCAGCGGAGCTCGACGACGTCGCCGCGCGCGTCCTTCACGACGCTCGTGCAGCGGAGGAGGCACGCGTACCGGAGCCGCACCTCCTGCCCGGGCGCGAGCCTGAACCACTTCTTGGGCGGCACCTCGGCGAAGTCGTCCTTCTCGATCCAGATCTCCCGTGAGAGGTAGACCTTGCGCGAGGGCCCGTCGGGTTTCTCCGGGTCGTAGGGGGCGTCGAAGACCTCCTCGGCCCCCTCCTCCATGTTCTCGATCACGACCCTGAGCGGCCGGAGCACCGCCATCACGCGCGGCGACCGCGCGTTCAGGTCTTCGCGCAGGGCGTGCTCGAGCAGCGCCACGTCGACGACGCTGTCGCGGGTCGACACGCCGACCCGCTCGCAGAAGGCCTGGATGGCCTCCTTCGTGTAACCGCGACGGCGAAGCCCCGCGAGCGTCGGCATCCGCGGGTCGTCCCAGCCCGAGACGTGGTGATTCGCGACGAGCTCCTGCAGCTTGCGCTTGGAGAGCACGGTGTACGTCAGGTTGAGGCGGGCGAACTCGATCTGCTCCGGGTGGTGCGGGAGGTCGAGGTTGTCGAGGAACCAGTGGTAGAGCGTGCGGTGGTTCTTGAACTCGAGCGTGCAGATCGAGTGCGTGACCCCCTCGATGGCGTCGGACTGCCCGTGGGCCCAGTCGTACATCGGGTAGATGCACCACGCGTCGCCGGTGCGGTGGTGGTGCGCGCGACGGATCCTGTACATGACCGGGTCGCGGAGCTTCACGTCCTCGTGCGCCATGTCGATCTTCGCGCGGAGCACGTGGGCGCCATCCGGGAACTCCCCCGCTCGCATGCGCGTGAAGAGGTCCTTGTTCTCGGCCACCGACCGGCCGCGGTACGGGCTGTCCTCTCCCGGCTTGTAGAAGTCGCCGCGGGTCGCGCGGATGTCGTCGGTCGTGCGGCTGTCGACGTACGCGAGCCCTTTCTCCACGAGCTTCATCGCGAAGCCGTAGAGCTGCTCGAAGTAGTCGGACGCGTAGTACGTCCGGTCGTTCCACTCGAAGCCGAGCCAGCGGACGTCCTCCTGGATCGACTCGACGAAGAGCGTCTCCTCGGTCTCCGGGTTGGTGTCGTCGAACCGCAGGTTGCATTTCCCGCCGAACTTCTTCGCGAGGCCGAAGTTGAGGCAGATCGACTTCGCGTGGCCGATGTGGAGGTAGCCGTTCGGCTCGGGCGGGAACCGCGTGTGCACGCGGACGGCCCCCTTCTCGGATACCTCGGCGGTGATGCGGTCTTCGATGAAGTTGCCGGGAGCGCCGTCGGGGCGGTCGCGGTCGGAGCGGTCTTTGCCGTCGTCCTCGGGAGCAGGCGAAGTCATGGGCTGCGAAGGCTAGTACAAAAGGCGCTCGCTACGTCGCCCCGAGCACGTCCCCTTCGCGGACGCCGCGCCCCGAGACCCACTCGGCGGCGGTCACGGGCTTCTTCCCCTCGAGCTGCACCCGGAGGAGCTCGAGCACGTCGCCGCCGTCGCAGGCGACGAGGACGTGAGACTTGTCCGCCAGCACCACGGTGCCAGGTGGAGAGCGTGGCTCGCGGGCGAGCGTCGTCCATCGCGTGGCGTGGAGCTTCACCGTCTTGCCCCCGAGGGTGGTGTACGCGCCGGGCCACGGGCTCATCCCGCGCACCTTGTCGTGGACGCGGCGCGCGGGCGCCGCCCAGTCGACGAGCCCGTCTCGCTTCTCGAGCATCGGCGCGACGGTCGCGCGCGTCCCGTCCTGCGGCACGCGCGTGAGCTCCCCCCGCGCGAAGGCGCCGAGCCGCGTCAGGGCCATCTGGCCCCCCAGCCGCGAGAGCCGGTCCGACAGCTCGCCCGCGGTCTCGTCCGGTCCGATCTCCGTGCGCGCGACGTCGAGCATGTCGCCCGTGTCCATCCCCTCGTCGAGCAGCATCAGCGTGACGCCCGTCTCCGTCTCGCCGTTCACGACCGCCCAGGTGATCGGCGCCGCGCCTCTGTACTTCGGGAGGAGCGACGCGTGGACGTTGACGAACCCGAGGCGTGTCGCGTCGAGCACGTCGCGCGGCAGGATGCGCCCGTAGGCCACCACGAGCGCGAGGTCGGCGTTCTGGGCCTTCACCCACGCCGCGAACTCCCCGGTCCGAAGCTTCGTCGGCTGCACGACCGTCAGCCCGAGCTCCTCGGCCCGCACCTTCACCGGGGGCTTGCTCGTCGTGAGCCCCCGCCCCACCGGCTTGTCGGGCTGGCAGACGACGCCGACGACCTCGCTGACCTTCGTCAGCGCGTCGAGCGAAGGGAGCGCGAACGCGGGGGTGCCGAAGAAGAGCGTGCGCATTCTGGGGTGCCGAATCGGTTGCCCTTATTGCTCCGGGCCTTGCTGGGCCTTCCGTTCTGGTCTTACTGCCTCGGCCAGGAGGCTGCGTAGATCACCTTCCCGGTCGACGTCACAACCCACGGCTCGCCGTTGTTCGGCGCTACCGAGATCTGCATCGGGATGCCGTCCGTCGCCGGCGGCGCAGGCACGAAGTTCCAGGTCGCTCCGTTGTGGGCGTTCCAGAGAACGAGGTCCAGGATTGCTCCCGAGTCGGGCTGAACCGTCCACGCGCCGACACCGCCGTTGTTGACGCCCGCGTCGTTGTAGGCGCCGGCGTCGTAGTTCGCAGGGCCCAAGGCGACGGATTGGGCAAAGAGCCCAGCCGTGTACTGCCCGGCGTCGAGCGTCCCGCCATCGAGGTTCCACGGGAACGGGTCGACGCTCACGAACGTCCAGGTGCTGCCCGACACGCTACCCTTCAGGAGCTTGTGGTGGTCGCAGGTCACGAGCCAGGGCGTTCCATCGGTCGGCGAGACCGCGGCTCCGATCGCGCCGACATCGCTCACCATGGTCCACGGGCTGCTGCTTTCTGTACCTGCGCTGTAGTAAACTGTGTAGCCGCAATTGCCCTCGAAGAACGTGTCGCTCGTGGCCCACACGCTGTAGGGCCCGGGCGGCCCGACGCCGACTGAAGTCAGGGTCTTCCAGTTACCGGTGCCGCTGCCGTTCATCAAGACCCACGTGTCGCTGCCGACGAGCGTGTACAGGCGGCCGTTCGACGAGAGCACCCAGAGGGTGTTGCTGTCGCTCGATGGGCCAACCGCGACCTGTATCGGCGTACCCGACGGAAAGGACGGGGTCGTGCTCCATGTGCCGTTGTCGTATCCATGGACTTGACCACCAGTGATCAACCAGACCTTCCCCGTCGTCGATGTCGCTGCCACGCTGGTTACCGACCCGGCGTCGATCTCTGTCCACGGGTTCGTCGTGGCGATGCCGGCGAGCGCCGTGATCAGCGCTGGACGAGGACTCCCGAGGCCGGTTACGA
>Ga0181534_10002839_pt1 | contig 10498 bp, 9 predicted proteins | sample PEATcosm2014_Bin_37_FD_119758 | JGI IMG/M metagenome (GOLD analysis project Ga0181534, IMG submission 119758) | Peatland microbial communities from MTU Mesocosm Facility, Houghton, MI, USA - PEATcosm2014_Bin17_10_metaG | ecosystem: Environmental > Terrestrial > Soil > Wetlands > Peat | place...
GATGAGCCGTTCTCCGCCTTGGACGTGCTTACGGCGGAGACCCTCCGAGGCGAACTGATGGAGCTATGGTTGGGGAAGAAGATTCCGACGAAGAGCATCTTCCTGGTTACGCACAATATAGAAGAGGCGGTATTGCTGGCCGACCGAGTGATTATCCTCGGACGGAATCCCGCGCGGATTCGGGCCGATTTTCGCATTGGATTGCCGCAACCGCGTGAACACGGCTCGGCAGACTTTCTGGTTTATGTGGACTACATCTATAAGGTGATGACCCAACCGGAACTGCAATTGGCTCCGCCCTCCGGAAAGCCAGCCGCCGCGAAACCGGCGTTTCAGATGTTGCCTCATGCGCGTCCTGGCGGTGTGGCGGGATTGCTGGAGTTACTGAAGGACCGCGGCGGCACGGAAGATATCTACCATGTTGCCGATGACCTCAAGATGGAAGTGGATGATCTGTTGCCGCTCATTGAGGCCGCGACGCTGCTCGGTTTTGCCTCGTCAGCGGCGGGAGACGTGGAGATCACGGCAGAAGGGACGGCATTTGCCGATGCCGATATTTCCGCGCGAAAGCTCCTCTTCCGAAAAGCATTGCTGGACCGTGTCGTGCTGTTGCAACAGATGAATGGCATGTTGCAGCGGAAGTCAGATCGCAAAGTCTCAGTCGAGTTTTTCCGCGACGTTCTGGACGAACATTTTTCCGAGCCCGAGGTTGATCGACAGATTGAAACCGCGCTGAACTGGGGACGCTACGCAGAAATGTTCAACTACGATTCCGAAACCGACACGCTGACGTTACTGCAACCGGCAGAGGTCGATCATCTGCATTGAGGCACTCGATAAACTTGCCCGAGCGAACCAACATTGCGACCAGAACACCGCCGTGGGGAGTGTCACTGCGCCATGCCTCGTCGTGGATGCGGGACGTCCCTGTCATCCTCGGCGGATTCGCTTTGTTTTACGGTCTGCTGTCGTTTGCGCGCTACGGAGTAGGGCCGATCAATGCCGGCGCCAACATCGATTTGTCTCCGGGCGCGTTGCCGAAGTACGCGCTGTTTTCAGTCGTGCGGCTCTCGACCGCGTATGTCCTCAGCCTCGGGTTCACGCTGGTTTACGGATACGTCGCAGCTTACAACAAGCGGGCTGAACGCCTCCTGATTCCGTTGCTTGACACATTACAATCCATTCCTGTCCTGAGCTTTCTTCCAGGGGTCATGCTTGCGATGGTGGCGCTGTTCCCGAACCGGCAACTGGGAGTTGAGCTTGGGTCGATCCTGCTGATCTTTACCGGACAGGTCTGGAACATGACGTTCAGTTTCTACTCGTCCTTAAAGAATATTCCCGGGGAGATGCGCGAGGCCGCGCAGGTGTACGGCTTCAGTTGGTGGCAGCGATTTGTGCAGATGGAATTGCCCTATGCGTCGATTGGCTTGATATGGAATTCGATGATGTCGATGGCCGGAGGCTGGTTCTTTCTAATGGCGTGCGAGATGTTTGTGCTGGGGAATCGCGACCTTCGCTTGCCGGGCCTGGGCTCCTATCTTCAAACCGCGGCCAATGCCGGCGACACGAAGGCAATCACGTGGGGACTGGCGGTGATGATTGGCGTCATCGTGCTGATGGACCAGTTGGTCTGGCGTCCGGTCATAGCCTGGGGCGCGCGCTTCAAGTTCGAGCAGGTGGAGGGGGCGGACGCACCGCGCTCTCCGATGCTGGATTGGCTGCGGCGCTCGCGGCTGCTCATGGTTCTTGGGCGTGCTTCCGTCGCGCCAGTTCGTGAGAAGTTGGACCTGCACTTTGCGCGGACGCACAACGTTTCTTCAAAGGTCTCCACACCCAGCAGGGCAGCCGTGCTGGTGCTCCGCGCGTTGTCGGTCGTGGCCGTGGCCGGTATTGCGTATGCGACCGTAAGAATCGCGATCATGCTCACGGGGCTTTCACGGGTCGAGGTGACATCGATTGTGTACGGTGCCGCGGCGACATTCTTGCGCGTCGAAATCACTTTGATTTTGGCGGCGATGTGGACGATCCCCGTTGGCATTTTCATCGGGCTGCGTCCAAGGGTGTCGGCAGTGCTGCAGCCGATAGCGCAGATCGTCGCTTCCGTTCCCGCGACCGCGCTGTTCCCCATCATTCTCCTTGTTTTGATTCGGCTCGGCGGTGGCCTGGGCATCGGTTCGATTGCGCTGCTGTTGTTAGGCACGCAATGGTACCTGCTCTTCAATGTCATCGCCGGGGCTTCCTCTATTCCGACGGATCTGAAGGAGGTTTGTGACGTGTTTCGCTTCGGTAGAGCCGAACGATGGCGGAAGCTATTATTGCCGGCGATATTTCCCTATCTGATCACGGGATTTGTGACTGCTTCCGGTGGCGCCTGGAATGCGAGCATTGTGGCGGAGTATTTTCATTTCAAAGGACAAACACTCTCGACCACCGGGCTTGGCTCGGTCATTAGCCATGCCACTGACATCGGTAACTTCCGTCTATTGCTCGGGGCGACGATTGTGATGGCACTCATGGTGGTCACGATTAACCGTGTTCTTTGGCGCAGGATGTATGCCCTGGCTGCGACGCGCTACAAACTGGATACATGAGTGCCATCACCAGAACTCCATCCAGATATTCAAGCGGCTCTGCTCGTACAACCAGACGAACAGCGCCCACGCGTCCCAGCTTATGACTGCCTCGGTTCCGGTTTACCGCTCAAGGCTCTTCGAAGTGTCGGCACCCATGCTGGATGTCTCTGACTTACCTTGGACTGGCATGTAATGCCTCGCACTCGAAGCTGTCCGCACTTCAATTCGGTCGCTCTCGGCCAGTCCGGTAATCGTTGCTTTTCCACCAGCATAGGATCTAAGCGCGTTGCTGTCGCCTTCAAGCAGATATGGTTTGTCGCCGACGACCAGTACGAACTTTGACCCCTGATCCACACAGGCCAGAGTGCAGGTCTGCTGAGTCTGATTTCGTTGGCATGTGTAGCGATGCGTAACCCGTCCCTGGCATGTCAAAGTCCCTGTCAGCTCGGCTGGAGCCTGTGCCATTGCGAACGCTGAAGCTAGTGCTACTACGGCCACGACAAGAGTAAGATTCTTTACTGTCCTGCTCGGCATATCAACATCCTTTCGTTCACGCATTTCCGGCGCGTGCGACCTTTGCTCATAGTTACTCGCTGCACGTCTCGCAGCCAACAAGGCTTCAATTTACTCGGGCCATTTAGGCCGCTACCGAAGCCTTCTTACTAGCAGCCAATCTAATACTTTTGATGTTGGGTGAACTAAACGATAACTAAAGAGTTTCTTAAATCACGCTAAAGCGAGTAAGTAAGAGATACCTAAGTTACGGATTGCCAGGTTCAAAGCGATAACCTACCCTCTTTTCAGTTACAAGATAGCGAACGGAGCCATCTACCGGTTCAAGCTTGTCGCGGAGGTGATTCATGAATACGTGCAGGTATTCCGGTTTCGGGGTGCTGGCTCTACCCCATACCGAAGCTAGCAGCGTCTGATGGGTAATCACTCTTCCAGTGTTCCTGGCTAGATAACTAAGGAGATCAAACTCTTTTGGCGTTAGCCGTACGTCGCGGCCTCTTACGGTGACAAGCCTGGTTAGTAAGTCAATGTGAAAGTCACCGGCTTCGATCATGCTTGTGTCTTCGTCCAGCCGCGCCCGGCTCGCTCTCCGCAAGCCGGTGCGGACCCGAGCCATCAGTTCATTCATATTGAAGGGTTTGGTTACATAATCGTCTGCACCGGAGTCGAGAGCCTCGACCTTTGTTTTCTCCTCGTCGCGAGCCGACAGCACGATGATAAATACTTCGGACTTGGCGCGGATTCTAGCGCACAGTTCCAACCCTCCCATAGTTGGCATCGAAAGATCGGTAATCACCAGGTTTGGCACCCATTGCCGCATCACCTCGAGAGCTTCATCGCCGTCACTCGCCGTCCTCACGCAGTACCCATGACCGGAAAGAATGGAGCGGAGCACACGAGTGATCTGCGAGTCATCGTCTACCACGAGGATGTTGCGGGGCGCGAACATGGGAGTAGTACTAACCTCTCTTGAGGTGTCTATTTAGTTAGATACCATCGTCCCTAAATCACGAATTAAGAGTGCCTAAAATGTTTCTAAAGCCGAGTCGAGGGCTGCCGCGCGCCATTAAAGAAGGGCTTCGTCAGGTGTCAGTCAGCGCAAAGCAGAAGCCGCTAAAGGAATAAGCGCATGCAGTGCGGTGTTGGGGGCAATGAAATTTGTACGCTGCTTTTGGCGGGATTGGCATATCCAATCAGCATTATGGTCGAACCGACGGATGTGATCATTATTGGCGCGGGCGTTGCGGGACTTACGGCAGCTCGACGGCTGGCGGAGGCTGGCGTTCGCGTTCTCATCCTGGAAGCGCGAGGCCGCGTGGGCGGGCGGGTCTGGACCGTTCACGCGGGGGAGGGTCTTCCTGTGGAACTAGGTGCGGAGTTCATGCATGGGCTTCCGCGCTCCACGGTTGACCTCATCCGCGCTGGACATTTGGAAATGCGCGAGGTTGGCGGTCAGGAGTGGGTGTACGTCGATGGCCAACTGCGGCAGATCGAAGACTTCTTTTCGAGGATAAAGAGCGTACTGGGAAGAATGAATGGACGTGGCGCAGATCGCTCGTTCGCCAATTTTCTTGATGATTGTTTTCCGGGCGACGAGCCTGCCAAACTGTGGGGCCTCGAATACGTGGAGGGCTTTCACGGCGCAGTCGCAGAGCGCATCAGCGCGCATTCCCTGGTTCGCGCCAGGGATTCCGAGACTGGAGTGGACAGCAGCCGTTCGTTTCGCTTCGCGCAAGGTTACGGGTCGCTGCTTCGCGTGCTTGAGGACGCGCTGCCTCCCGACCTTGTCAGCATCCGGCTCAACAGCGTGGTACGCGAGGTTCGCTGGGCAGAGCAGGATGTGCGGGTTGAAGCGCAAACGCAAAGTGGAATGGTCGAATTCAGCGCTCCACGGGCCATTATCACGCTGCCGCTCGGCGTCATGCAGGCTTCCCCGAGCGCTCCCGGTGCAGTGCGTTTTGAGCCGGTGTTGGAACAGAAGGCGTCGGCACTGCGGTTACTTTATATGGGGCAGACGATCCGAATCTCTCTGATTTTCAGCGAGAGATGGTGGGAGAAAATAGTTGCCCGCGGGCATGAGCCCGGCGCGCTACGCAACATGAGTTTCGTTTTCTCGCACCTGGAATGGTTTCCCACCTGGTGGGCAAGTTCTGTGGCGACCTTGACGGGATGGGCTGCATCCCGGCGCGGTGAGCGGCTGAATGGCAAGTCCGGCGAGTTCATAAAGAACAAAGCACTGGAGTCACTAAGCGCGGTCTTCGATATCCCGCAGCCGACGCTTGAGAGCATGTTGCAGAGCTGGCACGTGCATGACTGGCAGTCGGACCCGTATGCCCGTGGTTCCTATAGCTACGTTGGCGTGGGAGGAGAATCTGCACAGGCCGAACTCGCCGCGCCAGTTGCCGGAACGCTGTTTTTTGCGGGAGAAGCGACCAACACCGAAGGACAACACGGAACTGTCCATGGAGCCATCGCAACCGGGGAGCGCGCCGCGCAGGAAATCTTAGCGGCACGGCCGGATCGGCTTGCGTAGCGGGCTTAGCCGCGCCAGAGGTGGTAGAGCAGGTAGTAGATCACCACTCCGGTGACGGAAACATAGAGCCAGAGCCAGTAAGTCAAGGGCGCGATCTTAACGTGTCTGGCGTCCTGACGCTTGAGTCCGCGGCTCAAACTCAGCAAAATCATGGGAACGATGACCACGGCGAGAATGGTATGGCTGGTCAGCAGAGTGAAGTAAACTGGACGCCGCCAACCCTGTCCCGCAAAATGCAGCACGCCGGCGTGCGCGTGGTAATACAGGTAGCAGATAAGAAAGACCACCGACGTTGAGAAGGCTGCGATCATGGTGCGCTTGTGAGCCTCAATCTGTCTGCGGCCGATGAAGCGCTTTGCGGTCACCAGCAAGAAGGCGGCTGTGCCGTTCAGGGTTGCGTTGATGGCAGGGAAGTCGGAGAGCGATAGCGCTAGCATGGTTCGATCCTTATGCTGCCGGCTTGGTGCTGCGGCGGTTGGCTACCACAAAGGCCATGCCGAACATGATCACAGTGAAAACAACCAGTACCGCTAGACACTTTGCGATGGGAAACTCCGGCGAAGCCGTGGCCGGAAAGAGCAGTCCGCGCAAAGCTTCGGTGCCATAGGTCAGCGGATTCATTCTCATCAGGAACGCCATCCACGGGGAAGCGGAGCTGACCGGAAACAGCGATCCCGAGAGTAGCCACAGGGGAATCAGGAACAGGTTGATGATGGCATGGAATCCCGAGGTCGAATCCATCGGCCACGCGATGATGAAGCCCAGGGCGGTGAGCGAGAATGAGACGAGGAAGATATCCAGAATTACCAGCAGCAGTTGCATGAATCCAAAATGAATTCCTAGCAACGGGGCGATCACCAGAAAGAGCAGGCCCTGCAGGGTTGCCAGCGTAGTGCCGCCAAGCACCTTGCCCAGCACAATGACTGAGCGATGCACTGGAGCGACGAGCACGGAAAGAAGAAAGCCTTCGTTGCGATCCTCGATTAGCGACATCATGGCGAAGATCGACGTGAAGAGCACGATCATCATCAGGGCGCCGGGAAAGAAGAAATCGAGATAGTTCTGGCCTCCGCCGGTGGTTGGGTTGCGGAACGAGTTGCCGAAGCCTGCGCCGATCACCACCCAGAAGATCAAGGGCGAAGCGATCACGCCAACGACACGGCTCAGGTTGCGGTAGAAGCGTACGACCTCGCGACGCCACAGCGAGAGCGCGGGCATTAGTCCCCATGTGGTTCCTCCGCTAGTGAGCGGAGGCGATGCAGTTTGCGTTGCCAATATCTGCCTCAATCCTTAGTGCTTTTTCTTCTTGCTTTCGGCGGCGCGCAGTTCAAGGCCCTGGGCATCTTCGTTCCAGAAGCGATGCCCCGTGCGCCGGATGAAGACGTCCTCCAGCGTTGGCTTGCTGACGCTGACCGCATCGATATCACCGGGAAATGCTTCGACGACATCGGTGATGAAGCGATGGCCTGCCTCGCGTTCGATACGCACGCGGCCGTCGTCAAGTACGGCGGCCTGCACATTGAAGCGGGCGGAGATGTCGATGGCGAGTTTCTGTGCATTGCGCGCGTCGAGCAGAATCACGTCGCCGCCGATCTCGCTCTTCAATTGTGCAGGCGTGCCCAGTCCCACAAGATTTCCCTGGCTCAAAATGGCCAGGCGGTCGCATTTCTCGGCCTCCTCCATCAGGTGCGTGGTGACGATGATGGTCACGCGCTCCTGATCGCGCAGTAACTGCAGATACTGCCAGAGGTCGCGGCGAGCTCCGGGATCGAGGCCTGTCGTAGGCTCGTCGAGCAGCAGAACCTGGGGACGGTGGAGCAGTCCTTTGGCGAGTTCCAGGCGGCGCTGCATTCCACCGGAAAAGGTCTCGGCGCGGTCCTTGGCGCGGTCCGCCAGAGAGACGCGCTCCAGCATTTCAGCCACACGCTTTTTGAGCACCGAGCCAGTGATTCCGTAGAGATGGCCGACGTGGATGAGGTTCTCTTCCGCCGAAAGTTTTACGTCAATGCTGCGCGACTGGAAGACCACCCCAATCTGCCGGCGCACGCCGCTAGGATCGAGAGCCACGTCATGGCCGAGGATCAATGCGCGCCCCGCATCCGGCAGCATCAAGGTGGAGAGGATGCGAAACATGGTGGTTTTGCCGCTGCCGTTGGGGCCGAGCAGCCCAAAGATCTCGGCGCGCTTCACCGTGAATGAAACCCCGTTGAGTGCCGTGCGGTCGCCGTACTTGTGGCGCAAGTCCTCAATCTGGATTACCGTCTCCGGTCCTGTTTCAGTGGGGGCATCGAGTTCTTGTTCAAGCGTCTTTGCGGTCAAAAGTTTCGTCCTCAGTAAGCGTGCGAGCGCGGCTTACCTCGCGCTATTCAGCATCATCAGTGCAAAGAGCAAGGGCAGGTACGTAACGGATGCCTTAAGCAACGCCCGTGCCAGAATTCTGCTGCGTGGCTCGGAGGGTGGCAGGCACTCGCTCCAGATGCGGGCGCAGAAGTAAAACAGCCCGAGTCCCAAGGCCGATGCGCCAATGAAATAAGTGAGTCCGGCCATGCCTAACATGGTAGGCGCAAGGGTGGTGGGAAGTAACGCCGCACCGTACATGAGTATCTGGCGGGCGGTGGAGCGGCCATCGCTTTCAACCACGGGCAACATGCGGATACCGGCCTTGGCGTAGTCGTCGCGATACATAAGGGCGATGGCGTGGAAGTGGGGAAATTGCCAGAAGAAGACAATCGCAAAGAGCACGAAGGCTTCGTAATCCAACCGCCCGCGGGCGGCAGTCCATCCCAGCACACCTGGCATGGCTCCCGGAAACGCACCTACGAAAGTACAGAGTGGGCCGATCTTCTTCAGCGGCGTGTAAATCAGCAGGTAAGTGGCGGCGGTCAGCAGGGTGAGCAAGGCGGTCAGCAGATTCAGCTTCAGGGCCAACAGAGTTGCGCCACCGACGGTCAGCACGGCCCAGACGGCAAAGGCATGGGCAAGGCCCATGGAGCGGGTTACGAGCGGACGCAGAGCGGTGCGCGGCATGAGAGCGTCGGTCTTGCGCTCGATAATCTCATTCATGCACGCCGTTCCCGCCGATACCATGCCAATTCCAGCCAGGGCCCAGAGCAGATTCAAACCGAGCACGGGTAAGCCGGACTTGTGACGGCCAAAAAAGTATCCACACCAGGCAGTGACCACCACCAGGGTCGTCACGCGAACCTTGGTGAGTTGTGCGTAGTCGCGCAGCAGATCCATGAGGCTGCGCTCTCTGGAGAGAGTAACCGGCAAAGGCTGGGTGGGGGCAGTCGTCATGCGCGCACCGTCGATCCGTGCGGGGCTGTGCTCCGTTCCGCTTTCGGCTCAAGATGCCGGTGGATCTGAATTGCGAGGATCACCGTGGTGACCAGAACCAAGGCTCCACAGGCGACGTGCGCCACAGTAGTAACCACCATGCTGAGCAGTGGCGCCGAAGCAGACCGGCTCCAGTGTACGCGTGCCACGTAGGTGACGAGTCCAAGACCGATCTGGAACATGAGTAGCGTTACCAGTATTGCGGCGGGGGTGGCGAGTTGCGGTGCGTTGCGATGCCGCCTCAGAGTGGCAACCACCAACCAATTCACCATGCAGAACACTATGCAGGCGCCGAGAATGTGCGGTAGTAACCGGATTCCCGAATGGCGAAAGGCCGCACCCATGATCAATTGCAGCCAGACGACGAAGACCGTCAGCAGAGAGAGCGTGGTCAGGCGGGGCCAGGCGTTGGTATTGCGCATCGCTTTTGGAGGCTGAACCCAGCTCTTGCTGGTGAAGAAAGCCATGCCAACCATGATGCAGAAAAACGTCTGGGCCAGCGTTGCATGAGCGGTGGAGATAGCGGGCGGCAGATAGAAAAGGACGGTCAGTCCGCCGAGTATGCCTTGCGCGATTACCGTGCCGAGAGCCGCCCATCCGAGGACGTGCATCCAATGTCGCTGATCCACTTTCTGTGTCCAGACGGCGACGCCAATGGTGAGCAATCCAATCAACTCAGCCAACATGCGGTGCCCGTGCTCGAACTTCACCCCGCCAACCAGCGGCGGAATCCGGTAAAGCGAGCCGAAAGAGGTAGGCCAGTCCGGAACGGAGAGTCCCGCATCGTTGCTGGTCACCAGGGCGCCAGCAATAATCAACAGAAAGACAAAGCCAGCCGTCAACACGGTGAACAGATGATGCGCGCGATTATAGGGTGTGCCTTGTGCGTTCGAAAATTGCGCCATGGAATTCAGAGATCTCGATTGGGAACAGCCACCATAGGATTTCAAAGCCCGCCGGAACTTCCCTCCGAGGCGGACACGCCATTCTATCAACTCTATAGAGAGAAGATGAGAAACGAGAGGCTGGCGATGCAGGGCAATTGACAGACTTTTGACATTTTCCCGAAATGCAAGCGCGGAAAACGGGAAGGGGTACTGCCGCATTCGAATTCTCGACGTGTGACTCATTCAAGCCAGTCTCTCCTGGCTTGAATGGGGAAGCACTCCTCTGCACGGGACCCGTTGCGCTCCGATATCTAAACTGGATTGGTTTCCTTGGCGGCCTGTACGCGCCAGGCGGTACTTTCCATGGCTGCGATTACGGCGTCGGCGAACTCGTTTGTGCTGGCAATGCCGCCCATGTCGCGTGTGATGTGCTTACCCTCGCGATAGACGGAGTGAACCGCATACTTTACCTTGTTTGCGGCATCCTGTTCGCCCAAGTGGCGCAGCATCAAGATGCCTGAGCGCGTAACCGCCGTCGGGTTGGCGACGCCCTTTCCGGCGATATCGGGAGCGGAGCCATGCACGGCCTCGAAGATGGCGCACTCGTGTCCGAAGTTTGCGCCGGGAACCAGTCCCAGGCCGCCGACGAAGGCGGC
>Ga0181534_10002844_pt1 | contig 10484 bp, 3 predicted proteins | sample PEATcosm2014_Bin_37_FD_119758 | JGI IMG/M metagenome (GOLD analysis project Ga0181534, IMG submission 119758) | Peatland microbial communities from MTU Mesocosm Facility, Houghton, MI, USA - PEATcosm2014_Bin17_10_metaG | ecosystem: Environmental > Terrestrial > Soil > Wetlands > Peat | place...
ACGAGACCGAAACGGTGGGAGCCCCAGATTCAGGATTCGCGACCAGCACGTTGTTCGAGGTGCCTGAAGAAGAAAGACCTGATCCATTCGTAGCAGTTACCGTGAAGGAACCATCAAATACATTACCGGCACCGTTGAAACTGCTGTTTGTAGAGAGATAGAAGTTCACACTGGAAATATCGATCACGCACGTTGTTCCCGACAAAGAGGCGCACGTATACGAATCACCGTTGTAGTCCTTTACGGAATACGTCACGGGCGTTCCACCGGTGGAAGAAGGAGCGTTCCAGGTGATCGTCACGTTGGGCGTCGCGGCCGAGTTATTGACGGTCGCTACCACGTTCGTAACGGCGCTGGGATTGGCGGCAACCACTACGGCCGACGTCGCGGTAGAAGCAGCTGACGAACCAAAGGGGTTAGTGGCAATAACGCTGAAGGCGTAACCGGCACCTAGCGAGAGACCCGCTGAAGAGTCAGTAAGGACACACGGCGACGATGAACACTTACCAGCCACGTTGCCGTTCGCGAGAACGGTATAGGAGGTGTCCGCAATGATCGGCGTCGAGGTGCGGTACGGATGTGAAGTAAAGGCGATAGATACCGTGCCGTTACCGGGTGTCGCAACAACCGAGGTGGGACTGCTTGGTGCACCAACCGTGTAAGCAGTCGAGGAAGCACCATTACCAAGTGCGCTCGTGGCCACCACATAAATACTGTTGGTCGCGAGTGAGGCCGTTGGCGTGAACGTGATCGTCGTCGCGGTGGCGTTCGTCGTCGACGCAATGACGGCACTCGAACCGCTTAATACGTCAAAACCAGTAATGGCCGCACCATTGGCGGCGCCATCGGTCCACGTGACCGTGACAGCACCGGCGGCAGTTGACGAAACACTTGTCACGGTGGGCGCCGTAGGTACTACCACGGCACCGGCAACGGTGCCCGTGGCAAACAACGCGAGCCCAGCAATCATCGCTACACCGACCAGCGCCCGCACAGAGCGCATAGGGTACGAACGCGATGCGTGATTATTGACTTTTTCTTGACGGACGCTAGGTAGCATCTCTCTCCCTCAATCGAATGCTAAAAACTAAACAGATGGTAGCAGCGGGTCAGAGGCAGTTTTTGGTTCGGTGACCGAGCCGTGGACCGGCAAATTTCGCCGGATCTCCTCCAAACCGAATGGTCACCAGAGGCGAAAGTCCTTATTTTTTTTGGGTTTTCACCTCGGTCTGCATCCGTTGTACTGCTCCCAAGGCCTCAAATCGGGCCTTTTTGCTCAAAAAAATCACCAAAATTCTTGGTCTTCGAGCACTGATTTCACGGAATAGACACAGAAAACCAGCCCTTTTTAGATCGCCAATGACCTTTTCGAGGTGGTCAATCACCACCAGGTAACACGAATCCAATCGCCAGCGAGGAAATCCAAGAGAATCTTGCTCGTAAGGTCGCAAACGACCTACTCCGCTGAGAACTTTTAACCGAGGAAAAACCAGCGCCCTTTTAGTGGTACGAAGGTACCGAGAAACACGACCAAAATTCTTGCGGCGATCGCTCGTTGGGAACCTTCGTGACTTCGCGAGAGCCACACTGCGCCGGTCCAAAGGACCGGCGCAGTGCAAACGTCTTCGCTGAGAAAGCGTTTTGGCTAGTTGCTCACCGTCACCACGGTCACGGCGTTGGCGGAGCTGGTGATGACTTCGCGCAATTGGAACTTCAGATTGCTCACCGCGGCCTCGAGAAACAGCGCGACGGTGGTCGCGCGGGACTTGGCAAGAAAGGTGTCACCCTTGGCGTAACCAGTGAGCGTCAGCGTGGCGCCAGAGGACAACTTCTGAGCGAGCGCCACCAGAGCATTCTTGGTCACGGTACTGAGGGCCGTTGATCCCGCGGTGAAGCTGACCGTAATGTTGGCGGGCGTGAGCGCAGCTTGGGCAGTGGTGCCGCTGCTCGAAGCGGCCGCTCCAGGTCCGTTCGCGTTGAGCGCACTGACGCTTACCTGGTAGGTGGTCGAAGAACTGAGACCAGGAATCGTGCAGGTGGTCGCCGTGGCCGAAACACTGCCACAGGTCACCGTAACGTTGCCGGCACTGACACTCACCAAGTAGCCCGTGATGACCGAACCGCCATTGGTACTCGGCGCCGACCAACTAATGGCGAGCGAACTCGACGTGGGTGTCACGCCAGTAATCTTTGGCGCACCCGGCACCGCGAGCGAAGCCTTAGAACCCGTGACTTCACTGTAAGGTCCCGTTCCCAGCGCGTTCGTCGCCGCCACCGCAATGGTGTAGGTCGAACCCGTGGGTAGACCCGTGAACGTCGCCGACAACACACTCGCCGAGAGCTTCTGAGAAACGACGACGCCGGTCGTGGTGTTGGTGGCCGTCACGACGTAACCCGTAACCGAACTGCCCTCGTCACCGGGGATCAATGGCACCGGTGGCGACCAAGTAACAGTCTCGGTGCCCGCTGAGGGCAACGTTACCGAGCCGATATTCGGTGCGGCTTCGGGAACGGTCCAACCGTACCAGGTGAGATAATCAAAGCTCGACGAAAGCGTAACGACGCCATTGAACATGTCATCGGCGTAGACATAGGGACTAATCACATCACCCGTGGGAAGTCCTGTGAGGATCGCCGACGTTGAACCTGCGCCCACCGTCACTGACGGCAAGAACGTGCCCGTGGTGTTGTCGTAAGGAACGATGGTAAAGCCGGTCACCGGCAACTGCGTCGAAGCGGGCTCGACCCAGGTGATCTTGAGTGTTCCCACGGCCGACGACGTGAGCGTACCGTAGCCACCGGAAACCAAGGGCGTGGCGGGCGGACCAGCCGGAGACGAAGGGAGCAACGCCAAAGAACCCAAGTAGCCGTAATAGTCATTGGACAGGCCCGCGGCCGTTTGGGGCGTCACGTACACAGAATCAATTGGACCATCGGGACTTCCAACATCAATTGTGCACGACGTGCTCGTTGATATCTCGGACGACAAGCAGAAAAACGCCCCAAACGAATTCTCTACGTCTACCTGATAACCCGTGATTGGAAGTCCGCCGGTGTACTTCGGCGGTGTCCACGTCACCAACACTGTTTCATCGCCGGCCAAAGTCAACGACGGCACGACGCTGGTAATGGTGGGTACGTCGTAGGTTCCACCCGTACCATCTACTGGCTGACCGGAAGGAATCCGCGTTCCCGCGAGGTCGGGTCCTGAGGTGAAGGTGCCCGTTAGCGCCGGTGAACTTCCAAGGGGCGAGTTTGCGACGACACTGTACGTGTACGTTGTCTGATTGCTCAGTGGGTAAAAGTAACACTCAGAACTACTTGTTGCATTGAAGGAAAAATCGGGACACGAAACGGCAGCACCACCGCCGACGGGTGTCGCTGTGACGGTGTAACTCGTGATTGGATCCGTAGGATACGAGTGCAAAGCGTACGTGAGATCAACCTCGCCAACGGCGGACTGCAAGATGCTCACCGTGTACGGAGTCGTTGGTGCTCCTGGATCAGTTAGCCAGCTTCCCGACGATGAAAGCACCACGGCGGGCGAACTCGTGCCCGCAACGGATGTGGTTGTCACGGTGAACTCGGTGTAGGCGCTCGAATACGGCACCGTTACTTGATAGCCCGAAGTCGTGGTCGAGTAGGTCGGCAGACCATTCTGGTAGCCAACCACCGTGTACGTCAACGGCAATTGATACGTGAAGAACGGAAGTTGCCAGGACACAACAATTTCTGCCGGCAACGTTGTCTGCGAAGCATCCTCAACTGCCACGTTCGTGTACTGCGGGGCCGATGGAGCCAAGGCTTGTGTATTGTTTGTCGTGGTCGCACTCACACCGTGGGCGTTTGTCGAATAGATCTCGGCGGCGTAGGTAACGCCCGACGTCAATACGCTGGCGGGGAATGTGTACGAAAGATACTCGTCCGCCGTGTCGGTAGTTGGAATCGTCTTCACGATCGGAACCGGACCACCGACCAATTCAAGTGTGTAGCTCGTTATCGAAGGGTCGTCAATCACCGAGTTGTAATACGAGACGGCAATGCCTCCGGGCGACGTCGTTGCGCTGTAGGGCACGCCGTACGAGGTTTGATCGATGTAGGGAGACACTTGCGGCGCGACCAAATAGGTGTACACCGGTGATGGAGCCGAGTAGGCACTGTCGTTGCCCCACGAGTCAACGGCCACGACACTAAACGAGTACTGGTCGTTTCCAGTCAACGATCCAAACTGATACGGAAGATCGACAAATGATGAAGGAGCGGCCGTATTCCCGCTGCTATACGTCTCCTGGTATTCACTCGAGGAGCCGTTGAGACCGTCGTACGTTTGGAAGAAGTAGACGTTGTACTGGCTAATGAGTGCGCTGTCTGTCGAGGGTGTCCACGAAATCGAGTAATTCCCGTCGGGCAACTCGGTTGCTACCACGTTGGAAGGAGCGCTCGGCTGCGTAGGCGAGGCGTAGGAAACGGTGGCCAGTGCTCCTTCGCCGATGATGTTCGCTTCGTCAATAGCAAACACGTAGGAAGTTCCAGAACTCAGACCGCCAACCGTGCACGTCGCCGACGTTGCCGGACAGGTTCTCGAATTAAAAGCGATGGGATTGCCCGCAACGTACTCGTAAACCACGTAGTACAGCCCCAGGGCACTTCCGCCCAAGTTGGTTGGTGGCGTCCACGAAAGAATTGCCTGATTGCCACTCGCCGAGGGGTCGGTCTTCGCGGTTAGTCCCGTTGGCGCCGAAGGCGTGCCGATGGTGGTGACGTCATAGACCGACGAGGAAGCGGAGTTGCCCAGCGGCGTCACCGCCACCACGCTCAATGCATAAGCAGTGATGGGGGTGAGTCCCGTGAAGAAGGCTTCCAGTGCCGGCGCGGTGACGACGGTGGTTTGACCATTGGGCCAGGTCAGTGTGGCGATGTAGCCAGTAATCGTGAGCGAGCTCGACGACGGGAACCAATCGCAATCCAGTGTCGTGCTCGTCGTGTCGCAAAAAAGATTCGTTGGCGAGGTGGGTGTGGAGGCCGTGGTGTAGCTGGCATTGGGTGACGAGTACACCGAAGCACCAAATGCGTTGGCGGCATCAATCTGCCAGGCGTACGTCACGCCAACGGTGAGTCCACCGGCCCCGTAATTGAGGGTGTAGTTCGTGGTGCCCGCAGGAAGGGAATTCGTGATTCGCGATCCGTCCGAACCCACGCCCAGGAGGTTGTAGGAAAGAGCGTTGCTCACTGATCCCCAAGTCATGTAGATACCGTTGGCGTTCTGGTAGAGAGAAAGCGATGTCGTTGAGGGAAGACCGGTCAAAGACGACGTCGATGACGGCTCCGAAAGCACACCAGCCGCGTCGGTGGAGACAAAATCAATGACGTCACTCGCCGCGACGCTGGTCGTGGCCACCGTGCAACTCAACGCCGTCACCGGCGCTGAACACAGCGTGGTGGACTTTGTGACGTCGGCCACCGTAATGGTGTTCACGTTGTAGCCCGTGGCTGGTGCCGACCACGACACCGTCACGGTAGTGGGGGTGTAGCTAAAGGACGGTTGTGTACTCGCGGAGGTACCGGCTACTGCGCCAATCGGGCTGAGGCCCACTTGTTCAAACTGCGACGTTGTCGATGTTCCCGAACCAATGGCGTTGACTGGCGTAACGGTTACTTCGTAGTACTGAGGAGCGAGGGCACTGAAGGAAAAGGTCGTCGTGGTCGCGGGAAGCGTCACGGCGTTGTGACCAGCGCACGTCGAAATGGTGCCAGTTGTTGGGCCGCAGAGCAATTGCAGGCTGTAACCGGTTAAGGCACTGCCACCGTTGCTGGCGTTCGGCGTCCAACTCACCGAAACCGTGCTGTTCGACGCCGTGTCAGAGGTGATGGTCGGTGCGCCGGGGCCCGCGCCCGTATTCAAATCGGCCGTAGGGATAACCGCGGAGCTCGTAGCACTCAGACCCACCTGGTTGAACGCCGTAACTGAAAAGCCATAGTACGAGTTGACGGGCGGAGTGAAACCATTCGAGGAATAGTTCCAGGTAGTTGTTGATGCGGCAAGGTGCAGGGGGCTGCCGCTCGCGGTACATGAACTAAACACTGAACCCGTGCACGTGAAGTATTGGAGAATGAAACCTTCAGCATCATTGTCGGCCTGAACGTCAAACAAGTTGGTCCAAGAAGCCTGCGTACTACTCAGCGTCAGATTAAGCGAACCGCTAATGGGATTGGCCGCAATCACGCTATTTGAGATGCCCGTCGACGACAGACTCGAACCGTTGGTTGCCGTTACGGTAAACGTACCGTCAAAAAGATTGCCGTAGCCATTGAAATTACTGTTGTACGTAAGGCCGTTAATCAATGCGCTGAGCGGAATCACGCAAGTGGTAGCCAACGCGGACGCGCACGAATACGCGTTTCCGTTGTAGTCGGTCACCGCATAGGTAACTGGTGTGCCACCAGTAGAACTTGGAGCGTTCCAGGTCAGCGTCACATTGGGGGTGACGGCCGAATTATTCACCGTCGCTACCACGTTGGTGATGGCACTCGGGTTGGCGGCCACTTGGGTCAGTGGCGAAGCCGACGACGCCGACGAACTACCAAAGGGGTTCGTCGCGATGACCTTGAACGCGTAGGAAGCACCCAGGGCCAAGCCAGCCGACGAGTCCGTCAACGTGCAGGGATCCGTGGCACACGTACCCGCGACGTTGCCGTTGGCGAGAATTGTGTAGGAGGTGTTGATGATATGGATGTTGAAGTTGAATTGGTTAAAGGCCACGGTGACCGTTCCGTTTCCGGGCGTTACCGTCGTAATGGTCGGCGTCACTGGCGCTCCAACGGTGTAGGGCGAGGACGTCGCGCCGTTTCCAAGCATGCTGGTAGCAACAACGGCGATCGTCGTTGTCGAAAGAGAAGCGCCTGGGGTGAACGTCAACGTTGTGGCCGTTGCGTTCGTGGTGGAAGCAATGACGGCATTTGAGGCTCCGAGCACTTGGTAGCCGGTAATCGCGGTTCCGTTGGCGACAGGATCAGTCCACGTAACGGTCACCGCGCCGGCGGCCGTCGAAGAAACACTGACACTCGTCGGCGCCAGGGGCACCGAGGCACCAGCGACTTGGCCGGTGGCGAACAGCGCCAGACCCGCAATCATGGCGACACCAACGAAAGTGCGCGCTGCCCGCAGGCGGTAACGACCGAGGTTGTTCGAGGCGGATAAGACGGGTTGGACGCTACGTAGCATTTCGCTCCTCAAAATTCGTTACCTAAATCTGCTGCGAGCCTACTTAGGTTCCGGCATCAATCTGCGAATGTATCTTCCCAGTCTTGCCAGTGGCCACTACATCAACGGCTGCCGTCACAGCGACGCATGAACCCGAAATCTGCTGCATTGCCAGGTATTTAGGCCTTCGATGCCCATCGAAAGCGCCTCTTTGAATTGTCTATAAAAAGTCAGACATCTTTCGGCCCATGATTTCTCAGATCCTGTACACCCGCACCTTGCCTAATCACTAGGTCGAAGGGACCAAATTGCTCATTTGATGTGAAATTGGCCCTCAAGACCACAATATGGCCAGTTCTGGCGTGATCGAAGCCGTGACACTCTTGATACGAGAATCGCCCACAGTGAAGCTGGCTCGCCGCCAAAATTTTAGAAACAGGACTTCAGTACGTTGAGAACGATCTGATTTGATGGTCGCGGCACGTTTGGTTCTACGAAATATTATTGCCAAAAACCGGAATCCGGAACGACGGGTGCGTTCCGGATTCCAACGATCGGCACTGCTGACGTCTTACGTCACTAGTCGAGGGAGATCGGTTCATCTGCGTCGATAGTGCCGTCGTCAACTGCTGTTGCCAACTGCTCGCGAACTCGACTATCAATTTCCGCCATCAACTGCGGACTCTCGCGAAGGAATGTCTTCACGTTCTCTCGACCCTGACCGAGCTGCTCGCCTTCGTAGGTAAACCAAGCACCGGCTTTTTTGACAAAGCCCAACTCGACGGCCACATCCAAAATTGAACCTTCGCGACTAATGCCCTGGCCGTACATAATGTCGAACTCCGCCTGCTTAAACGGCGCCGCGCACTTGTTCTTCACGACCTTCACGCGAGTGCGATTGCCGACAACGTCCGTACCATCCTTGATGGATTCAATACGTCGAATATCGAGTCGCACCGAGGAGTAGAACTTCAACGCTCGGCCGCCGGGCGTTACTTCGGGCGAACCATACATCACACCAATTTTCTCACGCAATTGGTTGATGAAAAGAGCCACGGTATTGGACTTAGAGAGACCACCCGTAATCTTTCGAAGCGCTTGACTCATAAGACGAGCCTGCAGACCAACGTGGGTATCACCCATCTCGCCTTCAATCTCGGCCCGCGGTGTAAGAGCGGCCACGGAGTCAATGACAATCACGTCGAGGGCGCCAGAGCGAATCAGCATGTCAGCGATTTCCAAAGCTTGCTCGCCCGTGTCGGGCTGCGATATAAGCAGATCGTCGACGTTGACGCCAATGGCTCGCGCATAAATAGGGTCCATGGCGTGCTCCGCATCGATGTAGGCACACACACCACCATTTCGTTGTGCCTCAGCCACCACGTGCATCGCAAGCGTTGATTTACCCGAAGATTCGGGACCGTAGAGCTCTACCACGCGACCTCGTGGAAGACCGCCAATACCCAGTGCCAAGTCCAGAGCTAGTGCTCCCGTGGGAATCGACTCGATGTTCATGTGGAGGTTCTCGCCCATCCGCATGATCGAGCCCTTGCCGAACTGCTTCTCAATTTGACCAAGTGTTGTCTCCAGGGCCTTTTCGCGGTCATCAGTTGCCACTGCTATCTCCTTTTGCTGTTTTCTCATCAGCGGAACCGTACGGCCCCTGTGTGACATTGATTGGTCTCCACCTGCTCAAAGGATAATACGAACAAATGTTCGTAGCAAGTATCCTCCAACTATTTTCCAACCCATATCACGAAGGAGCCACCAAGGACATCTATCTAGGCAGAGGGCGCTTATTGCTGGTCATTCTAAGAGGGACGAATAGACCAACTGCTGCAATTCTCGACGAATCGGGTAGGTGTTGCTCGGCAAGAGTTGCGTATAAAAGCCCACCGTCAATTCTTCCTTCGGATCCACCCAAAAGGCCGTCGACGCCGCGCCGCCCCAACCGAAACTTCCTTCCGACAGCAAGCTCCTATTCGCCACCTGATCTACGGCGACCGAAAATCCAAGACCAAAACCTATGCCTGATTGATCGGTCTCGGAGAACGAATCACGTGCCACGGAACGTAGATCGCCCCCACCCGGCAGGTGATTCTTGGTCATTAGCGCTAACGTCCGTCGTGTCACGAACCGATGACCACCCAATTCACCGCCCTCAAGCAACATCGTCATAAAGGTCTGATAATCGCTCGCTGACGAGACGAGACCGCCTCCACCGGCCAAAAACTGAGGCGGGTGAGTCGCTCCGATCGCAATCTCCGGATACGGCACGGCTTTACCCTTACTGGGAACGTACAACATCGCCAGGCGTCCCAATTTCTCCGGCGGGCAGTACCACGAAGTATCGGTCATACCAAGAGGTCCCAGGATCCTCGACTGAAAGAAGTCATCCAGTCTCTGCCCACTCCAAAGTTCTATGAGCCGACCAACAACGTCCGTCGCTACTGAATAGTTCCAGGCGGTCCCTGGCTGAAACAGCAACGGCATTGAACACCAATCGCTCACAGCTTGGGACAAATCGGCGCCCTTGGCGTAGCCAAAGTCGTAGCCCTTGTGGCGATACATTTCATCAACCGGGTGAAGATGCGTAAAACCATACGTCAGGCCACTCGTATGACTGAGTAGATGGTGCACCCGAACCGGCTCCGTCGCCGGTATCGTCCTGGGGCTCTGCGCCGGTCCACCCACATAAACACGGGCCTCCTTCAGTTCGGGAATCCACTTCGACGCAGGATCATTCAAGTCAAAACACCCTTCTTCGTACAGCATCATGGCGGCCAACGAAGTGAGCGGCTTCGTCATTGAATAAATCCGCCAAAGCGTGTCGCTAGTCACTTGACGGGATTCTTCGCGGTCGGCGTGGCCGCCCATGCCTACATAGACAAGTGATCCCTTTCGTGCGACCGTAAAAAGAAAACCACTGAGACGACCGGACGAAACGTAGGAGGAAAAATGAGTAACGATTCGATCAAGTGCGGCGGAGGAAAGACCCAAAGCCTCCGGCTCCATTTCGATGTTCATTACTGGCCTCCCCTCTCAAACCTGATGCCCACCGTATCCGAACGGGTAAAGCAGGAGGCCGGCTCACCAAGGTGAGCCGGCCTCTTGAAAACTCATCCCCTCAAAGGGGCGTACTGCTTACAGCGTCACGGTTACCACGAACACGCTGTTCGCGCTGCTCGAGGTCACTTCGTGAAGCTGGAAGCGCAGGTTGCTAACAGCAGCCTCAAGGAACAAGGCCACGGTCGTCGCACGAGACTTCGCGAGGAACGCGTTG
>Ga0181534_10002846_pt1 | contig 10472 bp, 8 predicted proteins | sample PEATcosm2014_Bin_37_FD_119758 | JGI IMG/M metagenome (GOLD analysis project Ga0181534, IMG submission 119758) | Peatland microbial communities from MTU Mesocosm Facility, Houghton, MI, USA - PEATcosm2014_Bin17_10_metaG | ecosystem: Environmental > Terrestrial > Soil > Wetlands > Peat | place...
AGACGCCGTACCTCGCTGAGATTTCGGATGGAAATGGCCGAATTGCCATGGTGGTTGCGCGATTCGGACTCGACAAATGGCTCAATGGAGAGATGGTTCGTACAACATTCGTAACCGAGGCCAATGGACTGGAGCGAGAACTTCTGTTGCTCGGCAAAACCAATGATACTGGTTTTATAGTGAACGAGCAGAATGCTTTAGACAAGATCAAGCGGATATACGGGGATAAAGATTGGTCCAAATACGATTTCCAGAGAATTCAGAATGAAGTTGAGGCTGCCCGCCGGAAGAACGGTAGCGACGAGTTCGTTCGTCCTGGTCTGGCAGAGGCCACGTATTTCTTGTATGGATATAGGAAGGCCTTCGAGCCGGAGATAAAATCGGCATGGCCGGACAAAAAGACCGTAAACCAAATTATTGCGAAAACTCCAACCGCATCTCGCCTGTTGAACGCGTGGATGACTACACAGCGCTTCTTCACCGATTGGACTTCCGCAGCAAACAGCGATGGGAAGAGCAGAATTCACAGGGTTGTGCCTACTCGCGAACGGATGGTTTACTCTCTGGACTCACTACTCGATAGCTGCCACAAGTTTCAAACTTACACTGGGACTATCAGCGAAAAGCCGATCGAGTTTACCGTTGATCCAAGCGATAGAACCGTAAGCATCATTCGAGGCATGATCGATTCTGCTGGCTCCATTACAAATATTAAGACAAGCGAAGGAACACCTATCGAGGGCGAAATTCAGGTTAATTTAGAGCGTAGGCCTCCGGAGCCATTTTCGCCTTTCCGCGTAGTTCTCGCGACGCCTGAGCTTTTCCTCATTCTAGTGCCTGCGGATAGTGCTCTTCCCGTGATTGATGCCTTGCATAAGGAGTTCGAGGATAGGTTTGGAAAGGTTATTGGCCGATTGCCTTTCTCCATCGGGTCCATATTCTTTCAAGAGAAGCAGCCCATGTTCATTGTTCTCGATGCAGCCCGTCGCATGTTAAACAATTTCGCCAGTCGCCATGGCAAAGTCCAAAGCAAGTGGACGGTTAACAAAGATTCGGACAAAAGCGGAAGTATCAATTTTGAGAACGGCTATAGCTGGAATCTATCCTCGAAACCTGGTCATCAGAAGAAAGACTTCTACCATCCCTATGTTCTTGTCGAGAATTGCGATGCGAGCCGCAATTCTTATCAGGAAACGCCAATGGGCAACGTGGTGCATATTTCAGATGTCAAGGAAGGCGACATTGTGCATCCGCCGGCGAGTGACTTTGACTTTGAGTTCCTAGATTCGAGCGCGGCGCGATTCCGAATTTCCATCGGCAAGAATAACAAGCGAGTAGATCATGTCTTAAATGATTCCTTGCTTCTTCCAATTCCTCTTGAGGCGCTGAGCGCTGAGATGGTCAAGACCTGGGATTTGCTGAAGTCTCAAAAGTTAACGAACAGCAGCTTGCGCGATATGCTCACGTTGCTCATGGCCAAGTTGGAGGAGTGGCATGTCCAGTTACCGCTCCTGGACGTGGGGAGGTCCGGTGAACCTGCCTTCGAATGGACACAACTCGTGCATCAGCAGATCGTTCACAGACTTCCCAAATTGGACGATAACGAGCGGAAAGTTATCGAGGCGCAAATCGAGAGCGGTATCTTCTTTGAAACGGCCTTTCTGTACCTGCACATTCTCAAGCAAGGTTTAGAGAACGGAGATTCAAATGTCTGAAGTCTATCAGCAAGTTCGCCACTGGTTATGGGCTGTCGATCCAATCCACGTCGGAATGGGCCGCCAGCAGATCTCGCGAATCGATATGCCTGTGACCCGCGAGCCGGGCACAAATCTGCCCGTGTTGCCTGGGTCGAGTCTCACCGGTGTTTGCCGCGCATATTCTGCAATCAAGCATGGGAAGCCTGGGCTTCTTTGCGCCGGCAAAGGAAATCAGGAAAATGAGGAAGGAGAGGAGCATTGTGGCGAAGATACCTGTCCAGTATGTTGTGCATTCGGCTTTTCCAAAAACAAACCCAAGAAGAGCCGCCAGGGGCTCGCTCAGATCACAACGGCGCATATCCTCATGTTTCCTATCGCCACCCAGTATGGACCTGTCTGGATCACGAGCTATCGCCAGTTACAAGATGCCGGATTCGAGGGTCAACTGTCATCAATCACAAGTGGGAAATTTGTTGCAGCTACTGGCGGAGACCTCGACGGTGTCGCAGTTCTGTCGCTTGGATGGCTTACGCTTCAACGTCAGCCCGGCACTTTCAACGTGAGCGATTGGAAGTTCCCCGGAGTTCTCGCGGATGGCGCAGCGCCGAAAACGGATAAAATCGGAGATGATTTTATTAAGAGGCTAGGCGGGAATGTCGTAATCGTTGACGATGCGCTCTTCGGCACCCTTGTCAACGACAATATGGAGGTGCGCACCCTCGTCTCTATTGACCCGAAGACCGGAGCCGCAGAGGCTCATATGCTTTTTACCTACGAGGCAATCCCTCGCGGCGCGCTGCTTTGGTTTGAGGTTATCTATACCAACCCGGCCACCTACAACATTCTTGAGATGACCACGGACAAGATGAAAACTGCGGTCGTTGCTGGTTTTGAACTGATGAAATATCTCGGCCTGGGTGGAATGAATACACGGGGCCTGGGCAGGGTTGATATTCGACCAACTCAGCTACCATCACCGCCTCCGCCAACAAGCAAGGAGCCAATATGACGCCAGCATCCTCCTTACCTGTGCTCGATCTAGCTTGCGCAACCGTCGGGCGGGAAGCTGCTCAAAAGATTGGCGCTGGCGGTGTGCCTTTCTTTTCCGATCTGGCAACGCTTCTGCATCGGGAAGGCCTATATATGGTCTTCGTCTATCTTTCGAGCCGGAGCTCCAAGGCTGACGCAGTTGCTCCAAAGTGTGTTCCGATTATGAGATTGTTTCATGACCTTCTGAAGAACAATCTCTCCGGCCTGTCTTGGACACAACACGTCACCGCCACATCAATGGTGAGCGACATATCCACTGTTTTTGGCGACCGTCTCGCGGAACTGATCCAAGCCAAAACGATCCTGGAGCGTTGCCTGGACTATGCCAGCGCACACGCGAAGAGTTATAGAAAAGAAGAAGCGCCACCGAAGGGGAATGAATGAGCTGGCAATTGTTCAAGACCATATACGAAGCCGCCAGCGATATCACCATCGGCGGCGACAAGCTCGGGTTTGTGCAAAGGACGCGGTATTATATCCCGGCGAGAAGTCTATGGGGCGCTGCCACGGCTAATCTGACGCAACAATTGAATGCAAAGCCGTGTGCCTATGACTATCAAAAAACAGGCAATCAATTGTTGGATGATTGCAGATTCTCTTACCTATATCTTACCGATTCCCACAAGACGGTGATGCCGTGGCCGGTGACTACGACCGACGCAATCTCCGGCCTCGACCCGGAAGAGTTTGAGCAGTGCTATGTCTACTCGCGTACGCGAACCGCAGTCGCGCCGGGTACATCTACCGCAGAAGATTCGGCGCTCTTTGAATTTGAATTCCTTCGTTCCAGGAACGATGATGGTCTACACATCATGTGGACAGGGTACGTTTGGCTCAGAGATTCGGAGAATCTTAGCCCTGAGCAACTGCGCAAGGCACTTTCCCGGATTCAGGTAGGCGGTGAGCGTCACTACGGCGCTGGACAACTCTTGCTACGGGAATGGACGGAACTCCCATCCGCCTCCGCCGAGATTTTCGGCGTGACATCAACCTGCGATGAATCAGGACCAAAGTTGCAGTTGGTGGACGACAAGCCCGTTCACTTGCCTGCCCACTTAGCAATCAAGGGTCTGAATATCGACGTGAGTGGCGAGTTCGAGTTGCTTCAGGGAAGAGTGTGGACAGACACGAAACCCGTTCAGGGACCGGGCAGAACTGTAGAGCCATTCGGAGGACTTTGCTGGATGCCCGGAGCAGTACCTAAGGTCTCCCAGACTGTTTCGCTGACAATTGACGGATACGGAATTCTAAGATCTGTAGCCGGATGACCGTCTGATGATGCTCTTCTCTCTCCCCCCGCTCCGTATTGCTCGCCTATCAATAGAATTGAGACCTGCCGGTCCGTTGCACTTTCCACTCGAAGAGCGTGGGAACGCATTGCGGGGCGCATTTGGCACGGTCTTTCAGAGATTAGTTTGCGATCATGGCTGCCCGGGAACTCGCACCTGTGCCAAGCGTGAGTCCTGCGAATACGCGCGAATATTCGAGCCTCGGTGGGGGGACGGTCCAAAGCTTGGAAGTGAAGCCCCCCGCCCGTTCGTTTTTCGTCCCCCCCTTAGCAGCAATGCAGAATTCGGCCCCCACCGACCGATCTTTTTCGAGGTACGGCTCTTCGGCGAATCCGTATCAGCCGCCGAGCAATTCATACGAGCCTTTCAATCACTTGAGCATACAGGCCTCTATGGTCAATCTGTCCGCCTTGAGTCTGTCAATTTTCTTGACTGGATGGGAATTTCCCATGGATCGCCGGTTCGCTGTGGAAGCATTGTCCATTCACCACCACCGCTCCAGCTAGTCCTCGATGAACCGTGCTCTACGCCGGCGCCATCCTCTTCGGAGATTACTCTCGACTTTTCCACTCCAACCTTGCTCAAGCACGGAAAGCGCGTTCTGCGAGTGCCCACCTTCGCAGGCTTAATCAACAGGGTTGCTGACCGCATCTCCGATCTTTGCGAACTCTATGAAAAGTTCGAGTGGCAGGCCGATTTCAGATCGATCGCCGTAATCGCGGCATTGACCAAGACGCTTGACTGGGAGGGGCGATGGGTGGAAGTTCCCCGCACCTCCACGCATACCGGCCAGCAGATGCCAATGGCCGGGTTTCAGGGCACAGTGGTTTTCCACGGAGTCGACCCGCGGCTATGGCCACTTCTGCTCATGGGCCAAGAAATTCATGCCGGAAGCCACGCCGTCTGGGGCCACGGCTGGTTCCGCGTGCGGCAGGTATAGGAGTAGAAATCAATGCCCAAGTTCCCCTGGCTCACTTCCGATTCGCTCTTCAGCGCATGGGAACATGTGCTGGAGAACGCCGGTTGCGCCGGTGCGGACGGCGTCACGGTCAATCAATTTGCGCGAACCGTTGAAGCCGAAATCGCCACATTGCTGCACGAGGTGGAGACGGACGAGTATCGTCCCCTTCCGCTATTGCCCATCACCGTCCAGAAGAAGCCAAACTCCACCGCTACGCGCACGCTGATGGTGCCGGCTGTGCGCGATCGCGTTCTGCAAACAGCGGCAGGCCGGCAACTGGGTCACGCCTTCGAAGACGAGTTCCTGGAGTGCAGCTTCGCCTATCGTCCCAAGCGGTCGGTAAACTCGGCCATCGCTCGCATCCGTTTCCTGCGCGACCATGGTTATCGTTATGTCGCCGAGGCCGACATCGAAAGCTTCTTTGACCGCATCGACCACTCCCTGCTGCGCCAGAGGCTGGCCGTCGCGGTGAAGGACCAAGGGCTACTGGCGCTGCTGGGGCAATGGATTCCTGGACCCATATGGGATGGGAACCACATTCGCCCTCTCCGCCAGGGTGTTCCCCAGGGCAGTCCGATCTCGCCGCTGTTGGCCAACCTTTTTCTAACCGACTTCGACCTGGAACTGGAACAGGCCGGTCTCAAGCTGATCCGCTATGCCGATGATTTTCTGATCCTGTCGCCAGACTCTCAACATGCCACGGCCGCCATCACCATTGCTCGCGACCGTCTGGAAGAACTCCACCTGCGCCTGAAGGATGAGAAGACAAAGATCGGCAGCTTTGAAGAAGGTTTCCGCTTCCTGGGCGCATTCTTTCAGGGCGGCGATGTCTGGATTCCCTGGAATAAACACGCCCGCAATCGTCGCGTGCTCTCCGTTCCGCATCCCATGCCCGCCGGCCTGATCCGGCGATATCTGGAGCCGCCTGCTCACACCGCAATGGAGCGAGCCTTTTCGGCGGCAACTCTCGATCATTTCAATCCCACAGTCACCGGCGACGCCGAGGATGAAGACATGGCATATCTGTATTTGACCGAACAGGGTTCTGTTCTGCGCAAGATGGGTAACCGGCTGGTCGTTGAAAAGGACGGCGCAATCCTGCTGGATACCCCCTATCACAAACTCGATGCCGTACTCATCTTCGGCAATGTGCAAGTTACCACGCAGGCCATCGGCGAATTGCTGGAGTGCGGCGTGCGCATGAACCTGCTAAGCCGCCACGGCGAGCTGCGCGGCAGCCTCGATCCGCCACAGGGCAAGAATATCCCGATACGCATTGCGCAGTTTGAGTTGCACCGCGATGAAGCGCGTGCGCTGGCCATGGCGCGAACGCTGGTGGACGCAAAGCTTGCCAACAGCGCCCAAGTACTGGCCACCTTTGGCAGCCACGAGGAGACGCGCGATCCTGCCACAGACCAGGCAATTGCGGAAATCGAAAAGTCGCGCCAAGCCGCTGCTGCCGCTGCAAGCCTGGAAGCTCTGAACGGCGTGGAAGGTGCCGCAGCTCGCCTCTATTTCGATGTGCTCATGCGGCGCAACAAGTCGCCGTTCGCATGGCCGGGACGCATAAAGCATCCGGCCACAGACCCGCTCAACTCGCTGCTTTCGTTTGTCTATACTCTGGTAGGAAACGAACTCGCCGGGCTTGCCGAAGCTCTCGGGCTTGACAGCTACCTCGGCTCGCTGCACCAGCTCGACTATGGCCGCCGCTCGCTGGCGCTCGATCTTGTGGAACTCTTCCGCGCGCCTCTGGCCGACCGCCTCGTGCTGACAATGTGCAATCGTCACCAATTCAGCGAGGCTGACTTTGAAACCGTCGATGGGGGAGCGCTGCATCTTCGCCCGGAAGCCTCCAAGCGATTCTTTGCCGAATACGAACGCTGGATGCTTCATGCACCGCTCGCCGGCAGCAATACAGGCTTCCGCCCAGTGCTGCGCAAGACTGCGGAAGACTATGCCGCCGCAGTGAGAGATTCTCACCCCTTCATGCCGTACCTTTATGACTCTGACGCCAAAGCACCGGCGCAAAAGGAGGCGGCAAAACCATGAGATACCTTGTCTGCTACGACATTGCCGACGACCGCCGCCGCCAGCGCGTCTCCGAACTCCTGCTTGACTTTGGCTCCCGCGTGCAGGAAAGTGTATTTGAGTGCCTCATCGATGCGCCGCTTGCCGAACAGATGCAGGAGCGGCTACGCAAGGCCATCGAAACGGAGAGCGACAGTGTCTTCATCTTTCCTGTGTGCGACGCATGTTTGGCCCGCAGCTCGAATCTGGGCCTCGCACGGCAGGCGGCGGACCCGGAGGTCTACATCGTCTGAATAGGCCGATTTTGGGGGCCAAAAAGATGGTTTTCCCCAATATCCATGCGGCTCCGGACGGGGGTTACCAGAAAGTCAATGAGGTCTGTCAGAATCGCGCAGGTGTATGAATATGAACAAGATAGAGACAATTTTCGAGTGGGATTTTTGGCCTGAATTTCCATTCTGCAGTGCCTGCCCAGGGGGTCTGTCAAAATCACCCTCTGGACAATTGAAAAGAAAGGGCTTAAATTAGGCGGAGTAAGAAGAAGTGCGCCGCTACCGAGGCGATTGAGACCCTCGACTTTGATCGTGCCGCTCACGTCAATGCCAGTAAGAAGAAGTGCGCCGCTACCGAGGCGATTGAGACCATTTATATATCCCGTGGACGCAGTTGATCCAGGAGGAACGTTAGTAAGAAGAAGTGCGCCGCTACCGAGGCGATTGAGACCAACGCATCGCCGTCACTGTAAGACGCCGGGCGAAGGAGTAAGAAGAAGTGCGCCGCTACCGAGGCGATTGAGACAGGAACGGTTCGGGTTGACGGGTTGAGCCATCTTTGTCGGTAAGAAGAAGTGCGCCGCTACCGAGGCGATTGAGACCGTCCGCAAGTTAAACTCTGTGAGCCTACCAGTGATATCGTAAGAAGAAGTGCGCCGCTACCGAGGCGATTGAGACCCTTGAACGCCGCACCGCAAAGTTACGATACCCTTTGTAAGAAGAAGTGCGCCGCTACCGAGGCGATTGAGACAACAGAGCCGAGAGTGGTTAGGCTGGCATCAATGGTTGGGTAAGAAGAAGTGCGCCGCTACCGAGGCGATTGAGACTCTGTCCATTTGTCGCCTCGACAATAAATTTAACTCCGGTAAGAAGAAGTGCGCCGCTACCGAGGCGATTGAGACACCCTGGGTTTGGTCGGTGAACATTGCCCCCGATAGAACGATGTGTAAGAAGAAGTGCGCCGCTACCGAGGCGATTGAGACTCCATCATGCCTCCATGGTTTCCCCTGAAAGCATAGTTCAGGCGTAAGAAGAAGTGCGCCGCTACCGAGGCGATTGAGACTAACATACTTAAGGAACGGCGTCATCTGCCCCATAGTAAGAAGAAGTGCGCCGCTACCGAGGCGATTGAGACTCTTCTTGGGTGCCAAAAATTGAGCCAGCGATTGCTTGATTCCGTAAGAAGAAGTGCGCCGCTACCGAGGCGATTGAGACAGTTATATGTTTCGACGCCGCCATCGCCGTTGATGACGTAAGAAGAAGTGCGCCGCTACCGAGGCGATTGAGACTTCGCCGCCAGATTCTTCGCCAGTGTCAGGGAGTTCAGGTAAGAAGAAGTGCGCCGCTACCGAGGCGATTGAGACAATATCCTTCGCCACGCGCTGCAGGTCCAAAACCATCAAGTAAGAAGAAGTGCGCCGCTACCGAGGCGATTGAGACGGACGTATTCCGCATGGGGGTCGGTAATCGGAGTAGTAAGAAGAAGTGCGCCGCTACCGAGGCGATTGAGACGTGTTACGGCGCAGTCGCGGGAAAGGACGAAGGCATCAGTAAGAAGAAGTGCGCCGCTACCGAGGCGATTGAGACATGCCGCGCAGCGGGTCGCTGTCGTCTTCGTAAGGCTGTAAGAAGAAGTGCGCCGCTACCGAGGCGATTGAGACTCGGGATGGATGCGTTCCCGTTCAGGAACCATTCGCGTAAGAAGAAGTGCGCCGCTACCGAGGCGATTGAGACCTCACCTTGGCGTTGAGTTGCACATTTGCTGTGCCGTCGTAAGAAGAAGTGCGCCGCTACCGAGGCGATTGAGACATTCCAAGCTTTGACTTTGGATAAGACCTTAGCCACCTGTAAGAAGAAGTGCGCCGCTACCGAGGCGATTGAGACAGGCGATGAAAATGCCTCTTACGACCTCGTACTCCCAGTAAGAAGAAGTGCGCCGCTACCGAGGCGATTGAGACGATGTGCGCCGCTCTCGGCCGCCAGCTTCTTCGCATTCATCAGGTTGCGTAAGAAGAAGTGCGCCGCTACCGAGGCGATTGAGACGATACAACGTGGCGTCATAATGCCACGGTTGTGCCCTATAGTAAGAAGAAGTGCGCCGCTACCGAGGCGATTGAGACAAGCTCGAAGCCGGTGAAAATCGACCGACTCGTACCGGGTAAGAAGAAGTGCGCCGCTACCGAGGCGATTGAGACGTTCAACCTCAACGAACGGCATTTTATCTGGGGATGTAAGAAGAAGTGCGCCGCTACCGAGGCGATTGAGACCGTCGATCCCGATGTACGCGCACTGCCCAATGTACACCAGGAAAGCAGGCTTCGGCGGCTCATCACTCGCTCCGCGCTTTGAACCTTCGTTATCAAAGAAGAGCAGCGTTCAACGTGGTCTTTCTCATTCGGAAAGAGAGCCGGTGAGGTTTGCGGGTTCTTCGAGAATGTCGAGCAAGACTTGCGCGCAGTAAACGCGGTCGCGTTTGGCCTCTGTCGCTTGCTTCACAATTCCGATGCGCTCCAGCCGCTCGATTGCGCGCTGTGCGGTTGTGAAGGCAACGCCCAGCTCGTCGGCAATGCCCGTCGCGGTGATGAATGGATTTGCCGCCAGGAGATCCACAATCCGCAGCGGCGTGTTGGTTGACTCGCCCGCTACCTGCCGTTGCCATTGGGCAAGAATCACGTTGATTCGAGTCGCCCTGCTCAGAGCGTCCTGTGAGGTGCGGGCGACGCCGAGGAGAAAGTATTCCAGCCAGTCGTTCCACGCCCCGTGCTCACTCACACCGCGCAATCCCTCGTAGTAATCGCGCCGCGTGGCTTCAAAGAAGGCCGACAAATAAAGCAGCGGAGCCGGAAGAATCTTTTGCTCGATCAGGAACAGTGCAATCAACAGGCGACCAACGCGGCCATTGCCATCCAGGAACGGATGCACGGCCTCGAATTGGTAGTGGGCCAGGGCGATGGTCACCAGCGGCGGCAGTTCAGATGCGTAGAGAAATTTCTCCCAGGCCGCGAGACACGGCTCAATCTCACCGGGCGGCGGCGGAATGAAAGAGGCCGTCGCCAGTGTGCTTCCTGGCTTGCCAATCCAATTCTGCGATCTGCGAAATTCACCCGGAGTTGCATGGTCCCCCCTCACATCGGTCATGAGCTTGCCGTGCAGCTCGCGGATGAGCCGAACGCAT
>Ga0181534_10002848_pt1 | contig 10468 bp, 10 predicted proteins | sample PEATcosm2014_Bin_37_FD_119758 | JGI IMG/M metagenome (GOLD analysis project Ga0181534, IMG submission 119758) | Peatland microbial communities from MTU Mesocosm Facility, Houghton, MI, USA - PEATcosm2014_Bin17_10_metaG | ecosystem: Environmental > Terrestrial > Soil > Wetlands > Peat | place...
CGATTCCAAGGTGTTCGACGGCACCGTGTTCCTGGGATCGCCCCGCACCACCCACCACCTCCACCAGTACGACCCCCTGGGCTGGTGCGACAGCATCGGCTGCGGCAGCTCCACCGCCTGCTGCGCCAACATCTTCCATGCCGACGAGGACGAGCAGGTCACCGCCGTGGCCTTCTACGCCGGCGCCGTCGGCACCTCCTACGAAGTGGACCTGCACACCGCCGTCACCGGCGACCCCTCCACCGGCATCTCGGACGCCGGCCGGCGCGGCGTGCCGCCCCAGATGGGCACCCTCCAGGTGCCGGGCTACCACACCGTCACCCTGGAGCAGCCGGTGGCCGTGGCCAAGGGCACCTCCTTCGCCGTGCTGCTCAAGCTCACCACCCCGGGCTATGCCTACCCCATCCCGGTGGAGTGCGCCCTGGAGGGCTATTCCCAGAGCGCCACCTTCGAGCACGGCCGCAGCTTCCTCAGCCCCGACGGCGCCACCTGGCATGACCTGGCGCCCGACTGCACGGGCTCCGCGGCCTGCCTGAAGGCTCTGGCGGATTGACGACGGGAGGTCCGGGTTCCCCCATAGGCTCGCTGCCGCCACTCCGTACAGATCGACGCGGAGTGTGAGCTTCACATGCATCCTGTGCGTCGTGCCTCCTTAGGTTCCCTGTTGCAAGAGTAACAACGCGGCGGCGGCGATCAACTGGCCGTTGCCGGAGGCGGGGCTGCCGTCAGGCAGCACGGAGGTGTCCTCCAGGCCCGTCCTGATACCGTGACCGCGCGCCGCCGCACGGCCGTTGACGGCCCAGGAGGCGATGCCCTCGCCGTGATGGACCTGCTCGAGGCGGACGCCGCCGGTCGCCAGGGCCCGCTCCATGGCCTCCGCGTGGGCGAGGGCGGCATCGGGGTCGGGGTCCAGGGGCTCCAACAGCGCCCGCACGCAGCGCGGGGCGATGCCCGACCTGACGAAGGCGCGGGCGTCGGCCAGCGTCAGCAGGCCGGCCTCGATGCCAACGCCCCGTCCGAGGAGCAGCTCGCAGAGGTCAAGGATGCCTTCCTCGCCCATGTTGGCGGTCACCAGGTCCGGCAGCTCGGTCCAGGAGGCGACCAGGCGCTGGCGCTGCCCCGGGTCCGGTTCGATGGCCGCCGAGGTGGTCAGCGAGATGGGCACCCCCGGGCAGGCGGCACGGACGGCCCGCAGCGCCGCGGCGCACGGCTCCGCCGCCAGCGTCTCCCGCCCCCGGTCGTCATAGGCATGAAGATGCAGCACCCGGGCGCCGGCGTCCACCGCCGCCCGCGCCTCGGCTGCCAACTCCTCCGGCGTCCGGGGCAGCGCCGGGTGGTCGCCGTTGCCGTTGAGCGCCGCCTCCAGCAGCAATGGACTGTTCGCCATGATTTCCCTCCGGACCCTGGATGCGCCGAAAGGGGCGGAACGTTCCTTCCGATGGTAGGGTTAGTTGTTTGGAGCGATCGATGGCGTTTTCCCCGGACCTGGAGCGCGAGCTGAACAAGTCGGTGCGGCAGGCCCGGCTGGTGGCCTCCACCTGCTGCTTCATCGCCCCCATCATGTACTTCGCCTGCATCGGCACCCAGGCGCTGCGCGGCCAGTGGCGGCTGTTCCTCGGCGGGTTCGGCCGGCTGCCCTGGGCCGATCCCCGGGTGCCCGGGGCCCTGGCGGCGGCGGCCGTGGCCCTGGCCCTGTCGGTGCTCCTGCCGGCGCGCCTGGGCCGCCTGGACGAACCCCGCCAGGCCCTGGGCACCCTGCGCGGCCGCAACCTGGCCACCTCCGGGCTGCTGGTGGCGGTGGCCATCTGCGGGCTGTTCCTGGGCATGAAGCTCGGTCCGCCGGCCGCGACCCTCAGCCTCTGCCTGTTCCTGGCGACCATGGCCCGGGGCTGGTTCGTGTTCCCGTCCGAAGCGAGCTGGCGGGCGGTCATGGCCGGATCCGCCGGGGCGGGCCGCTAATGCTGTGCAGGGGCCTCGACTTGTGCTATTGTCTTGAATTCAACCACCTTTCGGGGGGTTCCCATGGGGATCTTTGAGGGCCAGCTGCGGGTACACAAGGGCGATCGGTTCGCCCTGGTAGCCTCGCGTTTCAACGAATTCATTGTGGACCGGCTGGTTGGGGGCGCTACCGACTGCATCAACCGGCACGGCGGCCTTGAAGCCCAGATCGACCTCATCCGCGTCCCGGGTTCCTTCGAACTGCCCCAGGTGGCCCTGCAGATCGCCCGCACCGGGCACTACGCCGGCGTGGTGCTGCTGGGCGCCGTGATCCGGGGCGGCACGCCCCACTTCGACATGATCGCCAACGAGGTCACCAAGGGCGCCGCCCAGGTGGGCCTGGAGACCGGGGTTCCGGTGGTGTTCGGGGTGCTCACCACCGATACGGTGGAGCAGGCCATCGACCGGGCCGGCACCAAGATGGGCAACAAGGGCTGGGAAGCCGCCATGAGCCTGCTGGAGATGGTGGACCTGTTCCACGTGCTCAAGGCCCCCGGCAAGGGGATGCAGTAATGGGCGTTCGGCGGCGCGGGCGGGAGTATGCCCTCCAGATGCTCTATGCCATGGATCTCACGGAGTACCTGCCGGACGAGATCTTCGCGGGCTTCAACGCGATCCAGGACCTGAACCGGGACGCCTTCTACTACGCCCGGCGCCTGGTGGACGGGGTCCACGGGCACCTGGAGGAGATCGACGCCGTCCTGACCCGGTTCGCCGAGCACTGGAAGATCCACCGCATGGCCGTGGTGGACCGCAACCTGCTGCGCCTGGGGGTCTACGAGCTGATGTTCCTGAAGGAGATCCCCTTCCCCATCATCATCAACGAAGCCCTGGAGATCGTGAAGGAATTCAGCGACCAGGAGGGCACCCAGTTCGTGAACGGCATCCTGGACGCCGCCAGCAAGGAGTTCCGCCCGGACGAGGCCGGCCCCAAGGGCCGGCGGGTGCGGGAGGCCGTCCCCCCGGCCCCCGCCGACTGATGGCATCCTTTCCCGCGCTCCCCCTGGAGTCACAATGAGCCCCACCAAGCCGTCCCGTCCCGCCTCCGCCCCCGCCCAGCGCGCGGCCGTCCCCAAGGATCCGGCCGTGGGCCTGGCCCTGGGCTTCGAGGACATCCAGACCCTCATCAGCCTGGTGGGCCGCGAGCCCATCGACGAGCTGCAGTTCGAGTCCAGGGGCGTCAAGCTGCACATCCGCAAGCACGCCAGCACTCCGGCGCCGGCCCCGGCCTCGGCCGCGTACCCGTCCGCGCCCTCGGCGCCGACCCACACCCTGGTGGCCACCGCCCTGCCCCCCACCGAACGCTCCGAGGATCCCGGGATCCACCACATCACCAGCCCCATCGTCGGCACCTTCTACCGGGCCCCCAGCGCCAACGCCACCGCCTTCGTGCAGCCGGGCGACTTCGTGAAGCCCGGGCAGACCCTGTGCATCGTGGAAGCCATGAAGCTCATGAACGAGATCGAGTGCGATGTGGCCGGGGAAGTGGTGGCGGTGCTGGCCGAGAACGGCCAGCCGGTGGAATACGGCGAGCGCCTGTTCGCCATCCGGGTCCGCTGAACCGATGTCCCCCATCAAACGCAAGGCATCCCATCGCAAGCCGGCCGACCGCAGCGGCGAACCGCCGTTCAAGAAGATCCTCATCGCCAACCGGGGCGAGATCGCGCTGCGGGTGATCCTCGCCTGCAAGGAGCTGGGCATCCAGACCGTGGCGGTCTATTCCGAGGCCGACCGGGACGCGCTGCACGTGCGCTTCGCCGACCAGGACATCTGCATCGGTCCGGCGGCCAGCGCCAAGTCCTACCTGAACATCCCCCAGGTCATCGCCGCCGCGGAAGTGACCGGCGCCGAGGCCATCCACCCCGGCTACGGCTTCCTCAGCGAGAACCCCCACTTCGTCGAGGTCTGCCAGGCCTGCGGCATCGTCTTCATCGGGCCCAACTCCGAGATCATCCGCAAGATGGGCAACAAGGCCCAGGCCAAGGCCACCATGAAGGCCGCGGGCGTGCCGCTCATGCCCGGGAGCGACGGGGTGGTGGACACCGTGGAGGACGCCCTGGCCTGGGCCGAGCAGATCGGCTACCCGGTCATCGTCAAGGCCAGCGCCGGCGGCGGCGGGCGGGGCATGCGCATCGTCAACGGCCCCGAAGAGATGCCGGACATGTACAACACCGCCCGCACCGAGGCCCGGGCCGCGTTCACCGACGACACCGTGTACATGGAGAAGTACCTGCTGGAGCCCCGGCACATCGAGGTGCAGATCCTGGGCGACCTGTTCGGCAACATCATCACCCTGGGCGAGCGGGAATGCTCCATCCAGCGCCGGCACCAGAAGCTGATCGAGGAGAGCCCCAGCCCGGCCCTGGACCCGGAGCTGCGCAAGCGCATCCTGGACATGGGCCTGCGCGCCGCCCGGGCCGTGGGCTACTTCAACGCCGGCACCATCGAGTTCCTGCTGGACGCCCGGGGCGAGTTCTTCTTCATGGAGATGAACACCCGGGTCCAGGTGGAGCACCCGGTCACCGAGATGGTGAGCGGCGTGGACATCGTCAAGGAGCAGATCCGCATCGCCGCCGGGCAGAAGCTCTCCTACACCCAGGAGGACATCGTCCTGCGGGGCCACGCCATCGAGTGCCGGATCAACGCCGAAGACCCGTTCCGCTGCACCCCCTCCCCGGGCCGGATCACCGCCCTCAACTTCCCCGGAGGCCCCGGCATCCGCATGGACACCGCCATGCACCAGGACGCCGTGATCCCTCCCTACTACGATTCCCTGGTGGCCAAGCTCATCGCCCACGGCAGCGACCGCACCGAAGCCCTGGCGCGCATGCGCCGGGCCCTGGACACCCTGGTGGTGGAAGGCATCAAGACCAGCGCCCCGCTGCACCGGCTGATCATGGACCACCCCGATTTCATAGCCGGCAACTTCTCCACCAAGTGGCTGGAGGTGTACCTTGCGCAACTGGAACGGGAACGCGCCGAGAACGGCTGAGCGGATCGTCCTGGCGCTCCTGCTGGCGGCGGGCCTGGCCCTGCGCGCCGACGCCCTGGACGACCTGCGGGCCACCCTGAAGCGGCTGCAGGGCAACGACCCGGTGAAGGCGGCCATGGACTTCCAGTTCTGGCGCCAGACCAGCGAGGAAGGCGGCCCCGTGGTGCTCCAGGGCAGCGTCGCCGTGCGGGTGGAAGACGGCCCCCCGGGCCTGCGCATCACCTGGGACCACGGCACCCTGAAGGCAGCGGACGGCGAGCAGCGGGCCGCGGCCCAGGATCCCGCCGTCCTGGCCCCCACCGCCCAGATCATGCGCAGCCTCACCGCCCTGGAAGTGGCCGAGCGCATGAACGAAGGGGTCACCCTGGAGCGGCTGCTGGCCCAGTCCAGCCTCCTGGAGACCCGCCCCGACCCCTGGCAGGGCAAGCCCGCCCAGCTCCTGGTGGTCAGCCTGGCGCCGCTGCTCTATCCCCCCAGCCTGCGCAGCGCCGTGAAGGAGATCAAGGCCCAGGCCCGGATCTGGCTGGGACCCGACGGCGTCCCCGTGGCCTACCGCAGCGACGTGGCCTACAAGGGCAGCCGCTTCCTGATCCGCTTCCAGGGCACCCAGAAGGAGGAGATCCACTTCCTCCGCGCCGGCACCCGCCTCCTGGCCGCCTGGACCCAGAACGAAGAGCACCAGAAGGGCCTGGGCCAGTCCCTGGACAACAAGAGAACCTACCGCATCGCCCTGAACTAGGCGCAGCCTCCCGCCACGGCAGACCCGAAGGGACCCGTACCGTTGCGAGGGAGGGGCGCAACCGTACGGGTCCGGGCCTGCGGCCGGGGGGTGGGTGAGGCTAATTGACGTTCTTGTAGTCGGAGGCCTTGTAGTAGCCGGACGCGAAGATCGTCTGCTTGACGTTGTCCTTGGTGACCGTGACGATGGCGGTGGGCTTGGCGGCGATCTCGGCCTTGCCGTTGAAGTAGGTGGTGGTCTGGGCGGGCTTCTGGCCCTTCAGGTAGCCCACGGCGGCGGCGATGGCGTCGGCCACCAGGGTGCGGGTGTCCTTCAGCACGGTCATGGACTGCTTGCCGTCGATGATGTACTGGATGGACTGCGGCTCGGCGTCCTGGCCGGTGATGAAGTAGTGGGTCACGTCCTTGTCGATGGCGAACACGTCGCCGATGGCGCGGGAGGTGTCGTCGTTGGGCCCGAGCACGAAGACGTTGCCCTTGGCCGCCTTGCCCACGGCGGTCAGGTTGGCTTCAGCCTTGCTCTTGGCGTCGTTGAAGCTCCAGTTGGTGCCCACCTGGCCGATGATCTTGCCTTCCTCTTCCCGGGTCAGCTTGGCCTTGCCCTTGAGGGCGACGGCTTCACTGGAGTTCTGGACCACGAAGGTGCCGTCGGCGATCCTGGGCTGCAGGTAGTTCCAGGCGCCCTGGAAGAACAGGAACGCGTTGTTGTCGGACGCGGCGCCGGCATAGAGGTAGAGGTTGTTGCCCTTGCCCTTGGCCTGGCCAGTCAGGTACTTGCCCCAGGCCTCGCCCACCTGCACCGAGTCGAAGGTCACGTAGAAGTCGATGTTGGGCGTGTTCATGATGAGACGGTCGTAGGCGATGACCTTGGCGCCGCTGGCGTGGGCGGCATTGGCCGAGGCCGCGGCCGCGGCGGAGTCCACCGCGCAAAGGATGATGACCTTGGCGCCCTTGGTCAGGAGGGACTCGACGTTGGCCTTCTCCTTGGACGGATCGTTCTGGCTCCAGAGGATCTCGATGTTGTAGCCGGCGGCCTTGAGGGCCTGGAAGCGGACTTCGTCCTGCAGCCAGCGGGTCTGGTCCTTGGTGGGCAGGACGATGCCCACGGCCAGGTTGGCCGCAGTGGCGGCGCAGGCGGTGGCGGTCAAGATAAGGGCGGAAAGGAAGGTATGGGTACGACTCATTTTATTCCTCAAAAGGTGGTGCGGTGATGGCCCGAGGGCCGGGCGCGGCACGGTGCCGCACCGGAAAGAGGAGCGAGCGGCGTCCCCGGGGGGGACGCCTTCGCGCTGGACGTCAGGCCCGGAACGGCCGGGCGCTAGAAGTAGCGGTTGACCAGGGCTTCCAGGTACTCCTGGCGGCCGGAGCGGGGCGTGGTGTCCTGGTTGCGTTCCAGGACCCGGGCCGCCACCGCGTCCAGGGACAGCTTGCCGCCCAGCAGCTGCTGGCCGTACTCGCCCTGCCAGCCGGCATAGCGATCCTGGAGACATTTTTCCAGCTGGCCGTCGGTGATCATCCGCTCGGCGATGAGCAGGCCCCGGGCGGCGATGTCCATGCCGGACACGTGCGCGTGGAACAGGTCGGCGGGATCGATGGACTGGCGGCGGACCTTGGCGTCGAAGTTGAGCCCGCCGGTGGTGAGGCCGCCGGCCTTGAGGATGTGGTACATCACCAGCGCGATCTCGCCCACGTTGTTGGGGAACTGGTCGGTGTCCCAGCCCAGGAGGATGTCGCCGCGGTTCATGTCGATGGAGCCGAACAGCCCCAGGGCCGAGGCCAGGGCCACCTCGTGCTCGAAGCTGTGCCCCGCCAGGGTGGCGTGGTTGGCCTCCAGGTTCATCTTCACTTCCTTCTCCAGGCCGTACTTGATCAGGAAGCCGGAGACGGTGGCGGTGTCGTAGTCGTACTGGTGCTTGGAGGGTTCCCTGGGCTTGGGCTCGATGAGCACCGGGCCGTCCAGGCCGATCTTGTGCTTGTAGTCCACGGCCATGGTGAGGAACCGGCCCATCTGGTCCAGCTCGGACTTGAGGTCGGTGTTGAGCAGGGTCTCGTAGCCCTCGCGGCCGCCCCACATGACGTAGTTCTTGCCGCCCAGCTTCCGGGTGGCGTCCATGGCCTCCTTCACCGACAGGCAGGCCATGGCGAACACGTCCGGATCGGGGTTGGTGGAGGCGCCCGCCATCCAGCGCCGGTGGCTGAACATGTTGGCGGTGCCCCAGAGCGCCTTGATGCCGGTGGCGTCCTGCTTGGCGGCCAGCACGTCCACCATGCGCCGGAAGTTGTCCACGGTCTCCCGCACCGTCGCCCCCTCGGGCGCGACGTCGCGGTCATGGAAGGTGTAGAAGGGCGCGCCCAGCTTGGCGACGAACTCGAAGGCCACGTCGGCCTTCATCCGTGCCGCGACCATGGGCTCGCCGGTGCCCTGCCAGGGCCGCAGGAAAGTGGCGCCGCCGAACGGGTCGCCGCCGTCCCAGCAGTAGGTGTGCCAGTAGCACACGGCGAACCGCAGATGGTCCTCCATGCGCTTGCCCAGGACCACCCGGTCCTTGTCGTAGTAGCGGAACGCCAGGGGGTTGACGCTGTCCACGCCTTCGAACTTGATCGGCTCGATGCCCTGGAAGTATTCGCTCATGATGTCTCCTGTGGAATGAGGTTCAGCGGGAAAGTGCAGTGGCGGAAGGGTTGGGTGCGGCGGACGAAAGGCTGGCGGCGGGACCGCCCGGGTTGCCCCGGAGGGAGTATAGCCGTCCCTGATGCCAGGAGTTGGCGGGACTTCGGCTGCGCTGCCGCCGGTGGCCGGGCGGCCCGGCCGCGGAAACCGGTCCGCACCCGCGGGGGTGCGGCCTCGATCCGCCAATGCCCAGGAACATGGTGCCTCCAGCAGCCGTTCCCGAGGGACCGGACGGTCCCGCGCGAAGGCACATTCGATACGGAAACCCGCTTTCACGAACCCCGTACTCCGATTGTCATGTAAATACACTTTATCCCCGCCAGGTGGCAGAACCAGATGGACCGCCTGGACCCTTCCCTCCGGCAGGGGCAGCCGGTCGGTTGGAAACGCGCTGGAATGGCATAACGATGGCCGGGGCCGTTGAGGGCTGAAGGCAAGGCCACAGACTGTCAGGGAAGGAACTGCAACCAGCATAGGACTGCCCCGGAGTTAGTTCAAGGGACAAATTAATAAATTTTTCTAGTCTAGAACCAAACCGGTAAACTTTACATAACTCTTTTATTTTTTTATATTTACATGAAACACGAGGTTCCACTCCCAACATTTCAATGTTATTCAACCCGGGAACCGGAGATAGTACCGAAATACAGTTTTCAAGAGCATCAGACCCGTTCCCCGGCTTCCTCCTGGGCACGGCCGTTCCGGGAGGAGGTTTGGATGGCGGCTCGAATCAATTCCACGGCCATCCGCCGGGTCAACCGGGTCCGCCTGTTCCATGCCCTGCGGGAGCATCCCGACAGCTCCCAGACCGACCTCCAGCGCATCACCGGGCTGGACAAGGCGACCACCTCGATGGTGGTGGCCCAGCTCCTGGACGAGGGCCTGCTCACCCGCGGCGAACCGGTATGCGTGGGCCGGGTGGGGCGTCCGGAAGCCGCCCTGGCCATTTCCCCCGCGGCGGGGATCTTCGTGGGCGCCCGCCTGGAGCCGCGCAAGATCCGCATCATCACCACCGACCTGGCCGGGTTGCCGCTGCGCCGGCTGGACATCGCCGGCAGCACCGACATCCGCCGGGCCATCACCCTGTTCCACGTGGGCCTGGCCCGGATCCTGGCCGAGGGCGGCCCGGACCTGGAAGTGCGCGGAATCGGGGTCGGCGTCCCGGGGCTGCTGGACCGGGACGGGCGCCTGGTGCTGGCGCCCAACCTGGGCTGGCAGTGCGTGCCCATCCGGCCCATGCTGCAGGAGGACCTGGCGGCGCCGGTGTACGTGGACAACGACGCCAACGCCGCGGCCATGGCCGAGCGGCTGTTCGGCGCCTGCCAGCGCTCCGACACCTTCATCTACCTGTCCTGCCACTCGGGCCTGGGCGGCGGCCTGTTCCTGGAGGGGCGCCTGTATCGCGGCACCCAGGGCTTCTCGGGCGAGTTCGGCCACGTCAACGTGGTCCCCGGGGGCCGGCCCTGCGGCTGCGGCAAGCGCGGCTGCCTGGAGACCTACACCTCCGAGGCGGGCATCCTGCTCACCCTGTCGGAACTGGGCCGCTGCTACGAGGACCTGCCCGGGGTCGCCGAGGCCGCGGCCCGGGGGGACACGGTCGTGCTGGAGGTCCTGGACGAGGTGGGCCGGCGCCTGGGGCTCGCGCTCGCCGCCATGGTCAACCTGCTCAACCCGGAGATGGTGGTGCTGGGGGGCAACCTGACCAACGTCTTCCCGTTCCTGCAGGAGGCGCTGCACCGGACCCTGGACGCCCAGGCCATGGCGCCGCACCGGGACTCGGTGCGGGTCCTGCTCTCGCCGCTGGGCGCGGACGCGGTGCCCATGGGCGGCATCGCCCTGGCCATGGACGGGTTCCTTTCCGCCCCGCGCCTGGACACCCGCCTGCGCCCGGAACGGCCCAGGTAGCCCGGCCGTCCGCAGCCGTTTTCCCTTGCATCCTGGATCGGGCGTGGTCTGCTGGGGGTATTCCCAGCCCATGTTCCGGTTTCCGGGTGCCCGCCAGGGCCATGATGCTTGATGATTCAGCCTGATCGGTCCCAGAAAAAAAATATTTCAATTAGGTTGACGAA
>Ga0181534_10002852_pt1 | contig 10462 bp, 8 predicted proteins | sample PEATcosm2014_Bin_37_FD_119758 | JGI IMG/M metagenome (GOLD analysis project Ga0181534, IMG submission 119758) | Peatland microbial communities from MTU Mesocosm Facility, Houghton, MI, USA - PEATcosm2014_Bin17_10_metaG | ecosystem: Environmental > Terrestrial > Soil > Wetlands > Peat | place...
ACAGGTTGCCGGGAGCGACTGCGCGGATACGGATCGGACTGCAGTTGATCTCATCGAAGTCTCACAAAAGACGCTCCGAGCCTCCGCAGCTGCAAATGCTGTCGGGAGCCGGATATGTTGCGGGGGCGAGCGAGTCTTCCACTGTAGTCGTCATGGATGACCAGGCACGCTCCGGCCTCGTCACCGTACCGGCACGAATGCTCGGGTTTCCGTATCACACTCGCTACGAGCTCATCGAATTCGCAGTGTTCACGCTTGCAACCCGCGTGAGGGGGTTGATTCCACTGCACGGCGCCTGCGTGGGTAGCGGTTCGCGCGGCGTGATATTGATGGGGGTCAGTGGTTCCGGAAAATCGACAGTCGCGTTGCAGTGCCTGTTGAGCGGATTCGACTTCGTTTCCGAAGACAGCACATTCGTCATGGCGGAACGTATGCTGTGTACGGGGGTGCCCAACTTTGTACACGTTCGCTCGGACTCGCTGCGCTGGGTGGAAAACCGTGAAGCCGCGGCGATCCGCAACTCGCCCGTCATCAGCCGCCGCAGTGGAGTCAGGAAATTCGAAGTGGACCTGCGCAAGGGGCAGTATCGTCTGGCGTCCGCTCCGCTGGAGCTCGCCGCTGTTATTTTCCTGTCCAAGTCGAGCGCGGCGGGTGGGGAGCTTCTGCAGCCGCTGTCCAAGGCGGAAACACTGCGGCGACTCGCTGCTGAGCAACCCTATGCGGCCAATCAACCTGGTTGGGCCGGCTTTGCTCGCAAGGTGGCTCAAACAGGTGCTTTCGAGTTGCGCCGCGGCCGACATCCCAGCGAGGCGGTGACGGCGCTGCGGCACTTTCTCGAAGCGGGTTGACTCCGGGGTGATCATTCGCTGAGCGCCGATTGGACCACATGCATGACCTGCGGGCGCGCCTGTCTGGTCAGGATCCACCGCAGGATCCGCTGCCGCTGCGACAAATGACCCCACTGGCTGTTGGCAAAAGGCACCTCAGTCTTCTTCGCAGCCGCGCGCTCCAGGCGTACCTGCATGTTGGGGACGAGCCGATGCTTGACCCACTCCGCGGCTTCAGGAAGAGACTGCGACCAGGTAATTCCCGGGAAAGCTTCGATCCACAAGTATGATAACGATACATCGGAGAGCACTTGCTGACGCGCCCGACGACGCAGATTCCAAACACAATGGTCCGACAATGCAGCGAGAACGGAAGGTGAAACAACTGCCGGATAATATCGGGCAGTCATTTGTAATGGTGGAAGCGCCCACCACGAGCTCTGATTCTCAAACTCCCCCCAGTCTGCCTGGGACATCTGAGCAGCCACCAACGCTACATCCTGAAGATGCAGGAGTCGAAGGGCGCGCACGACCATGACTCCGGCCGCGTGGAACAGCAAATGGGTCAACAACGCCGACCGGGAAGGATAGGAATTTACCCCGGGATGGGGATCACGCGGATAAATCGATTCGGTGAGATCGTACCTACGCAGAGGTAGCGCCTCGGCAATGCGCTCGTGCAGCTCGATCTTGATGTAATTGTCCGTATGCTCGCCGATTCCAGGATGAACCTGGCGCAATTGCGGTACGAAGAGCTTGTGTCGCCAACTTTCATATGTATCTGCAGCGCTGTAACCGAGTGACTCCAGTATGTCCGTGGCTCGCGCAGTCTGGTCCGGATGAACCAGCAGGTCGATGTCTGCCATCGGCCGGTCGCCAGCACGATACAGCCCCATTCGATGCAAGGTTGCTCCCTTCAAGCCGACGAAGGCAACACCTTCTTCCCGGGCGCGGGCATCCAACTGATCCAACAGATAAGCGATCCGCCGGTGGCGACCGACGACGTGGGCGCGCTGCGAGTCTAGAAACGAGCGCCACGCTTGGGGACCTTCCCACTTCAGGTTGGTGGCCAGGAGAGGCGAGACACCGTGTAATGCGGCGACCGCTCGCGCCAGTTGCCACTCGAAATCGGACCAGTCCGGTGCGTTGGCGGTCGGTTGGGCCAGCTCGTGTGCCAACCGCTCAGTGATCTTGCGCAGTGCGGCCTGGAGGACTGGCAGGGATGGCAGATTCATCCGGTTCGCGCGGCCGCGGCGACCTGCTGCGTCCTGTGCACGGCCTCGCGACTGACGAGATCGTGCCAGCGCCGCTCCAAGGCTCGCTTGGCCGGAGAGTTCTGACCCGCCGGCTCAACTGTCTGCAGAGTCACCTGGTCGTGAATGAGATTGCGGACGGCCCGATAGAACTCGGACGTATACGTCCCCTGGAACATCATCGAAAGATCGTCGCTGTCCTGCCAGTGCGTCTTGCCGACCAGCTGTTCCTTGACCATCTCGTAGAAGCGGGTTCCGGGCAGAGGATAGGAAACACTCACGCCTACATCGTCCGGACGTGCCACCTCCAACAGTGCGCGCGTTGCCAGGATGTCCGCGAGTTGTTCGTCCAGATAACCCAACTGGATGAAAAAACCGACACGGATGCCGGCCGCTTTGAGGCGCTCCCGGCCCGTTACGATCTCAGTGACGGTGGTGCCTTTGTTCATGGCATCCAACACCCGCTGGCTGCCGCTTTCAGCGCCCAGCCACGCCTCCTTGCACCCGGCCGCGGCGAGGACCGCCGACATTCGGTCGCTGAGCAGGTCAGCGCGTGTTTGTATCGTAAAGGGTATGCCGCCGCCGCCGGCGTTCAAAGTGGCTGCGAATTCATGGACCCAGTCGATCCGGAAACCGAAGATGTCATCGGCGAACCAGATGTGGTCCGGTTTGAAGGCCGCCTTCAGATACAACATCTCGTTCGCGACCGCGACCGCGCTGCGTTGCAGGTACTGGTTGCCCCAGATCGGCTTCGCGCACCAGTTACAGCGGAACGAGCAGCCGCGCGAGGCGGCCAGGTTGAGACTGAAGTAGCCGTGTGCTTTTATCCAGGCCGAGCGATAACGCTCGATATCCAACAGGTCCCATGCGGTGCTTTCGCCGATCTGAGCGTGATTCGGCAGCACCCGCGCTCCATTGATCTTCACCACTGTATCGTCAACCAGGGTGATCGTGCCGGAGAGTCCCTGGATCAGTTCGCCCGTGGCTCCCGCAGTGTTGCCATCGAGCTTCGGAATCAGATCCATCAGGGTGGCGAGCCCTTCGCCGGTCAATGCCACGTCGGCGCCTGCTCGCAGGTAAGGCTCTGGTGCGTCGCTGACATCGGGTCCGCAGGCGATGATGCGTGCGCCGGCCCTGCGGGCCGTGCCGATCATCCGGCACGCCGCCTCGCGCATTTTGCCGAGACACATCTTGCTCAGGAAATTGAAGGTGTCCTCATAGAACAGGACGACCTGAGGTTGGACCTCCGCGAGCTTGCGGTCGTATTCCTCGATCCCCGTGGCAAGCATGGCATCGAACAGCGCGACCTGGTGGCCTGCCTGGCGCAGCAGGCCTGCCACCTGCAAGGTTGCCAGCGGCGGATACGGCTTGGCCCGCTCCACCTGCTTGGGATCGAAGCGCAGAAAGTAGGAGTGGCAAACCAAAATGGAAAGCATTGTCCGGGGAAGCTCCTGAGCTGTGTCCTACCTCTCGAGTAGGTGGTTGGGGAACAGCCTTGGGTTCAACCGCTGTCACCCTACGGTGGCCTCGGGAACGCCCGGATTTTGCAAGCATTGCGGACAGGTGTGCTGCGCGGGCCCAACCTGTTCGGCTGAAATCAACTACCCGCTCGCGTGTTGCGCGGGGTAGTGGGTTTGTAGCAGATTGCTGTCAATGAAATACCCGATTACGCGCGAACGGGCGCTGCACGCGCTATATGAGGCAGCGGAGCTCGAGCACAATCTGATGTGTACCTACCTCTACGCGGCCTTCAGCCTGCGGGATGGGGTGGCGGAGGGGCTCACGCCCGACGAAGCGGAGGCCGTGAGTCGCTGGCGGAAGGTTCTGACCCGGGTCGCGGTCGAGGAGATGCAGCACCTGGCGGCGGTGTGGAATATCACTTCGGCCCTGGGCGGCGCGCCGCGGATCGGCCGCACCAATTTCCCACTGGACCCCGGCATGCTCCCGGCGGGCATCGTGGTCAAGCTCGCGCCGTTTTCGGCCGAGACCCTGCAGCACTTCGTATTTCTGGAACGGCCACATGGGTCGGGGGAGCTCGATGGCGAGGGGTTCGTGTATGAGCGGAATTACGTTCGGGGGAGCGACTATGCGCACCTGACCCCGATGGGGATCAACTACGACACCGTAGGGGATTTCTATGCGGCGTTGTCGAATGGGCTGAACTCGATGGTGGCGCAGTACGGGGAGGCCGTTACGTTTGCGGGAGATCCGGCGCTGCAGTTGTCGCAGAACGAGATCAACATGGCGGGGTGCAAGCCGGTGATCTGTGTGAAGACGGCGCTTGCCGCCTTCGATGCGATCGTGGTGCAGGGGGAAGGCGCGCCCGCGGACTCTGCTGATTCACATTATCAGAAGTTTCTCGGTGTCCGTACGGAGTATCGGGCGCTGAAGGCCAAGAACCCTGATTTCTCGCCTGCGTTTCCGGCGGCCACCAACCCGGTGCTGCGCCGGCCCCCGCGTCCCGAGGGACGTGTCTGGCTCGAGAATCCGGATGTTATTGCGGCGGTGGATCTGGCTAACGCGTCGTATGGGTTGATGTTGCGATTGCTGGCCTATGCGTATGCCATTCCGGCGCCGAGCGCGGAGAAGGCGCTGTCTACGGATTTGGCGATCGGGTTGATGCAGGCGATGGTCCCGCTGGCGGAGCGGGCGGCCAGATTGCCTGCCGGGCCCTCCAACCCGCACTGTCATGGAGGAATGTCGTTCACGGCTCTGCGTGATGCGGCTGCATTGCCGCCGGGGCGCGGGGCGCGCCGCTATTTTGTTGAGCGGTTTGCGCAGTTGGCTGATGCGGGGGCGGATATGAGATCGTGTGGGGATCAGCGGGCGTTGATGGCCGCTGACCTGTTGGCCAAGTTGTCCAAGCGGGCGGCACGCGGTTTCGATTTGGCCGCGACCACACCAACTGGCACTGCCCCAGCCATGGGCGCGTCGTCAGGTTCGGCAGCGCCTGTGGCGCCGACGACGGTTAACGGGGTTGAGATTGCCCCTGGCGAAAAACTCGACCTGCTGTTTGAAACCAAGCGCTGTATCCACGCGCGCTTCTGTGTAACCGGCGCGCCGGACGTATTCCTCGCGAACGTGCAAGGTGCCTGGCTGCACCCTGACGCCGTAGAAGTGGAGCGGGTTGTTGAAATCGCCCACGCCTGCCCATCCGGCGCCGTTCAATATCGCCGGAAAGACGGCGTCCACAACGAAACCGCCCCACCCGTCAACCTGGCAAGCCTGCGCGAGTCCGGCCCATATGCCTTCCGCGGGCAGTTGGAGCTCGATGGCGAACCCATCGGTTTCCGGGCCACGTTATGCCGCTGCGGTGCGTCCAAGAACAAGCCATTCTGCGATAGTTCCCACCACGAAGTTGGATTCAACGCCACCGGCGAGCCAGCCTCCGGTAAGACCGACTCCCTGGCCGTACGCAACGGCGTACTCGCCATTGACCCGCAACTCAACGGACCACTCTCCGTCCGCGGTAACCTGGAGATTACAAGTGGAACGGGCAGGGTAGTGTCGCGCGTCACCACAGCGAAGCTGTGTCGGTGCGGCGGAAGCGCAACGAAACCCTTCTGCGACGGGACCCACGCTCGCATCGGATTCAAATCAACCTGACAGGTTGCCTTCCGAAAGCCGCTCTCAGGCGCTGCGGTACAACTTGGTCATCACAAATTCGACATGCCCCAGCGCTTCGGCTGCCGTGTACCGCCCGTTGGATGTGCGCACGATGCAGTCAATCAGCGAGTCGCCGGCCTGGTCGATGGTCATTTCGCGCCGGATGATGCCGGACACATCGACGTCGATGTGCTCGCTCATCACGCGTACGGTGCGCGGATTGCCGCTGACCTTGATCACCGGCATGATGGGATTGCCGATCACGTTGCCCTGGCCTGTGGGGAAAATGTGGAGCGCGTAGCCTGCGGCTGCCTGCAGGGTGCAACATTCGGCCGCTGCCGACGAAGTGTCCATGAAATACAGGCCCGTGCCGCGCGCCGGCGCCTCGGCCGGTTGCAACACGTCAATGAATTTGACCTGCTTGCCGATCTTCTCGAGATTGCCCAGCGCTTTCTCTTCAATCGTGGTGAGGCCACCGGCAATGTTGCCCTTGGTGGGCTGACTGTCAGAGAGGTCGGAAGTCTTGTGTGCCTCGATGACGTCCTTTTGATAAGCGGACCAGGTCTGCATGAACTTCGCGGCAACTTCCGGCGACACGGCGCGCGCCGCGGCGAGGTGTTCCGCACCGGTCAGTTCCGAGGTTTCACCGAAGCAGCCGTACAGACCCAGTGGGACCAACTTGTCGTACATGTTGCCCACAGTCGGGCAGGAGGCGAGGCCGGTGGTGGTGTCGCTCTCGCCACACTTGGCCGCGATCCAGACGTCAGTCAGCGGACACTCGACCCGGACTTTTTCAGAGGCGTAGTGCACGAACTCCTTAGCTTTGCGGGAGGCGGCCGCGACCGTGGCGATGTCGCCATTGCCTTCGATCCAGAATCCGGCCACGGGCTTGCCGGTTGTGGCGATGCCATCGACCACTTTCTGCGTCCAGCCCGGTTCGATTCCGATGACGATGCAGGCGGCCACATTGGGATTGGCGCCCGTGCCGATCATGGTCCGAAAATGCAGATCGAGATCCTCCCCGAACTGCAGACGACCGTACGCATGGGGCAGGGCAATCGTCCCGCGGATATGCGCAGCTACCGCTTCGCAGGCGGCATTTGAAATATCGTCCAGCGGCAGAATCGCCACGTAATTGCGGATCCCCACGCGACCGTTTTCGCGCCGATATCCCCAGATGGTCTGATTGGCGTACGACATGATGCTCACCAGCGCTTCGTCTTCAGGTTATGGGTATGCACATGGTCGCCCTTGCGAACGGGTGCGACGATGCGGCCAATGTCCTCGCCGTACTTGATCACAGTGTCACCGACCGCGAGATCCTGCAGCGCGACCTTGTGCCCAATGGGCACATCCTGGTTGCAGATGGCATAAAACTCGCTGTTATCCTCGGTCACGACGCAGAACATCTCGGTGCCGCCCGAGAGGTTCTCGACTACGACTACGCCCACGTTGTCGCGGCGGTTGTGGACGAGCAGATGAGGTACCTTGGCCATGGGGATCCAGCGGTGAAGCAAGTCTTATATAAGATATGAGATTGCGCAGGTTGCGGCAATGCGTGGCCCGTTTACGCTTTATACTGCGAATGCCGACGTAGTCACGGGTGAGACATGAGCACAGCGGGCGCAGCTTTTACACTGGCATTGAATGTTGATTGCACACTCGGGGAATCGCCGGTGTGGGTCGCCGAGCGCGGTCTGCTCATCTTCGTGGATATCACCGGGCGCAAGTTGTACCGCCACGATCCGGTCACGGGTGCTGTCGAGCATGTCAATGTTGATGAGGATATCGGCTGTGTGGCGGTCGCGCGCGGCGGCGGTTACGTGGCCGGGATGCGCTCCGGCGTCTGGCTGTTGAACGAGTCGGGCACGAAGCGCCGCAAGTTGGTGACCAACCCGGAGGATCAGGCCAGCAGCCGTTTCAACGACGGGCGCGTCGATCCGCAGGGACGTTATATAACGGGGACGCTCGATGAGTCGAAGAAGGTCGGGAATGCCGGGCTGTATCGCTGCGACTCGCGCGGTCTCGTGCGACTGGACAAGGCCTTCATGACATCAAACGGCCTGGCATTCTCGCCGGACGGGCGCACACTGTATTTTTCCGATACGCCGCGCTTTGTGATCTATCAATATGACTACGATGTAACTTCCGGCGAGGCGTCCAACCGTCGTGAATTCACCCGACTCGAGCCCACTGCGACGGATCGGGGACGTCCCGATGGTGCAGCAGTCGACGCGGACGGATGTTACTGGTCGTCCCTGTACGAAGGGAGTCGGATCGCCCGTTTTGACCCGGCGGGAAAGCTCATGTCGACGCACGCCTTACCGGTCCGGTGTCCGACGATGCCTGCGTTTGGCGGGGCGGATCTGAAGACGTTGTTTGTCACTACGGCCCGCGATAAGAGCCCGCCGGCAGGCATGGGCGCAGGCGGGCAGGTTTATGCGCTGCGCGTCGAGGTCCCTGGTTTGCCTAATCCGCTGTTCAATCCGCAGATATGACCTCGACCGGTGAGACGGTCCGCTATCGGTCGCTCGCCGGTAAGTCGGTCCTCATCACCGGCGGCGCGAATGGTATTGGCGCCGCCATGGTTGAGGCCTTCACGCAGCAGGATGCGAGGGTTGCTTTCCTCGATGTCGACGTTGGCGCCGCAAAGGCTGTGGCACAGCGTACGGGCGCGCGGTTTATCACCTGCGATATGTTGGATATCAACGCTTTGCGGGCGGCGATCCGTACGGTTGAGGAGGCCCAGGATGGCGTTGGTGTGCTGATCAACAACGCGGGTAAGGACGATCGCCAGAGCTTTGCCACCATCGAGCCTGCCGACTGGCGCGGATTGTTGGCATCCAACCTCGACCACCAGTTTTTTGCCAGCCAGGCCGTTTCCGCGGGGATGGCGCGCAAGGGCAGCGGGTCGATCGTGATGCTGGGCTCTGTGGCGTGGATGCGAGGCCGGCCCGGGATGGCGACCTATACCACCGCGAAGGCGGCCATCAATGGGTTGACGCGGACGCTTGCCCGTGAGTTGGGACCGTCCGGAATCAGAGTCAATTGCATCGTGCCGGGAGCCATCCTGACAGAGCGCCAGAGTGCGCTATGGCTAACACCCGAGGCGAATGCGGAATTTATCGCGCTCCAGTCGCTGAAATTTCGGCTGACCGCGGAACATGTGGCGCGCATGGCATTGTTTCTGGGATCTGACGAGAGTGCCGGGTGCACGGGCGCCAATTTTGTGGTCGACGCCGGCCTGACCCAGAACTGACGCGCATCACGTCAACGACACAGCGTAGACGAGGTCGTCCGAACGTACGCGACTGGTGCGCCATTCGACCTTCTGCCCCTGCAAGGACACGGCGACCCGGTCGATCACGAGAATGGGGCTGCCCGCGGGAATCTGCAGTGCCTTCTCGTCCGCCGCGGTTGCCAACTCGGCCCGCAGTTCCTCGTGAGCGGCCACAATGTTGATGCCGTATTCGGTCTGGTAGAGCGAATAAAGGGTATTGGGCAGTGCGGCAAGTGCTTCGATGCCGGGGAGAAGCGCCGCCGGTGCCGCAATCAGCTCGTGTATGGCCGGGCGGCCATCGATGAGGCGGGTGCGGGTGATTTCAACCACGCGATCATTGCGCGCCAGGTCGAGTTTGGCGCGCTCCAGGGGGCGAGCAGCCCGCACTTTCACACACTCGTGGGCTCGCTCAGGGGCGACCCGCTTGCCGCCGGGGCGGGCCATCCGGAAGAAGCGGAAAAGGGTCCGCTCCTGGGTATTTTCCGCAATGTACGTGCCCTTGCCCTGGCGCCGTTCGAGCAGCTTCTCGGCCGTGAGGGAGTCCAGGACTTTGCGCACCGTACCCTGGCTGACGCCCATTTCGCGTGCGAGGCTTTGCTCGCTGGGCAGCGCCTGCCCGGGCCGCCACTTGCCTTGCGCGACCTGACGCACAACGATGTCGTAAACCTGCCGATACAGAGGTCGATAACCGGGCGTTTCAGTCACAGATCTCGTCTCTCCAACGCTGCTTCGACCCAAAAACTACGACGGCGCCGATCCGGCTGTCCAGGGGGGCTCGCCGGGGCGTTGACGATCCCGTCCCCAGCCAGCAGTATCACCGGGTTTTCGAGCGCAGCCTAGTGAGAAGTTCTGGTGACATTCGACGAGCCGCCCTATGACCTCCTGGTTATTGGCGGTGGAATAAACGGTGTTGGAATCGCGCGCGATGCGGCGGGCCGCGGATTGTCAGTGTTGCTAGTCGAGCGCGGCGATCTCGCGTCCGCGACCTCGTCGGCGTCTTCCAAGCTGGTCCATGGCGGCCTTCGTTACCTCGAGCAATACGAATTTCGGCTGGTGCGCGAGAGTCTCGCCGAGCGCGAGGTCCTCATGGCAGCGGCGCCGCACATCATCTGGCCGCTGCGATTTGTTTTGCCGATTCACAGCGGGTTGCGTCCACCTTGGGTGTTGCGCACCGGCTTGTTTCTCTACGATCACATTGGTGGCCGTAAGATTTTACCACCGACGCGCACTGTGCAAAGAGGCAGCGACAACGCGCTGGCACCGCTCGCGGAAAAATACATTCGGGGGTTTGAATACTCCGATTGTTGGGCTGACGATGCGCGCCTCGTCGTTGTCAACGCAATGGATGCCGCGCAGCGGGGCGCCTGCATCGATGTCGGTTGGAATGTGACCGGAGCTCGTAGAGAAGGCGTGTTCTGGCACGTGGACATGATGTCCAACACGGGGCAGGAGCGGACTGTTCGCTCTTCCGGGCTGGTTAATGCGGCGGGTCCGTG
>Ga0181534_10002853_pt1 | contig 10462 bp, 7 predicted proteins | sample PEATcosm2014_Bin_37_FD_119758 | JGI IMG/M metagenome (GOLD analysis project Ga0181534, IMG submission 119758) | Peatland microbial communities from MTU Mesocosm Facility, Houghton, MI, USA - PEATcosm2014_Bin17_10_metaG | ecosystem: Environmental > Terrestrial > Soil > Wetlands > Peat | place...
GGTGACGGTGCGCGGCGAAAGGGCGCGGGAGCGCAGCGGGTCGTGCGCGCTGACGATCACCGATGCCCCGCCCCTCACGACCTCGCCGATCAGCTCGTCGAAAAAGGTCCGCCCCTCGTCATCCAGGGTGGCGTAGGGCTCGTCCAGCAGCCAGGTCTCTGGACGGCGCAGTAGCAGCCACGCCAGTCCGAGACGTCGGCGCTGACCCGCACTCAGGCGCTTCGCCGGCGTCTTCGTTCGACTCGAGAGACCTACGCGTTCGAGGACTCGACTGATCTCCTCAAGTGGTCGACCGAGCGCCTTGGCGGCGAAGGTGAGATTCTCCGTCGCGCTCAAGTCGTCGTAGAAGGAACCCTCGTGTCCGAGCCAGCCCACTCGCCGACGCAGCTCTCGGCGGTCCCCGGTCTTCAGATCGACGCCGCTGACGACGCCACTGCCACTCGAGAGCGCGACGAGCCCCCCGAGCAGTCGCAAGAGGCTGGTCTTTCCCGCCCCGTTCGCGCCCGTGACGACGGTCAGTGATCCCGCCTCGAGCTCCAGCGTCACGCCACTCAGTAGCGGAAACCCGTCCACCAGGACGACGGCGTCGCGCAGTTCAACGACGAGCGAGCGACTACTCATGAATGCGGGCTAATGCTGCAACGCTTTGATGTCGGCATCCACCATCATCTCTACGAGCGTGGCGAAGTCGGTCTCCGCCGTCCAGCCCAGCGTGGAGTGAGCCTTCGTCGCGTCGCCCACCAGCAGATCGACCTCGGCCGGGCGAAGAAACGCGGGATCGATGGTGACGAACTCCTCGTAGTCGAGACCGGCGCAGGTGAAGGCCACCTCGCACAGTTCGCGCACCGAGTGGGTCGTGCCCGTCGCGATGACGAAGTCATCGGGCGCGTCGCGCTGGAGCATGAGCCACATGGCCCGCACGTAGTCTTCGGCGTAGCCCCAGTCGCGCTGAGCCTCCAGGTTGCCCAGTCGCAACTCGCGGTCCAGTCCGGCCTTGATGCGCGCGACACCGTGCGTGACTTTTCGCGTCACGAACTCAATGCCGCGCCGGGGCGACTCGTGATTGAACAAGATGCCACTGGAGGCGTGCAGGCCGTAACTCTCGCGATAGTTGACCGTGATCCAGTGGCCGTAGACCTTGGCGACGCCGTAGGGGCTGCGGGGATAGAACTCGGTACCTTCGTTCTGGGGGACCGTTCGGACCTTGCCGAACATCTCAGAGGAACTGGCTTGATAGAAGCGGATGTCGGGATCGACGATGCGGATGGCGTCGAGCAGGCGGGTCACCCCGAGCGCGGTGGCCTCGCCCGTCAAGACGGGCTGCACCCACGACGCCTGCACGAAACTCTGCGCGGCCAGGTTGTAGACCTCGCTCGGGCGATGGTCTCGCAACACATGGATGAGGGACACCTCATCCATGAGATCCCCCGAGACCAGGGTCAACTTCTCCTGGATGTGGCTGATGCGCTCGATATTGACCGTCGAACTGCGGCGCATCAGTCCGATGACGTCATAGCCCTGAGCGAGGAGCAACTCGGCCAGATACGAGCCGTCCTGTCCGGTTATTCCCGTAATCAGAGCGCGCTTGGCCACTGGACAACTCTACTACCGGGTGATGGAGAAGTCCCTCGTAACCTGGGCCGATGGCGCGCCTCGCGGTAGTCAGTTTCCGCCTGGGATCCTTCGACGGTGTCAGCATCGAAGCCCAGAAGTGGATCGACGCTTTTCGCTCGCGGGGCCACGAGGTGCTCACCCTCGCCGGCGACGGTGAGGCGGACGTGGTGATGAGCGAGCTCGCCATACGGGCGTCGAAGGCCCCCGATGTCGACCAGGTGTCGCGGGTGCTCGAGGGCGCGGATCTCGTGGTCGTGGAGAACATGGTCTCGCTTCCTCTCAACGTGGCCGCGCGTGACGTGCTGTGGCGCGTGCTCGATCAGCGCGCCGCGCTGTTCCATCATCACGACCTGGCCTGGCAACGTCCCGAGTGGATCGGCGAGCCGGCTCCGCTCGATCGGCCGCAGTGGCGTCACGTGACGATCAACGACCTCTCGAGACGAGAACTCTTCGATCGCGGACTTCTCGCCTCCACCATCCGTAACGCCTTCGACCCCGATCCCCCACCGGGTCGCCGCGAGCTCACGCGCCAGGCCCTAGGTCTCACCGACGAGCGACTCGTTCTGTTGCCCACTCGCGCCATCGCCCGGAAGAATATTGCGGCGGCGATCCGACTCGCCGAGGACCTCCACGCGGTGCTCTGGCTGCTCGGTCCCTCCGAGGACGGCTACGAACCCCACCTCGAATCTCTCCTCGCCGGCACCCGCGTCGTCGTGCGGCGCGGCCTTCGCGAAGGGTTCGACGTGCACGACGCCTACGCGGCGTGCGACCTGGTGGTCATGCCCTCCACCTGGGAGGGGTTCGGCAACCCGGTCCTGGAGTCGGTGACGCACCGACGACCGCTCTGCGTCTATCCCTACCCCGTCTTGGAGGAGATTCGATCGTTCGGCTTTCACTTCTTTGGCCTCGGGAACGTGGCCCGTGTCGCCGCTTTTCTGGACGCGCCCGACGGAGGACTTTTCGACCACAACCTGGCGATCGCCCGACAACACTTCAACATTGCTGATTTGCCGGCGCGGCTCGCGCCGCTGTTGGAGACGTGAGGCCTTAACTGAGGACAACTAGTGTTTCGGTGATGGTCATAAATGACGAGCGGGCCCCCCTGGGCGACCGAACCCCCCAGGCCGAGCGACGCGATCAACTTCTCCTCGTCGCCCGGGCAATCTTCGCCGAGCGCGGCTTCCAGGCCACCACGATGGACGACATCGCCAAAGAAGCCGGCTTCACCAAGCCCATCTTGTACCAGTACTTCGAGTCCAAGACCGAGCTCTACCGCGAGATCGTCAATCAGACCGCTAAAAAACTGATGAACTCACTGCGCACGGCGGTGGACGAAGTCGAGTCCCCGCGCGCGAAGATCGAGGTGGCCTTTCGCGTGTACTTCGAGATGGTCGTCAGCGAGACCGACGCCTTTCGCATCCTCTTCATCCACTCCCACGAGGGCGAGACGAGAGGGGACTTACGCGCGGTGGAACTGGGATGGGTGTCGTTCCTTGAGCCGCTGATCGCGGTGCGCATCAAGCCCGACCACCGTCGACAGCTGGCGGCCGGCGTCGTGGGAATCGCCGAGGGAGCCGCCACGGCGTGGCTCATCCAGCAAGAGGGTAAAGGATGGCCCACTCCGAGTCCCGGGGTCGCCGAACGACTCGCCCAGCGCAGCGCCACCCTCGCGTGGGGCGGGCTGCGCAGCGTCGAACTCGACTAACGCGCCAAGAACTTCTCGAGTTGCGCCACCACGAAGCGGTGATCCTCGACTTGGGGTAGTCCCGACACCGCGACCGCGCCCACGCACCCGGTACCGCGAAGGAGAATGGGGAACGCGCCGCCGTGAGCCGCGTACCTCGCGGGGTCGAGACGGTGAGTGACGTTGAAGTCGTCGTTGCCCTCGGCCCGGGCCAAGGCACCTACGTAGTACGACGAGTGAGCGAAGAGGTCCACGACGGCGCACTTGCGTTCCAGCCACAGGTCATTGTTCGCGCTGGAACCCGCTAGCGCGGCGTGAAAGAGTCGCTGACCATGAAGTCGTATGTCAATCGCGATCGGCAGCTCGGCTTCAAGGGCGGCCTGGCGAATCTGGGAGCCGAGCAGCCACGCCGTCTCGTGGTCGAACGAAGAAAAGACGAGCCTCTCTTCTTCAAGGAGGAGCGTGGTCAGGGAGTCATCGTCGGTCATGGTCGCACGATTCTACGGCCTCACCTCGAGACGCCCTCCGACGTCCTCACGACTCTTCGACCAAGGTGGCAAACACTTGGGCCATCTCCCAGAGCTGGTTCGCGCACCGGTCGTAGGCGACGAGATCCCCTCCGGCCGGGTCCGCCACGTCGAAGGCGCGGTCGGGATCGAGCGACGATACGTAGGAGACCTGATCACCCAGGGGCATGTCAAGGGGCGCGGCGCGGAGAAACTGTCCGAACAACACGGTCTTGGTGGTGGCTTCGGGAAAGCTCAGTCGCACGAACCCGACGTGGAGCGCCTCGCTGGCGAGGACCACGTCCGCCCAGTCGAGATCCTCGCGCGTGAGTTGATGGCCACGGTGAGCACCGTAGTGGTGGGTGCCAAGTTCCGGGATTCGAAGTAGCGCGTCGCGGGTACGCGAACTCATCGCGCTTCCCTCGGCGACGTGCGTGCCCGCGCTACGAACCGACCAGCCGGCCCCGTTCGCCTCGGCGAGGGTCGCGAGCATGTAACCGAGCATCACCGAGCGAGCGGCGTTGCCCGTGCAGAGAGTGAGAATCTTCAAAGGTCGGTCCGTGTGAAAACCCTAACGGGGCCATCCCCCAGGAACTCCGTCGTCAACCGACCAGCAGTCGAGAAGATCACGACTCAGACGTTAAGAGGCGGCGTCGTTACCGATAGTGGTGTACCAGCCACCGTGCCGGTCACCTTGATCGTGACGGACTGAGCGGTGTTATCTCCGAAGTAACCAGTCGCGGCACCCGTAGCGTTCGTCGTCAGGGCGAGCGTTGCGGTACCGGGATTGCCGTTCCTCGTCGCGAAGAACCCGTTGCCCGAGTTACTCAGAGTCAGCGAGACTCCATTCGCTGCGACGTCGTTTCCGTACTGATCGACCACTTGCATCGCTACGGTCACGTTCGTCGTCTTGCTCGGGTTCGGAGTAGTCGAGCTTAAGTTGACCTGAACCGACGTCGCGGGGCCAGCCACGGGCGCCACCGTCGTCGAGCCCCAGGCCGCCGCGACATTCTTCGCGGTAACGGTGTCCGTACCGGCGTTGGTGTTCCCGTAGTACGCGGTCGCGGTTCCCGTGCCGGGAGCGAAGGTGACAGTGAGCGTCGGCGTACCGGCCACGCCGTTAGAACTCGCGAAGAAGCCGTTGTTCGAGTCGCTCAAGGTGAGCGTCGTGGTGCCGCTGCTGAGCGCGGCGTTGCCGTAGGCATCCTCGAGCTGAAAGTTCAGCGTGGTGGAAGTCGTCGAGGATACGGTCGGCGCGGTGGGGTTCGCCGAAACGGCGACCTCGGCGGGCGCCCCACCGAGAACGGTGAGAGCCGCGGAACCCCAGTTGCTCGTTCCATTTTCCGCCGTAATCGTGTCGGGACCAACAGTCTCATCGCCAAAGTACGCAGGAGCCGTCGAGGTACTCGATCCATTGGCGAACGTCGCGGTGAGTGTCGCGGCCCCGGCGGCGCCACTCTTCGTGGCGAAGAATCCATTGCCGATGTCGCTCAGCACCACGGTGGTAGTGCCACTGCTGTTGACGGGGACGCCGACGGCGTTCTCCAAAGTCATCGTGATCGTCACATTTGTCGTCGAACTCGCTCCCGGAGTATTCGTGCTCAGGGACAGCGCGACCTGAGTGGCGACGAGACCGCCCACGGCGAAGCTTTGCGTGACTTGGCTGGCGGCTATGTAATTTGGGTTGCCGGTGGCTGGATCGTTGAAGTCAAGCGTGCACGTTCCCAGACCCACGAAGGAGACGATGCCTCCCGACACCGTACAGACGCTCGTCGTCGCCGACGTTATGATCACGGCGTCTTGGCTCGATGCCGCCACCACGGGTGAGTACGTCGGCCCATTCTTGGTCGCGTTCGTCGGCGCCGCCGACGACACCGTAATGACGCTCTTTTGAGTCGATACGTTGAAAGTGGTCGAGTTGGCGGTCACGTCACCGTCCACTGCGGTCAAGGTGTAGCTCCCGACATACTCGGGAACGATGTCGGTGAATGAGGCAACCCCCGAGGAGTTCGAAATCGCGGTGAGGGTGCTCGTGGACACAGAAATGCCGTTGGCCGGTCCGCTCTGTTCCAGGATCGCTACCGTATCGCCGGCGACCGGATTGCCATTCAGGTCCGTAACGGTCACCGACGCCTGTGTGGAAGCCCCCGCGCTGGTGTCAGAGGGCTCATTAGAGAAGGTCAATTGGGCCGCGAGACTGCCCGTTGTTGTCGGTACGGGCGATCCCACCCACGTCCAACTCGAGATCGTCATGCCCGTGCCGCACCACACCGAGCACAGTTCATCGATAGGCGCGACTTCGGTTGGTGCAGGGGGATAATCGTCGTACGTCACTATCGCTTCCAACAAGACGTTCTGGCCCGTGCAGGAGTTCGCCGAGATATCAACCGGGCACGCGTCAAAGGTCACAACCCTGGTTTGAAAGCTGCGCGGCTGCCAGGTTGTCGAACACCACACCGCCACTTGGACGCCGTCGATGAACGGGATTGACGCGGTTGCCTGTCCTCCCCAGCACGCAACTGGCGGTTTGCTCGGAACCCCGATTTCCTGACTTGGCAAAATGGTGGGGTTATAACGGTCGTACTGAATCGCCACATTCATCATGTCGGAGGCGGCCAACGTCAGCGAGTTGGCCGAGGTGAACTTCGTGGAATTGTTGAGGTCATTCGTCGCCCAGTTCGACAGCATCAACACCGCCAGACTGACGGCGACGAGATAGGCGAGAGCCAAAATGAGAATCGCCCCATCTTCGCGGGCGCGTTGCTTTCGACACGCGACTGCACGAGAGCGGGTGCTGTCCACTCCGCGCTGAGCGAGTAGCCGTACCCTCGTGGCGAAGAATCTCTTCATCACTTCGCTTTCGCAGACGTCGTAGATGTTCTTGAAGTGTTACTCAGGTACCCCGTCGGACCGTTCGCGGTGATCTGGACGTAGTAGTTGGTGCCCGACACAAGGCCAGTGAACTGAGTACCTGATACGTATCCAGTATCAGTAACACATCCATTCGTCATTTGCGCGTTGGTGCACGCCTGCGCCGTGTAACTACTGGGTGCGGTTCCCGGTGAGTTGTTGAAAGTGGCCACGATGGCCCCGGTAGTGGATCCCGTCGACACGTTGGGAGTACCCGGTTGGCCGATCTGACTCGTTTCCGGGTGATTGGCCACCGCGGAGGGCGCCGAGGCGACGTAGGCCGCTGACGCGTTGGAAGTCACCTGGACGTAGTACGTGGTGCCGGGTGTGCCGGCTGGAACCTGGTTGAGATTCGTCACGTTCGACCCCGAAGTGAAGTCGGCGTTGGTAACGCAGTTCGCAGACATCCCGCCGTTGGTGCAAGCCTTCAAGGTGTAGGTCTGACCCGCCGCAATAGTGGCGGGCGGCGTGAAAGTCACAGAGATTGAATCGAGAGCAGTGCCGTACCCAACGGTCACCGCACTAGGAGCAGCGAGTTGGCTCGTGTCAACCTGACTTACTTGCGAGGAAGCTGGCGAAACCAGATAGCCCGACGACGCGTTGGCGGTCACTGTGACGTAGTAGTTGGTACCGGGTGACCCCACTGCGTAGGTGAGGCCAGCGAGGTTGGATCCCGCCACGTAGTTGTTGTTGGTGACGCAGTTTGCGGTCATCCCACTGTCCGTGCAGGCCATCGCGGTGTACGTCTGTCCAGGAGCAGTGATGAAGGGAGGCGTAAAGGAAAGAGTGATCGTTCCGGCCGCGGTTCCGTAGTTGGCGCTGAGACCAGTGGGCGCCACGAGTTGAGCGGTGGCGACGGTCGCCGGCGAGACCGCGGTCGTCGCTGAGGCGTACCCCGGCGTTGACGACACAGCAGTGATGGTGACGTAGTAACTCGAGCCCGGAGCTAACCCGCTGATTTGGGAGTTCGACGTGAAGTTCCCGACGGTAATGCAGCCGGCCGTCATCGCTGAGTTGGTACATACGGTTGCGGTGAAGGATGAAGGCGCGGCCGTTCCGGCGGGTTCTGTGAAGGAGGCGGTGATGGAGCCAACCTGTGAGGCCGACGGCGCCGTTGTGAAAAACGTTGGCGTCTTCACGGCACTCTCCACGGCCGAACTCTGCACGGCCGGCTGCGAAGCGGGCGACGCGAGATAACCGACGGATGCGTTCGCGAGCACGTCAACGTAGTAGTAGGTGGGCGCGCCGCCGGCAGTGTAGGTGAGTCCCGAAAGGTTGGAACCTGGTATGTAGTTGGTAGCGGTCACACAGCCCGCGCTCATGTTGCTGTTCGTGCAGGCGGTAACCGTGTACGCCTGGTTGGACGCGATGACTGACGGCGCGGTAAAGCTCACCACTAACGAACCAGCCACGGTGCCCGCGGTCGCCGTAACTCCTGTCGGTGCAACCAGTTGAACGGTGGCCATGACCGCGGGTTGATACGGCGGGGTCGTCGCCGCGAGATAGTTGCCGGTGGCGGAGGCCGTTACCTGAACGTAGTAATCGCTTCCCTGAGTGAGTCCGGTGATGGCACCGCCGGAGGTGATGCTGGCCGCGGTGACACAGTTGAGACTCATCGACGGGTCGGTGCACGCCTTCGCCGTAAATGTCTGTGAGTTGGGTGGCGAGGTAAATGTGACCACGAGCGCCCCCGCCAACGAGCTAGACGGCGCGACGTTGGTGATGGTGGGGGTCGCAAGTTGAGCTGAATAGACGCTGAAGGGCGTGCTGTAAGCAGTTAGTTGGGTGGTTCCCGATCCTTCCGTGGCTTCTAGTTCGTAGCCGATCCCAGTCTCGTTGATGCTGCATCCCGAAAAAAACAGGATCCCCGACGTTTCTTGACCCGAACAGTTTGACGACAGGACCGCCCCCGGCGTCCCCACGGCCGGATCAATACTCAGGGTGATCGACGAGAGGTTGGTCGTGACGATGTGGCCGCTGGAGTCCAAGACTTCGATCTCCGGCTGGGTGGTAAAGGGCGTGTTCACCGTGGCGCCCTCGGGTTCGGTCAGGAACAGAAGCTGCGAGGCCCCGTTGCTGTTCGATCCCGCCGCTTGAACCGGAATGGGATCGACCACGACCACCGTCTCACTTTGAGAAGTCTGCGTAGCGGTGTTGGTAACGACAACGTTGATCAGTTGTGGCTCCCCCACGTTCCCCGAGGAGTTGGCGGTGGGGTTGGTGCACGTCGGCGTGAAGGAACCTCCCGAAGAATACTCAACCGCCGGCTGCGTGCCCGACGCCGCTATCTGCGCGGTGTATCCGCTGAGGCCAAGTAAGGACGTCAAATCGGACTCGGTGGGGTACCCCAGGAGAGAGTTTGCCGGGACGGGGCAGGCGCTAAACACGCTGGTGTAGCCGTTCTGAATCGCCGAACTCGTGACGGCCATCGAACTGGCCAGGGCGGCATCGAAGTTAGCCAAGTTGCGGTGCTCGGCGGAGGCGGAAATATCGGTCCCGAAGGCGGTTATGAGGGCCACCGACGCGAGCGCGAGCACGATGATGGCCAGCAAGACTTCGATGAGCGTGTCTCCCGCTTCCGATCGCGCATTGCATGTCCGGTCGGTGACGGCGTCAACCAGCCTCCGGACACTCCGGCGCACGCGAACCCACTGAGTTGGGAGCCCCATCATGAGATCAACAGACCGAAGGCAACCGCGTTGTACCCCTCGCCTTTCAACTGGGCCTTAATGGTGACCGGCTCGGCACCACCGTTCACCGTCGGTGGCGTAATGCCCAGCATCGCGGTGCCCGTTCGCAGATAGGGAGATTGAGTCTGCCAATTTGATTGGCACTCGACCGATGCCGTGCCGAGCCCCGTCAAGCCCCCGGTGTAGTTCGTTCCGTTGATCTGAACCGTGACGTCCCCATTGTCAATACCCCAGCCAACGGACGGATTGGCGTTCGTGGGGGCAGAGTCGATGTCGCTCGTCGGGACTTCGTTGCACGCATTGCCGAGATCCGAACTCTGGAAGTTCGGGACGAGGTTAAAGGGAAGCGGCTTGGCGGCGGGCAAACCCGATGTCCAAATGATGTCGCCACCGGGGTCAATTGTCTCGGCGTCAGCGGTGATGACTTCGTAGCCCGTCGCGATACTCCCCGACGGATCCGTCACCTCGATATTTGACAAAGTGACGGTGTCGGTTCCCCCACTCGTCGTCTGAAAGATCGCCGGATCGATGCACGACGACGACACGACGTTGTTCTGAAGAGTCGCTGTGGTGGGGGGGCACCCGATGCCTGCGTAGAAGGGGGTGGGGGTGCCATTGACGTCGTTGTCGTTGCCGAGAAAACCTTGCCCGTTGCTCAAGTGACCCCAGTCACAGGGGCCGGACGCTTCTTGTTTGCAGGTTCCCCCTCCCACCGGAGTTGAGACCGCTACGACCGGGGGCGGATTAGTGGCACTCTGATTCTCGCCGTTGCCCGGTTGGACGGTAAGACAAAACGACATCACGTAACCCCCGGGGACGTCAACGGACGAATCGACACCCTGTTGGCCGGGGTCCGTCGCGGTGCACGTGTTTCCCGCATTCGGGTAGGCCTGTTGAAGTTCAGCGGTAGTGAAGCCCACGAAGCACATCGTTCCGGCGTACGTTCCGGTACCCGGAAGCGCGAAACCGCAGAAGGAGGAGGTGTTTAACTGTTGCTGAGCGCCGGCATTCGTAGTGGAGATGCTTTGGGCGGGGGTCGCCTCCAACTGATAGGGGTA
>Ga0181534_10002854_pt1 | contig 10461 bp, 11 predicted proteins | sample PEATcosm2014_Bin_37_FD_119758 | JGI IMG/M metagenome (GOLD analysis project Ga0181534, IMG submission 119758) | Peatland microbial communities from MTU Mesocosm Facility, Houghton, MI, USA - PEATcosm2014_Bin17_10_metaG | ecosystem: Environmental > Terrestrial > Soil > Wetlands > Peat | place...
AAAATTTCCGGGAGCTGGTCCGAACAAAAGTGACTCTGCTGGAGCGTAAATAACCGGGTTGACAAGTTCTCTTCTTCGTATGTCTCGTGCCGGCAATTGCGCTGGCGGCCGGGTGGGAGAAACTGGTCTGCGGTTCCTGGAATTCTTTACCCGAGCATCCGCTCAGTTTTGAACGTCCTCTTCTTATGCCCTGTACGGCTTTTTGTACGATAGAACCGTGGAACCCGCGTATCGCGCGCACCGAGCGTACTGTAGAATCAATAACTTACGTGCTATCAATGGGCGGTGGGTGTCCGAATCCCACCCTCACCGCCAGATTTCAAAATTGCCTGCGGGGCCACCGGGCTCTATTCCGTTTGCGCGGTTCGATGGCAGTATTTGGGAAAATGGCTCCCGCTGCGGGGGTACAATGCCAAAGTGCTTTGGGCATTTGGCGCGACCCTCCGCGCGGCGGCGTTATCTACGAACATCGCTAGCGGTTTTGATCGCCATCGAAAGCGCAGCGCCAAAGCGCGTCACGGCGGTAGCCGCGGCGTCCCTCGGCAGGCGCTGTTGGGCGGGCGATGCCGTCGCGGTCGCCGCTATCGATCGCTACCGAGCATCCGCGCCGGGCGACTGTCGGATCTTAGGTAGGCTCCATCCTGCTTCTCCTTACTAAAGGAAGAGGAGGTGTCGAACGCTCGGTTCATTGCGCGTGTAAGTGCGCAGCCGCTCCTCTACTGGGCTATCGGCCCGCGTGATTCGGTCATGTTGCCGAAGGTGTTCGGCCCACGAACTGACCACGAATGTCTCCAGGTAACGGTTTGGAATTTCGAGGTCCCGGCAAATCCCCCATCGCGACGCGCCATCGCGGCGACGGACGCGTCCGTATTCGCGTATGCTCTCGATGAACTCGGGTATCCGTTCGGGAATGACGTCGTATTCCACGGTCACCAGGATCGGTCCGCTTAAATCGACATCCGCGCCAACAACGGGAGTGCGCCAGTGGTTCCACGGCGTCAAATCCACGCTGGCATCCGAAAGGCGCAGAAACAACGCCAGCGCCACTGACAGGATTCCTCCTACGCCCGCCCAAAACAGCGCCTTGCCGATACCTACCCGCGCCGCCACCGCACCCCACGTGGCGCTTCCTGCGGCAACCGCGCCCTGAAACACCAGCATTGCAACGGCCAGTACGCGGGCGCGCACCCAGTCGGGCGCCTGGTTCAGGACCTGAACATTGAAAAGCGAGATGAAAGAGACCCAGGCCGCCCCTCCGACGACCATGATGGCGCCGATCGGCCATACGGCGCGAAGCGCTCCCGCGGCGATGCTCGCTAAACCGAAGATCGCGATGCCAACCGATACAACCCTATCGGCGGACCAGCGGGCCCGCGCACGCTGCATTGCCAGTGCGCCAAGCACGGCCCCACAGCCGAAGCCGCCGAGCAGCACCCCGTATACGACCGGACTCCCGTTGATGCGGTGAGCGACGGACGGCAGCAAGGCCAAAAGGCCGCTCGCGAAGAACATAGCGGCTCCCGCCCGCACCATTACCGTAATAACTCCCGGCGAGTAGCGCACGTATCGGATCGCCGCGCGCGTGGCGCCCACCACGGTCTCAGGCGGAGTTGCCCGTTTGATCGCGGGCCGCCGCCACCGGGCCACCACCAGGATTACGCCCAGGAACGAGAAGGCGTTGATCAGGAAAGCCGTTCCTACGCCTGCAAATGCGACCACCGTCCCGGCCAGCGCGGGTCCGACCGCCCGCGCGAAATTGAACTCGATGCCATTCAGGGCCGAGGCTGCCGGGAGGTCCTGCTTTTCAACCAACTCGGGTAATACGGCCCGCCAAGTGGGCGATTCGAATGCGTCTCCCGCGGATAGCGCAAAGGTCAGAATGAGGAGCATCACGGGGGACATCACGTGCCCGATGGTGATTACGGCGATCACAAGCGCCACCACTGTCATCCATGTTTCCGTGCACAGGATGAGTTTGCGGCGATCCACGATGTCTCCGATCGCGCCTGCCGGCAAGGCCAGCACGAAGAATGGCAGCGCGGAAGCTGTCTGGGTGAGAGCCACGTACAGCGGCCCGCCGTTGAGCGACACCATCAACCAGGCGGCGCCCACGCTTTGCATGAATGTGCCGACATCCGAGACCACGTTCGCGGAGAGCAGATTGCGGAAAGTCGAGGATCTTAACGGTCGCCAGAGACTGGCCAAAGCAGGATTAGAAGATTTCGCCAATGCCACCCACCCCGATCTTCACGTTAGCATCCGGAATTCGGTGTCTGACGTGGCGAACATTTCAGCGCCCTGCGCGCTTCCCGCATTTACTTCCGGATGCCCGCGATCCATTTTCTATGGTGCTTCTTGATCGGCTAAACTTAGCTGAATCCTGCGCATGTCGCTCTCCGCCGGCACAAAACTCGGGCCCTATGAGATCGTCGCTCCAATCGGCGCCGGGGGCATGGGCGAAGTGTATCGCGCCCACGATCCGAGGATGGGGCGGGACGTGGCCGTCAAGATTTCCGCCGAGCGCTTCAGCGCCCGCTTCTCCCGCGAGGTACACGCGGTGGCGGCGCTGAATCATGCCAACATTTGCCACATCTACGACGTCGGACCCGATTACCTGGTGATGGAATTGGTGGAAGGGCCGACGCTGGCAGAAAGGATCAAGCAGGGCGCGCTTCCGCTGGATGAGGCGCTGAAGACCGCCAAGCAGATCGCCGACGCGCTCGAAGCCGCCCACGAGAAGGGGATCGTTCACCGGGATCTGAAGCCAGGCAACATCAAACTGCGGCTGGACGGCGCCGTGAAGGTGCTGGATTTCGGATTGGCCAAGATGACCGGCGCCACCGAATCCGGCGAGCGCGCGGAGCACTCGCCAACCCTGACGCTCGACGCGGCCACTTCGGTGGGTGTGGTCCTGGGCACGGCCGCCTATATGAGTCCGGAGCAGGCGCGCGGCAAGCCGGTGGACAAGCGCGCCGACATTTGGGCCTTCGGCGTGGTGCTGTACGAGATGCTGAGCGGCAAGCGGGTCTTCAGTGGAGACGGCGCCGCGGACGTAATTAGCGGCGGTGATCACGCAAGAGCCGGATCTCACGCGAGTGCCGGCGAAGATGCAGCGGCTATTGCGTCGCTGTCTGGAAAAGGATCCCAGGAAGCGCTTGCGGGACATCGGGGATGTTTGGGATCTGCTGGAGGACCCGGCTGCCGGCGGAACCATGGCAGGGGTTTCCTACTCAGCCCAAGGTGCCACCGCGGCATGGACCGCGGCGGCCGTGCTCGCGCTGGCCGCGATCGGCGCGGGCTGGATCGCATGGCGGGCAACACGTCCGGTGGACCACCCGTTGACGCAGTTCAGCATGGATCTGGGACCAGCGGCGACGACCGGCGCAAGCACTACTGTCGCCATCTCGCCCGACGGCCGCAGGCTGGCCTTTCCGGCGCGGGGCGCCGACGGGCGGCTGCAGCTTTCCACGCGCCTGCTCAGTGAGCCCGAGCCCACGCTGCCTCCCGGCACCGAAGGCGGCTACGACCCGTTTTTCTCTCCCGACGGGCAGTGGATCGGCTTCTTCGCGGGCGGCCATCTCTGGAAGATCTCGGTCCATGGCGGGGCGCCGGTGTCATTGACCAGCATCGTGTCCACTCAGTCCGGCGCCCAGGGCGCCAGTTGGGGCGACGATGGAAACATCGTGGCGGCGATGGGGCTTATGTTTCCGCTGGCGCGGGTTCCCGCCGAAGGCGGTTCCGCACGGCCCCTCACCAAACTGGCACCCGGCGAAATCGCGCACCGCTGGCCCCAGGTATTGCCCGGCTCGAGCGCCGTCCTGTTTACCGCCTCGGCATCCGTCAGCGGGATGGATAACGCCAACATCGAAGCTGTTTCTCTTAAGACGGGGCAAATCAAAATCCTGCACCGCGGCGGGTATTTCGGCCGATACCTGCCGGGCGGACACCTGCTGTATGTGCACCGGGGAATTCTGTTTGGCATCGATTTCGACCCCGAGCGGCTGGAGGTGCACGGCACGCCGGTGCCGCTATTGGAGGATGTCGACGCCAACACCGCTACGGGCGGCGGACAGTTCGATTTTTCCGCAACGGGAACCTTCGTCTAGGTAGCCGGCAAGAACGCCGCGCAAGTATGGCAGGTCGGGTGGTTAGACAGTTCCGGCGGGATCCAGCCCCTGCTTGCCAAGCCGGGGATGTATACGCAACCGCGCCTCTCGCCCGATGGACGAAAACTAAGTTTCCTCGGGGAGGGCCAGGATATCTACATTTACGACCTCGACCGGGACACCATCGGCCGGCTGACGTTTATCGGTCATGCCAATTCGGCGGTAGGGGCGCCCGACGGCAAGCATATTGCATTCGGGTCAGTCGGCAAGGACCACGGCTTGTATTGGACGCGCAGCGACGGAGCCGGGGATCCGCAGCGTCTGCTGGAGAGTCCGAATATTCTGGCGCCGTGGTCCTTTTCTCCCGACGGCCGGTGGCTGGCATACTTCGAGAGAATCCCACGGAATGGGGATATTTCGATACTTCCGCTGGATCTGACCGATCCCGATCGTCCCAAAGCGGGCGTCCCGGAGCCGTTTGTCCACACGCCGGCCGATGAGCTGTGTCCCAGCTTCTCTCCGGACGGTCGCTGGATCGCTTACCTGTCGGATGAATCGGGGCACACCGAAATTTATGTGCGGCCGTTTCCGCCGAAGCGTGAAGGCAAATGGCAGGTTTCGAACGGCGGCGGGTATACGTTGTGGGGGAAGAATGGCCGGGAGCTATTCTATGAGCGCGCCGATAACCGCATCATGGTAGTGGACTATACGGTAAATGGCGATTCGTTCGTGCCGGCCAAGCCCAGGGTGTGGTCGGAGACGCAGGTTCTCAATCCGGGGTTGCTGAACCTGGACCTGGCCCCGGACGGCAAGCGTTTCGCTGTACTTTACTCGGCTGAACGGGCGGGGAGCGAGAAAGGCTCGGTCCACGTAACGATGATGCTGAATTTTTTCGACGAGGTGAAGCGAAGGATCCCATAGTGCGGTGGGCCTTCCTACCTTCCCCTACTTCGACACCCTACTTCGAGTTCTTCTTCGCTTTCCTCGACGGCGGGACTACGCCTTTTTCCGGCTGCTCTCGCTCAATCGGATCGGATAAATGATGCAGCGGCTTGTCGCCGGCGGAGGAGAACTGCGGGCCGTCCTCGGCGGCTGTCAAGCCTTGCGCGGTGTACATCGATTCGTTGAATGTGCTGCCCGACTTCGCCGTGGCCACCGCGAATACGCCATGCGGCACGCCGTTGGTAAAGGCGGTCGCGATGTAGTCCCCCACCATCAGGCCGTTTTGTGAACCGGGCAGCCACCCGAGTTGCATGGGGCCGGAGAGCTTCTGCGCGGCATTCCACGTTGTTCCGCCATTGCCCGACGAAATGAAGCCCACGTTGAGACTGCAGGTGGATCGCGTGCAACTGGTGTTGGTGTAGTAGTAAAAGGTGATCGCCACGTGGGCCGAGCTGCCCGAGGTCTCCGGATCGATTCCGATTCCCGGAATGAAGTGATCGAACACGCTCGTGGTGGCATCGGTGGGGACCCGCGTCACTGCCGACCAGTGCGCCCCGTCGCTCGAAGTGCTGTAAACCAGATCGTTGGTCGAGCAACTGCTGCGGAAGCGGCAATCTTCCCACACCACCCAGACGTTGCCCGCGCCGTCAATCGCGGCCGAAGGCAGCGGGCCGCTTCGGATGCCGCCGGCGTCAATATGGGCTTGGATGTTGGAGATCGTGGCCGTCGCCGTCCAACTGGCGCCTCCGTTGGTGGAACTGAACGCTTCCATGGCATTGCCTTGGATCGGGACCACCACGGTACCGTTGGGCTGAACCAGCGGCTGGCCGCCGAGCCCCGTAGCGTCGTTCGCGGTTGCGGTTGCGGGGCCCCAGGTTACGCCGCCATCGCTCGAAGTGCTCATAAGAATTTTATCGCCAGCGGCAGGGTTATCCCACTCCACGTAGCAGTTGCCGTAGAACGGGCTGGAGGAATGGCTGTCGCAGGCGATCCAGCTCTTATCGGAGCTCGCCACATCCGGCGTGACGTTGACCGGGTCGTTCCAGGTCAAGCCGCCGTCGGTGGAGCGGCTGACCACCACTGCGGGGGTCGTGCCGCTGGTAACCACCGGCAGCGTTTCGATCATCCAGACGTTATGCTTGGCATCGTACGCGACGGCCGGATCGCTGGCGGCGGGGTATGCGCCGCCGCCATCCCCGGTGGTGAGGCCGGGTAGGAATCCGTTCGCCCAGGTGGTCCCGCCGTCGGTTGAAGTGGCCCAGCCAATCGCAGTGGCGCCGCCCGGGCCGATGCGCCCAGTCTGGAACGCGGAGACCAGCGTGTTGCCATTAGCCAGCACATGCGGCTCAACCTCGGTGGCGTGCTGGCCCGGAGGAACGGTGAAAGGATCTGAGCTGATTTGCGTGAGCGTGAAGGACGCGTCTTGCTGGCCGAACGCTGCAAAGGACGCGCCACACAGAACCAGGCAGGCCAGCGCCAAAGTCAAGGAAAAAGAGGGATTACGATTCATCGGAATTTGTGTCCTCGAATGCGGAAGTTGATCACAAAGCTAAAGAATGGTAACACAGTCGCGTTACGAGGCCACAGGGGACCAATACGCGGGGACCAATACGCGGGTACGCGGGTGCGCCGCTGCGTTCATCACAAGAGTTCCTTCCGCGGCGCCTCCGCGGCCGCGCTCCTGACTGACCGCACAGTGCCCAGCCCGGTCGCGGACCCCCCGGACATAACATCATTCAGAACCGATTGTCCATCGCCGCAGGCAGCGCGGGCGGCGCCCGGACCGGTCGCTGCCAGCAGACTTCACTGGGCTACGCCATCTCGCGGCCCGTCAAAGCCCGCGTGGTCATGGGTACTGCAACCTACGCGGCACCCGGTCGTGTGCAACCCTTGCTTCGATCGAACTGTCGACCTACTCCTCTCCTTGGACCGCTACCGCCTACAATGGCTTCCTGCACATTTCGAGCGGCAGCGCCAGCGGCACTGGCAGCGGGTTGGTCGTATTCACCTACGATCCTTTCGCTGGCACGGGAGCGCGCACCGGCACACTGACTATTGCGGGGCTTTCGCTCACTGTGACCCAGGCGGGTACGAACTATATCGGACCCGGTCCGGTGATTCCGCTCGTGCCTGGCCTGACTAGTCCCGCCGGGACCGCGGTGGACACTTCCGGCAACGTCTATTTCTCCGAGAGCGTCGCCAACGCGGTCGAGGAATGGAATGCAACCACCCAGCAGGTGACCACCCTGGTGTCGTCGGGTTTGAACCAGCCGGATGCCGTGGCCGTGGACCTCTCCGGCAATGTCTACATCGCGGACACGGGCAACAATGCCATCAAGGAGTGGAACGGGACGACCCAGCAGGTGACCACTCTTGTGTCGTCGCGCTTGAGCAATCCATCCGGAGTGGCGGTGGACGGCTTCGGCAACGTCTATATCGCGGACCCGGGCAACAAAGCGGTCGAAGAGTGGAGTCCGGCCACGCAGCAGTTCACCACGCTGGTATCGGCGGGGCCCAATCATTCGCCGAATGCCGTCGCCGTAGACGTTTTGGGCAATGTCTACTTCTCCGATAACGCCATGAACGCGGTCGAGGAGTGGAACGCGGTGACGCAGCAGGTGACGACGCTGGTCTCGACCAACCTGAACAATCCTTCGGGAGTGGCGGTGGACGGCTCCGGTGACGTTTACTTCTCCGATACCGGCAATCAAGCCATCAAGGAATGGAGCGCATCCACGCAGCTGGTTTCCACGCTCGTTTCGACGGGGCTGTCGTCTCCGTTCGGCGTCGCGGTGGACGGCTTCGGCGACGTCTACTTCGCGGATAGCGGAAATTACACCATCAAGGAGATTCCCAATGCATTTAGCGGCCCGGCCAGCTTGACTGAAACAGCCGCGGCCGGGTCCGACATGCTGCTGCCCGTGCTTCCGGCCACCGCGTCTCTGACCGGGATCTTCGCGCCTTCGAGCGACCAGAGCTAGCTCGCCATCGGAACCATAACCGGTGGCGTCGTCAATTTCTCCTTCACCGCAAACCTGTCCGGCTCCTCGCGCACCGCGCATGTTACCGTGTTGGCCAGCAGACGGCCGTGATACAGAACGCATTGACGGCCCAAACCATCGCGTTCGGGCCCCTCTCGAATCAGGTATACGGAACCGCGCCGTTCATGGCCGCCGCAACGGCATCCTCAGGCCTGGCCGTGAGCTTTGCGTCGACCACGCCATCCGTCTGCTCGGTGTCCAGCGCCACCGTGACCTTGCTGGCCGTGGGCAGTTGCACGGTCGAGGCCACGCAGGCGGGCAGCGCCCTCTATTCCGCCGCCCCGCCAGTCGACCAAAGCTTCCAGGTAACGCAAGCCGGCCAGACCATAACGTTCGGCATGCTCTCGAATCAGGTGTATGGCACGCCGCCCTTCATGGTCGCCGCGACGGCGTCCTCAGGCCTGGCCGTGAGCCTTGCTTCGGCTACTTCGGCCGTCTGCTCGGTATCGGGCGACACTGTGACCCGCTGGCCGGGCACGATCCACGCGACGCAGCCCGGTAACGCTGCCTACGCCGCGGCCCCACCGGTGAACCGGAGCTTCCAGGTGACCAAGGCTAGCCAGACCATCACTTTTGGGGCTCCATCGAGCCAGGTGTACGGTACCCCGCCGTTTACCGTCAACGCGACCGCCGCTCGGGACTGCTGGTGAGCTTCGCCTCGACTACGACTACGGTTTGCACCGTGTCGAGCGGCAATGTGACGCTGGTGGCCGCGGGCGAGTGTACAATCCGCGCCACGCAAGCAGGCGATGCGGACTACGCAGCGGCAACGCCCGTAACAAAGCTTCCAGGTGACCAAGGCCAGCCAGACAATTACATTCGCTGCACTATCGAGCCAGACGTACGGCACGCCGCCGTTTACCGTCGGCGCGACGGCCAGTTCGGGACTACCGGTAAGCTTCGCCTCGATTACCACTACGGTTTGCACGGTGTCGAGCGACACTGTGACGCCGGTGGCCGTGGGCCGGTGTACAATCCGTGCCTCGCAAGCGGGCGATGCGGACTACGCAGCGGCAACGCCCGTAAACCAAAGCTTCCAGGTTACGCATTAAGGGGTCTGGCCATCCGGTCCAGCCGCGCATTCATCCGGTTGAAGCGGCGCGCATCGTCACCGATAACATCCTGGCGCGTTTTGAAGCCGTATCGCTCTGCAAACAGCACTATCTGAAGGCACTGAACACGATGGTGAGCGGCGGATGGATCGCTATCCGACAACCAGAGACACCACGCCATGCTCCCTGCGGGTCGGCTTGACGGTGATTTCCACATCCTGGCCCAGGGCGGTGAGAAAATCCATGAGGCGCTCCACGGAGAAGTTTCCGGATTGCCCGCGCATGAGACCGGAAACGTGGGGTTGCCGGATACCGAGGATCTGTCCAGCCTGGGTTTGAGTCAGGCAACGATCTTTGATTAAGCGGTAGATCTGCAGCGTCAGTCGAGCTTTGAGGTGCTCCCGTTCAGGATGGGGAAAACCCAGGTCGCGAAAGATGTTGCCGCTGCTTTCTTTCACTCGGATTCTGGCATCGTTCTGCATCTCAGTTCTGCCTTTCTCTGTAATCCCGTTCCGCCGCCGCGAGCCGCTGCTGGATCAGTTCGATCTCCTTTTGTGGCGTAGAGACGCCTCTCTTGGATTTCTTCTGAAAGGCGTGCAGCACGTAGACAGCGCCAGCAAAGCGGACTGTATAGACGGTCCGGAAGGCGTCCCCTTCACTGGGTACGACGATCTCTAGCACAGCGCGTCCGCCGAAGCCTTGAAGGCATTTGCGGAAGGATACTCCTCGCCGCATTGAGCCGCGTAGAGAGCCTGCCCAACGTGGCATTGAACAGGTCTCGGAAAGCTCTTAAGGTCCCTCCTGGATGACGCCACCACCGGACCGGCTTCGGCGCACCGTCCACCATATAAGTATACGTATTTCCGTATGGATGTCAAGCGGTTGTTGGCTGGGAATCCGCCGGCCGAAGACCGCTGGATCTGCCTTGACATCCGTACCGATACACGGTACAGTAGGAGCTTGTGATACGGACGTTCCGTCATCGAGCTCTGAAACGTCTGTTTCAGGACGGGGACGCCAGCAAGGTCCGGGCGGATCAACTCAAACGCATCTCCGATGTCTTGGCCCATCTCGACACCGCGCTCCATCCGGCCGACGTTGACCTTCCCGGATATCGCTTGCACCCGCTAAAAGGAGACCTGAAGGGCTATTGGAGCGTCAGCATCAGCGGTAACTGGCGCATCGTATTCCGGTTCGGAGACGGTGATGTGTTCGACGTTGATTTGGTGGACTATCACTAGAAGGGAATGAAACAGATGCCGACGAAAACGCCCCCTCATCCGGGCCACTCAATCAAGGACGCCTGCCTGGATCCGCTAG
>Ga0181534_10002855_pt1 | contig 10460 bp, 7 predicted proteins | sample PEATcosm2014_Bin_37_FD_119758 | JGI IMG/M metagenome (GOLD analysis project Ga0181534, IMG submission 119758) | Peatland microbial communities from MTU Mesocosm Facility, Houghton, MI, USA - PEATcosm2014_Bin17_10_metaG | ecosystem: Environmental > Terrestrial > Soil > Wetlands > Peat | place...
CCGCGGACCGCGAACGACCCGGGGTCTTCGACGACGGGGACGCGGAGGTAGCCCGCGTCCGAGAGGTCTCGCACGAGCGCGTCGCGATCGATCTCGGTGTCGACCACGACCTTCTGGACGTGACGCCGGACGACGTCCCGCGGGACGACCTTGCGCGCCAGCCCGGTCGCCGGCACGACGAGCACCGACCAGCGCCCGTCCCGTGGCCCCGCCACGAGGCGCGCGAGGACCGCCATGCGCAGCATCGCCGACCGCCGGTCCGGGTTCACGTCCGCGTAGGGGGAGGTCTCGGCCGCCGGGAACATGAGCACGGGGTCGTCCTCGCCGTCCTCGAGGGCCTCCGCGCCCCGGGGAGGCAGGAAGAACCGGACCTCGTCGCCGAAGCGCCGCGCGCCGTCGACGTCGGCCGTGACGACGACGACGGGGCGTGACCGCGCGATGGCTGCCGCGAGCATCGCGCCCGCGCTCCCCCGTACGTCGACGACGTCGAGCCGCCCGACCTCGAGCGCCGCGGCCCTGGCCGCCAGCTCCCGGATCCGCGCGATGGGCCCCTCGTCCGAGCGCACGATGGGCGGCAGCGGGTCGAGCTCCTCGACTCGCCGCAGGTCGAGCGCCTCTCCACGGCTCTCCAGGGTCGCCCCGAGGGTGGCGCTCAGCGTGGGCATCCGCCCCTCGCTACCGCTCTTCGCCGGAGGACGCCAGCGTCCGGCCCGCACGGGCCCGTACGTTCCATCGAGTTCCATCGACGCCCCGCTTGCTCTACTGTCCGCGGAAACGACACGACAAGGAGCTCGAGTCCCATGCCCGCCACCGACCGCGTGAAGCAGATCCTCTCCTGGTATGCCTCCGACAACCCCGGCACGAAGGCCAACCTCTACAGGATGCTCGACCACGGGCAGCTCGCGGGCACCGGCAAGCTGGTCATCCTCCCGGTCGACCAGGGCTTCGAGCACGGCCCCGCCCGCACCTTCGGGCCGAACCCGCCGTCGTACGACCCCGAGTACCACTTCTCGCTCGCGATCGAGTCCGGCTGCAACGCGTACGCGGCCCCGCTCGGGCAGATGGAACAGGCCGTCGACAAGTTCGCCGGGCAGATCCCGCTGATCCTCAAGGTCAACAACTCCGACACGCTCGCCAAGATCGACCAGCCCTGCAGCGCCGTGACGAGCTCGGTCGAGGACGCGCTCCGTCTCGGCTGCGGCGCCGTCGGCTACACGATTTACCCGGGCTCCGGGCAGCGCAACACGATGTACCAGGACCTCCGCGAGATCACGATCGAGGCCAAGCGCAAAGGGCTCGTCGTCGTCACCTGGGCCTACCCGCGCGGCGCGGGCCTGTCGAAGGAGGGGGAGACGGCGGTCGACGTCGCGGCGTACGCCGCCCAGATCGCCGGGCAGCTCGGCGCGCACATCATCAAGATCAAGCCCCCCACCGCGCACATCGAGCAGGCCGAAGCGAAGAAGGTGTTCGAGAAGTACGGCATCCCCACCGCGACCATGGCCGACCGCGTGCGGCACTGTGTGCAGAGCGCGTTCAACGGCAAGCGCATCCTCATCTTCAGCGGCGGCGAGACGCGCGACACGGCGTCCCTGCTCGAGGACGTCAAGGGGATGGCGGCGGGCGGCGCGTTCGGCGCCATCATGGGGCGCAACGCCTTCCAGCGCCCGAGGGCCGAGGCGCTCAAGCTGCTTCAGTCGGTCATCGACATCTACAAGGCCGCGCCCTGACCGGACGGGCGGCGGCGGCCGCCAGCGCGCGAACGACCCTTCTGGCGTTCGCGGTGGCTGCGTGCGCCCCCCAGCACGTGCGGCAGCCCATCGAGGAGGAGCCCTTCGTCCTCAGCGACGGGCCGCCGCTCTCGGTCCGCGAAGCCCTCGCCAAGCGGGAAGCCTACGCCCTCGCGGAGGCCCAGCCCGAGTCGTTCGCCGCTCCTGGCGCCCGCACCCCCATCGAGCGGGTCGATCGGAGCCGGCTCGTGCCGGTGGTGCACGCGACGATCGCCGATCACCCCACGCTCTTGCTCGTCGACACGGGCGCGTACGACCACATCCTGCACGGCTGGTTCGTCCACGTGCTGCAGGAGGGGGAGGCCGCGACCAAGAGCGAGGCGGTGGTCGATCACGCGGCGCGAAGCGTCTCGGTCGAGAGGTGGAGCTCGCTCAGCTTCGCCATCGACGGCTGGTCGCCGCTCGCCCCCATCAAGCCCGCCGTCCTCGGCGACGAGAACCTCGGCCCGCGCGCCATCGGCATCGGCGGGATCCTCTCGCCGCAGCGGCTCGCGACGGCTGGCAGAGCGGTCGCGCTCGACTTCCCGGCGAACGAGATGGCGGAGGTGTCGGAGGCCGCCGCCACCGCACGCCTCGGGGCGCACGGCTCGTTCCTGGGCGTCGCGACGAGCTGCGACGGCGCGCACTACGTCCTCGCCGCTACCGTCGAAGGCAAGCCAGCACAGCTCATCGTCGACACCGGCTCTTTCACGACCGACCTCAAAGCGAGCTCGTCGCCCGGCCGCGCCCTCGCCGGCAGGAGCTCGATCGCGCGCGAGATCTACACCGTGGGGGGCCCCGTCGAGACGCGGGTCCTCTCCGACGCCGAGCTCAAGGCGGGGCAGCTTTCGACCAAGCTCGACGTGCGCGTCGTGTCCGATCGCACGCGAGCGTCGCGCTGTCCGCACGACGGCGTGCTCGGCATGGACGTCCTCCGCGCGTGCGTCCTCGTGATGGACGCGAGCCGGATGCGCATCGCCTGCGGATGAGGGCGGCGCGTCGCCGGCCGGCGTAGACTCGCGAGGATGCCCTCGCACGCGCCCTCCTACGCCCACGGCCGGTCGCCCCGCCAGCTCCTCGGCGAGACGATCGGTGAGAACCTCCGCCGGACGGTCGCGCGCTTCGGCGAGCGCGAGGCGCTCGTCGTGCGATGGCAGGGCTACCGCGCGACCTACCGCGAGCTCTGGGACACGACGTCGGCGCTCGCCAGCGCCATGCTCGGCCTCGGCATCGCGAAAGGAGACCGCGTCGGGCTCTTCTCCCCGAACCGCTACGAGTGGGTCGTCACGCAGTACGCCGCCGCGCGAGTAGGCGCGATCCTCGTCAACATCAACCCGGCCTACAAGACGCAGGAGCTCGGGTACGTCCTCCGGCAGTCCGGCGCGAGCACGCTCTTCCTGGCGCCGTCGTTCCGCCAGACCGACTACGTCGCGCTCGTCGCAGCCGTCCGAGGCGAGTGCCCCGCCCTCGAGCGCACCGTCGTCTTCGGGCCCGAGTGGGACGCGCTCGTCGCGGGGGGCCGCGCGCACGAATTCGCTGCCGATCTCGAGGAGCGCGAGGCGTCCCTCGAGTTCGACGACGCGATCAACATCCAGTACACGTCCGGCACGACCGGCTTCCCCAAGGGGGCGACGCTCTCCCACCACAACGTGGTGAACAACGCGTTCTTCGTCGCCGAGGCGATCGGGCTCACGCACGAGGATCGCCTCTGCATCCCGGTCCCCTTCTACCACTGCTTCGGCATGGTCATGGGCAACCTCGGGTGCACGACGCACGGGGCCACGATGGTCATCCCGGGAGAGACCTTCGACGCGCGCCTCGTGCTCGAGACCGTCTCGGCCGAGCGCTGCACCGCGCTCTACGGCGTCCCGACCATGTTCATCGCGGAGCTCGACGACCCGCGGCGCGCCGAGTTCGACCTCTCGAGCCTTCGCACCGGAATCATGGCCGGGTCGCCGTGCCCGATCGAGGTCATGAAGCAGGTCGTCCGCGAGATGCACATGCGCGAGGTGACCATCTGCTACGGGATGACCGAGACCTCACCCGTCTCCGTCCAGAGCGCCGTCGACGACCCGCTCGACCGTCGCGTGTCGACGGTCGGCCGCGTGGGGCCGCACGTCGAGGTCAAGATCGTGAGCCCGGAGACAGGCGCGGTCGTGCCTCGCGGCGCGCCGGGGGAGCTCTGCACGCGCGGCTACTCGGTGATGCTCGGCTACTGGGACAACGAGCCCGCGACGCGGGCGGCCATCGACGACGCGCGCTGGATGCACACGGGCGACCTCGCGACGATGGACGACGCGGGGTACGTGAACATCGTCGGACGCATCAAGGACATGATCATCCGCGGCGGGGAGAACGTGTACCCGCGCGAGGTCGAGGAGTTCCTGCACACCCACCCCGGCGTCAGCGAGGCGCAGGTCATCGGGGTGCCGAGCGCGCGCTACGGGGAGGAGGTGATGGCGTGGGTGCGCCCGAAGCCGGGGTGTGAGCTCTCGGGGGACGACCTCGCGGCCTTCTGCGCGGGCAGGATCGCGACGTACAAGGTGCCCCGGCACTGGAAGATCGTGAGCGAGTTCCCGATGACGGTCACAGGGAAGGTGCAGAAGTTCAGGATGCGCGAGGCGTCGATCGCCGAGCTCGGCCTGGCAGCGGCCGCCGAGACGGCCTGAGCGCAGATTCTGCTCCCGGCGCAACGCGTGCGCGCCGCGCTGGCCGAAACGCGTCGCCGTCGCCGATATCGAGGCCGAAACGCGCGCGGTACGAAGCCTGCTTTCGCTCATTGCATGACGAAGCCCATCCCCGCCGTGTCGAAGTTCATGACGCCCGGCCCGCACTCCATCGGCGCGGAGCAAACGCTCGCGCGCGCGCAGGCCGTGATGCGCGAGCACAACATCCGCCACCTCCCGGTCCTCCACGGTGGAAAGCTGATGGGCATCGTGACCGACCGCGACCTCCACCTGGTGGAGTCTCTCAAGGACGTCGACCCCCGTCTGGTGACGGTCTCGGACGCGATGAGCGACTCGGTCTATGCGGTGTCACCCGACACGCCGCTCGACGAGGTCGTCAGCGAGATGGGCGGGCGCAAGTACGGTTCGGCGGTCGTCATGCAGAACGAGAAGGTCGTCGGCATCTTCACCACCGTGGACGTGTGCCGCGCCCTCGCCGACCTGCTCCACTCGCGCCTCGCCAAGTGACGATCACGGGACGGCGGCGATCGCGCCGACGAGCTCGTCGTGGAATCGGCCATTGGTCGCCACGAGGTTGCCGAGGAGCAGCCCTCCTTCGGCCCCTTCGAACGTCGTCACTCGCCCGCCCGCCGCGCGCACGATCGCGGCGCCTGCCGCGAGGTCCCAGGGGCGAAGCTTCCGCTCCCAGTACCCGTCGTAAGTCCCGTCGGCCACGAAGCAGAGGTCGATCGCGGCCGACCCGCAGCGACGAACGGCTTGCGCCTGCTTCTTGATCGCCACGAAGGCGTCGAAGTTGTTCTCGCGGCTGGTCCGCCGGTCGTACGGGAAGCCGGTCGCGAGCAGCGCGTCGCCGAGCGCCGAGACCTGGCTCACGACCGAAGGCGCTCCACTCCGCGTCGCCCCGAGCCCCACGGCCCCGGTCCACTCGAGGTCGAGCGCGGGGGCGACCACCGCACCTAGGACGGGCTCGCCGCCGACGAAGAGGCCGATGGAGACGCAGTAGAACGGGTGGCCGTGGCAGAAGTTGGTCGTCCCATCGAGCGGATCGACGTACCAGGTCGCTCCGCCGAGCGCGGCGGACACGCCCCCTTCTTCTTCGCCGACGAACGCGAACGGGGTCACGGCCAGGCGTTCTCTGAGGAAGCTCTCGCTGGCGCGGTCGTAGCTCGTCACGAGATCGATCGCCCCCTTGTGCTCCACGACGGGGTGTCGCCGAAAGCCGGCATGGACGCGACGACCCGCCTCGCGCGCCGCGTCCAGCGCCAGCGCGACGAGGTCACGCCGGCCTTCGACCGTGGCCGGGTTCAAGGTCGCTCCGCCCGTTCACGGAGGCGCGCGACGAGGCGCGACGGCACGCCGCCGAACGCGCCGTTCGAGAGGAGCGCGATCGCGTCGCCAGGTTCGGCTTCGGACGCGAGCGTCTCGACGATGGCGTCCGTGGACGCTGCGACGGCGGCCTTCGGTCCGAGGTCGCGCGACAGGCGATCGAGATCGAGCCCGTCGACCCCGTCCGCCATGACGCGACCGAGGGGAGCGAGCAGCACGCGGGTGGCTGCACCGAATGCGGCCGCGTAGGCCGCCTGGTGCATCGACCGGCAAGCGGTGGCGCTGCGCGGCTCGAACACGGCCCATAGCCGCCCGTTCGGGTTCCTCGACCGGAGCGCGCGCAGCGTCTCGTCGACCGCGGTCGGGTGGTGCGCGAAGTCGTCGTAGACGCGGATGCCACCGACGTCCGCGATGAGCTCCTGGCGGCGCTTCACGCCGGCGAACGACGCGAGGCTGGCGCGGAGCGCGGGGATCCTCACGTCGAACCCCTCGGCGCACGCGGCGATCGTCGCGACGGCGTTCCTGACGTTGTGGTGACCCGGCACGCCGAGGACGAATCGCCCGCACGACACGCCACCGGCGTAGAGGTCGAACGGCTGGCGCCCCTGCTCGTCGACCGCGACCGGGGCGCCGACCCAGGTCGGACTGACCTCTCCGGTCTCGTCCCCCACGAGCGCGTAGTAGGCGTGCCGCGCCCCCGATGCGCGGGAGGCCGCGACGGCGCGCGTGTCCGCGGCATGGCAGACGAGGAGCCCGCTGCGCGGGACCCGCCGAGCCAGCTCGGTGAAGACGGCCGTGTAGCTCGCCTCCGTCGGGTAGATGTCGACGTGGTCGTGCTCGACGCTGGTGATGATGGCGACGTCGTCGTCGCCGACGCCGATGTAGTCGTAGAACTTCGGCTCCTTGTGCCAGTAGACGGCGTCGTACTCGTCCCCTTCCACCACGAACGGGCTCGCCACGGCGCCACGCGGGAGGAGCGTCGCGCCGCGCCTCCCGAGCGCCGCGCTGTCAGGGAGGCCCTTGGGGACGCCTCCGATGAAGTAGCCAGGCTCCAGCCCCGCTTCGTAGAGCGACCACGCGCACATCGACGAGGTCGTGGTCTTGCCGTGGGTCCCGGCGACGACCAGCGGCCTCCTCCGAACGAGGAAGTGCTCGCGCAGCGCGAGCGACATGCTCGTGCGGCGGAGCGACCTCGCCTCGGCTGCGACGGCCTCGGGGTTGTCGCGACGGATGACGTTGCCGACGACGACGAGGTCGATGCCTGGGGCGAGGTGGTCGGCCTCGTACCCCTCCATGCACTCGACCCCGGCGCTCCTGAGGACGTCCCCCATGGGAGGATCGAACCGCGCGTCGGAGCCGGTCACGCGGTGGCCCGCGCGGCGGAAGAGCGAGGCGAGCGACCCCATGCCCGTCCCCGCGACGCCGATCATGTGAACGTGCACGGCGTCGCCTCGCTAGGTGTTCTTCTTGAAGACGAACTCGTCCCCCGCGACGTCGACCCGGACGGTGCTCCCCGGCGGGAAGCCGCCGGCGAGGAGCTCCTCCGCGAGAGGGTCCTGGACGCGCTTGAGGATCGCGCGCTTGAGCGGGCGCGCGCCGTAGGCGGGCTCGTAGCCGAGGTCGACGAGCTTCGCCTTGGCGCCCTCCGAGAGGTCGAGCTTGAGCTCCCGACCTTCGACGAGCTTCTCGAGCCGGCGGAGCTGGATGTCCACGATGCCGCGTAGATCTTCCCGGGACAGCGGACGGAAGATGATGACGTCGTCGACGCGGTTCAGGAACTCGGGGCGGAGGAAGCTGCGCAGCTCCTCCTGGAGAATGTCGCGCAGCGCGTCGCGCCCTTCGGCGGACGAGAAGAGCTTCGGGTCGGTCTCGAGAATGCGGGCGCCGCCGATGTTGCTCGTCATCACGACCACCGTGTTCGAGAAGTCGGCGAGCCGTCCGCGGCCGTCCGTGAGGCGCCCGTCGTCGAGCACCTGGAGCAGCAGATTGAAGACGTCGGCGTGCGCCTTCTCGACCTCGTCGAAGAGGAGCACGCTGTACGGGCGCTTTCGCACCGCCTCCGTGAGGAAGCCCCCCTCCTCGCTGTCGACGTAGCCTGGCGGAGCGCCGACGAGCCGCTGCGCCATGTGCTTCTCCATGAACTCGCTCATGTCGAGGCGGGTCATGGCCTGCTCGTCGTCGAAGAGGAACTCGGCGAGCGCCTTCGCCAGCTCCGTCTTCCCGACGCCGCTCGGCCCGAGGAAGAGAAACGAGCCGATGGGCTTGCCGGGGTCACGGAGCCCGACGCGGCCGCGTCGCACGGCGCGCGACATCGCCCTGACGGCCTCGTCCTGACCGATGACGCGCGCGGTGAGCCGCTCTTCCATCTTCAGCAGCTTCTCGGTCTCGGTCTCGAGCATCTTGGCGACCGGGATGCCGGTCCACTCGCCGAGGACGAGCGCGACGTCCTCCTCGGTCACGATGTTCGACCCAGCGGCTCCCCCTTCCTTGATGACGGCGGCCGTGGCGAGGTCGAGCCGGCGCTTCACGTCGGGGAGCGTGACGTGCTCGATCTCCCCGAGCTTGGCGAAGTCTTGACGCTCGCGCGCCTCGACCAGCTGCGCCTCGAGCTTCACGTACTCGGCGCGGAGCGCCCCCTGCGCGGCGAAGGCGCCGCGGCGCGACTGGAGCTGGGCGAGCATGCGCGTGACGTTCGGGTCGAGGTCGGCGATCTCCCGGTCGATCCGCGCGCGCGTCTTGACGCTCATGGCGTCGACGTCGTCGACGAGCGAGAGCCGCTGCGCCTTGAGCGACGCGAGGCGCTGGATGGCCGCGTCGGCCTCCGCGGGGACGCCGTCGAGCTCGACCCGCTTGCGCGCCGCCGCCTCGTCGAGCAGGTCGAGGGCGCTGTCGGGCAAGGCCCTGTCCGGGATGTACCGCTTCGCGAGCCGCACCGCCTGGCCGATGGCGGGGTCGCCGATCTGGACGCGATGGTGGGCTTCGTAGCGGGTCGCGACGCCGCGGAGGATCTCGACCGCCTGCTCGGGCGTCGCGGGCTCGATGGCGAGGACGCTGAACCTCCGCAGGAACGCGGGATCCTTCTCCTGGATCTTGCGCATTCCCTCCGGGGTCGTCGACGCGAGGAGGCGCACGTCGCCGCGCGCGAGCATCGGCTTGAGGAGGTCTCCGACGCCGCTGCCGGTCGAGCCCTGGCCGAAGAGAGAGTCGAGGCCTCGGATGTAGAGGATGGCATCGCGTGGCCCTGCCGACTGGACGTCCGCGAGCGTGCGGCGGAGCCGCTCCTCCACCTCGCCGCGCAGCTTCGCGCCCGCGGTGAGCGCGCCGATCTCGATCTCGAGCAGGGCCAGCTTGGAGAGGTTCTCGGGCACGTCGCCCGCCACGATGCGACCGGCGAGCGCGCCCACGATCGCCGTCTTGCCGACGCCGGGCTCGCCCACGAGCAGCGGGTGGTTCTTGTAGCGGCGCTCGAGGATCTGGAGGAGGCGACGGACCTCGACGTCCCGCCCGATCACCGGGCCATCGCCCGCCGACCTCGCTCGAGCGATGAGGTCGTGCGTGAACTTCGCCGGCTCGCCCGTCGGCCCGTCGTTGCGCAGAGGGGCGTTTCGCGGCACCTCCTTGAGGGCCGCCATGTGGTCGCGGAACGACCCGGGCCCCAGCGCGAAGGCCTGGAGCACGGCCCCGGCCGGGCCGCGGATCTCCTGGGCCAGGGCGTTCAAGAGGTGCTCGATGCCGACCGGGCGCGTCCCCGCTTCTTTCTTCGCCCGGTCGAGCAGCGCGAGCATCGCGCTCGACAGGTACGCCAGCCCCGTCGCGGCCTTCCCGAGGCGGGACAGCTGCGCCTCCGCCTCCTTGAGCACCTCCGTGGGCTCGGCCGACGCGCGGCGGAAGACCTCCGCGACGCGCGGGTCGCCGTCGACCGCGCGGAACAGGAGATGGATGGGCTCGACCAGCGCGTGCTTGCGCTCGTCGGCGAGGTTCTGCGCCTCTCCCACGAGGTCCTTGGCTTCCTGCGCGAAGTGCTCGAGTGCGATCGTCGGTTCACCGGCCATGGCGCGCAAGCCTATCACCACGTGGGCGCGACCTTCGTCGATCCACGTAGGCGGTGGAGCCGCTGGCCACTCTGCGTCCGTCTCAACGCTGGGGCTTGTGGGGCGTCGGTGCGACTGGCGTTCCCACGCACGGCGAACGCTGACCATTCGCATCCTGCGCCCCATGCCCGGCCTTTTTCCCCCGGCTTCGGCTGAGGACTGTCTCTCGCACATTCGCCGCAATGCTCGTGCGCCAGCCGTCGCCGCGCGAACCCCCTAACCCAACCCTTTCCGCCGAGTTCGGCCGAGTTCGGGGGAAAGGAGGTCCACTCGGACCGTGCCCAAGGCGATGCCGGCGAAAGGGTAGGCGGGCCCGCGGTCCAAGCGGCCACTCATCGGCTCGCCTCGACCGTGCTAGCGTCGATGCGAGGGGCCCTGATGCGTGCCGTTGTGGGGGATGTCCGGCTTGCACTGCACCGCGGTGCGCTCTGGGGCCTCGCCCTTGGCGCGGCCTGCACGCCGTACGCGTATGTCGTACCGCCCGGCGACCTTTCCGCCCCGGAGCCTATTGCAGAGCCCGTCGCGTCCGCGCCACGCCCACCCGTGGCACTACCGGAGCCTGCACCGACAAGCCCCGCACCGGCGCCCCC
>Ga0181534_10002856_pt1 | contig 10459 bp, 7 predicted proteins | sample PEATcosm2014_Bin_37_FD_119758 | JGI IMG/M metagenome (GOLD analysis project Ga0181534, IMG submission 119758) | Peatland microbial communities from MTU Mesocosm Facility, Houghton, MI, USA - PEATcosm2014_Bin17_10_metaG | ecosystem: Environmental > Terrestrial > Soil > Wetlands > Peat | place...
ACCGTGAGCCGCCCGCCCGGGCTCACCTTGCCAAAGAGCACCTCGGCGACTGCCGGACCCGTCTCCTGGCCAAGGTACCAGCACTCGACGATGGCGGGGGCGTGATCCTGCAGATAATTCACAGCAAGCGGCCCGCCGTTGATGAGCAGCACGACAACAGGCTTGCCGGTGGCCAGGACCGCACGCGCAAGTTCGTGCTGCCGGCCGACGAGTTCCAGCGTGTCGCGGTCGCCCAAATGATCCTCGCTCCACGCCTCGCGACGGAGCAGCTCGTTCTCCCCCAGCACCAGGACCACGGCGTCGCTTCTCATGGCGACGGACACCGCCTCGTCGATCAGCCGCGAGTCGTCCGCCGGATCGTTGGCAATGGGGTTCTCATTCGCGAGCCAGCCGGAGGCGTGATTCGCCGTGAGCCTGCAACCCTCGGCATAGACCACGTTGAATGCCCCGCCGGCGAAATCCTTGAGACCCTGCAACACACTGATCCCCTCCATGGGCACGGCGGAATAGCCGCCAAGATGAATGTCGGCCGCGTTGGGACCGACAACGGCGAGCGTCTTGATCCTCGCCACGTCCAGGGGCAGGAGATGGTTTTCATTCTTCAAAAGGATCATCGCCTCGGTGGCGGCCTTACGGGCGAGCGCCTTGTGCCCGGGTGTGTTCGTCACCTTTTCGACCTGCTCAGGATCGGCGTACGGGGCCTCGAACATGCCGCAGAGGAACTTTACCCGCAGCACGCCGGCGGCGGCGCGGTCGATCGCCGCCACTGAGACTTTACCGGTTCGGGCCGCTTCGACCAGGGTGGAGAAACACCTTCCCTTGCCTCCAAGGTCGTAGTCCAGCCCCGCTTCCAGGCACAGGACCCCCGTTTCGGCCGGACCAGTCGCAGCGAGATGATTTTCATAGACCACCTCCATGCCACCGCCGTCGCTCATGACAAATCCGTCGAACCCCCATTCCGTCCGGAGAATGTCGGTCAGCAGATGGTGGTTGGCGTGATTCGGCACGCCGTCCCACTCGTTGTAGGAGGCCATGAGCGAATGGGCGCGGGCCGCTTTCACGGCCATTTCAAATGGATACAAATGATTGGTGCGAAACTCGCGTTCCGAGTAATTCACGGGGGCGATGTTCCGGCCTCCTTCCGGCTGACCGTGACCGGCGAAATGTTTCAACGTGACGGCCACATGCTGGCTGTCGATCGACTCTCCCCTGCCCTGGAGACCGAAAATCGCCGCCATTCCGATGCGCGACACCAGATAGGGATCCTCGCCGTAGCACTCTTCAAAACGACCCCACCGCGGATCCCGGGCAAGGTCGAGCACGGGGCTGAGGACCTGATGCACACCGCGCGCCCTGGCCTCCATCGCCGCCGCGGCAAACACTTCCTCCACCAGCGCAGGATCCCAGGTGCTGCCCAACGCGATTGCCTGGGGAAAACTTGTGGCGCCCGCAGCCATGTAGCCGTGCAAAGCCTCGGCAAAAGTGAAGACCGGAATTCCGAGACGCGTCTTTTCCCGCATGTATTTCTGGAGGGAATTGAAGCGCCGCACCGCCTTCCGAGGATCGCGCAGGAAGCGATCCGTCGGGGCCGCTCCGGCAGGGGTGCGTCCGCCGGGCCGCACTGAACCGGCGCCCTTGAAAAGATTTCCGGCGTCGGCGCCGCCGACGAAATCGCCCTGCTCATCGAAGCCGTGCGGATCCGTCATCCAATAGGACTGGAGCTGCGCCACTTTCTCCTCGAGTGTCATGCGCCGAAGCAGGTCGTTCACCCGCGCGTCGACCGGTTGCGCAGGATCCCGGTAAACCGGGGTCCCTTCAGACGGTGCCGCCAGGCCGGTGGCGACGAAAAGCAAAGGAAGGACGACTCGACCGAGCCGGGCAAATGTACAGGGCATGGGTATGGCAGATGAGGGTTTCCCCGGCCGGGCATGAAAATGTTCGAGGCGCCGGGTCCGGGCGTCAGATAAGATGCCGGTTTGCACCGTCGGTCAATCATCCGGCGCGCTGCCAATCCGGATGATTCATGGGGACGCGACGTCCCCCCTCGCGTAATCCACTCGCTAACGCTCGCGGTCACGAAAGGCGTCGCGTTCCGGTGAATTCTCCGCGCTAACCGGGCCAGCCAATCAGCTTCAGGATTCGCTCCACACCGGTGGCAGGCTCCTCAAAGTCCCCCGGCAAAAGCCCAACGCTGCGCTGCCCCGTTTGCTCGTGGAAAAAATACAGCGTTCCAACCGTCGCGTGCGCCGCAAAAGCAAGCTGGCAACCGCCGCCGATCCTACCCTGCAACGCCCGCTCAAGACCGAGCTGGCGGCCGGTCGCTGGATCCATTGCTCCGGCATAGCGCGCGGCGTCTTCCGCCCGGCACTGCAGCGCGATCGCGCCCTGCCCGACTGCCGGCACCATCGCGCCAAATTCCTGCGGAAAAAACTCCAGCTCCGGCCAGGACCCGATCCCGAGGCGATTGAGGCCCGCCGCGGCAAGCACGGTGGCGTCCGCCGCACCGCCCGCAAGTTTCTTGAGGCGGGTGTCGACGTTGCCGCGGATTTCAGTGAACGTGGCATCCGGAAATTGCAGGCTTGTCTGCAGCCGCCGGCGCGGGCTGCTCGTCGCAATCACGCGCGGCTTCGTGACGCCATGGCGAACAACCAGAACGTCCCTTGGGTCTTCCCGCGGCAGATAGCCCGCGATAACGAGGCCGTTGGGTGATTCATTGGGCAGGTCCTTCGAGCTGTGCACCGCCAGATCCGCCTCACCGCGCAGCAACGCCTGCTCCAGTTCCGCGGTGAAAAGCCCTTTGCCCCCCTGCTTTTCCAGGGACCATTCAAGCTTGTGGTCGCCCGTGGTGACGACCTTGAGCAACGCGCAGTCCATTCCCGGAAAATGCTCGCGCAACCGGGTCGCCGTCAGTTCCGCCTGGGCAAGCGCGAGCGGGCTTTTGCGGGTAGCTAAAACGATCTTTTTCACGACGTAGACACGGAGGACGCGGAGTAGAGCGGAAGCAATACCGCATTTTCTCCGTGCCCCGTGATTAAGAAGGCGACTAGAACGCCGCCTGGACGCCCTTGATGTTCTTCTTCTTCATCCAAGGCATCATCCCGCGGAGACGCTCGCCTGTCTTCTCGATGGGATGCTTCGCACCGGCCGCCAGCATCCGGTTGTAATTCTTCAGGCCAGACTTGTATTCGTTTACCCACTCTTTCGTGAACCGGCCCGTCTGAATTTCTTTCAGGATCCTCTTCATCTCGGCCTTGGTCCGCTTGTTGATGATGCGCGGACCGCGGGTGAGGTCACCATACTTCGCCGTGTCAGAGATCGAGAAACGCATCCCGGCGATTCCCGACTGGTAGATCAGGTCGCAGATGAGCTTCAGCTCGTGGAGGCACTCGAAATACGCCATTTCAGGCTGGTAGCCGGCTTCCACCAGCGTTTCAAAACCGGCCTGAATCAACGCGCTGGCGCCGCCACAAAGCACCGCCTGCTCGCCAAAAAGATCGGTCTCCGTCTCCTCCTTGAACGTGGTCTGGAGGACGGCCGTGCGGGTTGAACCGATGCCTTTCGCCCAGGCCAGCGCAAGTTTCCTGGCGTTTTTCGACTTATCCTGAAACACGGCAATCAGCGCCGGCATTCCTTTTCCCTCGAGATAAAGGCTGCGCACGATGTGGCCCGGGCCCTTGGGGGCAACCATGACAACATCGATGTCCTTCGGCGGCTTGATCAGGCCGAAATGGATGCTGAGGCCGTGAACAAAGAGGAGGCACTTGCCCTTCGTGAGATTGGGCGCGATGTCCTTGTCGTAGACCTCGGCCTGCTTCATGTCCGGCAGGGCGATCATGATCACGTCGGCGCGACGCACGGCCTCGGCATTGTCGACCACTTCGAAGCCGTGTTTTTCGGCGACTTTGCGGGACTTGGAGCCGGGATAAAGGCCAATCAGGGCCCGGCACCCGCTATCCTTGAGATTGAGGGCGTGGGCATGGCCCTGCGACCCGTAGCCAAGGACGGCAAGGGTTTTGTTGGCGAATACGCCGAGATTGGCGTCTTTGTCAGTGTATACTTTGGCAGGCATAGGAAATGGGTTGCCGGAAAAAACAACGATGGGCGAAACCAGCACAACACAACAGGAATCTCAAACAGGGGCGAACCGGGGATGCTCCGACAGGAATCGGCCATGCGGGTCCGAGCCGGAGAACATACCGGCCACCCCGGATGTTTCACGGAAACGCGACGAGGGCGCCATTCTCGGTGTGCAATGGCCGGGCTAGGATGTAACCCGCTTCAGAGCGAGCTGCCCCGTGCGGGCGAGTTCGAGAATGCCGAAGGGCTCGACGAGTCCGAGAAAGGCCGTGATTTTGTTCTCGTCACCGGTGATCTCAATAATCACATCGGCGTGGGCGACGTTGACAATCTTCGCGCGGAAGATGTCGCAAATCTGCATTACCTCAGGCCGCGTCCTGCCATCAGCCTTGATCCTAACCAGCACGAGTTCTCGGCTCACAGCCTGGCCCTCCTTGAAGTCAGTGACATCGACAACGTTGATCAGTTTCCGAAGCTGGTTGATGCAAAGATCGAGGGAGGCGTCGTCGCCCTTCAGGACGGTTGTGATCCTCGAAAGCGAGGCATCGTGCGTTGGGGCGACATTGAGCGTATCAATGTTGAAGCCGCGGCCTGAAAACATGCCGGCGATGCGTGCCAGGACGCCGAACTTGTTTTCAACGAGGACTGAGATCGTGTGTCGCATGGAAGGTCGATATGATCGTAAGATTCTGCTGTGGTCGCGTGGTCGGCTGGCGCGCCGGGCGCGAGCGCGTCGTTTCCTCGCCGAAAACCACGGGGTGGTCAACGGTGAAACACGCACGTAAAATTCAACAACCAGGCGGATTCATTCTCGCCTGGAAGGTGCGACTCCCACCTTTGGGGCGATGTCAACGCACCCTGCGGGCATATGGATTTGCAGACTAATGCAGAACCGCCCCTCCGAAGCGCAATCGTGCGACCGAGTAGACCGAGAAGAAACTGCTGGCTCAGGAACGCCTCAAAACCTTGCCGGCTCCCTACGATGCTTTCGTTGGGGCGGATTTGCCACAAGCGCCGAGCTGGCGGGTTGTAGACTCCGCCCGCGATTCGTCAACAGCCTGCACGCAAGCTGTCGAGTGGTGAAGGAAACACCCGGCGGGCAGAAAGGGCGTGCAGCACGCCCGACGAATGAAAAGGCATTTATCAGATCCGCCGGCGCGCGGATCTCAGACGCGAAGACGCGAACGAATCTTTTCAAGGATGCCTGCGGTCAATCCTTTGACACGCCGCAGATCATCCAACGAGGCAAAGGGACGTCCCTTCTTGATCGCTCTAGCGAGCCGAGGAGACAGCCCGTCGATTGCAGCAAGAGCCTCTTCGGTGGCGGAATTGACCGAGACCGTCTGCATGGCGACCGGCGCGGGAGGGGGTGTCGCGACCGCGGGCGAAGTCGGCCCCTTGGGAGCGCTCTTCGATGCGGGAGTCTTTCGCGAAACCGCGGCCGCCTCCGCAACCGGGCTCACGGAGGGAATGGAGACCGGCGCCACGGGCAGGACTTTCGCCGGCGTTGCAGGCTCACCTGCAAGGCCGATCGCGGGGTCAGGAGACTCCGTTATTTTGGGAGCCGGCGACGATTCCAGGACCTGACCGTAATTCACCGGATTGGCGAAATTGGTGAAATCCCGTGTCACATAGCCCGCCGCGGTCCATTCGCGCAGCATCAAGACGAAATGCCAATGCCCTGCCGGCGGCGCAACGAAGGGCAGATCAAAGGAGTTCGTTCCCAGTTCAGTCTGACCGGACAGTGGCCCGAAGCCTACCCCGGCCAGATGCGCACCCTGGAAATCGCCGCCGGCATAAGGTTCAGACAATGCCCAGAGTTCGAGTGCCAGGCTGCCGGAGCGATTCCCGGAATCCCTGGGATTCTCGACGTGTTCGACCGAGAGATGCACCCGGTTGCCATCGATCCGGTAGGAAACACTTCCTTGAATGCGGGGCTGGAGGAATTTCTGGAGCTGCGGATAGGTGACAATGTCGTGCACTTCATCAAACCGGCCCGCAACCCCGGCGGCGAGAACCAGCGCAATGAAATGTTCGCCGGCTCCGGCGGGCGGCCTGGCGAATGTGCTCATATCCATATGCTCAATCTCATCCGCCAATTCGCTCATGGGAGGCAGGGCGATTTCAGCAACAACCTGTCCGGCGAGATCGCCCGCACAGGTCGGCCGGGAGGGGCAGGCCCAGAGCTGAAGCGCCCAGGTGCGCTGATATGCGGCGCGGTCGAGAACCGTCAACCGGGCGTGAAGCTGCACGTTGTCACCGTCGAAACGGTACCCGTGCGGCAGGGAAAGGCGGGCCAAAGAGACCGCCGAGTTACGAGTTGGAAGCTGCGGAAGCACAGTTTGATTCATGGATTGGATTGCTTACGGATGAAATTGAATTCGACGGCAACTGATCCCCCGGTGCGAAGAACCTTTCGCCGATCGCCTCCGTGGTCTGGTTCAGTTTGGCCTGAAACTGGTCAATGTACTCGTGAAGGCCGAACTGGACAATGTCGTCCACCTTCCCCCACTCCACATCCGAGCACATCTGGCCCAGCAGTTTTTCGGGAAGACAACGGAAGCTGCCCGGCGGCGTGCCGGAGATTGCATGCAGGGAATCGCGCGCCTCCCGCAAGCAGAACTGGATCGAGCGGGGAAACTCGCGGTCGAGGATGAGGAACTCGATGACCCCGCGGGGCGAAATTCCGCTGTGTCGCTTGCAGTACATCTCGAATGCCGAAGCGGAACGGAGCACGGTGCCCCACTGGACCTGATCGACGGACGTCCCCACGTCATCCGGAGACTGAAGCAGTATATAATACTTCATGTCTAGGATTCGTGACACCTTGTCCGCTCGTTCAAGCATCCGCCCCATCTGCAAGAAATGCCAGCTCGGGCCGTGCGTCATCGTTGCGTCGCTCAAACCGGCAAAGAGATGACTTGCCGTCTTCACATTGAGGAAGAACTCCGTCGCGTGATCCAGGTCCACCGGCCCCTCGGCCGCGCGCGCCACCATCAGATAGAACCGGTTCAGATGCAGCCACATTGCCGCCGAAATGACTTCGCGGATGCCGCGCGCATTCTCGCGGGCCGCGCGCAAGCACGAGAGGATCGAATTGGGATTCTGCAGATCGAATGCGAGGAATTCGAGGACGTTGTCCTGCGTGGGTGCACCATAGCGTTTCGCGAAATCCTCCCCGTCGCCTGTGGCGTCGACCAGCGGCTGCCACTGCTGCTCCTGGCCCGGCGGTCCGTCCAAAATAAGCTGCAGATTTACGTCGATGAACCGGGCGACGTTTTCCGCCCGCTCCACGTAGCGACCCATCCAGTAGATTGAATTCGCAACACGGCTTAGCATACGACCTCCCCTTCGACCACCAAGATCTTCGACGCCTTCGCGGCTTGCTGAGTGGTGCCGGGGCCGTCTGCGAGCACCCACGTGTCCTTGCTTCCTCCGCCCTGGGACGAGTTCACCACGAGGGATCCCTTTTTGAGGGCAACGCGGGTAAGCCCGCCCGGCAGCACAGAGATTCCCCTGCCATACACGACGTAAGGTCTCAGGTCGACGTGCCGGCCCTCAAAATGGTCGCCCACAATGGTCGGCACGCGTGAGAGCGCCAGTGTCGGCTGTGCGATGTAGTTTCTAGGATTGGCCGTTATTTTCTCCTTGAACGCGGCCTGTTGCTCGCGAGTCGAATGCGGCCCCACGAGCATTCCGTAGCCTCCCGATTCGTTGGCTGCCTTCACGACCAGTTTGTCGAGGTTGGCAAGGACGTACCGGAGATCGTCGCTGTCCGCGCAGATGTGCGTGGGCACATTCGGCAGCAGGATTTCCTCGCCCAGATAGTACTTAATCATCCGCGGCACGTAGGCATAGACGACCTTGTCATCGGCGATGCCGTTGCCAGGCGCGTTGGCCAGTGCGACGTTGCCCGCCTTGTACGCCTCCATGAGGCCGGGCACGCCGAGCAGTGAATCCTCCCGAAAACATCTCGGGTCGAGGAAGTCGTCATCGATCCGACGGTAGATCACGTCGACCCGCTCAAAACCCTCCGTTGTCCGCATCAGCACCACGCCGTCCTCGACGTGAAGATCCCGCCCTTCCACCAATTCGATTCCCATTTGTTGGGCCAGAAAAGAATGCTCAAAATAGGCGGAGTTGTGGAGACCGGGCGTGAGGAGGACCACGCGCGGTTCGCTGATCGCGTCGTTCGCAAGGAACTCAAGCATGCTGCGCAAATTCCGCGGATAGCTTGAAACCGGCCGGATATTGGTCTGGGCAAAGATCTTTGGGAAAAGGCTCTTCATGACGCGCCGATTCTCCAACACGTACGACACGCCGGAGGGACACCGGAGGTTGTCCTCCAGCACGTAATACCGGCCATCGGAATGTCGGACCAAATCCGTGCCGGTGACGTGGCACCAGATGCCGCGCGGCGGATTCAGTCCGACGCACTGCGGCCGGTAGGATTTTGCCGAAAGAATCAATTCACGCGGAATGATCCCGTCCTTCAGGATTCTTTGATCGTGATAGATGTCATCGATAAACAGATTGAGCGCCTCGATGCGTTGCTTGAGCCCGCGCTCGATCATCTCCCACTCTCCGGCTCCGACAATCCTCGGAACGATGTCGAACGGAAAGATTTTTTCCACGCCGGCGCCCTCTCCGTAAACATTAAATGTGATTCCCTGCTGCAGAAGCTCCTGCTCGGCGGCCTTCTGCCGGTTCAGCAGTTCGCCCGCCGGCAGTGAATCAATGCTCGCCAGAAGACGCGCGGCATCGGCGCGCGGCACCCCGGTCGACTCAAACATCTCATCGTAGAAGGCGCCAGTATCGTAGTCTGCGAACGCGTTGCACCGCCGTTCTTCCGATGGGCACGCCCGTTGGCGCGTCGTGAATCCGGAAGATATCCATTCCCTGCGGCGGCCGCTTGACGGGGTCGGTTTCCTGGTTGGCTCCAAGAGCATGGGCTCATTGCCCGTCGTATGATGCATGTGACGTTCCTCTGAAATCTTGTTGAGGCGGTCCAAACAGAATCACGGCCTTACAGCCGATGAATGCGCCTGCGACGAGATTACCTGAATGCGCGTCGGACGGTAAGTCAGGCAAAGAGGACTTTTGCGTCAGGCAATCCCCCTACATCCGGAAAATGCTAGCCGCTGGCAGGGGCTGATACCGCTGTTGCCGCGAAAGGCCGGCCCAGGATTTTCCACGACATGCGATACGCTCCCGACCAGCCGCCGGAAGGTTCGCACAGGCAGCGTGGGCTCGCCGTGTCTGGTAGCCCGCCCGGATGTGTCGGCCTGCAAACTCCGCCCCACAGTCGTCAACTGCCTGCACGCAAGCTGTCGCGTGTGGCGTGAAACATCCGGACTCCCTACCGTCATCGGGCCAGTGGACCCGCCGTTTCCGTGTCGCTCATCCAGCCCTGCCGCAAGGCGTATTTAACAAGCTGCGTTCGACTCTTCAGGCCGAGTTTTTCGGCAACCCGCACCCGATAGGTCTCGACGGTCTTTACGCTCAATTTCAGGCGACCCGCCGTCTCCTTGTTGCTGTAGCCCCACGCGATCAGGCTCAACACTTCCTTCTCCCGTTCGCTTAGGTCCGCATTTGCGTTGTCGCGATTGCCAGCGGCACCGGTCACCTGTCGTTTCAGCGCCTTGCCTGCGAGCGATGGCTCAAAATAGACCTGCCCCTTGGCAACCAAACTGATGACCTGGACCAATTCGTTCGCAGGAGAACGCTTCAGAACATAACCCACCGCGCCGGCCTTGCACAGTTGGCTCAAATAACTTTCGTCCTCGTGCGCCGTCAACGCGATCACCTTGATCGCTGGATTCTGTTTCCTGAGAAGTTCCGTAGCCTGCAAACCGTTCAGCTCGGGCATCGAAAGGTCCATCAGAACGATGTCCGGCTTCAGTTCGGCTGCCTTCTGCAGGGCCTCCCTGCCGTTGGCAGCTTCGCCGACCACCTGCATTCCGGACTGACTGTCGATGAGAACACGCAGCCCCTCGCGCACCATCTTGTGGTCATCGGCCAGCAGAATTCTCAGTTTCTTCACGGTCGTCCCTCTCCCTCCGGCGCAAGCGGCAATCGGGCAAACACAGTTGTCCCTGCCGCCCGCGTGGACTCGATTGTCAGGGTGCCTCCGGCCAGTTCGACCCGTTCCTGCATTCCCAACAAGCCCAGCTTGCCCGGGCCAGGGGGCGCCTCCATCATCTCCTGTGCCTTGAAGCCGCGCCCATCGTCCTCCACGATGAGTGAAACGTAACCGGGCTTTCTTTCCAGCAGCACGCTGACGCATTTTGCCTGCGCGTGGCGCGCCACGTTTGTCAGCGCCTCCTGGACAATCCGGTACAGGGTGGTTTCGAATTCATGGCCCAGCCGCTTGGTTGCCAAG